>Ga0164294_10002655_pt1 | contig 16068 bp, 18 predicted proteins | sample GEODES005metaG_FD_111479 | JGI IMG/M metagenome (GOLD analysis project Ga0164294, IMG submission 111479) | Oligotrophic lake water microbial communities from Sparkling Lake, Wisconsin, USA - GEODES005 metaG | ecosystem: Environmental > Aquatic > Freshwater > Lake | place: USA: Sparkling Lake...
AAATTGGTCGGGGAGAGAGGATTCGAACCTCCGGCCCCTGCCTCCCGAAGACAGTGCTCTACCAGGCTGAGCTACTCCCCGACCGATCAGTCGCCGGTTTCCCGGCGCCGAGTCAGGCGCGCCATATAGGCATCGGCCATCCGAGTGGCAAGCCTCATGTGCGCACGGGGCGGGCGGACCGGGGCGAATCCAATCAAGCCATTCAAGCTTTGCCATGCCGCAGGCCTTTCGCGCCGGGTCAAGCCGCTCTAGGATGCGCGGATGGCCAGCTTTGCCCGATCCGCCGACTCCGCCGCGCCGCCGCACTTCGAGCAGCAGTACCTCGATCTGATGCGCCGCATCTGGACGGAGGGGGACGAGCGCATCGACCGCACCGGCGTGGGCACGCGGTCGGTGTTTGGGGCGCAGCTGCGGTTTGATCTGGCGGACGGGCGGATGCCGCTCCTCACCACCAAGCGCGTTTACTGGAAGACTGCGACGCGGGAATTCCTGTGGTTTCTGACCGGCGACACCAATATTCGTGCGCTGTGCCGGCAAGGCGTGGAAATCTGGACCGACTGGCCGCATGCGCGCTATGTCCGCGAAACCGGCGATCCGATCAGCCGCGCGGATTTTTCTGCGCGGATTGTTGCGGATGCAGCTTTTGCAAAGGAGTGGGGCGAGCTTGGCCCGGTTTACGGCAAGCAGTGGACCGATTGGCCGGTCTATGAACCGACGGGCGAGGGGCTGTTTGCGCGGCGGGCGCAGGGCATCAATCAAGTCGCTGAACTGATCGAGAGTTTGCGTACCAATCCGGGAAGCCGTCGCCATATCGTCGAGGGCTGGAATGTAGCCGAACTGGGCCAGATGGCGCTGCCGCCGTGTCACAAGACCTATCAGTTTCATGTTGCGGATGGACGGCTTTCGGGGTTGCTCTATCAGCGCAGCTGCGATGTGGCGCTGGGTTTGCCGTTCAATCTGTGGGGCGCGGCGCTGTTTATCCGCATGCTGGCGCAGCAATGCGATCTGGAACTCGGCGAACTGGTCTGGATGGGCGGGGATACGCATCTCTATCTCAATCACACCGAGCTTGTCGAAGAGCAGCTTTCGCGCGAGCCCGCAGGCGCGCCGGTGATGGCGATCGCTCGCCGTCCGGAGAGCATGTTCGGCTACCGGATCGAGGATTTCGAGGTCAGCGGTTATGCGCCGCAGGCGGCCATTTCAGCGCCTGTTGCGGTTTGAGCACGCCAGATTGACTTGACAGTCTCTGTAATATAATTACGGTTTTGTGTAATTATCTATCGGGGAGCGTGCTACGATGCAGGACGTAGACCAGTGACCGCACCCGGGCGCGCCAACCTTCCGCCGCTGGCGCTGCATGTGCCCGAGCCGAAGTATCGGCCGGGCGATGCGGTCGATTACAGCGATCTGGTGATCCCCCCGGCAGGCGCGCAACCACGGCCCGACGAGACCTGTGTGGCGGCGCAAACGCATCCGCTGTGCCTCGATCTGGTGCGCGTGCTGGATGAAGAACATCGCGCGGTGGGGCCGTGGGACCCCCGGCTTGATGCCGATACGCTGCGCCGGATGCTGCGCACCATGGCGCTGACCCGCGCGTTTGACGAGCGGATGTATCGGGGGCAGCGACAGGGCAAGACCAGCTTCTACATGAAATGCACCGGCGAGGAGGCGACCTCGATCGCGCCGGCGATGGCGCTGGCCGACGATGACATGGTCTTTCCGAGCTACCGCCAGCAGGGCATCCTGATCGCGCGCGGTTATCCGATGGTGGAGATGATCAACCAGATCTATTCGAACCGTGCGGACAAGCTGAAAGGCCGCCAGTTGCCGATCATGTATTCGGCGCGCGAGGCCTCGTTCTTCTCGATTTCGGGCAATCTGGCGACGCAATATCCGCAAGCTGTGGGCTGGGCGATGGCGAGCGCGATCAAGGGTGACACGCGCATTGCCGCCGCGTGGCTGGGCGAGGGATCGAGCGCGGAAGGGGATTTCCATTCGGCGATGACATTCGCCACGGTCTATAACGCGCCGGTGGTGTTCAATCTGGTGAACAACCAGTGGGCGATCTCCAGCTTCTCGGGGTTCGCCGGGGCGGAGCGCACGACCTTTGCCGCGAGGGCCATCGGCTATGGCATGGCGGGGTTAAGGGTGGACAGCAACGATGCGCTGGCAGTCTATGCCGCTACCCGCTGGGCGGCCAACCGCGCACGCGCCAACGCCGGCCCGACCCTGATCGAGCATTTCACGTATCGCGCCGAAGGGCATTCGACCTCGGACGATCCTGGCCAGTATCGCTCGGTGCAGGAGCGCAGCGAATGGCCACTGGGCGATCCGGTGACGCGGTTGCAGCAGCACCTGATTGCGCTCGGCGAATGGTCGCTGGAGGCGCATGCGGCGATGGACCTCGAGCTGGTCGATGAGGTGAAGGCCGCGACGCGCGAAGCGGAAAAGAACGGCACCCTGGGCCACGGGCTGCATCATCCGTTTCGCACGATGTTCGAAGATGTCTTCGAGGAGCTACCCTGGCATCTCAAGGAACAGAGCGAGCAGGCGATCCGCGAGCGCAAGATCAAATGGCCCGAATGGACCGATGATCGGGAAGCGCCATGAGCGACTCTCCGACGCGCCGGCTCAACATGATCGAGGCGATCAACGAGGCGCTTGACGTCATGATGGAGCGTGATCCCGATGTCGTGGTGATGGGCGAGGATGTCGGCTATTTCGGCGGGGTGTTTCGCGCCACGGCAGGCCTGCAGAAAAAATACGGCAAGACGCGGGTGTTCGATACGCCGATCAGCGAATGCGGGATCATCGGCGTGGCAGTGGGGATGGGGGCGTATGGCTTGCGCCCGGTGCCCGAGATCCAATTTGCCGACTACATCTATCCGGGCCTCGACCAGCTTGTTTCCGAAGCCGCGCGGCTGCGGTATCGCTCTGCGGGCGAATTCATCGCGCCGATGACGGTGCGCTCGCCGTTTGGCGGGGGGATCTTTGGCGGGCAGACCCATAGCCAGAGCCCCGAAGCGATGTTCACGCATGTGGCCGGCCTCAAGACCGTGGTGCCCGCCACGCCCTATGACGCCAAGGGCCTGCTGATTGCCGCCATTGAAGACAACGATCCGGTGATCTTCTTCGAGCCCAAGCGGATCTACAATGGGCCGTTCAATGGGTTTTATGATCGCCCGGTCGAGCCTTGGGCCAAGCATGCCGATAGCGAAGTGCCCGAGGGATATTATGCGATTCCGCTCGGCAAGGCGCGGATCGTGCGCGAAGGCGAGGCGATGACGGTGCTGGCCTATGGCACGATGGTCCACGTCGTAACCGCGGTGCTGGCCGAAAAGGGTGTGGACGCGGAAATCATCGATCTGCGCACGCTGGTGCCGCTGGACATTGCGGCTGTTGAAAAGTCTGTGCAGAAAACCGGGAAATGCATGATCGTGCATGAGGCGACGCGCACCTCCGGTTTTGGCGCCGAGCTTGCCGCGCTGGTGCAGGAGCGGTGCTTTTATTACCTTGAAGCGCCGATCGAGCGGGTGACCGGGTTTGATACGCCCTATCCGCATAGCCTCGAATGGGCGTATTTTCCGGGTCCGGTCCGCATCGGCGAGGCTGTCGAGCGGCTATTGAAAGACTGACGCCATGGGGACTTTCACTTTCCGCCTGCCCGATATCGGCGAGGGCATTGCCGAGGCCGAAATCGTGGCCTGGCATGTGCAGGTCGGCGACCGGATCGAGGAAGATGGGCGTGTTGCCGACATGATGACCGACAAGGCCACGGTCGAGATGGAAAGCCCGGTTTCAGGCACAGTGATCGCAGTGGCGGGCGCGGTGGGCGATGTGATCGCGATCGGCTCGCCGCTGGTGGTGATCGAGATTGAGGGCGAGGCCGAGGTTGCGGCAGAGGCTGCGGCCCAGGTTGCGCCTGATCCTTCGACAAGCTCAGGACGAGCGGGGGAAGGGCGTGGGGACAGCCACCCTTCTTCCGCCCCGCCAGCGTCTCCCGCACCCATACCAACCCCTGCGAGCCCTGAGCCTGTCGAAGGGCCTGTTGGCGTACGCGCGGCCGAACAAACCGCCAAAGTACTTGCCAGTCCGGCGGTACGGCAGCGGGCGGCGGCACTGGGCATCGATCTGACTGATGTGCGACCTTCCGATGAGGGCCGTGTCCGGCATGCCGATCTGGATCAGTTCCTCGCATACAATGCCTCCGGAGGATTCGGCAGCGCTGGTCAAGCGCGCGGCGATGAAACAATCCGGGTCATTGGTCTGCGCCGACGGATTGCCGAGAACATCGCGGCATCCAAGCGGCACATTCCGCATTTCACGTATGTCGAGGAATGCGACGTTACCGCGCTGGAGGCGATGCGCGCCGATCTCAATGCGCATCGCGGGGCCAAACCCAAGTTGACCATGTTGCCGCTGCTGATCGCCGCGATCTGCCGCACTTTGCCGCAATTCCCGATGATCAACGCGCGGTTTGACGATGAAGCGGGTGTGGTCACGCGCTATGGCGCGGTGCATCTGGGGATGGCGACGCAGACCCCGGGCGGGCTGATGGTGCCCGTGATCCGCGATGCGCAGGACCGCAATTTGTGGCAACTGGCAGCGGAAATCGGACGTCTGGCTGAAGCCGCGCGCAGCGGCAGTGCCCGGTCACACGAGCTTTCGGGTTCGACCCTGACCATTACCTCGCTGGGCGCGCTGGGCGGGATTGCGACCACGCCGGTGATCAACCGTCCCGAAGTCGCGATCATCGGCCCCAATCGGATTGTCGAGCGCCCGATGTTCGTGCCCGATGGCATGGGCGGCGAGCGGGTGGAAAAACGCAAGCTGATGAATCTGTCGATCAGCTGCGATCACCGCGTGGTCGATGGCTGGGATGCGGCCAGTTTTGTCGCCGCGCTCAAGACGCTGATCGAGACGCCGGTTCTGATCCTGAGCGATTGAGCGGGTTTTAGCGGACGACCCCGCGGTAGATCATCTGGCCTTCGCCTTGCGCGGCGATCGGGCCGGGGATTCGCCAGCGCAAATGGGTGACGTCTTCGGGCATGGCGTGGCGGAGCTGGCCTTCGCGGTCGCGGATGGTGAGCGCGTCCAGCGCCCCCCAGGTGCGGCCACCGTCAACCGAGACTTCTTCATCGCCTAGCGCGCTGCGCTGAAACGAGACGGCGCGCGGCATCGGGTTGGTGACGATGAATTCGTGCGTCCGCGCCGATTTCCAGTTCACGACGAAGATCACGCGGTCACCGGGTTGGAGGCGCTCGGCGCGTTCCAGCGTGCGCGCGGTGCGCCCGCCTGGCGCTGACTGGAAGCGCTCGACAAAGACGTCGCTGGCAAATTGCACCGGGCTGGCGGCGTTTGCGGTGCAAGGCAGAATTGCGGCAGCGCTCGCGATGCCCAGCCCGATCTTGTAACCCACTTGAAAGCTCATGCTAATCTCGCCCCGCAGCGCGCCCTCGCGCCGCTGCACGGTCTCGCACGAACATGGCTAAAGTCTGGTTAACGCTGTGCAATGTGCAGGGCGCTCTTTCAATTCGGGCGATTCAACCGGTCGGGCATGCCGGGGCGAAAAAACTTGGCTTCGCGTTGTTGACAGGGGCGGAGCGCTGCCATAGTTGCGCCACTCCCAAGCGAGTTGCGGGTGTAGCTCAGTTGGTTAGAGTGCCGGCCTGTCACGCCGGAGGTCGCGGGTTCAAGTCCCGTCACTCGCGCCACTCGCTTGGGAATTCATCTTCTGGCCAATTGGGCGGCCCGCCCGGCCGACCGGCTTGCCGGCGTTAGCCCCAGCGCCCTGTTTCCATCCAGATCAGGAACCGACGCAAGGGCAGCAGCCACACGGTGCCAAGGATTATGTACACCAGCGTCTGGACCAGCACCGGCAGCGTGCTGATCGGCGTCGCCAGACCCGCGATGATCAGGCAATAGCCTCCTAGCATCAGGATCAGCGCGATAATCCCGGCCGGTTTGCGCCAGGTGGGTCGATAGGCTTCGGGATCGTCCATCATTGTCCTGTCTGAAAAGGGCCATAGAGCCGCGTGGGGGTTACCACGGCCGTCAGCGGCTGGTCATGCGCCTCGTCGGGCAAGGTTTCCACTTTTTGGCAATCCCACGCCATACCGACCGCAGGAACGCCAGAGTTTGCGGCGAGCCAGCGATCATAATGCCCGCCGCCCTGGCCAAGCCGCCGACCCTCGGCGGTGAACCCGACAAGCGGCAGCAGCAGGAATGTCGGCATGGCAACCGCGGCATCGGCCACCGGCTGCAGGATGCCGAACGGGCCGGGTTCGAGCAATTCTTCCAGATGCGGCGAGCGCCACAGGCGAAATTCCATCGCAGCTTCGCGCGCTGCGAACCAGGGCAGGGCGACGGCATGCCCCGCGTCATGGAAATAGCGCGCGTATGCGCCCGCAGGCGCCTCGTCAGGGCCCGCGTGATAGAGCCCGATGACTGCATCCGCGGGCACCATTGCGATCAGCGGCGAAGGCGGGCGCAAGAACGTGAGCGCGCGGATGCGCGGATCGAGCGCGGCCACATGGGCGCGCCGCGCCGCGCGCAATTCCTTGCGAAGCGCGGATTTCGCCAGCGCGGGTTCGACGCCTTGCACGCTGCTTTCTCCATATTGCGATATCACGAAAAGGGGGGTGACGGGCCCACCATGGGTCGTTTCCGGGAGAATCCTCTGACGCGCTCACGTCAGGTGGGGACCATATACTCAGGCCAGGGCCTGAGCAGGGACAGCCCCCAAGGATTTGCTTATAGCCTCAGGGATTTCATGCGGCACGTGCCGGGCAGTTCCCGTCACGTTGGTATCTAGGCCACCTGCACGGATTTCTCAAGGGCCGGGTTGCTCAGGGGCCCGGTTCCTCAAGATGCGCGGCAAGTTTTTCAACGCGGTTGGCCAGTGCCTCGATTCGCGCGGCCACCTCGGCGGCAGTCCGGCCAGCTTCCTCGGCGTCGGCGGCGGGCGTTTCGGGCGGCGGAGGCGGCGCTTGGCGATGCGCGTCGTGGAGCTCATCGGCGAGCAGCAGCGCCGCAAACAGCAGCATGCGGCTCTCACTCTGGCCCGGGCCCGCGCTGACCTTTCCGGCACGCTCAGCGATCATCCGACCGAGCATCGCGATATGGGTTTCTTCGCCATCGGTTGCGGCTACGGTGAACACCCGGCCACCGATGGTCAGGTTGACGTTGCTCATTGGACTGGGCTCGTAATTGGAGGTGTTGTGGGGGTGGCGCCGTTCATTGCGGCAAGTTGGCCAGCAGCAAGTCGAGCTGGCGCAGCTCGCTTGCCACTTTATCCTTGAGCTTGCGGTGCCGCGTGGTGAGCTCGCTGAGCACGGCAGTTTCGGTATCACCGATGCGGTGCGCGGCGGCTTCAAGTCTGTCGACTGCGCGCTCGATCCGGTCGAGAGCCTGATCGACGCCCCCACCCTCAGCACTATCCAAAGCTTCGTTTGCCATGGACCATTTTGCTAGCATAACTGCGTCTTCCTGCAACCTGCCGCTTGCGTACATTCCCCAGTCTTGTGCATCAGTCTTGTGCAGGCGTGGAGTCGCTGGCCTCCCGCACGCTTGACGGTGCGCGGTGCTGCTCCCAAAGAAGCCGCGCTTCGAATCGTCATTAATCGCGCCGCCGCGCGGCTCCGAAGGGCATTTTTTGGATATGTTGCGCGATCAGACCACCCTTCGCCCCATGGCCAATGCAATTCGTGCGTTGGCAATGGATGCGGTCGAAGCGGCCAATTCGGGACACCCGGGCATGCCGATGGGCATGGCGGATGTTGCGACGGTGCTGTGGTCGGACTTTTTGAAGTACGATCCTGCCGATCCGGCTTGGCCGGACCGCGACCGGTTTGTGCTCTCGGCCGGGCATGGTTCGATGCTGATTTATGCGCTGCTGTACCTCACCGGCTATGCATCGCCCACGATCACCGACATCGCCAAGTTTCGCCAGCTTGACAGCGTTTGCGCCGGGCATCCGGAAAATCATCTGATTGCGGGTGTGGAATGCGCCACCGGGCCGCTGGGGCAGGGGCTCGCCATGGCGGTCGGTATGGCGATTGCCGAGCGGCGGCTTAACGCGGCATTTGGCGACGATCTGGTCGATCACCGTACCTGGGTAATCGCGGGCGATGGCTGCATGATGGAAGGCATCAACCACGAAGCCATCGGCCTTGCCGGGCATGTGGGCCTCGGCCATCTCAATGTGCTGTGGGATGACAACCGCATCACCATCGACGGCGATGTCAGCTTGTCGTCGAGCGAAGATATTCCGGCGCGCTATCGCTCGGCAGGGTGGCATGTGACCGAATGCGACGGCCATGATTTCGAGGACATTGCGCGCGCGCTGGCCGAGGCTGCTGCCGATCCGCGTCCGTCGCTTGTCGCTTGTCACACGATCATCGGCAAAGGCGCGCCGAACAAGCAGGGTGGGCACAATGTCCATGGCGCGGCGCTGGGCGCTGCCGAAATCGCCGCGGCGCGCGAATATCTGGGCTGGGATGCCGCGCCGTTTGTAGTCCCCGAGACCATTCTGGCCGATTGGCGCAGCGCGGGCGCGGAAGGTGCGGCGGCGCATGCGGCGTGGAAAGAGCGCTATGCCAGCGCTGAGCCCGCTCTGCGGAGTGCGTTTGCCGATTGCATGGACGACAGCCTGAGCCGGCGCGTTTCGGCTGAAGCTTACATCGGCACACTGATCGCCAAGCCGGCCAAGATCGCAACCCGCAAGGCTTCGGAAAATGCGCTCGAGGCGCTGCAGCACGCTTGGATGATCGGTGGATCGGCTGACCTGACCGGCTCGAACAACACGCGCATCAAGTCTGCCACCGCCTTTGCCAAGGACGATTACGGCGGCAATTACATCAATTACGGCATTCGCGAATTTGGCATGGCGGCGGCGATGAACGGCATCGCGCTGCATGGCGGGCTGGTGCCGTTCGGCGGCACGTTCCTCGTGTTTTCGGACTATGCCCGCAATGCCATCCGCATGTCCGCGCTGCAGCATGCGCGCGTGATCTACGTGATGACGCACGACAGCATCGGCCTTGGCGAAGACGGCCCGACGCATCAGCCGGTCGAGCATGTGATGAGCTTGCGCATGATCCCGGGCCTGCGCGTGTTCCGCCCCGCCGACACGGTGGAGACGGCGGAAGCCTGGGAACTGGCGATCAAAGCGGAAGGCACGCCTTCGCTGCTGGTGCTCTCGCGGCAGAACCTTCCGCAAATGCGGACCGAAGCGGGGGAAAACCTGACCGCACGGGGCGCTTACCGAATTCGGTCCGCCACGGCCGCGCGCAAGGTGGTGTTGCTCGCCACGGGTTCCGAAGTTTCGCTGGCCGCCGATGTCGCTGCCGCGCTCGAAGCACTGGGGATCGGCGCGGATGTGGTGTCGCTGCCGTGCTGGGAACTTTTTGAGGCGCAGGACAGTTCCTATCGAGCCGACCTGCTGCCCGCAGGCGTGCTCAAGGTTTCGATCGAAGCCGGGGTGACGCTGGGCTGGCAGAAATATGTCGGCGATGGCCTGACCATCGGGATAGACAGCTTCGGCGCATCGGCGCCGGCCGATGTCTTGTTCGACCACTTTGGCCTGACCGAGGCCAAGATCACGCCGCGCATTCTTGAGCGGCTCGCATAATTCAGCAGGAGATGAAGGCAATGGCCACCAAAGTTGCAATCAACGGTTTCGGGCGCATTGGCCGCAATGTGGCGCGCGCGATCATCGAGCGCCCCGATTGCGGGCTCGAACTCGTATCGATCAACGATCTGGGCGATGCCAAGGCCAATGCCTTGCTGTTCAAGCGCGACAGCGTGCATGGCGCTTTTGCCGGCACGGTCGACGTCGATGGCAAGGACTTGATCATCAATGGCAAGCGCATCCATGTGACGGCCGAACGCGATCCGGCCAATTTGCCACATGCCGCCAATGGGATCGAGATTGCACTCGAATGCACCGGTTTTTTTGCCGACCGGGCGGGCGGGCAGAAGCATCTGGATGCGGGCGCCAAGCGCGTGCTGATTTCGGCCCCGGCCAAGGGCGCGGATGTGACCATCGTTTATGGCGTGAACCACGACACCTTGACCGCAGCGCACACGATTGTTTCCAACGCGTCGTGCACCACCAATTGCCTCGCGCCGGTCGCCAAAGTGCTGAATGATGCCATCGGCATCGAGCGCGGGCTGATGACAACGATCCACAGCTATACCAACGACCAGAAAATCCTGGATCAATATCATTCGGATCCGCGCCGTTCGCGCGCTGCCGCGATGAGCATGATCCCGACCACCACCGGTGCGGCGCGCGCGGTGGGCGAAGTGCTCCCGGAACTCAAAGGCAAGCTCGACGGATCCGCAATCCGCGTGCCGACGCCGAATGTCTCGGTGATCGACCTGACCTTCCAGCCGAAGCGCGACACGACGATCGAGGAAGTGAATGCGCTGCTCAAGGCTGCCGCCGATGGCCCGATGAAAGGCGTGCTGGCCTATACGACCGAGCCGCTGGTCTCGATCGATTTCAATCATGACCCGGCTTCTTCGACCGTCGACAGCCTCGAAACCGCGGTGATCGATGGCAAGCTGGTGCGTGTGCTCTCGTGGTATGACAACGAATGGGGCTTTTCGAACCGCATGGTCGATACTGCCGCAGTCATGGCGGGACTGCTCTGAGCGCGTGACACATCCGGCGCATCTGGCCGGGATCGCCCGGCACGCGAAGCCGCGCGGCCCGATCGAGGTGCTCGACCGGGTTGGCGTCAGCATCGATGACGGCGTGGCCGGCAACGGTCGCGGCAAAGTGGACCCGGGTAAGCCGGGCCGCCGCCAGATCAGCCTGATCGAGCAGGAGAGCTGGGACGCGGCGCTGGCATTGCTTGGTCTGGAACTTCCTTGGCATGTTCGCCGGGCGAACCTGCTGGTTGCGGGGCTGCGGCTACCCCGCGCGGAGGGCGCGATCATCGCCATCGGCGAAAGCCTGCGGCTGTTGGTAACGTGCGAATGCGATCCGTGCAGTCGCATGGACGAGATAGCCCCCGGTCTGCGCGAGGCTTTGCTGCCCGATTGGCGCGGCGGTGTGCTGGCGCGGGTGATTACAGGCGGCGAAATTGCGCTTGGCGATGCGATAAGGATTGAAGCATGAGCAAGTTCAAGACGCTCGACGATATCGGCGATGTGCACGGCAAGGTTGTTTTGGTCAGGGTCGACCTCAATCTGCCGATGCAGGATGGCGCGGTGACCGACGATACCCGCGTGCGCGCGGCTGCGCCCACGGTTCTGGAACTGGCCGATGCGGGCGCGAAAGTGCTGCTGCTGGCGCATTTCGGGCGACCCAAGGGCGAGCGCAGCTCCACCCAGTCGCTGAGCATGGTGGTGAGCACGGTGGAGAGCGTGCTCGGCCGCGAGGTGATGTTCTGCCCCGAAATCTATGGCCCGGTGGTGGCGCAAGTGGTCGGCATCCTCCCGCCGGGCGGTATTGCGCTTTTGGAGAACACGCGCTTCTGGAAGGGCGAGGAAGCCAACGATCCAGAACTCGCCAAGGCGATTGCGGCCAATGCCGATTTTTATGTCAACGATGCGTTTTCCGCCGCGCACCGCGCGCATGCCACGACCGAGGGCCTGGCCCATGTGCTGCCTTCGTTCGCAGGGCGTTCGATGGAGGCGGAACTCGTTGCGCTGGGCAAGGCGCTTGACCATCCCGAGCGGCCCGTGGCGGCCGTGGTCGGCGGGGCCAAGGTCTCCTCGAAGCTCGACGTGCTGCGCCATCTGGTCGACAAGGTCGATCACCTGATCATCGGCGGCGGCATGGCCAACACGTTTCTGGCGGCGCGCGGCGTGGCGGTGGGCAAATCGCTGTGTGAGCACGATCTGACCGCGACCGCCGACGAGATCATGGCCAATGCCGAAAAATCCGGCTGCACCGTGCATCTGCCCTATGACGTGGCGGTGTCGAAGGAATTTGCCGCCAATCCCGCGTCGTTTCGTATCTGCAATGTGCACGAAGTGGCAGCGGATGAAATGATCCTCGATGTGGGACCTGCAGCGGTCGAGGCGCTGGCCGATGTGCTCAAGACCTGCCGCACGCTGGTGTGGAACGGGCCGATGGGCGCGTTCGAGATGGAACCGTTCGACACCGCAACTGTCGCACTGGCGCGCACCGCAGCGGCGCTGACCAAGGAAGGATCGCTGATTTCGGTGGCGGGCGGGGGCGATACCGTCGCCGCGCTGAATCTTGCCGGAGTGGCGGGAGATTTCACCTATGTCTCGACCGCTGGTGGGGCTTTTCTTGAGTGGATGGAAGGGCGCGTCTTGCCCGGGGTCGCCGCGCTGCAAGGTTGATCCGCGCCAAATCGATACGCCGAGATACTATTGAATGTTGCAGCGCAGCGCATGCCTGACTAAGGGCGAACGCGCATTCGAATGCACGCGCCGGGGGACCTGACATGCAACACGCTGAAATGACCGCCAAGATTGCCGCCGGAAACGGTTTTATCGCTGCGCTCGACCAGAGCGGTGGCTCGACGCCCAAGGCGCTCAAGGGCTATGGCATCGAGGACGGCGCGTGGGCTTCGGACGAGGACATGTATGCCCTCATTCACGAGATGCGCTGCCGGATCATTCGCTCGCCCGCCTTCAGCGGGGAGAAGGTGCTCGGCGCGATCCTGTTTGAGCGAACGATGGATGGGCATCTCGATGAAAAGCCGGTCCCCCACGCGCTGATCGAACTTGGCGTGGTGCCGTTCATCAAGATCGACAAGGGTCTTGAGGACGAAGTGAATGGCGTGCAGCTGATGAAGCCGATGCCCGATCTCGACGCGCTGCTGACCAAGTCGAAGGCGCTGGGGGTGTTCGGCACCAAGGAGCGTTCGGTCATCAACTCAGCGAACCGCGACGGCATTGCAGCGATCGTGGCACAGCAGTTCGAGATTGGTGCCCAGGTGTTGGCGCACGGCATGATGCCGATCATCGAGCCCGAAGTGAACATCAAGAGCGCAACGCGCGCCGAATGCGATGCCATTCTGCTGGACGAGCTCCTCAAGGCGCTGGATGCGATGCCGGAGACCGAGCAGGTGATGCTCAAGCTGTCGCTGCCGGCCGTGCCGGGCACGTTCGCGCCGTTGACCGCCCATCCCAGGGTGCTGCGCGTCGTCGCGCTGTCGGGCGGATATAGCCGCACCGATGCCTGCGCCGAACTCGCGCGCAATCATGGCATCATCGCCAGCTTCAGCCGCGCGCTGCTGGAAGACTTGCGCGCGCACATGAGCGATGCCGAGTTCGACGCATCGCTCGCCAGCGCCATCGACCAGATCCACGACGGTTCGACGGTCAAGGCCCCTGGCGAGCACGGCTGATGATTGCGAGGGGAGGAGCGGCGGGTTAGAAGCGCGTCCATGAACGAGCCTTCCTGCCAGATTTACCTGATTTCGCCGCTCGATGTCGGCGGCCCATTTCCTGATCGGCTGGCGCGCGCGCTCGATGCCGCGGCGGTGGCGGCGTTCCAATTGCGGATCAAGGATTTTGACGACCATGCCGCCGCCAAGCTGGCAGAACCGCTGCAGCGGATCTGCGCGGATCGCGACGTGGCTTTCATCGTCAACGATTCCATCGGTCTGGCAAAGCGGCTCGGCGCAGACGGCGTCCATCTAGGGCAGGGCGATGGCGATCTGGCCGATGCCCGCGCGAAGCTGGGGCGCGATGCGCAGATCGGCGTAACGTGCCACGATAGCCGCCATCTGGCGATGGAAGCGGGCGAGGGCGGGGCCGACTACGTCGCGTTCGGCGCATTCTTTCCGAGCAACACCAAGGATACGCAGCACCGGGCAGAGCCGGAGCTGCTGCAATGGTGGTCGTCGCTGTTTGAATTGCCCTGCGTCGCGATTGGCGGGATCACGACCGCAAACTGCGCCGAACTGGTGCGCGCCGGTGCCGATTTTCTGGCCGTCAGCCATGCGGTGTGGGGAGGGGAAGAGGCCAGCGCCGTGCGCGCGCTCGAAAGCGCCATCACAGCGGCGCTGGCGGAGCGCGTTCGCTAGGGCCTGTGGGGGTTACTGCTGGGCGTTGGCCGGGCCGCCGCGCGGCGCGCCGGTCCGGACACAGCGCAGCGCAATCGGCTTGTCATTGCCATCCAGTCGCTGCGACTCGGTCTCGCTCGACAAATGGTAACGCCGTCCGGAAAATGGACCCGAGGTCATGGTAAAGCTGCTCCCGAGCCGCAAATAAGTACCTTGGCCTGCATCGGGCGTTCGGTAGCTTGAATCGGGAACGATCTCGAAGTCTTCGGCAGGCTGGCGGACCGGCGGGGTCACCGCGTCTCCTGGAAGTTCGCAGGTCCATCGCCCCGTGCTCAGCGTGTTCATCGAACCGCCCGGAGCGGCCAGCAGCGCGGTCCCCGAAAGTGGGGCCATCAGAACAAGCAGGAACAACCTTTTCATGGCGCGGATGGTTAGCATGCTGCCGCAGCTTGTAGCAATCGGCACTTGGCGCTAAGGCGCGCGTTCTCAAGATCACAGCAGGGCTCTTTCCATCATGAAGATCAGCGGCGTGGACATTCGTCCCGGCAATATCCTGGAATACGAAAAGGGCATCTGGAAGGTTGCCAAGACCCAGCACACCCAGCCCGGCAAGGGCGGGGCATTCATGCAAGTCGAAATGAAAAACCTGATCGATGGGCGCAAGACCAATGTCCGCTTTCGCAGCCAGGACACGATCGAGCGCGTCCGCCTTGATACCAAGGACTTCCAGTTCCTTTACAAAGAGGGCGACGACCTCATATTCATGGACGTGGAAACCTACGACCAGATCACGCTGCCGGCCGATCTGATTGGCGATGCTGTCGCGTTTCTGCAGGACGGCATGACCGTGCTGCTCGAAATGTATGACGAGCGGCCGATTTCGGTCCAGCTGCCCGAGCAAGTCGAGGCCACGATCGTCGAGGCCGATGCCGTGGTGAAGGGGCAGACCGCCTCGTCCAGCTTCAAGCCGGCGATCCTCGACAACGGCGTGCGCGTTATGGTTCCGCCCTTCATTGCCAGCGGCACGCGCATTATCGTCGATGTGTACGAGCGCAGCTACGTCGGCAAAATAGGCTGATCCGATAATGGCAGCCATTTCCGGCCTGATGCGCATGATGGAGAAGGCTGCCCGCAAGGCAGGTCAGCGTCTCCGCCGCGATTTCGGCGAAGTTGAACATTTGCAGGTGAGCCGCAAGGGTCCCGCTGATTTCGTCTCCAAAGCCGATCAGGCCGCCGAGCGCACGCTGTGGGACGAGCTGCGCGCCGCGCGCCCGGGCTGGGGCTTTCTGATGGAGGAAGGCGGCGAGATCCCGGGCGAGGAGGGCAAGCCGCGCTTCATCATCGATCCGCTCGACGGCACCAGCAATTTTCTGCACGGCATTCCGCACTTTGCGATTTCGATCGCGGTGCAGGAGCGCACGCTCGACGGCAAGGCCTGGGGCGAAGTGACGGCGGGCATCGTCTATCAGCCGATCACCGACCAGAGCTATTGGGCGGAGAAGAACAGCGGCGCCTGGCTGCATGATCGGCGTCTGCGCGTATCGGCGCGGCGTCAGCTAGACGAATCGTTGATCGCTACCGGGATCCCGTTTTCGGGGCGCGGCGACATGGGCGAATGGACCCGGATCTATCACGATATCGGGCCGCGTGTGGCGGGCATCCGCCGCTACGGCGCGGCCTCGCTCGATCTGGCTTGGGTCGCGGCGGGGCGTTTCGACGGCTTCTGGGAGAGCGCGCTGCAGCCGTGGGACACCGCCGCAGGATGCCTGCTGGTGCGCGAGGCGGGCGGCTTCGTAACCGATTATCGCGGATGCTCGCAGCCAATCTGCGACGAAACCGTGCTCGCGGGCAACGATGCGCTGCATTCCAAGCTGCACAAGATGGTGGTAGGCGCGATTAAATCCGCCTGATCTTGAACTGCGCGGACCAAGCCGCTAAGCGCAAAGCCGTGCCCCTGTGGTGGAATGGTAGACGCGACCGACTCAAAATCGGTTGTCGAGAGACGTGCCAGTTCAAGTCTGGCCAGGGGCACCACTTCCTTTTTCTATGATCTTTTGGCCTTGGGCGCGCC
>Ga0164294_10002656_pt1 | contig 16064 bp, 21 predicted proteins | sample GEODES005metaG_FD_111479 | JGI IMG/M metagenome (GOLD analysis project Ga0164294, IMG submission 111479) | Oligotrophic lake water microbial communities from Sparkling Lake, Wisconsin, USA - GEODES005 metaG | ecosystem: Environmental > Aquatic > Freshwater > Lake | place: USA: Sparkling Lake...
AAAGTCGATGCGGCCGTAGCAGCAATCTTCGGATATGACAGAGCAACGCAACCAGCAGAACCAAAGCCACCGGTGGCCAGGTTCTTCTCGGTTCAACTTTAGGAGCGCAATGAAAAAAATAGACTTCTCACTCTTAGCAGAGGTGACTGGCGTAGCATTAGCAACCACAGGAATCGCAATGTTCTCATTGCCGATCGCATTAATTACACTAGGCACATTCCTAGTATGGATAACAGAAAAGGCTAACTGATGAGTCTATCGAAGCGAATCAAGGCAGCAGACCAGAAGCGCATGAACAGCAATCAATATGTCGAGCCAATTATTCCAGGCCGCCCTGCTTACATGGCTCCATCCGGAATTGACGTCAACGCAGACTCCGCGATCCGCATGTCAACAGTTTATGCGTGCATCCGATTGCTTGGCGACACGATTTCTTCATTGCCACTTTCAGCATATGTTCGACGCGGCCGAAACAGACTCTCATACGCCAGCGTTTATGGATCGCAACCAGCATGGGTAAACAAGCCAAACCCAGAAGCATCGCGTGTGGAATTTTACGAGCAGATCATCGCTTCACTTAATATTCATGGCAACGCTTTCATTTTAACCGTTCGCGATGACATGGACGAAGTCCAAGAGGTCTACTGCATCCATCCAGATGACATTCGGATCGAGCGACTAGGGCCAGGCGAACCACTTATCTACAAGATGAAAGATACACAGGGAAGCTTCTCGCGTACTTTGACATCACGCGAAATGAAACACATTCCACTCTTTAGACTTCCAGGATCCATGTACGGCCTCGGCCCAATCGCAGCAGCTCGTCTCACCATTGGCGCAGCGATGGCAGCAGACACATATGCAGCTGCATACTTCGGCAACGCGGCAAACCCTGGCGGCGTTATTGAAGTGCCGGGCGAATTAACAGAAGAGCAGGCAGGCGACATCGGCCGCGATTGGAACATCACTCACACAGGCCCGTACCGCGCAGGCAAGATCGGAATCCTTTCAGGCGGCGCACAATTTAGACCGCTAACACTTAACGCCGCCGACGCACAGCTCTTAGAAGCCAGAAGATTCAACGTCGAAGACATTGCCCGATTATTTCGAGTCCCACTCAGCCTATTAGGACACCCGGTCGCAGGAGCGATGTCCTTTGCCAGCGTTGAAGCTCAGAACCTTTCATTCGTGCAGCATTCGCTTCGCCCATTATTGGAACGAATCGAGCAATCACTTTCTGAATTACTTCCAGAACCGGACGGCTTCATCAAGTTTAACCTTGACGCATTGCTTCGCGGAACCACACTCGAGCGTTTCGATGCATACACAAAGGGCCTGCGCGAAGGTTTCCTATCACTCAACGACGTCCGCGCAGTCGAAGATTTAGCACCACTAGGCGAAGCAGGCGATCAGTACAGAGTACCGCTGCAAAATATCGACGCAGCAGACGCACCAGACGTCGGCTTGAAATTACGATCAGAGATCGCAGCAAGCCTGATCCAGGTCGGCTTCGATCCAAGTGCAGTAACAGAAGCGGTCGGATTACCACCGATGGCTCACACAGGACTGCCATCAACGCAACTGCAACAGATATCAACAATCGATCCAGCAGATCCGCAAAGCGCCTACGAAGTCAATTCAAGAGAAGCACGCAGCGAACAGCCGCACATGGTTCTACAAGTTCCAGAACCAACCGTCAATGTTGCAGCTCCAAATGTAACAATTGAACCGGCGATGGTTATGCTTGAGTCACCTCAAGTCAATGTTGAAGCGCCAAACGTAAGCGTTGATGCACCGACAGTAAATGTGACAAATACAATCGAGCGCAAGAGAGTCCGCAAGAAGATCATCCGAGACGAAAACAATCTGATTGTTGAAGTCATTGAAGAATTTGTTGAAGGGGAAGAATAATGGCAACAGGTCTAAGCGCTTACCTCGCAAACAAATTTCTAGATGCAGTCGGCAATGCCACCGCTTATTCAGCAGCCAACGTCTACGTGAAACTTCACATCGGCGATCCAGGAGCAAACGGCACAGGCAATCCAGCAACAGAGACGACTCGGAAAGCAGCTTCATTCGGTGCAGCAACGGCCGGTGGACTTACATCTGACGCAGACGTTTCCTGGACAAACATCGCAGGCTCAGAAGATGCCACCTTCTTCACAGTATGGGATAACTTGACAGCAGGAAACTTCTTATTTAGCGGAGCCGTAACAGGCAACGCATATACAGCAGGCGATACTTTCACAATTCCAAGTGGATCACTAACAGCGTCCTTAACACTCGCGAGCTAACATGGCTCAATTTGTTCTTGATACTTCTGAGCTTGACGTTGACGTATTAGGCCCAATCACCTTCGCGACAGCCAGCGCTTCACTAGGATCCCTAACAGGAACGGCAACGGCAAGAATTGACAATCTTGTCGCAGCCAATGCACCTCTTGGAGCATTGATCGCACAGGCAACCATTCCACAGCCAACAGTTCAAACTGCTGGTTCGCTTGGAGTTCCGAATTACATTCAACCAAACATCATCACCACACAGATAAAGCAACCAAAGAAAATAAAAGGACAAGCAAAGACACGATTAGGCGCGATGAAAATACAAGCAACATCAAGAATAGATTTCTCTGTGTTGAACGACGACGCAGAGCTTCTCTTAGTGATCTAGGATAAAAATGCCATATTTGATAAGCGACAAGCAGAGTGACTGCTCAGGATGGGCAACCGTTAAAGAAGAAGCCGACGGATCCTATACAACAATCGGATGCCACGAAAATAAACAAGACGCTATCGATCAGATGGTGGCAATTTCGATCGCAGAAGATATGGAACCAGGCGGCGAAGTAAGCAAGCGGCAACTTCCCGATAATTACAGGCCAGCACTTTCAGAAGATGTGCCAGAAGGAAGAGCGTGCGGAAATTGCTTATTCTATAACGAAGAAAAGCAAAATACAGAAGGAACCAAAGCATGGTGCGAGCGCTGGAATGATTACGTAGATGGAGCCTACTACTGCAACGCATGGCAACCACAAATAAACAGCAGACAAGTCGATCTAAGCGTTCCTCAATTTATTCAAGCAAACGCAAAGCGTGGACTTGCATATTTGGCAGAAGGATATGGCGGCGACGGTCTGACAGAAGGAACCAAGCGAGCAGCTCGTGAGATGGCAGCAGGCAACATAAGCGAAAACAAGATCAGGAAAATGGCCCCCTGGTTTGCAAGACACAAAGTCGACGGCCAAGCGGCAAAGAACAGCAACCCATCCGATCCACAATACCCAGGCGCAGGATTAGTCGCCTGGCTTTTATGGGGCGGAGACGCAGACTTCAGCGACCGAGCACAAAACTGGGCGCAGAGAAAAATAGACGCACTCGACGCAGAAGCAGACTCAAGGAGCAAAATGACTAAGAAAATAGAACGCCGGACATTTACGATCAAGAACGTAGAGGCACGCCAGGCAGAAGACGGAACGATGCGCCTCTCCGGATACGCAGCTGTGTTCAACGAAGACAGCGTGCCGCTTCCATTCCTTGAGAGGATCGCACCGGGCGCATTTCGCAAGACCCTGACAGAGACACCAGATGTGCGCCTCTTGATCAATCACGAAGGCCTACCTTTAGCAAGGACGAAGAACGGAACCCTTCGCCTGACAGAAGACGAAGCCGGACTTTACATGGATGCAGACATTCCAGACACGCAAGCAGCTCGCGACCTTTACACCCTGGTTGAGCGCGGCGACGTTGATCAGATGAGTTTTGCATTCAGAGTGATCCGCCAGAAGTGGAGCGAAGATCGCAGCCGCCGAGTTCTTACCGAGCTCAGTCTTTCTGACGGCGACGTTTCAGTCGTTACGTATCCAGCCTATCCAACGACCACAGTCGAAGCTAGGGAACAATTAAAGGCAGCGATACAGGCAGTCAAAGAAGGACGCGATATCAGTCCAGAAACTATGATGGTTCTTGAAAATATTTTCTCGGATCTTTCAGAAGGTCACGAATACATTATGAAAGCAGCACAAATTATGTCTGAATTTATGATGATGGAAGATTCCACATACATGGAAGATGAAGAAGAAGATCGTGCAGTCGACACAGTCGGGAGCTTTGTCTCCTGGGATTCTTCGGGCGGCACAGCACGCGGCAAGATCGTACGCGTTGTCCGGGAAGGTTCCCTCAACATTCCAGAAACAGATTTCACAATAAACGCAGAAGAAGACGATCCAGCAGTGTTAATCCGTCTCTATCGCGAATTAAGAGATGGATACGTTGCAACCGATACCCTCGTAGGACACAAAGCATCCACACTCACACTAATCGATGCATTGCCAGAACCAAGTCCAGAAGAAGCAGGGCGCAAGATTTCTCTTCGCCTCGCGCAAGCAATCGTCAACAATACAAACTAGAATTCTGCTGCAATCAGCAGATACAAAGCCGGAGCGCCTCTCGCACCCAAAATGCGCCGCGAGATAAAGTGACACCACTTTGATCCAAACCACACTCATAAGGAGATCAATAAATGTCAAAGTCTTTCCTTGATAAATTGATCGAGCGTCGTGATGCAGTCAAGTCAGAGATGGACGCAGTTCTCGAAGCAGTAGCAGAAGAGAACCGCACTGACCTCACAGCAGAGGAAACCACAAAGGTGGACACACTCGTAGAAGAATCACGCTCACTCGATACAAAGATCGAAAAGATGAAAACACAGGCAGATGCAGATGCAAAAGCATCTGAGATCCGCTCAGCAGTTTCAGACGTTGTAATGCCAAAGATCGGCGGCGCAACAGTTACACGCGAAGAGCGCACATACTCAGCAAACTCAACATCATCATTCGTGAAGGACGCATTCAATGCGCAATTCTCAAATGACTATGCAGCAAATGAGCGTCTAGCACGCCACATGCGCGAAGAGTCAATCGAGCGTCGCGATGTTGGAACGGCACAGTTCGAAGGTCTTGTAATTCCACAATACCTCGTCGATCTTGCAGCTCCACTAGCACGCGCAGGACGCCCATTCGCCGATGCAGCGACAAACAAGATGGCACTTCCACCAAGTGGAATGACCCTGAATATTTCTCGCATGACGACTGGAAGTTCAACAGCCGTACAAGTTACACAGAACGATGCAGTATCAGAGACAGACGTCGACGATACATTGCTCACAATTAATGTGCGTACGATCGCCGGACAGCAAGATATTTCACGTCAGGCACTAGAGCGCGGAACAGGCATCGACACATTTGTGATCGCTGACTTGATCAAGTCATGGCATACAACACTCGATTCACAGATCCTCAATGGCGCAGGCACAGCCGGCACAATCAAGGGCCTTCGTGCTTCAGGTGGAAACGCCGTAACATTCACATCAACAGCGCCAACTGTCGGATTACTTTATCCAAAGCTTGCTGACGCAATTCAGCAGATCCAGACAAACGCATTTGTTTCACCTACACACTGGGTAGTTCACCCACGTCGTCTAGCCTTCTTGCTCGCAGCAGTAGACAGCACAAACCGTCCACTTGTTGTACCAGCAGCAAACGGTGCGACAAACGCAGTCGGCGTAGGCGGAGCACCAGCATACGGAAACTCCGGATACCAGATGCTCGGACTTCCAATCATCACCGATGCAAACATCGGAACCACATACGGAACCACTACAAACCAGGATGAAATCTATTGCGTAACAGCAAGCGAAGCTCATCTTTGGGAGCAACCAGGATCACCATTCGCACTCCGCTTTGATGCGACAGGCGCTGGCAACCTTCAGATCAAGTCTGTCGTTTACGGTTACGCCGCATTCACAGCAGAGCGCTACCCACTTGCAGCCTCGATTATTTCAGGCACAGGTCTAAGCGCTCCAACCTTCTAATCGAAGGCAAGCACTAAATTGTGCAGGGCGAGTGGCCCACCCCCCGAGTCACTCGCTCTGCACTTCTAACAGGGGGAAACAAATGAAGACAGCACACAAAGTAACAATCGGTTCGTGCGATCCAGGATCCGTAAATGGATCCTTTGCATACAGACTGATCCAACTTGCGCAAGCAAGAAGCAGCAGACTCGGGCCATTTGTGAGAATTAAGGGTTCCGGACTTTTATCAAAGCAACGAAACCGCATGGTGAAACAATTTCTGGATAACACAAACAGCGACTGGCTTCTCATGTTGGACTCAGACGAACAGCTGACGACGCAAGCATTTGACGCCTTGATCGACACAGCTCATGATAAAGACCGCCCGATCGTTGCAGGCCTTGTCTTTGCAGGATTTGGAGTACCAGGCAAGCCTTACCCAAAACCAGTCCCGGCAATATTTCAGGACTCAGATAAGGGCTTCCTTCCGCTTTACAAATACGACAAGAACGCAGTCTTTGAAATCGACGCAGCTGGAACCGGATGCCTGATGGTTCACCGAAGCGTTCTAGAGAAGATGCGCGAAGTCGCAGACCCAAACCAGGGAACCGATTGGTGCTGGTTTTGGGATGGGCCAGTAAATGGCGACTGGATCGGGGAAGATTTATTATTCTGCCGAAGGGCAAAGGCGCTCGGATTTAAGATCCACGTCAATACAGCCGCAGTTCTACCCCATCAAAAGAGTTTCTGGATGGAAGAGATCCATAATGATATTTGGAAAGATTAAGAAGATCCGGCGCAAGCCGGCAAAGGAAACAGCAACCGCCGATCCCAAACTAGAACGCGCAATGCTGCCGAAACCGGAAAGAAGGACGAAGCGTGGCCCTAACTAATGCCTATTGCACCCTAGCCGAATTAAAGGCCTCACTTGCGATCACAGACAGCGTGGACGACACACCACTCGAAGCAGCGATCACAGCAACAAGCAGAATGATCGACGATTACACCGGGCGCTTCTTTTACCGCAACGGAACGACGCAATCACCAGTGGCTCGTTATTACACACCACTCGATCCGTGGACGATGAACATGGATGACAGCGTTTCAATCACGCAAGTGGCAACAGACGATAACTTCAACCAGACATGGGATACCGTCTGGTCAACCAGCGACTACATGCTCGAGCCAGTAAACAATCCACAGCGCGGATGGCCAGTCAACCGCATCCTTGCAATCGGCCGATACGTTTGGCCTTATTATTTGCCACAGGCCTGCAAGATCACCGGCGTCTGGGGATGGACAGCGACACCAGCAGAGATCAACATGGCAACCTTGATCCAAGCAGCTCGTCTCTTTACACGCCGCCAGTCGCCATTCGGGATCGCAGGAAGCCCGGATTTAGGCACAGTGCGCCTCACAGCCAAACTCGACGCAGACGTTGAAGCTTTGCTTCGACCATTCCGCAAGAACAATGGGCTGGCCAAATAATGCCAATGAGTCCAAGCCAAGTCCGCGATGGCCTTAAAACACGATTACAGACCATAACAGGCCTCCGCGTTTACGATTTGATACCAGAGCCAGTAACACCGCCATGCGCGGTCGTAGGACAACTAGATCTCACATTTGATATAGATAACGCCAGAGGACTCGATCAGGCAACCGTAGATATTTATGTGATTGTTCAACGCTTCTCCGAAAGAGCAGGCCAGGATAAGCTCGATGAATACCTTGCAGGAACAGGAGCAACATCTATCAAAGCAGCGATAGAAGGAGACAGAACGCTCGGCGGAGCATGCCAGACATTGCGAGTGACGAGCGCAGAGTCTGGAACCTACGACTCCCAATCGAATACTTTTCTCTCTTACCGATACCGCCTAACAATCTACGGATAAGGAACCGATATGACATATACAATAATCTCAAACCGGGAAGTCTGCGGAAAGACCACAGGCGACACGCTCACAGCCGAAGAATTGCAAGATGCAGGAGTCAGCGCAGAAACTCTGATCGCCGGCAACCACATCAAAGCAAGTAACACAGCACCACAAATCCCATCCATCACAATCAAAATAGAAGAAGGAGCGACTAAATAATGGCTCGCATAGTTCTCACAGACGCATTCGTCTCCGTTGGCGGAGTGGATCTGAGCGATAGAGTCGCTTCAGCAACACTAAACACCACACGCGACGTAGTCGAAACCACAGCATTCTCATCAACAGCAGCAAAGACAAGAGTCACTGGCCTTATAGATAACTCAGTAACCCTTGAATTCCATCAAGACTATGCAACAAGCGAAGTGGAACAGACAATCTATCCACTTCTAGGAACAGCATCAACAGTAATCGTAAAGCCAAACGGCGCTTCTACCAGCGCGTTCAATCCCAGTTATACATTCTCCGCTATAATTTCAGAATGGACTCCGATAAACGGATCCGTTGGAGAATTGGCCACAGCTAGCGTGACCTGGCCGATCACAGGAGCAATCACTAAGGCGGTCGCATAATGGCAAGACTCGTATTAACAAACGCATCTGTTGTATTTGGAACGACTGATCTCAGCGATCATATTGCGTCAGTCACATTAAATTCAACATTCGACATCGTCGAGACAACTGCATTCGGTAACACAGCAAAGACACGTGTGGCCGGACTTGCAGACAATTCTGTAACGTTTGAATTCCACCAGGACTATGCAACTTCAAGCGTTGAGCAAACAATCTATCCGTTACTTGGAACAGCAGTCACAGTGGTTGCAAAGCCAGTAGCAGGAACGACAACAACAATCAATCCGCAATACACATTTTCTACGCTAGTTTCAGAATGGACTCCGCTAAATGGATCCGTCGGTGAGTTAGCAACTGCAAGTGTGACTTGGCCGATCTCCGGCGCAATTACAAAAGCAACATCCTAAAGAAAATAGGGGGAAAATAAATGGATGGATTATTTATCAAGGTAAAAACAAACGATGGAACAGATGCAACCTTCCCGTTGCGTCCACGCATCATCGTAGAGTTTGAGCAAAAGTTCGGAAAAGGACTTGCAAAACTTATCGGCGAAGAGCAGAAACTAGAGCACATTTATTACTTAGGATGGCTCGCACTTCGAGCAAACGGCAAGGTTGTAAAACCTTTTGGAAATGACTTCTTAGATACATTAGAAGCCGTATCTTTGGACACAGACCCAAATTCCGAATCCACAGAGACAGCCTGACCTATTCAATAGCAGCAGTTTCTGTGGAGACAGGGATCGACCCGATCAGTTTATTAGATGCACCAGAAGGCATCCTTGAAGCGATCGTGATCTACCTGAAAGAGCGAGCAAAGGCGGTCAATAAAAATGGCGGATGAAACAGTAGTGATATCCGGCATCAAAGAAACCATCGAGTCGCTTAAAAAATTCGACAAGGACGCAGCTCGTCGGCTGAATAAAGTAATCAACGACGAGCTCGCCCTTGCCGAAGGCGCAGCCAGAGCCAAAATCGAAGACAAACCACCGATGAGTGGATGGCGCACCGTTCCAGCGGCAAAGGGCCGAGTACGCGGTGGGCAAGGCTGGCCAGCATGGGAACCAACAGCGATCCGCCAGGGCATCAAGAAGACCAGAGTCGAAGGCAAAGTCCGATCCGATTACACCACCAGCGCCGGCGCACTCGTCCAGAAGACAGCAGCTGGTGCCATTTGGGAAGTAGCAGGACGACGAAGCGGCGGATCAGGAACAGGCCGCAACATGATCGGCGTTCTTAACGAAAGATTCAAAGGCGCATCGCGTGGCATCTGGGCCGTTGTAGATAAAGACGCGGATAAAATTCGCAACAATGTTCGCAAAGCAATAGAAGATGCACAGAAACTCTTGAAGGCAAATCTAAACAAGGAGAAGGGATAACCACGTGGCAGCAGGAGCAGTAGTCGCCCGGATTATTACCCAATACTCCGACAAGGGAAGCAAAGCAGCAGCCAGGGATATCAATAAACTTGGCAAATCCTTCGATAAATTTGCAGGCAAAGTAGGCAAAGCATTTCTGATCGCAGGCGCAGCTGCGGCAGCCTTCGCAGTTAAGATCGGCGTAGATTCAGTAAGAGCTGCGATCGCAGACGAAAAATCACAGGCACTCCTAGCCAATTCCTTGCGCAATACAACAGGAGCAACCGACGCAGCGATCGCAGCGACAGAAACCTACATCGACCAGATCCAGAGAACCTTCGGGGTGGTTGATGATGAGCTTCGTCCGGCGCTAGGAAAACTCGCCTCAATAACGGGATCAATTACGGATGCACAGAATCTTCTAGGCCTTGCCCTTAACATTTCAGCAGGCGGAAGTGTTGATTTAGGATCAGCAACAAATGCCGTCACAAAGGCGCTACAAGGAAACTACAAAGCGCTCCGCAACATGGGCGTTCCGATCACAGATGCAATGGTCAAATCCAAAGACCTCAATGCCGTTCTAGCAATAACAGCTAAAACATTTGCAGGAGCAGCAGCAGCAAGAGCAAACACATTCGAATTCAGAATGACCCGTCTCAACATTGCTCTGGACGAAGCAAAAGAAACATTAGGGGCAGCACTTCTGCCTACCCTAGAAGATTTATTCACCACGCTGACGACTAAAGTCATTCCAGCGGTTCAGAAGTTCCTAGAAGAAAATGGCGACAAACTTGTCGCAGCATTCCAAGCAGCAATCAAAGCCGTTGTCGGTTTTGGATTTGTGGTCTTCAAAGTTTTCTCATTCGTTTCTAAAAATAAAACAGTATTCACAGCACTCGGTGCAATCTTCGCCGCTACATTTGTAGCAGGCAAAGTCATTGCATTTGTTACAGCGATACAAGGACTGATCAAGGCATACAAAGCGATCAGAGCAGCAGCACTCGGCGCGGCAGCGGCACAGGCAGCTGCAACCGGCGGAATATCCGTAGCAGCAGCCGTAGCCGGAGTCGCAGCCTTTACAGCAACGCTCGGCGGTCTTTATTTCGCCGTCAAGGGCGCAAACAATGCAATGGATGGCCTGGAACAAACCGGAGAAGAATTAGAGTTCTCATTCGATGGCTTAAACGATAAGACCGATGACTTCCTGACAAACCTCAAAGGCCTCAATGTTGATCTTGGAAAGACGACAGCAAAGACAAAGGCACAAACAGCAGCCGATGTATTAGCAGCTAAGGCAAAGACAGTTCTCGCAGCTTTAGCAAAATTAGGCGTAAAGCCAACGACAGAGAAGGATCCGATCCAGCTCGAAGCAGCACGCCTCAACCTTCTCAAGCAAAGCAACCTAGAAGAGCAACGCAAACTCGCAGCCATCATGGAAAACATGAAGGCGCAGCTGATGGCAAACGAAGCTGTTCAGCGATACGTAGATCTGCTCGGAGTCGTTGCAGATCAAACAATTTCACCAGAAGAAGTCATCCTTCTTGCAGGCAAGTGGGGCATAAGCAAAGAAGCCGTTGTCGCTTACACGACTGCCATCTTTGCAGTAAACGATGCAAAACTTTCAACAGAAGAAATCGATTTGCTTGCAAAGCAATGGGGAGTAACAAAGCAGCAAGCAGAGATGTACCTAGACTTCTTCAAATATATTAATGATGGAAAGTTAGATCAATCTGAAGTAAACGCTTTAATGGAAAAATGGAAACTGACCAGCAAAGAAGTTTCAGATTACGCAAAGAAGATTGCAGACGGCGTAACTCCATCTGACATCTGGCCTACACCCGGCAACCAGGCAGCAAAGTCTTGGCGCGATGCGCTCGCAGCTCTTAACGCCTACCTTGCAGCCGTTGGAGTCAAACTTTCACCGACAGCGCCAACAGTACCGACAGCGCCAACACCAGGGCCAACACCAGGGCCAACACCAGCACAGATCACAGCCGTCTCCAAGAAAATAGAATCCTTTACCGGATCAGCAGCAAGCGCCTTCGGAACTTTGACAACAGAAGAGAAGGCAGTACTAGGCGGATACAAACCCTTCGTCGGAGCACAAACAAGTTTCACAACTCCAACAATTTCAGGAGCATCAAGCGTCGGATTAGGAACATCCGGAACAGGTTCACAATTACCAGCTGGAGTCACAATCAACATGACAGTTCAAGGAAGCGTCACATCTGAAAACGATCTGGTTACATCAATCAGAAACGGATTGCTTCAAGGACAAAATAACGGCCAGGCAATTGTTAAATCAGCGGTGGCCATCTAATGGCAATGCCAACGCTCGGCGTTGCGGTAGATTTTGCCAACGGCCCGGCCTTTGGCAATCCGCTCATTCTTGGAGACGCATCAACGCCATTAGGCACAGGCATCCTGGCAGATACGCCTTCAGACGTTGTCGACGTTTCTAACATCACGCTTCGAGCTTCAATTCGCAGAGGAAGAAACAGAATCCTCAACAAATTCGAAGCAGGAAGCGCAACGATCGTTCTTGAAGATCAGAACGGCAACTGGGTACCTTCGAATCCAGCATCTCCTTATTACGGAAAACTTCTACCACTTCGCAAAATTAGAATATGGGCAGATTACAATTCAGTCCGCTATTACCTTTACTCTGGCTACATTACGAGCTATGACACAAACTTCGCCATTGGACTAAACGACCTATCAACGGTGACCCTGCAATGCGTCGACGCCTTCCGCTTATTTTCTAACGTGGCAATTTCAACCGTTGCCGGCACTTCAGCAGGGCAGACAACAGGGGCGCGTATGGAAAACCTGCTCGACGTTTCATCCTTTCCAACTTCGATGCGTGTGATTCAAACAGGCGACAGCACGGTCCAGGCAGATCCAGGAACCGAGCGCGACCTGCTCAACGCACTTCAAGTAATAGAAAATAGCGAATTTGGCGGTTTCTATATTGACCCTGAAGGCAATGCCACATTCCTCTCACGCGATACCGTGGCACAAAAGGCCGATCAGACAGCAACAGATTTCTCAGACGACGGAACCGCGATCTCTTACCAGGCGATCGATTTCGCCTACGACGATACCCTGATCTTTAACGACGTGACCGTCAACCGGGTGGGCGGCACAGCTCAGACCGTTCAGGACACCAGCAGCATCGAAACCTACTTCATCCATTCCGGAAAGCGCGAAGGCTTACTTATTGAAAGCGATGCCGAGTCTTTAGATCAGGCAACGATGATTCTTCAATCACGCAAAGATGCAATCTTCCGCATTGATTCCATAGGGCTAAACCTGGCAGACGACACCGAAACCGCCAGGATCGTGGCAGGATTAAGTTTAGACATCTTCGATTTGGTCAACATTACAAAGACCACTCCAGGCAGCACTTCTGTTACGCTTGAGTTATTCGTACAAGGGGTGCAACAGGACATAACGACCAACACATGGACGACCAAATTATTCACAGCAGAGCCTATAATTCAAGCGTTTATCTTAGACTCGACAACTCAAGGAACATTGGATGGCGCAAACTCTGTGCTTTCCTACTGATTAAGGAGCAACAATGGCAAAACAGACATTCACAACAGGTCAAGTTTTGACCGCAGCACAAATGACAGCGCTGCAACAAACTGCGATGTTAGGCGGAGCTGCAAACGCAAAGGTTGCTTCTTATGTGCTTGTTGCAGCCGATGCAGGTGATGCAATCACAATGAGCAACGCAGGAGCAACCACGATCACAGTCAACACCGGATTGTTTGCTGCTGGCGACATTGTTACAATCATCAATTTAGGCGCAGGCGTTTGCACGATTACGGCAGGAACGGCAACAGTTACGACTTCAGGATCACTTGCTCTTGCGCAGAATCAAGGTGGCGTTCTTCGCTTTACGAGCGCGAGCGCGGCGATTTTCTTACAGTTTGCTACCCCGGCATCAGGAGACATTGAAGGGGTGACCGCCGGCACAGGCTTGTCAGGTGGCGGAACATCAGGCACCGTGACACTTTCAATCGCTTCTGCTCAATCAGATTTAGTGATTAAGGGATTTGAAGAAGATGTCAATGTGGTGGCATCGGCAGCAACAGGAACGATTAACTTTGATGTTGCCACAGCTTCGGTCTGGTATTACACGACAAATGCCAGCGCCAACCACACGCTTAACTTCCGCTACGATGGTTCAAACTCTCTTAGTTCAAAGTTGGCAGTCGGCGATGCAATCACGCTTGTGTGGCTTAACACAAACGGCGCAACCGCATATTATCCAAATGTGATTCAGATTGACACAGTCGCAGTAACTCCAAAGGTTCCAGCCGCGATCAGCGCAGGAAACGCTTCATCAATTGATGCCTATGTGTTCACAATCATCAAGACAGCAGCGACACCGACCTACACAGTTCTTGAGACACAGACGAAGTTTGCATAATGTCACCGATTCTTCAAACACTCGCAAACGGATCGGCGTACGGATACCGCTCGCTTTCAGCAGCAGCGGCAGGGGCTTTTGAGTCCATCGCTACCGCTAGCGGTACAGGATCATCTGGAACGATAACCTTTTCTAGCATTCCGAGTACCTATACTCATTTACAAATTAGAGGCATTGGTCGCACGACAACAGCATCGACTGGCTTTGATGATCTCTTAGTTCGATTTAATTCCGACTCAAGTGCTTCTTATACTTATCACGCCTTAACAGGTGATGGATCAACAGCTTCTGCTTTTGGTGGCACAGCACAAACTTCAGCGATCATTGTCGATGGTCTTTACAGAAACAATGTGACAGCCAACACAATGGCAAGTGTAATTATTGACCTTGTCGATTACGCTGTCACTACAAAGAATAAGACATTACGCACATTTAATGGTGGCGATGTAAATGGCTCAGGAAAGATTTATCTTCAATCCCATTTGTGGATAAACACGGCTGCAGTTTCTTCTATAACTTTGGTTGCTAGTGGCACAAACTTTGGCACTCAATCAGTCTTTTCACTCTACGGAATCAAGGGAGCGTAAATGCCTGCAACATACGAGCCAATCGCTACCACGACTTTAGGTAGTGCGGCATCATCTATTACATTTAGCAGTATTGCATCATCTTGGACTGACATAAAAGTCATAATTGTTGCAACTGCTGCATCTAACGCCAACTTTGCTTTCAGATTTAATTCCGATAGTGGCTCAAACTACTCGCGAACAAGGCTTGCTGGAGATGGTTCATCAATTACTTCATCTCAGAACACCAATCAAACAGAGTTGCAACTTACAAGCTCTTTTTCAATTGGTACTACTCCAGTTATGAGAACGTTAGACATCTTTTCCTATGCAGGCTCTACAAATAAAACAGTCTTGTTTGAGGAAATCAACGACCTTAATGGGTCAGGTGGATTAAATAAGCAAGTAGGTTTATGGCGCAATACTGCTGCTATTACCTCAATTAACTTCTTTGCTCAGTCAGCAACTAACTTCGCCGCTGGCACAACCGCGACTCTGTATGGGATAAAAAATGCCTAGTACCTACACACTCATCTCATCAAATGTCCTGAGCAGTTCTGCTGCATCTGTTACCTTTTCATCAATCCCTGCTACTTTCACGGATTTGGTGTTGAGGATAAGCAGCCGTTCGGATAACACTATCGCTGCTTCAACAATTCGATTAAGATTTAATGGGAGTTCAAGTGCCAGTTACAGCGAAACATTATTAAGCGGGTCAGGTAGTGCCGCTGTTTCTGCTCGTTCATCAAGTGCCACGTATATGTTCAACGCTGGTTACTTTGTGGATGATGCTAATGGCGCAACAGCAAATACTTTCGGTACTACTGAAATCTATATACCTTCATACACCGTAGCCCAAAATAAACCTTTAAGTGGGATTACGGCTCAAGAGGATAACGCTACTGCGGCAAGAATAACGGCAGAGGCTGGTCTATGGAGCAATACGGCTGCCATAACAAGCATTGAAATATTCAGCAATTACAACTTTTTATCTACTTCATCTTTCTATCTCTACGGCATCAAAAACTCATAAGGAGCAACAATGGCAACAGCAATCGAAATCAACTGCGAAACAGGTGAGGTCATCGAACGCCCTTTAACGGCCGATGAGATCGCAGCCAATGAAGCGGCACAGGCACAGGCAGCAGCCGATGCCATCGCCGCAGAAGAAGAAGCAACGGCAAAGGCAGCAGCCAAAGCATCTGCCCAGGCAAAACTTGCAACTCTCGGTCTCACCGCCGATGAGGTTGCAGCTCTTCTAGGCTAAACATCCCCCACCGATCAAGGAGCCATGATGGGCATTTCCACCCGGCAAGTCACCGTCACCACAGCAGCAACGGCGCTCGTTGA
>Ga0164294_10002657_pt1 | contig 16058 bp, 9 predicted proteins | sample GEODES005metaG_FD_111479 | JGI IMG/M metagenome (GOLD analysis project Ga0164294, IMG submission 111479) | Oligotrophic lake water microbial communities from Sparkling Lake, Wisconsin, USA - GEODES005 metaG | ecosystem: Environmental > Aquatic > Freshwater > Lake | place: USA: Sparkling Lake...
CCCATAGATCAAAATCCGCAGGAGCCTGAAATAACACCCTCCTTTCCGTTGCCCGATTACAAACGTGATAGAACGCCCCTGGGACAATGCACCGTCGCTTTCTCGCCATATTAGATTAGACTCAAAAAACCAACAAAGGATTCGCCCTTTCAAAACTTTTCGCATCCGCCAAAAAACTACCTCGCAAATACCTGCCCACCAATGAATTATATGGGGTCAGAGGTCTTGTAAATCGTTGATTTACAATAATTTAAAATGCTATTTTTGAATTGTGGGGTCAGAGGTGTATATGAAAAAACAGGCATGTAAGACCATGATCTGCAATGGTTTATGTGGGGTCAGAGGTCGTGTAATTCGTTGAAAGACAATACTTTGGAAGGGTGTTTTTGGAATTGGGGGTCAGAGGTGGTGGCCGATAGGGGGTGGATAAGAGAAGGCAGTTTACTGGTCCAAGATATGAGTTATGAATGGATGTTGGGGGTTTGCTGACAGATTGTTGTATTGCCACAAGGATGTGCCTACCGCTGGTAGTAGTCCGAATCAGAATTGGGGGGTGCAGAGGTTTCAGCCGAGCAACATAGACTTCAGAGCTATCTGGAATCTTGGGGTGAAAGTTTCCAAAATGTTCGGGTCGTGGATCAAAGGAAGTTTTTATTTCCCTCTCCGGCCGATAACTAGAAGCGCCCTTACGCTTATGTTCCTCAGCCTCACTTTGTCCGCCTCCGCCTTCTCTCAGCAGTTCGGTGGAATTCGAGGACAGGTGGTTGATTCCGACTTTGGTCAACCGATTGCCAAAGCTTCCGTAACGATCATGGGCTCACCCTTTGGAACGGTCACTGATGACCAAGGAAACTTTACCATCTCCGGCGTTCCCCCTGGTGTTTATACGATCCAAACCCGAGCCCCCAGTTACATCCCAAAAACCGTTCCTGATATTTCGGTCGCGGCTGGTGCCTTCAACGAAATGCGTTTTGAGGCGGTCGCGGAGATCGAAGAGATGGAAGAGCTGGTGGTTCCAGGCGAAATTGAAAAAACATCGGAAACCGGCCTCCTCGCCGAACGCCAACAAGCAACGGCCGTGATGGATATGATGGGACAAGACCTAATTTCCAGGCTAGGCGCTTCCACCGCCGGAGATGCACTACGTCGCATGGTGGGAGCCAGTGTGGTGGATGGAAAGTATGTCGTCGTCCGGGGAATGCCCGATCGTTATGTGAACACCCTGCTCAACGGCGGCCGCCTCCCCTCCTCCGACCCCGACAAACGGGCCATCAACGTCGATCTTTTCCCTGCCAGCACCGTGGAGAGTCTCAACATCTACAAAACCTTCACGCCCGACCAACCGGCAGACTTCACGGGCGGCAGCGTCGATATCCGTACCCGCCAGTTCCCTGACAAACCTTCCTTTGGCATGAGCACCACGGTGGAGTACAATTCCCAGGCCACTCTTAACCCCAACTTTTTGGTGGATCCCAATGGAGGTACCGGAGTTTTTGGAATGCGGGCCAACGGCCGGATGATCCCCGAAAGTGTCACGTCCCTTTCAGACTCGGTTCTCACACGAACACCGCAGTTTCTCACCACCCCTGCCGATCTGGATCAAGCCAACCAGATCAACAGCGCTATGAAACAGGTCTCTACCGTGGTTGCCCCCCGTACCCAAGCCCCAGGCCCTAATGTCGCAATTAATCTCCAAGGGGGTGACACCGTAGGCGATGAAAATGACGGCCAAATGGGCGTCCTCGGAGCCTTTAGCTGGAAAAAGAAAAATTCCTTCGACCCAGTCGGCACACGCGGCAATCTCTCTCTTTTCACCAAGCCAGGCGGGGTCGATACCCTTTATGAACCCTTCAATCAGGCCCAAGGCACTCAAGACCTTCTTTACGGCACGCTGCTCTGCCTGACAGGGCAGTGGGAGAAAAATCATGCTGTCGGAGCCAACCTGATTTTTAACGAGGGTGCTACCTCCATCGCCGCCACCCGAACCCAGGAAGGTGATGTTCCGTCGGAAATCTATACCCAACAGATTCTGCAATACAGCGAACGCAGCCTGCTGTTCGCCCAATTCCACGGCGATCATCTTTTCCCAGAAGCCAACGGTTTAAGTCTGAGTTGGAATGGAGGTCTTGGCCAAGCAAATCTGATCGAACCCAACCAGACCCAGTTTACCTACCGATACTACCCTTCAACCGGCGTTTACCAACCTAAGGGCCCCACTGGAGCAGATCCCACCGCACTGACCTACCAACGCGAGTTAACGGAGAACAGCTATTACACCATTGCGGACCTGACCCAACCTTTCCTTAATAAAGACGACAAGGAAAACATCCTGAAAACAGGATGGTACTACGACAACGAGAAACGCCCCTACCAGCAGTTCTCCGGCTCTTACGTCTACGGGGGCTCCCAGAATCCCAACTACGCGACCTACACCAGCACGGATGGCACCCCCTGGGGAGACGTGTTTCTGGCTCCGGACCGTTCCGGCCTCGTCGCACCGGTACCCACCCCGGGCAACGACCGCCCACTCAGCTGGTCCCTGGGAAACACGGATAACGCCACCGGCACCTACTACAACGCTTTTCAACAAGTGGCCGCCAGCTATGTGATGGTTAAATTTGAGCCCTTTTCCCACCTTAAGCTCACGGGGGGTACCCGCTTCGAAAACACCTACCTCGGCGTCAATGGCAATATCCCAGCGGGTAGCTTGCAGCAACTGTTCCCCAAAGGGCCTAATAACATCATCAAGCAACTTGACCTCTTGCCCTCCGTTGGCGCCACCTTTGAGCTCTACGAAAACGTCAACCTTCGCTTTGCCTGGTCCCAAACGCTAGCTCGCCCTTCCTTCAAGGAAATCGGACCCGTCGTGGTGAGAAATTTCGCATCGGCGGAATATTTTGTCGGCAACCCCTTCCTGGAACTGTCCAACGCCAACAATTACGACTTTCGCGCCGAATGGTTCCCCCGCGCCGGCGAGGTGGTGGCCGTCAGCCTCTTTTACAAGGACATCCAGGCCCCGATGGAGCAGACCGGCTTTGAGACCGGTGGGGACATCTACTTGCGCTATGAGAATTTTCCCAGTGCCACCGTCTACGGCCTAGAAGTGGAAGCACGCAAGCGATTGGATGAGGTGGCATCGTGGCTGAAAAGGTTCACCGTCTCCTTTAACTACACCCAGATCCAGAGCCAGGTGACCATTCCGGATGATACCGTGGCCGATAGGGCTGCCGTGGGCCTTACCGGGAATACCCGCCCCCTGCAAGGGCAGCCCAACTACCTGATCAATGCCGGCCTGAACTATGACGACGAAGACAACAAATTCTATGCCGGGCTTTTCTACAATGTCACGGGCCCCTTCCTCTATGCGGTGGGCACCAAGCCTGCGGGAACCCTCCTCCTGCTTCCGGATATCTACGAGCAGGCTGCGCCTACGCTTGATTTCAATCTAACGCAGGGCCTAACGGATAACTGGAAACTCACTTTCCGCGGGAAAAATCTCCTGAACCCTATTTTTCAAAGGACCCAGACCTTCCAAGGGCAGGAGTTCACGTACTCATCCTACACCAAAGGATGGGATATCAGTTTGAATGCGGCGTATAGTTTTTGATCGAAGGTATTAAGGGGTTAAGGGATTAAGGGAGCCTGAGATGGAGATAGGATTTAGCAGTTAGGAGATAAGTGGGTGATCTCGGCGTCTCTGCGTTAAAAAGGGGTTTAACTGCACGCTTCGCAGAGGGACGGTCTCGGCCCTATAGAAAATTCAAGGGAGGAGGAGCAGTATTTAGTATGGGCGCCTTTGGCCCCCTACGACCTGCCCCCGCCCAATCGTTCTAGCCGCTCCACGGTTGATTGGTTTTCCGCTTACGCGTGGGGATTGGCCCCCATACACCATCCCCAACCGATAAGCCCGACTTCCCGTGCTCGCATAGCACGGAGTAGACACGCGGGAGGATTCCTAGTGTAAGGCTACTCGGTCCCCCCGTTGATCCGGCTCAGTTGGGTGTACTCCTCGGGCAGATTTTTTCGGATCCGGTCCAACCGCTGCCGCAACTCAGGCGATGGAACCTGGTTGACCGCCGCATGGGAGAGCAGCACCTGCACCGCACCGATCGCCTTGGACCGCGGGTTGGGGTTTGTTTCGGCCAAGGCCAACGCTCGGTCCCACATCTCCTGGGCCTGGTCGTGATTCCCCGCCTCCCAAGCCCCCTTGGCCAGAGAGGCAAACGCGTCCATCTGGAAATATTCATCCATCACCGGCATCGGGTAGGGATTGTCGGGATCCCGCCGGCTGATCTCTTCCGCCCGGTCTGCTACCATTTTGGCCGCAGCACCGGGATTCTCCAGACCTGCTCGGACCACCGCCGCATCCGCATAGGCCAGATCGAGAAATTCCAGCCGCGGATTCAGCTTGCGAATCCGCTCCATTCCCTCGTCGTATGAGCGGCGTGCGTCCGACGTCCGCCCCAGCTCCAGCTGCAACCGCGCCAAACGCATCCAGTAAACCGGCCGCCGAAGCACCGTTTTCATAGCGTAAAGGCCCTCCTCAATATGCCCGGCTAAGACTCTTGCCCCCTCTTTTTTCCCAGTCCTTACATCGCCCTCCATCTCCGCCAGCAGCATTTCCATTGTCATGCGGTCGGAGGAAACGGCGCTATCCCCCTCCTTCGGACCTTCCAGGTCGGAGGAGAGTTTGGAGACCGGGGTGGCCGAGTTCGTACCTATCAGCACGGGTGCTCCCTTGAGCGTCAAGGGACTTTCAGCGAGCTTGATCAGCCGCTCCAAGGCTTGTGTACCCTGCGGACTGGACATTCCTTTGGCCATCTCGCGTGCTGCTTCATAATTCTCCGCAGCAATAGAGGCCCGAACCAGACGGGCCACAATGGTGTCCTGCTCTGTCTTCAAAGACACTCGGTACAAATCCATTGGAGCCGGGAAAAGGCGGGCTGCCTCCGCTTTTTTTCCCTGGGAAACAAGGATTGTTCCAATGTCTGCCCAAGCTGTGCCTCGCTTGTAGTTTGGAATACTGCGAGCCAAATCCTTTGCTTTATCCACCTCCCCGCAGTGCGCCAATAGTCGCACCGTGGCTTCACGGGATTCGGCGATCCTCTCATCGTCACCACGTACCAGCTCCTGCCAACCCAATGCCTCGTTGCTTAACTGTGCCCTGGGATTTTGCGGAGCACATGAGCTCAGGAAAACCAGACCAATTAGAAATGATCCCGACGAGAATATTTTCATAACCAACTCAATATAAATGTTGAGGGGGAGGTCCCAATTGGAGACCCCCCCCTCAAATAGAATTCAATTCAAAACTAACTTAGAACGCCATCACACGGAAGAACAGTGGCGTGCTGCCAATCGTCGCGGGAATCGCCGCAAATGTGTTAGCACTGGTTGTCCTTTTTCCGGTATCAAACGCTGCATTGACGATGTCCGAGGATGAATAAGGTGCGTTCTGGGTTGCACTTGCGTTCAAGCCCGCGGTCACTTGATAGGTCTGACTCGCACCGTTACCCGTGACTGTTGCCAACGGACGATAGTGACGATTGTCCACAGAAGCCTCAATGCTGTATTTCACGCCATTTACCGTAGCAAAAGTCAACGTCGGGTTGCTACCAATGACGCCAACAGTAATTTGGGGTGCAATTTGGGCTGAGTCTGTTGCGAAGACTCCAGCACGTTCTAGCATGGTCCAATTGCGAGCCCAGTTGTTGTCCCTGAAGGCACCGATGAAGTTAGCATCGGGATTAAGGTTACCCCGCGTAGGCAGAGCAACTGTAGTGGTCCTCGCCCCACTAGTTGCTGTCGGATCATTACCAAGCCTGAAATCAAGACAACCTTGGGCTGTTCTATTATCGATTGGAACCACATAGCCAGGGTCCAAATTGAAGCAGTTGCCCGTGGTAGTATCTTTCGTGCTCCCGCTCGTACTTACGGTGAAACTGCTCCCCACAATCGAAGAGGAAGCACTATTTGGATTGATATTAATCGAAGTCGTGCCTTTTCCGGTACGCTCACTATTCGCCAGAGTTGTAACTGGGCAAATTTGAGCTCGGCTAGCAACCCACCAATTAGCATCGTAGGCAGCGTTACCCACTGTCTTTGCAGCATTAAATGCAGCACGCGTTGCGTATTTACCAAGTGTGTAGCCAGAATTATCCTCAGCATCAAGAGTAGTGACTGTCCGAGCCAATGCACAACGGAACCAGGCGCTGTTGCGGATGAGCAAATCTGCCTCAGTTGCTGCCGTTGCAGGAGTTACCAAGTCGTCCGCTACACCAGAGTTGTCATAACCACCGCTAGAACGCACATTCTGCAGATGCCAAACCGTGTCAGTTTGGTTGGTTGTGACGTCACTCGTGTCTGACTGAGCAGCAAACGTAGGTCCAGCATGAGGAATGTCCATGTACAACGCGTTCCAGATTTTGCCACTAGCATTGTCCCGAAAGTTTGGACCACTAAAGGGAATTCCTGCCACATCTGCAAGAGGCCTGACCCAACCGGACGGCCCATATCCGCGGCCTATCCCCGTATAATTTGCGTGTGTGAAAACACTGAGTGGTGCACCTGGACCTGCCGTATAGTTAATGTTCTCAGGTCCGTCATTCTCACAAAGGTGGTCACCAGCGTTCTCGACTCTTTTGCCGCTTGCCCCAAAAGCGCTACCAGACGGGCTAACAAGTATAGAAGTCCCAGCCACGTCTACCGAGTTCTGTAACTGTAGCAGGAACTGGTTAACGCCAGAGTACCCTTGGTCGGTGTCAAAGCCGTCGTCACCACTATATGCACCGATCGCATACTTGATGCCTACGCAACCACCGAAAAATTCATTATCATCGTCAGCATTGCCGAAGGACTCGATGAATTCCCCGAGCGTACGTTGCCCGGTAGCACACCAAGTAAAGCCGTTCAACTCCCTGGTAGGGGCGATAACATAACCACCATAGCGGCATTGAACAAAGCGTACGACTCCGGAATCGTCCAAATCGTCATCACCACCGAACCAGGTATATCCTGTGAAACCTGCCATTCCCTCGATCGCCTCAGCCCCGGATGTGGAGGCCGGGTATGTAGCAGCTGAAGCACCACCACCCGAGCCGTCCGCTTGTTTTGCGGTCCGGGCATTGTTTATTACGGACGTGGATGCCATTCTGGCAGCTATGTTGGCCCGACCCGCCAAAACGATACCCCCGTACTTGGCGTCCAACGAAAACACATTTCCTGTAACCGTTGGATCGGTGCTATACGAACGGTTATTGCTAACGGCCAGACCGTCCTTGAGGGTGTAGGTGCCAAGGCCAACAGTACCAGAGACCACATTCCCAGCTGTGGTGTAGGGTTTGTAGATTTTTTCACGACCTTCCGCATTGGGGCTAGTAGTGTTGCCAAGATTTTCAACCGCAGGGATAGTATCGTTACCCCCAGGGACCCGATGGTCATCCATGGTGGTCATGATGATGGGTGCATCAGCGGTACCGTTCATAATCAGCCGGGCCCCACGATGCGCGACCAGGGCACCTGGGTCGGAGGGCAATATACCACTAGTGGAATTGATCGTAGGAAACTCACAACGAATCAAGGTTCCCGGCTCGACGGTCACAGTTACACCTGCCTTAATAATAGTGTTTTTTGTGAGGATGTAGACCTTGTCTCTGGTCCAACGCTGATCAACTATGATAACAGTGGCATTTACGGAACCAGCGGTCGCACTATCAACCAGCGCAGTTCCAAGGTTGGCTACCTCGACAAAGTTCGCTGCATTGGAGTGTACAGCCATCAATCCGATGGCGGAAAGGAGGGATAGTAAGATTTTGTTTTTCATGTATTTATGTTTTCTTGGTTAGGGTTCTTGATGTTAATATTATTTCAGACGTTGGATTTACGCAGGCGACGAAGGACTACCAATCCCGCTGCCCCTAGGAGGAGAAGGGAACCCGAGGTAGGCTCCGGCACAGCGTAGGCAGTGGTCGATGTTGAAAGACTCAAAGTTTGGCCAGACGAAGTACCAAGTACTGCTGCCGATGTAACAGAGTAATCTTCCACAACACCGTCACCAGGTGCAGCAAATGTCCAATAGTTTGCAGTGGCATCGGTAAAGGCCGTGGTTAGCCATGTGTAGTTGACTGCCGGAGAGACAAAATCATCCACTTGGTAAAAGAGGGCGTTATAGAAAGCGCCACTCCCACCAACTTGAGCCTGAACGATAGCCCACATATCTTTACCAACTGCGGCACTTTCTTGTTGGGCAAGGAGACTGGTGTTAACTTGTGTACCAGTAGCTCCACTCATAGTGGCAGTCGTCAGGAACTTGAAGTTGTCGTAGTAGTAGGTCAATAGAGAATTATCATTTAGACCAGATATTTCCGACCTAACTGTCGCTACGTTCTTACTCTCGAAATAGCCCCAGCTGACCTGAGCACTATTAACAGCGCCACCCCCGTTGAATGTGATTGGAGTTAAAACGCTAGATGAGAATCCAGCGCCTGATGCTTGGTTCATAGCAGAGACTGCTACGAGGCCTGTTATTGCGAGGAGTTTTTTTAGTTGATTTATATTCATTATGATTTCCTATGGTTGAGGTTTGTTTTATTTATTTCTAAGTTAATTTATTAGCTGAGGGTGCGTTTTCTTTTTAGGGTTAAGACCACCAAAGCTGCCGCCATGAGTGCCCCGGAAGACGGTTCCGGGACAGTGGAAAACGAATTAGAACCAGCATCATAACTACCCAAGGATCCAACAACTCTGGCCGTCGGGTCAAACGACTCAAAGGTGTCAGGATCAATCGTTGTGGCTCCATTTATTGCCCAGCCACCAGTGAGCGAGAAACCAACTCCAGTTGGCATCGATGAACCGATGGAAGCAATAACTAGAAACTCGGTGCCTGATTTAACATAAAAGTAGGGACTCAAACCACCCATTTCCACGGTTGAGGGTTTTGTGTTAAGTGCACTCCATGAACGCCCAAAGGTGCCATCAGCTACTGCAGAGCCCGCGTAGGTGGTGGCCTCCGAGTTGTCGGAGGCAATGTATTTCCCAAACTTGATGGTGCCCAGTGAGACAAATGCGGAATCCAAAGCTGCAATCGCTTGGCTCCCAGTCATCCCAACTGTGACAAGTGCGCTGATCTGCGTGTCGTCGAATATTGTCGTTGCGCCAGACGATGAGAAATATCCAAAGCTGGCCACTAGGTCTAGCGGAAGTGCTGTCCCTGCCGCAGATTTGAAAACAGAGTCTGAGCCAAAGTTGTATCCAACGGTCGCCGCCTGCAGATTTAATGAATTTAAAACTATCCAGGCAGCTCCGAGGAACGCCGATTGAATTATTTTTTTCATTGGATTTTTTTCTAGTGATTGATCTTAATTGGTTAGGTTTTTTTAGATTCCAGGAGCGCTAGCGTAGGGAATCGGATTCAGCTTGAGCGCAGAGGTGCCGAGAAGGTCGCCTGATCCAGATTTCCGTTGAATGACAATGGACCCACCCGCAGGGATTGTCACATTGCTAGCGTCCGAACCGTCAACTGCCGTCCAGCGACCAGCAAGGCCGGAATTACGATAGTAGCTCACAAATGCGCCGGTGTTTGGGTTCACAAAGTGCACGTTATCGGCAGCTGCGGGATTTGCACCTGAACTAGTTATAAGGCCAGACTGGCTAAGTTTGACGGCGTAGGGGTTTGGGTTGGAAACCACGTTCAGTCTTTGACCCCCCAAGATTTCTTTGCGTGTGCGGGATTGACGTAACTCCCCAGACAGACGCAAGTTCAATGTGCTGGAAGCAAAACGGTAGACGATGAATCCTTCACCCAGCGGGACACGGACGTTGTTCGCTGAGACACCGCCTTGGGTCATCCAAGCATACGTATAATTAGGACTAGTGCCTGTACGCAATCGGTAAACGTTTTCTAGCTGCTGGGTAACAGGATTAAATATTTGAATCTGATCACCGTTACCGAAGGACGTTGAACCGCCGATTTGGGAGGTTGCTGCTGGGCCAAAGAGCTCAGCGACTGTCCAATCTGGGCGAATCGCATACCGGGTGCCAGAAGCGATGGCGCCGTTGGTGAGAGTATACTGAATGGTAACGGTGCTGCCCGTAGAAGCCGTCACAAGTGAAACCACCCCGATATAATCTCCATCTAAGATTTCCAGAATATAGGGGGTGTCCGATGCCATAACGGGAACTTGGCTAACGGTCAGAGTGCTGCCTGACTGCGCACTGATTGTGCCTTGCGCCACAGCAGGGCGGGCGAAGGGGGTGGCAAGAAGGTTAAGCTTTTTGGGGCCCACGACCGGAACGGTGAAAATACCGACTGGCTGGGCAAGAATGCCGGTCTGGGCATGGGAATGGGTAGTGAGGGTTAGAGCGGCGAGAATGACCGCGAGGGTTGATTTGACGATGACGGACTGTTTCATAGGTTGAACTCCTTTAGTTGAGGTTTTTGGTGGTAGAAACTTTTTCTGCACGAATCCAACGTACTTGGTGAACCTTTTTTTTCCACTAGTTTATTGTGACATTTGTGTGACAGATCATCCTTATCCGCAGATTTCCTACATTGATATTCAATGATTTGTGCGAATTAAGCTCAATTCGCCACGGTATTGCCACAATTCAAATAGTTTATGAAAGGCAAAATTCCCTCTTTCGCATGAATCATAACCGAATCAATCGCATCTTGAAAAAAATGGAAAAATAGAACATCCAAACCAAACACGCAGTGGGCCAACCGCTAAACCTAAGTACAAAGCAATCCTACCAGCGAAAATGGATTCACCTTCTATTTGTGACGATTTCATGACAAAGATGCCTCCCCCTTGAAAAGCCGCATGTTGAAGCCAAGTATGTATTCATGTCCGATAGGTTCTTTTTAAGAATATATCTATCTCTCCTAATTTCTGCCTCGGGCACGGTTTTCAGAAAGAAGGAGAGTTACCCCCGTGCTGAGGACGCAAAATGGTTTTCCTCTTTCTTCCTTCATTTTGTCCCTGTGATTGGCCTAGCCCGTACTGTTCTTCTTCCTTTTTTTGCGATCGGGTTGTTTTTGTTGACCACCCCAATGGCCAACGCTGCCAATCAGGTTGTGCTTATTCCCGTCGACGGCGACGGAACATCGCGGAATATCGGGCTTTTCAGCGGATCGAACCTCCCAGTCAATAGCTACGTTCGTATCGGTACCTTCAACAGCGGTGGAACCAACGCGGCGCAGCTTGCCTCGTTTGTCGGAAGCTGGAGCAGCCAAGCCTCCTCCTCCTCGTTGCTTAGCTTCCTAAACAACGACTTTGTGGATTGGAACTCCACCAACACCGCCAGCAACCCATGGTTGGGGTCGAGCTCGCTCAACTTTGCCAATACTAACACCGCCACCAATCTGGTGGGAAAACCGATGTACCTTTGGGTTTACAACACGTCCACTGCTGCGTCTGCCACCAACAGCGGATCCCAGATGCTCATTTTGAGATCGTGGGAAACCAACGAGCTGGGTAGCGGATTTCCGGACAAGAATGGAACATCTTTCGGCCCAGACAGTTACTTGAATTTATTCCCCTCCACTCCGTCGGGGGTCAGTTTCGTAAACCCGGAGGAACCGGATAGCGATCCCTATACTTCCTACGGCGTTTCTGTCCTCTTTGGCCAGTACGTGTCCGACTCGTTGCAGTTCCGTTTGGGAGCGATCACACCGCGGTCCGAGATCACCAGTGACTTGACCGATACAGATACGGCGGGATCCCCCACCACCTACCAGATCACGGCCAACAACGGGGCGGACCGATTCTTTGCCACCACAAATACAAGTGAGGAAGATTTGACCCTGACAAACTTGCCTGTGGGGTTTTCAATTTCCACGAACACAGGGGTGATCACGGTTGCGACGAATGCCGCGCCCAATACCTACTCCATCCGTTTGGTGGCCTCTAACTCGGTGACCGCATCGGTCGCGACCAACACTTTGACGTGGACACTGCAGGCCTCTTCTCTTTCCTTTACCAATTCTACTAATCTCATCAGTGCGGTGGCTGGGGTGGAGATTAGCCCATTTACCTTTGTCTCTACTGGAACTTCCCCCACCTACACTGCAGATGGAAACCTGCTTGGGCTCAGCTTCTCAACAAACGGCGTATTGTCTGGAATCCCCAACAGTGTCGGCACAAATGATGTAACGATCCAAGCCTCAGCCGGAGGCCAGAGCGGAGCCACCAACTTTTCCCTAGCCGTGGCGGCTCCTGTCATCTCGGTACCGGCCGGCCAGCTCAGCGGAGGTCAACTTGTTGCCACCTCCAGAATCGCCCGCACCATAGAACTGAGCAACACCGCCGGCTTTACTAACCTTTCTTGGGTGATCAACCCCGAGCTTGCCGGGATCAGCGTTAACGGCAACAACTTGATCATTGCCACCAACACCATGCCGTTGGCCAAAGGAACCACTAGTGTCACTCTAACCCTTACCGCCAGCCGTGCGTTGGGTGGTAGCACCAGCGTTTCCGCCTCCACTAGCGTGCCACTGCGGATCGTTGCCCCCGCCCCGACGGCGCTGGTGGGCACGAACGAGTTCGAGGTGGATGTGGGCGAGCCTTTTTCCGCAACGATCCTGACCGATGTGGGCTCCCTCGCCCAAATGAGTTTTTCCAACCTCCCTCCAGGATTGAGCGGCGGGACGAATGGAATCATTTCAGGGGTGAATAACAACTCAGGTCTTCCCAATGAGTACTCGGCCACCGTCGTCGCAAACTCAAGCCTCCTCTATGAAGGCGGAGGTGTGTCAAACTATATTGTGACCTTTCGTTTGCGGAACACCAACCCTCCTATTTTTAGCCCGCTGACCAACCGTGTGCTAGCATCAGTGGGTAAAAACCTTTCGTTGAGTTTGAACGTATTAAACTCCCCATACGCTTTTGCCGCCAGCAACCTGCCTACGGGGCTAAGCTTGGTGGGAAATACGATTTCAGGCACGCCGGCGTCGGTCGGTATTTTTACGAGTACTGTAACCGCTTACAATTCCTACCGCCCTGGCTCGACGAACCTGGGGGATCGGCAACCCGGCTATGGGGCGGTGGTGTTCAGCGTGGCTAACGCCAAACCCCCCACTTCAGTTGCGCCTGCCAACCCCGGTGCTCTAGCAAAAAATGTCACCATCTCCCTCAATGATGACCGCAAGTTGTTGGACGCCGTTGCCAACGGAGTGATGGTCTCCGCCTTGGGTCTTCCTCCGGGAATCTCCTTGGAATCCACCACCGGAAAAATATTCGGCACCCCGTCGACCGGCGGCACATTTCTAGTCACCGTTTTTATCCAGAACGGCAAGGGGTGGGTGCGCAAAGGGGTAACTCTCACCGTTCAATAAGGAGCCTTGAATCATGAAGCAAAAGAATTTCTCTTATCCCTCGGTAGCGGGCATGGCAATGTTGCTTGTCTTAGGGGGCTGCATCCGCGGAATCGCACAGGAATCCTGCCCTTACGTTCTGCAAACGGGATGTCAGCTCGAGCTTGTGGGCTTTCCCGTGATGGCTCCCGCCTTGGATTCAGGCACGGTTCTCTCGGTCAATAGAAATGTGGTGAACTGGAGCCCCACGTTCCAGGACAAACCCTTCGGTTCTGCCTTATCCCTCGTAGGGAAATACTACGCCGAAGTGGTGGCTCCTCGCTCCCACATCTGGTTGGGGCACCGGTTTGAACTGGATGAGGCGGCCACACGAGGCCGCACGGACCATGGTCTGGTGATTTCCACCTCTCTATTAAACACCAAGGGTCTACCCGATAGCTCACTCGCTGGCGCGCAACTGGAAGTGCGCCCGCATCTGACCATCGAAGGCCTCTGGGGGGAGACCCTTCGGAACCGGATTCTTTACGGCGGAGAAAAGGACGTGTCGTTCTCCTTCTCCGTGGCGGCGCCCGGCACCGCGGCGGGTACACGGTCCGTAACTGCCTTATTACAGCGCACCACCAATGACCTGGGATGGATCGACTCCTCTGCCCGCACCCCGGTTACTCAACTCATGCTGATCCCCCCGTGCACGTCGGTAGGGGTGAGCTTCGGCCAGCGGCGCGGCTCCTCTTTGAGCTACTCTGGGGTGTCCCGATCCTGGCCGACAGCTGCCCCCCTGCATTCGGGTGCCAACCTGCTTGCTTACCCTTACCCGAAAGACATGCGGCTGGGTGTGGATTGGGGGACCTCACGGGAAGGTTTCCAAGGGCTATCGAGACCCTCACCGGCTCAAGACCGGATCGACTTGCTTGAAGGTACCAGCCGACAAAGTTTCGCCCCGGAAATTCAGGCCAACCGCGGAATCCGCTGGAGGCTTTTGGATCCGATCTACACCAACACACGCTGGGCAACACCCAGCTCCTATCTCGACACCCTGCCCGTTGGCCAAGGGTTCATCCTTCGAAAAAACAAAGCCAATCCAATCCACTTTTTCTATCCTCCCAAACCATAAGTCCCCATGATACTTGCTGGGGCTTATGACATTTCGATGTCTATTCACACGTTCTTTTTTCACTGTCTGATAAGCAGTTGAATCCTGCTTGGGGTTTTCCAGCCTCCCCCCATGTGCCGATGGGGTGTATTCTTATCTCTCGTTATTTTTGCCACGCACTCCGCGTGGGCAGATGATGTGGCGAATCCGCATCCATTATCCCAACCCCCCTCTCCTATGGCCGATCCGAATGCGGAGCTGATCGATCGTCCCCTACCAGGAGCGAAAGCTGGTGAGACTGGCGACGTGTCCTCTCCCACCAAAATTGGTGCTGAGGCTGGCACGCTCACCCCTTTTTATGTGCGGACGGGGATTGGACTGAGTTTTGTCACGTCGGTCAGTTATCCTGATTTTGGCATTAGCGGAGACATTCAAATGCAACCCGGCTTTGCTACGGGAGTAATGCTGGGCGCCCAGTTTCACGACAACATCGCTTTTGAGATCGAAGGAGGTCTTCTTTACAACTCCGTATACCAAAATAAGCTGGATGGGGTCGGTGCCACTGACATGACCTCGGTCACCAACATCCAACTGTTTCAAGTACCCATGATGGGAAATTTTGTTTTTCGGACGGATCCCCTAGCTGGGTCGATGGTCCGATTGGTCGCAGGAGGCGGAATGGGGGGTATCTTTCGCCAAGTGTTTATTACGGGCGGGCCAAATGATAACACCCGGAGCCAGACTCTTTCCGCCTACCAAGGGTTTGGAGGAATTCAGATCAATCCAGGAGAGCCCGACCTCATGGTCGACGTCCAGTTTAGGTATTTAAATTCGATCGGAGGACAGTCGGTGCCATCAATGTCGATTATGGGGACGGTGACGATTCGCTTCTGAACCGAGATGAAAATGATTCCTCACGCAAAGGTCGCCAAGGACGCGAATTGGATTTCGGCCCTGCTTCGCTCAGTCTCGGCCAACTCGCTGAGCTTCGCAGGGTTTACAGATTTAGGCCCCGCACTTGCGGGACACGCTGACGCGTGGATTTTGGATTGTACGGCAAAGGGGTTCAGGTTTTGCAAGTCGTGCTTACTGATCATGGCCTTTTTTTGCGGATCGAATCTATTTGCCCAGAGATTGGCCCTGACCGACGTGCAGGCGCAGCCGGTCACGGGTCCAGGACCAGGATTGCGAATTGCCCTTGGTGGGACGGTCAATTCCGACATGTCTGTCGCTCAGCGGGACAACCGAGATTATCCGCAGACGAACATTAATCCCCTCTTCGCGACATCGGTTCCGTTCAATGGAACGATCAGTTACGAGTCGATCGGTTTCAACCCAGGTTTTCGTTTCGATTTCGCCCCAGGTTACCGCCTGAACCAGTGGATCAATTTCGAGTTTGAAACCGGATGCATCTACAACACGGTCGAGTCGTACACCATCACAGGAAATGGGACTTTCACGGGGGTTGGTGGTGATCCGAATTTGAATGGAACGATGAAGTTGGATGCGGATGGATATCTGTTGCAGGTGCCGCTCATGGTGAACGTTGAGTTTTCTTATCCGATCGGGGATGGGTGGCGACCGTTTGTGGGTGCAGGCGGAGGAGGAATGTTCCAAAAGCTCACTGTCAGCACGATATCGGGCACGATCAAC
>Ga0164294_10002658_pt1 | contig 16053 bp, 8 predicted proteins | sample GEODES005metaG_FD_111479 | JGI IMG/M metagenome (GOLD analysis project Ga0164294, IMG submission 111479) | Oligotrophic lake water microbial communities from Sparkling Lake, Wisconsin, USA - GEODES005 metaG | ecosystem: Environmental > Aquatic > Freshwater > Lake | place: USA: Sparkling Lake...
TATCTAGAGTTTACAAGCGACAAGAGCAGCAAAGACTTAATGCAGCAAGAAAAGATGGAAAGAAGGGCAGAGGAAGGCGGGAAAGCTATCGTGGCGAAGAGGAAACCAGTTGAAACAAAATTGTAGAAGCCGTCGGTTAGTATTGCGCTGGTCTTTCGACGATCTGTGGTAAGCCCGGGGAGAGTGGGCAGGGTGATGAACCTTACGTAGACGTTTGATCTCGACTTCTGCTCGTTAGATGAACAATGCATCAAACGGTTAGGCAGCGCTTGAGCGCCACCGGTTGTTAGCGGTTGGATTGCAGCGCTGCATAAACGGCAGCCGACGTGTAGCTCGCTAGCGTGATATAATCTATGCACTGTTGCACAATGATCAATCTTGCCTGTTTCAAATGCTATAACACCTACTTGTAATTCATATTCCCTTTGTAAACCACGCATAAATCATGGATCTTTATTCATCCCTTCCTTCATTTTCACCTCCTCCTCAAGGTACGTCTCAAGTTTTTTCTAAAGGCGCTAAGTTTTTTCTCAGACACGTAACCAGTTCTTCATAATCACACACACTTCATAGTCTACGAAACGTCTCTAACCACCCACCCCTCTTTTTCCTCCTCCTCCCCTTTAGCAACCGACCCAGCTCCTGCTGCTCCTCCATCAAAGCTCTGCGCAAATTGTCGCGGCGAAAGTGCTCCTCTTCGCTGCTCTGTTTGCAAAAAAGTGTGCTATTGCAACGCCACGTGTGCTAAACAGGATTGGCAGTTTCATAAACGAATCTGTTCGAAACCTGTAGCACCCGCACCTTCACCACCACCACCATCATCATCTTCTTCTTCTTCGTCAACTAATACGAACAAGACTGTGGAGACCAAGAAACCTACTACTTCGTCTTCATCGACTGAGGAAATTGAATACGACGAGGATGAAAAGGCAGCTATAGACGAAATCAAACGAAAAGGTTATCGTCATTTTACGTCTCAAGCCGATGTGGGAGGCCTAAAAGGAGTAGCAGGAGGACTAGCACCAAAAGCAATCTCAACAACTGATGCAGTCTCACCGACAGCTTCTTTGGTTCAGCCGGCGACTTCCTCCTCCTCCTCTTCTTCTTCTTCTTCCAGTTCTGCAAGTGAGTGGAACAAGTCTGGAACCACGTACGAAGCTCGATCATTGGGCGACTTTTGTAAATCGAGACTTAAAGATCTCCTCGCATCAATGCGCGCAAGAGAAGCCGTGCAGGTGCCTGGCGTCGGAACTCTAGTCGCCTCTGGTGTAACCTCGTGGGGAGAATCAATGGCTGATATTATTATCACTCGAGGCAAGGTTAAGCACATCTACGATCTCTCTTTCAAGGTGTCTGTACACGTTGTGCCTGACGCTGAAGCTTCAGCTGCTGCTTCCTCTTCTTCTTCTGAAAGTGGTCTAGGGGGAGATGATGACGATGAACCAAAGCAAAAAGATAAAGGCTCATCAGCATCTACAGCGGGGGCCAACAACAACTCTTCCTCATCTACTACTACTACTACCGCTTCTGATGACAATAGCGGCTCTTCTCCTAAACCTCCAAAGAGGCCTAGAGTGCTCGTCTCCTTCTTGGACGTATCAAACACCTCTGAGGGCGACTCTAGCGAGACTACCTTTCGCGACGTTAAGATCGAGTGGGGATCGCCTGCGCCGCAAGAATCGCACAAGACTGCGATCAAGGCTGCCCTTGACGTAGAGCGAAAGGATGGAGGAGGACTAGTTGTAGCATTAAGGAGAGCGGTCGAAACGGTTGTTGACGAGTTCAAGAGAAAATGAAACAATAGTTTGATTAATTCGTTGTTTCACACAATCATTATGATTCATCTTCTCCATTATTACAATCAGCAACCCCATCTTTGACCTTTTTATAAGAAATGTAGTTTGATTGACCACCACCTAGTAGAATACCTCTAGGAGGATCACTCCTTACTCCGCTTGCACAATGAAAGCCTAGATTAGGTTCTCGCCGACTTTTGTCCTCGATCGTTGAGCAAGCGCTTGTCGTGACCTCGTCAGCGCCGTCGACAAGACAGTCGCAGAAATCATCTTCAGCAAATCGACAAGGCAAAGTTGTGAAGAGTTCTTGGCCACTTGTAACTGATAAACACTGAAACGTTGGAAGAGATGTGGATGAAAAGGTTGAAGTAGCAACAGCATCTAGACAGCATGACTTGAACCATGCACTTTTTGATCGATCTCCACTGCTATCGGAACAAAGACGTTTCATATAAACGTTTTCGTCGATTTGTTCAACTCGTGGCTGTGTTTTGCTCTCTTCCATAATCTTTCCAATATTTCCAAAAGGTTTAAAATGCGTCTTGTTCAAAATTGATCGTTCCTCGCCTCCGCGAATATTGCGATACTTGCTCAAGAGAGGGTCCTTTAGCCACTCAAAGTCAACCGCAAGGAGACTAGCGTCAGCTGCCCCAGAGTGAAGATACGCTTGCATCGCGCTGCTCGAGATTTGTGGCGATTTTGACTTTGATCTAAGAGCATCGTTCTCATTGATCCAAAGCTTAATAGGCGCATCGTTCTTTACCTTTTTCATCTTTTCTTCTGCCACGACTAGCGCATCTCGTCCCTTGAGCCAAGTATATGCGTTCTCAAAGAGTCTCCTGAAGAAGACGGCAGCCACTGCAGTGGAAGAGTGAAAGGGTCGTCCATTTCCCCTAACAAGGACGGTGTTGGAGTGTTTCACGGAATCCTTCTTTACAAGTCGTTGAGGAGAAGAAGCATCGATGCTTGAATCATCGATCGAGTCACTATTACTGTTGTCACTTTTGCCATTGCCATTTTCATCCTCTGTCAATGCTGCAGCCGAGTGTTGATGTCTCAAGACTTCAACAACCACCTGTTCAGGAATGATCGTTTCTTCTGTTTCAGAGTCTCGAGTTCGTACAACAAGGAGACCGCCAGTTTGTGGGTATCTCATCCCATTTGCTATTTCTTCAATCAATGGTGCTAACGCAGTTAAAGGCGGTGTTGTAGTATTAGCTGTAGAAACGTCCCGAACTATAGCAGCCAGAGAGTCTTCACCTGCTGCTACCAATCGATCAGATAGCTCGGCTCGAATTTGTTTTCCCTGTGCACTCTCGCTATCACGCAGCTCTGGCCATGAAAAGGATGAAGCTGCATCAGCTACAAGCCGAGGAGATAACGGTCGGTCAGATGAGTGAAGAGGGGTGAGAAACTGAGGAAATGTAAACAAGACGTTGTTATAAGAATCATCAAGAAGTGACGTTGCGTTTAAGAGTAATGAAATGGATGGTGGAAGAGAAGGTAGAGCGAAAAGAGCATTTTCTGAAGACGACCATGATTTTGGGTTATTTCCTGCTCGTTTTGAAATAGAGCGCTGCAGCTTCCCCAACACTGCAGCAGCTGCGGAATCTCCAAGGTGCTTTTGAAACTTGGCGGTATTTCTCAACAAGGATTTTATGCGAATGTCGGAAATTCCGCCTAGTGGTTCGTCTCTCAAATCCTTATAAAAGACAGACATTGTTTGCCTCACCTTCTCTGACATCCTCGATGCACTCTCTTCCTCGAGCTGCATCAAGGCTTGTTCCACCCGCAGCACACCGTCAATGAGAGCTGAGAGTGAATCTGCAGAGAGAAGATCGCCAGCTCCTGCTTCGTCGCCGACGCTGTTGCCGCCTGCGTTGAGGCGGCCAGAAAGAGGAAGCATGTGTTTGACGATTCCAGCAAAGGCAATTGCTTGCTCGATCGGAGAGACTCGCCACGACCACGCTCTTGTTCCATGCGGCAACGACGTCGTTGCGGTCGACTTTTTGTTCAAGTCGCTGCTTACTTTTGACTCTTCCTGGAGGCCAACGGGTGTTAACAGCGCCATGCTCGTCTCTGCAATTTCTTGGATCACCTGTGCAGGGACGTCCCTGTGTTCAAGGAAAAGCAAGAGCATTGGGAGCTGTGTCGTCAATTCTCGATTTTGAAGTGCCTTGCCGTTCTTGTCGATCAAGGTGGATGTCGCAAAAGGCGACTTGAAATTTGAATCGTCAAGGGCGCCGCTGTCATTTTCAACAGCCGAATAGAACAAAAATAGCCCCCTTCGAAGACGCTCAGCAGTTTCAAAGTATTCCTTATGGTTGAGTTTAGCTCCAGAACAACGCAAGGCAGCAAGGGATTCGCCCTGACGAAGAGTCGAGTAAAAGCGTTCTTGATTATTATTATCATTATCATCAATGTTATTCTGATCATCTTTGTGATGCAGATCAAGTAGACCCTCATTTGTGACGCGACTACTAAGACCGTCCGTGGCCAAAATCATATCGTCCCGAAGGCCTGAGCCAAAACGTCTAGAAGACTCTTCAAAGACTCTGCACGATGCAAGAACAAACAGCGCGCTTATTTCATGCTTTTGAATAGAAGAGGAACGTTTTAATCTTTGGCTTTGAGTTACACTCTTTCCCACAGAAGAGGTAAAGAAATAGGGCCTCACTAATGGCCGAGAACGCTCCAACATTGCAGCAACCTCAAAATCGTTGCGTTCACTCATTAGTGCTCCAAGTAACACGGAAACAATCTCCTCTTCGTCATCATCTTCTTCTCCTTCTTCTTGCTTTACGACTTGAGTCTGTACAAAGGCTGCTCGAAAAGAAAGAACCGACGCGGCCAAGTCTGTCGGGTGTAGCTTAACATCTCTTCTAGCTTTTTTCCAATCGTTCTCTAGGTTCGCGCTCACTCTTCGCAAAAGTGATGAAAGTGACAAGTGAGGAGGAGCTCCAAGACGTGAATTGGTTGTAACATCATCATCATCAGAAGCAAAGATATAAGGAAGAAGAAACGACGTGATTGTAAAAAAGATTAAAAAGGACAACAAACAGGGGCCGAGTTTTCTAGTCTTCATGTAAGAAGAAAAAGAAATACCGCTTGTCTTTGTGCCTATAGATTACTCTATCACTCTGGGTAAGAGGGAGAGAGAGCGAGAGAGAGGGCGTTCACACTAGAGAGAAAGAAAAAAAATCTTCGCAAAAAAATCTTTCGCATCCTTGAGAAAAAAAGAATGTCAAATAACTTTACAGGATTTAGATTATGCGAAACAATCCCCTTCGAGTTTTCTCGTACAACTCCAAGCGCGCCTGAAGAGGAATTGTCGGTTGGAAATGATTCTCTGCTGGGATATGTAGTTGAAGCCAAGTGGTGTCCCTCTAACTCTCAAGTGCTAGGTATCCTCTACTCTTCTGGTGTAGTACGGTTATGGAACGTTCAGACGAATGAAAAGAGAGACTTTGCTCTCTATATGCGCTCAGCTGCATCGTCGACAATAAACAATAAAAATGAAGACGAAGAAGATGATGAAAGCGATATGCCCTCCTTGTCGTCTGAGGGCCATCGTCGAGCTCTAGCTGCTCATATAACACACTTTGACTTTCTTCCTTTTCCGTCGCGGCGGCGACAGGAGGGCTCTCAGCGCCTGGGATTCTCGGGAGAGTTTGTCGATGTTCCGTCGATCGTCTTTTCGACTGCAAGAAGCGCTTCGCTCCTTATGGTCGCAGAGGTTCCTATTCACTTTCTCCCGCCTGCGGACAGCGCCCCTTCAGCTGCTCCGCTCTCTGATCGCGCCACGGAGCTAGCCAACGCTCGATTCAAGAACGGAGGGCTAGCCTACACGTGTCTCGATAAAAGTGATGCTGACGTTACCTGCATTCGGTCGTGGCTAGTTGCAGACTCTCGCAGCTTCACCAATTCGCAAGGTAAGTCTTCTGATGCTGCTGTTAGCAACACTGGGAACGACCACGACCGGCTTGACCTGGCCTGCGTAGCGGTTGGGTGTGCCAACGGCGCTCTACACGTCTGGGCAGCTGGGCGCTCGCTCAATCCTGACGCCCCAGTGGCTGGACGAAATCCTGCAGCTAGTCCTCGAATTGTCAAGGTGCGATCCTTTACGGGTGGGGCAGCAGCAGATTCAGAAACGAATTTGGAGGGCGATCGCCAGAATCAACAACGAGCTCATCATCAATTGTCCTCGTCATCTTCGTCTGTCAATCCTCTATCTGTAACGGTGGCAAAGGGAGACGACCAAGCACACACCTCTCGCATTCGTGCAATCTCGTCAGTGCCGGTCAAACACCCCGACATGCTATCGTCAACGTCGCTTCCTTCATTTATCGACGCAAACAATGTCTTCTCCACAAGCAGCGATGACGGCTCAGTGAAGCTCTGGGCGTTAACGCGCACAAGCGATGGCAAGAAGAGCAACAATTCTGGCCCTGATTCGTCATCTGTTTCGCTGTCTGTTCAGCAACTCTCAGTCCTGCCAACCGATGGCGTTCCCGTCACTGCCCTGTCAGGCGCTGCGTGGCCGTGGTTCTACGGTCACGGCCAGGACTTTCACGCAACCCTTGTTCCGAATTCAAGTCGTGCATTGCTTGCTACTGGATCGCGTGAAGGGTGCATCGCAGTCTATCAAATTGTCGTCCCTAATCACATTCGCAATCTAAATGAAACGATCGATGATTATAACGAGGATGACAAAGAAGAAGAGGAGGATGAAGAGAAAGATATGGGCACAACCACTTCTCCTTTTCTTCGACAGAATAACAATAGACGACTCGGTCTGTCATCAAGCTTGGCGTCTCGTCCTTCTTGCCGCCTAACAGCTCTTGCTGGCCCTCCCGTTAGAGCGTTGGAGCCCATTTGCGACATCACCATTAGCCCGCCACTTAACCTTCTCAGCCACAAGACCACGTCTGCTACTCATACTTCTTCTTCTAATAATCAGTATGCGCTTGCTGCAGCATCTGCGGATGGTCTCTTATCGATCTATGACCTTTTGGGGTCAGCAACTGTACCTCGCGTCGCGCGAGCAGGCGATCCAGTAAGCGGCGAATTTGATCTGGCAGCTGGATCAATCCCTGCCATGTCACTTCTGCTAAGAAGTGCAGTAAGCAGCAGCGACAGCAGCAAACACCCCTCGTCTTCGTCATCGTTTATGACTAATGATGCAGCAACGACGGCCTATGACTCGATTGTAAAGATGGGTCCCGAGGCTGAAGAACTGCGAATGCTGGCAGCGTTTGAAGCAGAGGCTGAAAGGGAAGACAGCATCAGAGCACAAGGAGGCGAGGATGCTCTTCTTCTTCGTTCTAGACTATACGCAAACGTTCCATCCACAAAGAGGGTCGTTACTGCTCTATCGACTCACGCACTTGACAGTCTCTCGAGAGCGTTTCTTACCTGCAGCTTTAACGATGCTGCACGGTCGACTTCATCCGCTCACAAAAGAAAAGAAGCAGGTGTTGATGCACATAATGACCACGACACTGACGACGTTTCTGGCGGTTTGTCGTCTGTTGAAGGAGCGTTAATGGCGTGCACTGGCGGTGGGGATTTACTCGTTTGGCCTCGAAATGAACTGCCAAGCGACGAAAGAACGACAACGTCGCCTAATCCTCGAGGTTTAGTTCCTCTACAAAACAGCACTATCAACAAGTCTGGACGTTATCATGTTGAGACTGATGATTCCAACAACAGCATTCAACAAAGAGAGTTGAATGTTAACGACGGAGGAGGAGAATTTGAAAATGAAAATAATGATGATGCAACTAGCGAGCCTCCTGTTCCTCGCGCTCCTCTAAGTCGTGCTCCTGCTATGCCGATCGCTTCTTCTTCCTTTTCTGCCTCTCCTCTCGACGACGTGTATACAACATTCCAAGCGTCGTCGTCGTCGTTGTCGTCTTTGCCATTCAACTCTTCAACTTCAAAACCTCCTTCTATCTCTCCAGCGCTTCCTCGGGTACTGACCCAGACTGTTGCTAGTCGCGCGAGGCTGTCTGAAGTAGCCCAAACACTCAGGGCCGTTCGCGAACAACACAAGAGCGCCTCTACCTCCAGAGCCAGATCGCCAGCCAGATCGTTATTGAAGATTGCTGCTAAGGATGCGGTCAAGTCGGTCTATTCGTCAAACACTAGCAGTCATCGCTCTTCTCTTAATCTTGATCAACGTTCTGGATCAAGGGAACGGCTGCGGGGAGTTAGCAAGAGCCCTGTTGAACGTGCGCACAGGCGTCTTAGCAGGACCCTTGGAGTCAATATTGGCGTGGCTGCTACAGCATCTGCTGCTGAAAGCATGAGCCATGAAGAGCGAGGGCGCAATTCGTTCGACAATTCATTCGACGACGAAAGAAGCAGCAATCGATCACGCTCTAATTCCACGTCTAGATTGATGAAGAAGAACAACCCCTCCATCAGAGACCCGTCGATTCCCACTCTTGCTGAACGACAAGCTGCTGCTGCTGCTGCTATTGGTAGTGGTGGTATAGATGATTCTCATAGTGGTGGCCACAACTCCACATCTGCGTCATCTTCTCATATTGTCGACGGTTCCTTCATGTCGTGGGCAGGGCTGAAAGGCTTGGCTAGCAACACTGACGGTCGGGTGGTCCGACTAGGTGGACGAGCCGTGCCTCTCGATGCAACAGTTACTGTGGCTGCATCATCAGCTACAGTCACAGCAAACAACACCTTTGTCGTGGGAGACGATCATCTCCACGCATTCAATGACAACGACAACGATGATGATGATGTTCCTCCTCGTCCTCGATCTACAACGAATCTTCCGATCAGTCCCTCGTTGATCCATTCTCGACTGGCTGCTGCTGAGGCTGCTCCTCGCCAAGCCTCATCTAGGTACATTGCGCCTATTTTTCGGTCGCCTGCTAGAGTGAGCGCCAGCCTACAGCGGGCCGCACGAATCGAAGAAAGAGCAGAGGCCCTCGACAACATGTCTCTTGCTCTAGCCGCGGCTGCGGCAGCTGCAGGTAAGAGCAGCACAAGCGGTATCCCCCCTCTGCCCGTTGTCGACGACCATGCAGACAACGCGGCGTCCTTGGGCCGCACAAACGTTGTTGCGCCGGTGCTCGGGTCATCCGCTGCCGTGGCGTTTGAGATCGCAAGGCTTGAGCAAGCGCAGTTTGATGAAGAAGGTGCTGTGCGAGACGCGCTTCATCGTCGACGAATCACAGATGCAGTCGTGATTCGAACTCTAGTGGACCGCGCGAGAATTCGTTCTCTAGGTGTGGACCTTCCCAGAGTCGCGAATGAACCAGCGCCTGCTCCAGGTGAAAAGTTAAGCGATGCTGTGGACCTTCCTGTGCATGCTCAACTCTATTCTGATGTAACAAAGACTGGAGAAGAATGGGACGAGGAAGAAGAGGAGGAGGAGGAGGAGGAGGAGGAAGGGGACGTTTTTAATGATTTACAACAGGAAGAGGGGGAGAAAGATAAAGAAGAAGGTGGAGATAGAATTCAAGGAAGAAGTGTGTTTCTGCCAATGGGAGGCTCACCGACGACCTTTTCACGACGTCAACAGAGTAACCAACGAGATCTACTTGATGGAGGCAAACAAAAGAAGAGCGGCAGTATTGCCGCCACTGATATACTTTCCTGGGGAAAGGGATTACGGGGTAACAATAACACTTCTCAGCAAAAGACGACCACCAGGGCGGCAAATGTGAATGAATCGAGAGCTGATTTTGCAAATAATGTCGGTGTGGAACCGCCGTCTTCGTTTGTGAAAGCCCGACCGCTGCTCGTATCGGTAGGAGGCGTTATTCAAACTCAACGATAGGCTAGTAATAGTTTAATAGATAAATGGGGGTTTTAAACATAATCAATCTGATACAATAATCTTAAGCGAGCTCCTTGAAGTACTCTTGGCTTCCTGTGGGGGACCCCTTCATTACCTTTCCTCCCTTCTTCCAGTTCGCCGGACACACCAGCCCAGGGTTGGCGTCTGCGAACTGAAACGCTTGCACAATGCGAAGTGTCTCTTCCACACCTCTGCCCACTTGCTCATCTGTTATAGACGTGTGGCGCACGACGCCCTTGTCGTCGATAATGATCGTGCCGCGGAGAGCGATGCCGTTCATCTTGTCGTGCTCGTCCTCCACTAGGCACCCGTAATCGCGCGCGATGGACTTTGTGATGTCCTCGATCAAGGGAAAGGCCATTTTGCCGAGACCGCCCTTGTTGCGAGGCTGGTTCACCCAGTTCAAATGCGAAAACTTGCTGTCGATTGACACGCCCACAATTTGGCACGAGTTGGCCTTTGCAAACTCTCCACTCATGTCTGAAAAGGAGGTGAGCTCGGTGGGGCACGCAAATGTAAAATCCAAGGGGTAGAAGACAACGACCAAATACTTGCCCTTGAAATCATTAAGGCTGAGAGTCTTGAAAGAACCATCCGGCATAACTGCATCCGATCGGAAAAAGGGAGCAGGCCTTCTCACTAGACAAGAAAAAGATCGAGAAAGGATTCGCCTATTCAATGATGAAGAAAATAGCATCTTACAATATTATATGCTTTCTATAAGAATCTAGTATAAGATTGACGAATCGTTGCCGAATCGTCTGCCACTTGTCATATAGCTTCACGCCAGATGTGTGTACCATCATCAAATCATCAATCCCTTGACTCTGGCCACTCTTCTTGCACAAGAAGCCTCAACGAAGCCTTGATCGATGCATACTCGGCTTCATAGGCTAAATTAATAAGCTCGCTGGTATCAAAATCATTATCCCCTTTTCCGTCATTGGCGTCGTCCGTCGAATGGTCATAGAGTTCCTCGCCACGATAGCAAGCCTCACCCAGCGACCAACGTGGGCCTACGTCCTTGTCATTTGTATCTGCCGAGCCGTAGTTAAAGTCAACCCAAGCTGAATATCTCCAATTCTTTATTCGAATTGACAATCCCATCGTGCAGTTTGGAGGTTGAGTTGACAGGAAAGGTAGACTTCTATTATCAATAGTTGGCTTGTCAGAGTTGTTTACGTTGATAAGTGTAGGAACCAGGAATTGATCTGGATTCACGCAGTTGCTTATTCCTTCATCTCCTCGCACAATCTGAGTAAATGACGCAGAGTACGAGTCACTTTTGACGGTGGTACCATTTCCTTCTTTCAAGAGAGGAAGCAAGCTAGTTCCAACAAGGCTGTTAGGAACGGCTTTGCTTAGATTAAAGATCTCAGAAAGGGTAGGGAACAGATCCAAGAGGGAAACAAAGACACCGTCTTCCGCACCAAGAGATACATTGCGACGATAGCCTGCTCCTGAAGCCCCTGTAGGAGGAACAATGATCAGTGGCACCCGGGCTGTGTTCTCATGAAGTGTAATCTTTGCCCAGTTGCCGTGTTCCCCTAGCTGATAGCCGTGGTCAGCTCCAAAAACGATCCATGTATTATTAATGAGCCCAGAGTTCTCAACAGAGTCTAGAATTCTCCCGAGGCTGTCATCCATTAAGGACACTGCCGCATAATACGCCCGTCGCAATTGAGAGTGAACCGTGTCGTTCAGCATGCCAGGAAAGGTTTCATTTGCAACAACATATGAGGCCAAGTCTCTGAAACCTCTGATCTCACCGTTTGCCGCCCATGCCTCTCTCGGAAAGTTTAGACTCGGCGTTCGAGTCTCAGATAAAGGAACAGTCTCTGGATAAAAATCAAGAAAACGTTGAGGTACTTGAAATCCCAAATGAGGACGTTTAAGTCCTGTAAAAAAAGCAAACGGTTGAGAAGAAGATGAAGAAGATGATGATGATGCTTTTGATTGTAATAGTGACGTTACATAATCAGCTATCATTGGATCAACAAAGCAATTATCCGGGCACGGTGAGACCACCCACGGACTCGCTGTCGAGGTGGCATTGTATTTTTCCAAACACTGAATGCATTCATCTGACGTTACGCACCCACTGCCGCCTTCTATCATTGAGCTCCTTGTGCTTTGGCCGGTAGAGTTGAGCCACGCGTCGCACTCCCAATAAAGCAGGCGAGAGTCAACGCCAGGAGGAATGTCATACGACCAAGAAAAGGGTTGGTCGTCGCCTCCAACATCTCCATTTCCCCATTCAGGCAATCCACCCGAGGACGTCCCTGGGTGCCAAACCTTTCCTGCGCCTGTTGTGTTATAGTTTGAGTTCTTAAAAGCCTCTGGTAGAGTGACAAACTGCCCCAGCGCGGCATTATTTGTCGTATTGCGCCAATAGGGCCCTATGGTCCATAATCGAGTTGTTTCTGGGCGGAGACCTGTTAACAAGGCAGTACGAGAAGGCGAACACACAGTTACTCTAGTATAAGCTCTTGTGAAGGTTACTCCCAATTCTTGAAGTCTAACAAGATTTGGCGTCAAAGGAGTCAAACCAGGCTGTTCATAATGTCCTTGTATTCGAGCAGATAGGTCATCAACAATGATAAACAAGAGATTGGGGGGAGAAGAAGAAGAAGCCAATGAGAGTGTAACCAAGAAAAGTAAATGAAGTAGTAGAATTGATGGGACCATTACCAACCGCTGTTTGCTGTTTAGCCTTTACAAAGAAAGATATATGCAGCGAAGCGAGAGTCCAATCCGACCCGACCCTACAAGCCCAAGATTCGATTTAAAGAAGACGGTTTTAAAAACAAACAAAGCAGCACAGCACAATCACAAACTAATAGGTCAAACAAACTATCCACAGGAAAAAAAGTGGCGGTGAGCAGCATACAGCAATGTCGCTGAGTCGTCTCTCCTCTTTGAAAATTAGAAACTTTGGTGATGTTTTTTTGGTGAAATCTCTTGAAGGACTATAGTCACAAGGGAGATGAGAGAGAGAGAGAGAGATATGGAGTCGATTGATTTGCAATGTAGATATAACGAGATTGATCATTTACTCACTCACTCGCTACCACCATGTGTGATCTCAAGTAGTCATCAATGGCAGTGAATTGATCATGTTTGTCACAATTCATCACCGTCAATGATGATGTGATGATGCGCGTATTAAAGATTCTTGTTTTCGCCACTTTGTTGACCGAGTATACCATCCAATCCTTCTTTGACAATTTTCTCTAAACTGATGTCTTTGTTAACAAGAGACCCTCCTATATTGCGATTGTCATAATCGTCAATAATTCGAACATGAGAGCCTGTATCAAGTCGTCGATTAACCTCATCTGTGAATACTTTGACAATCCCCTCGTCCATGTGCAACTGTACAGCTTCTTTCCATTCGTTCTCTGCCAAGTCCTTCTTTGCATCAACCACGAGCACTTTCGCCAAGTCACGCCTTGAGAGAATTAACCCAAGAGCGCGGTTGGAAGGTGCGAAACAGTGTTCTCTACCGAGGACGGCTGCTATCCGCAATATTGAGCTTTCATAGATTGGCTGGGTGTCAATTTCTTCAATAAAGTCAGAGACCTCACGAGCAGCTCGGCCCTCCTTGATTGCAAGTTGGTGCTCAGCAGCGATTCCCCTTGCGCGAGAGGCGCGAAGGAAGGAGGAAAATTCCTCATAACGCAATAAGTCGCGAGGGATTACCCTTTTCTGGATAAAGGATCGCAAATCCTCCATGACTGCAGCCGCAGCATAATCTCTGCTATAAATCACAACCTCAATATCTGCATTGGCGCAAGCTAGAAGTAGATCCTCAACGCCTGGCCGAAACGATGTGTATCTTCCTCGCTTCGCGTCGTAGCAAGTAGGATCTGCAATTGCGTGTTCCCATCCTAGAACTAGAGTAGCACGAGGTTGTACAAGAAAACCTCCTCGAGTTAGAACTGGAGAAGAAGAAGAAGATGATGATGATGTTTGTTGATCCTTCTTGTTATCTTTATCTTTCATCTGATAATCATCACTCTCTTCTTTTCTAATATCCTCGTTCTTTGATGCATCTTTATAATCATCTTCTTCTGCTTCATTACCTTGTGGTCGAAATGAGGACCAAGGCGCAAGAATTGCGCGCAAGTCTTCTGGGTCAGGGTCAGCCAGAGTCGAGATGGACTCTCTCATGTAGGAGAGGGTTTCGCTTAATGAGAGGCCTGACATTGTCAGTGAACCTGCTATAACAAACATAACCGCAAAAAGACTGGCGATAATGGCAGCCTCCGTCTGAGCTCTCGATGATCCAAAGATACGAGAGGAAAAGGCAGACGCAGACGCATCATCATTGACACTTTTAGATTTGACAGCCCTTGGCCGAGGAACTCTACTACCAGAGCGTTCATTTCTAGCGTCTGTGTGCATGAATCGTTTTCCTGTATCTTTTGTGATGACTAGTCACCTCCGTAAGTCATTAACCATTCCCTTCTTCACTCCAAAAACTGCCAAAAATCTTGGCGGCAGTCTTGAAGCCAGCAAAGGAACAAGAAAGAGCGTCACGACAACCCTCGCTGGCTCCGTCAGCTTTGTGTAGAGCCACGCGTTCGCCATGTCGACTCCCCAGTCCGGGAGCTCAGCCTCGTCTCCAAAGATCTTCCTCTTGATCCAGAGGTTCTTCACCCACGGGCGAGGGTCCGGACTTGTCAGCAGCCCGAACTTGACCAGGTTGTACACCGAGAAGAGCGTGGTTAAGTAGATTGCAAAATAAGTCGCAACGCTAAAGTAGCCATACGAGCTGATCATTTCTTTTAGCTGGACCTTGTGGCTCTTCCACCAAGCAGAAATGGAAAAAGAAGAAGGAGTTGGAGAAGAGGGAGAAGAGGAGGACTTGTTAACAGGGTGATTTGCTTCCTGTTTTGAAGAAGATGATTGAGAAGAAGAAGAAGAGGGAGGAGGAGGAGTAGGAGGAGTCGACGAAGACGAAAACGACTGTGACGTGGAGGAGGAAGAATCAAGAGAGGAGTTGTTCGATCGACGCCATGGTACGCGACCAGCAAATGCAACAAGGGCTGAGCGAGCCGAAGAAGCTCTAGCTGTAGCTGCAGCGATATAGAGCCGAGAGGTTGACGTTAGTAATGTTTGAGCCTTTGGTGTTTCAGGGGGTGACAATTGGCCTCGAATAATTGATCGATCGAGAGATTTTCGAATTGGATCAAGTTTCAAAAGGGTCGCCAATAGTGAGCCTCCTTTAATTGCTTTACCCGTTATAGATAGTGACATTTTTATCTAAAAAATCTCGATAAACCGAACCGCCTTTTTGATCCAGAGTTCGGACTGTTGTGAGGTCTCTGACCCTATATCCACCGCAGAAAATGTCCAACAACAGCCGCTACCCAAAGTTTGTCGTTGCTGACTTCCGCAAAATCAAGTCTGCCACCTTGAAGAAGTACGCTGACCTGTTTGACCTTCAGCTGCGCCAGGACGGGACCGCAGGAGACATGTGCGCAGCTGTGGCGAGACACTTTGACAGCCACCTAGATGTCTATGAGGATGAAGTCCTCGAACGTTTTGTAAACGCTGTACGTCAAGTTTATCTCATCATCTAATTATACACATCTATAACCACTGGATTCATCTAACCATTCATCTTCTCCTCTCCTCTCAACCTCCTCCCCTATTCATTTTTCAGATTCGACGCGTTCAGCCTCCTCAATCGTATTCCGCAAGCGAGGCTCCGTCTGCAGTTGGCAAGCGTTCGGCTGCAAAGAAGGCACAGGCCGGAGGCGGCGCCGCAGCAGAGGAAGACGAAGATATGGACGGAAACACTGGAGGCGTAGGAGGCGGCGATGCTCCTCCTTCAGCGCCTGCAGCGACGGCCTCCAGCAGCACGGCAGCAAGCACTCGATTGCGAAGGGCTGCAGCAACAGCAGCGTCTGCAGGCGCAGCAGCAGCCGCAGAGAACGAAGAGTCGCATGTAGCTTCTGCGCCTGCACCATCTAGAAGAGAACGCGAAGCTGAAAAGAAACAAGCAGCAGCTGCTGCAGCAGCAGCAGCAGCTTCTCACTCAGCGGGCGCTGATGACGATCAAACTGCTGCTAATACTGCCACCAATTCTCGTTCTCGTTCTTCTCATGCTGCTGCTGCTCCTCCTACTCGTAACGCCCCTAGTGGAGCAGCTGGCGGAGGATCAAAGAATTCCGCATCTGCTTCCTCGTCATCAAGCAATGGTGCTAGTTCAAAGGCAGCAGGAGGAGGTAGTGGTGCGTCTGGAAATGGTGCAGGCGCTCCTTCTTCTTCTTCTTCCTCTTCTGGTGCAGTGGCAGACGTTGGAGGGGAGAGGGGAGAGCGCGCTGCTATTGCTGCGGGTGGAGGAGGTGCAGTTGAAGGCAGCGACAAGCCTTGGTGCATCTGCAAAAAGGAGGCATATGGCGAAATGATTGGTTGCGA
>Ga0164294_10002659_pt1 | contig 16046 bp, 11 predicted proteins | sample GEODES005metaG_FD_111479 | JGI IMG/M metagenome (GOLD analysis project Ga0164294, IMG submission 111479) | Oligotrophic lake water microbial communities from Sparkling Lake, Wisconsin, USA - GEODES005 metaG | ecosystem: Environmental > Aquatic > Freshwater > Lake | place: USA: Sparkling Lake...
GACGGTTCCGGACGACCTCTGAGTTCGGCCACGAGCGAGGCCGCTCGTTCTTCTCCGTTGGGTCCATCGGTGATCGCCACAACTGCCACCGCCACGGACTCGTCTCTCAGGGCCCGGAGCACTTCCTCACCTGGCCCGCATGTTGCGGTGACAAACCCGGCAGCATCGAGGACGGCCGCAACAACTGCTGCGGCATCTGCTCGATCATCAACAACGAGGACCCGGGCCCCCTCAGGTTGCGCCGGGTCCATCACGTTGTTCAGGACGGAAGTTCGACCGGGTTGTGAGCAAGCGGTTCAGCATTCTCGAGCGCTTCGAGAACGTGCATCGCGAGGTCGCCAACCTTTACTTGATCTTCTTCGACGCCTTGGCTCTTCACACCGTCGTCGATCATGACGTAGCAGAACGGACAAGCAGTGGCGATGCGAGTGGCGCCGGTGGCGAGCAATTCCTGGCTGCGCTCGACATTGACTTGCTTGCCAATGCTCTCTTCCATCCACATGCGTGCGCCGCCTGCACCACAGCACATTCCCTTGGTGCCGTTGCGTCCCGCCTCAACAATTTCAATTCCTTTGAGGTGGCCGATGACGTTTCGAGGCGCAAGGTACACGTCGTTGTGACGGCCCAAGTAGCAGGAGTCGTGGTAGACGATCCGCTCTTCGAGCTTGGCGCCCGACATATCCAACCGGCCGGAATCGATGAGTTCTTCAAGGAACTGGCTGTGATGGATGACCTCGTAGTTGCCGCCGAGTTGCGGGTACTCGTTCTGAAGAGTGTTGAAGCAATGGGGGCACTGCGTGATGATCTTGCGCACGCCCATCGAGTCCAAGGTCTCGATGTTCTGTGTTGCCAACATCTGGAAGATGTACTCGTTGCCTGAGCGGCGAGCAGGGTCGCCGGTGCAGTTTTCGGCCGGGCCAAGAATGGCGAAACTCACCTCGGACCGCTGCATCAACTTCGCCATGGCCTGAGTGACTTTGCGGTTCTTATCGTCGAATGAACCGGCGCAACCGACCCAGTAGAGGTACTCGGCGGTGAACGGGTCGCCGCCATCGATGATGTTGATGCCGTCGAGGTCTTTGGCCCAGTCGGCACGTTCGCCCTGGCTCATACCCCAAGGGTTGCCGGTGTTTTCCATGGCACGGAATGCGTTGCCCAACTCAGATGGGAAGTCAGATTCCATCAGCGTGAGGTAACGACGCATGTCCAGGATCTTGTCGAGAATCTCAATGTTGACCGGGCAGTTCTCGTCGCAGGCCTTGCAGCTGGTGCAGGCCCAGATCTCTTCGGACTGAATTCGATCGAAGAGCGAATTGGCCGAGACGGTGATCTCCTTGTCGACGCCGATGGGCGGCGACACAACTGGCGAACCCGAAGCAGCCATGACCTCGCCGGTCTTGAGCACGATCTCGCGAGGGTCGAGTGGCTTGCCCGTGGCGTGTGCCGGACACACCGCTGTACAGCGACCGCACATGGTGCAGGAGTCAGTGTCGAGGAGTTGCTTCCAAGTGAAGTCCTCCACCACCGAGGCGCCGAAGCTCTCGAGTTCGGTCTCCATGAGGTTGGGCATGGCTCGCATGGCACCCTTCGGACGATCCCGGTCCGAGAGGTACATGTTGAGCGGTGACGTGAAGATGTGCCGCAGCATGGTGGTAGGCAGGATCACCAAGAACACGATGAAGCTGATGACGTGGGCGATCCACATGGCCTGATGCCAGCCGTTGAGGTTGTTGAGGCCATCGACCAAACCCGACAGCGGGTAGCCAACGAACGACCACTTCTCGAAAGCCGGCCGGCCTTCTTCTGCGATTCGGAACATCTCGGCAAGGAAGCCGGTGAACCCGATGGCAAAGAGCGTTCCCAAGATGATGGCGTGTTCTGGCTTGGACTTGATTCGGATGCGGTAGGGCCGTTGGATGTAGCGGCGAACGATGGCCCAGACCACTCCGCCAAGGAACACCAAGCCTGCAAAGTCACCGACAAATGCGTAGGCCTTGTAGATGTCGCCGTGAAGGAACTTGGCGGCCTCTGGCAACTGATGGTTGATCTCGAGCACGGTGGTGACTGCGAGCAAAATCAGGAAACCGAAATAGATCATTGAGTGCATGATCCCGGCGGCCGGGTCACGCAATAGGGTCTGCATGTAGAGCCCAGAGCGAAGCCGTTCGAGGCGTCGCTTGGCGTTCTTTGGTGTGATGTCACGCTTGTCGGGATTGCCCCGACTCCAGTTGCGCATTCGCCAGGAGAAGACCACCGCTCCATAGATGAACATCACGGGGATGATCGTGTAGAAGACGATCTTCAACCAGGTCGGGATGCCCCCAAAGACCTCTCGCTGGATGGCACTTTCGTCGTGGAATTGGAAGACGCTTGCCGCTACGCCCGAGAGGGCGACGACGAGTGCGATTCCAACGCCGACAACGATCGCAATCTGCGAGGGCTGAAGACGCTTGGGTCCGGGGACGACCTTGTCGGCCTCAGATGATTCGGTGGTGGTGTCGGTGGCGCTCATAGCGACCCGAAACCTACTGCGGGACCCTCCTCGCGCGGTACTTCCTTGGTCAGCGATGTTGATATGAGGGTCGCGAAACGATCCGAAATTTACGATTCGTCGGAGTGTCGGGACGGCTTCAAGTGTGCGGCAGAACCGTGAGTGGTGCAGTCGCGGACGGTGCGTCGGCTTAGATGGTGGCAATGAAGGTGGTGGCCGTAGCCGGCGCGAAGGGTGGAATAGGTAAGACCGCTGCTGCGGTCAACCTTGCCGCGTTGTCGGCATTATGTGGCTACCGGACCCTGCTGTGGGATCTCGATCCGCAAGGCGCGGCAACCCACTGCTACCGGGCAAAAGCCAAGGTCAAAGGTGGCGCCACCAAATTGCTGGGCGGCCGCAGGGACTTAGTGGCCTATGCGCGGCACACCGATTACCAACTCTTAGATTTGTTGCCGGCCGATCCGTCGTTCAGGGTTGTCGATACGGTGTTGTCGACTCGGCGTTGGCCAGAGCGAGTGCTCCGCAAGTTGCTGCGCAGTCTGCACAATCGTTACGACGTGGTGATTCTGGACTGCGCTCCTGGCTTGGGAGTGGTGACCGAGTCAGTGCTTGAGGCCTCGGATTTGGTTCTGGCCCCTGTGGTTCCCGCGCCGCTTGCGGTCAGGGGCTTTGATCAACTCGCCGAATTTGTTGGTCAGCACCAGCCGTCGTTGCCCGTGGTGGCGTTCCTCTCCATGCTCGATGAGCGCAAAGTGCTCCACCGTCAGGTCCTTGCCCAGATCGCGGGGGATCAGCGCTATTCGGCCGCACGCGTTCCCACCTCGTCGTCGGTTGAGCGCATGGGTATGGAGCAGGTGCCTGCAGTGTTGGCGTCGCCGCACAACCTTGCCGCTCAGGCCTACGGGCAGCTGTGGACCGATTTGGAGAACCGATTGGATCTCCAACGGCCATTGCCCGCTGGCTGACCCTCAGCCTCCGGCGGCTTGCTTGGCTACAGCTTCGGCTCTGGCCCGCACAGTTTCTGCGTCAAGTAGGTACCGCTGCTCCACGGGCTTGTGCTCAGTGGGCATGAAGTCGGCGCCGAGTTCATAACTCAGGGGCACGCCGGTGGGAATGTTCAACTCGGTGATCTCGTCATCGGCGATCTGCTCAAGGTGTTTGACCAAAGCCCTCAACGAGTTGCCGTGCGCAACCACCAACACCGTCTGGCCGCCACGCAGATCCGGAACAATTGCGTCGTACCAATACGGCATCATGCGGGCTACGACATCGGCGAGACACTCGGACTCTGGAACCAGCTCCGGAGGTAGAGATTCGTAACGCACATCGTGATTGGGGTTGTGCTCGTTGTCAGCGGCGATGGGTGGCGGTGGGATGTCGTAGCTGCGTCGCCACACCTTCACCTGATCCTCGCCAAATTTGGCTGCGGTGTCGGCTTTGTTGCGGCCAGTGAGGTCGCCGTAGTGACGTTCATTGAGTCGCCAGTTGCGGCGCACGGGAATCCACATCCGCCCCATGCGGTCGAGCGCCTCATTTGCGGTTCGGATCGCACGGAGCTGGACCGAGGTGTGCGCCACGTCGGGCATGACTCCGGCTTCGGTCAGCATGTCGCCGGCCGCGCTGGCCTCAGCGCGACCGAGTTCGGTCAGATCGCAGTCGTACCAACCAGTGAAGAGGTTGAGTCGGTTCCATTCACTCTCGCCGTGGCGGAGTAGGACGAGTTGATACATGGTGCCTCCCGAAGAGAATCTGCATCCGATGGTGCCCCACTACCGATAGGCCCGACAAACCCCATCGGTACACTCTGGTCGTGCAGGCTTCGGTGGTCATCCCGTGTTTCAACTCGCTGCAGTACCTGCCGGCCACGTTGGAGTCTGTTGTGCAACAGACCATGGCCGACTTCGAGGTGGTGTTGGTTGACGACGGCGGGACCGATGGACTCACCGAGTGGGCAGCTCGCTGGAGCGCTGAACACGACGACGACCGCGTGCGGGTGGTGCGCCAGGAAAACGGTGGAGTCTCGGCTGCGCGCAACTTCGGGATCGCTGAATCTCGCGGCGACGTTGTGGTGTTCTGTGATTCCGACGACCTCTGGGAACACGACCTCCTCGCGGAGTTGCTCGGGGCGCTGGAAGCTAACCCCCGAGCCGGTATGTCCTATGGCTGGTACGACGTCATAGATGGAAACGGCACTCCGACTGGGCGCGTAGTGCAATCAGAGTGGCAGGGAGATGTCTGGGAGGAGTTCGTCACCCGAAACCCGGTCTCTGCGTCTGCCGTTGCGGTTCGATCAGCGGTGTTCGACGACGTCGGTGTCTTTGCCGTCAACCGCGACCGCTTTCCCATCGACGTAGAAGATTGGGAACTGTGGATCCGAATTGCCGCGCAGCACCAAGTGGCGCTGGCGCCAAAGGTGGTGGCGCATCACCGACGTCACGACTCAAATTCCTCATCAAATGTTGAGTCGTTAGCTGCGGCCTACGCACACCTGCTTGACGTGGTTTTTGCCGACGTGACTCCTGAGCGTGCGGCGTTGCGGCCAATGGCCGCCGCACGAATTGAAGTGTTGCTGGCTTGGCATTGCTTGAACGATCGGCACGACCCTGCAGCAGCACTCTCGCATCGTCGAGGTGCACGGCGCTATGACCAATCGGTTCGCCGCAGCCCCGAGTACTGGCGTCTCGGAGCAGCGGCAGGGGCGCTTCGAGTGACGGGTGAGCCTGGATACCGGCTCGTTCGGGGGGCAAGTCATGCTGCTCGGCGCGTGATCAGCGCTTTGCCAGTCCACCGATTTCGGCGCGAGGGAACCTTTTCGCCGTGAGTCGTGTAGTGATTCGCTGAGTCACAACTCAGCAAAATGGCGACTCGTTATATAAACCTGACAATCACGCACTCAAGTTTGTTACGCTGGCGACCGTCAACCGACTGTTCGTTGTGGGAACGGCAACGTAGGATCGTCCCCCCTAGGGCAATCGGCCCGACAAATAGCAATTGTTCAGATCGGTGATCTGAACCTAATCGGCGTCAGAGATTTGATTTCTGACCAACCAGGAGAGTGACCCCCCATGGCCAAGGCAGTCGGTATCGACCTCGGTACGACGAACTCCGTCGTCTCGGTTCTTGAAGCGGGAGAACCCGTCGTCATCCCCAACGCAGAAGGCGCACGCACCACACCATCAGTTGTTGCCTTCGCCAAAGACGGCGAAGTACTTGTTGGTGAAGTAGCCAAGCGGCAGGCAGTCACCAACGCTGATCGCACCATCCGCTCGGTGAAGCGGCACATGGGAACTTCTTGGACCGAAGACATCGACGGCAAGAAGTACACATCCCAAGAGATCTCCGCTCGAACGCTCATGAAGCTGAAGCGAGACGCAGAGGCCTACCTCGGCGACACAGTGACTCAGGCCGTGATCACCGTTCCCGCCTACTTCGACGATGCCCAGCGCACCGCCACAAAGGAAGCCGGTCAGATTGCCGGGCTTGAGGTGCTCCGCATCATCAACGAGCCGACCGCAGCGGCACTTGCCTACGGGATGGACAAAGAGAACGAGGACCAAACCATTTTGGTCTTCGACCTTGGCGGCGGCACCTTTGACGTTTCCATCCTCGAGATTGGCGACGGCGTCTTTGAAGTGAAGGCCACCAACGGAGATCCGGTACTCGGCGGCGACGATTGGGATCAAACCGTTATCGACTGGCTCGTTGAGACCTTCAAGGGTGAGAACGGCGTCGACCTGAGCGGCGACAAAATGGCCGTTCAGCGTCTGAAGGAAGCAGCAGAGAAGGCAAAGATCGAACTGTCCCAAGTGGCACAGACACAGATCAACCTTCCCTTCATCACCGCCACAGACGCCGGTCCGCTCCACCTCGACGTGGCGCTCTCTCGGGCCAAGTTCCAAGAGATGACCAGCACGCTCATCGAGCGCTGCAAGATTCCCTTTGAGCAGGCCATTAGCGATGCTGGAGTGAACAAAGACCAGATCGATCACGTGATCATGGTCGGTGGTTCCACCCGCATGCCGGCGGTGCAGGAACTCGTGTTCAGCCTGACCGGTCGTGAGCCGCACAAGGGCGTGAACCCCGATGAGGTCGTGGCAATGGGCGCTGCGGTTCAGGCTGGCGTGCTCAAGGGCGACGTCAAGGACATCCTCTTGCTCGACGTCACGCCGCTCTCCCTCGGCATCGAGACCAAGGGCCGCGTGATGACCAAACTCATCGAGCGCAACACCACCATCCCCACCCGCAAGACCGAGGTTTTCACCACTGCCGATGACAGCCAGCCGTCGGTAGAAATCCACGTGCTCCAAGGTGAGCGCGAGATGGCTGACTTCAACAAGACCCTGGGCAAGTTCCAGTTGGTCGACCTGCCGCCCGCTCCTCGGGGCGTGCCGCAGATTGAGGTCACGTTCGACATCGACGCCAACGGCATCGTGAACGTCTCGGCCAAGGATCGGGCCACCAACAAAGAGCAGTCGATCACCATTAGCGGTCAGTCCTCACTGTCCAAAGACCAGATCAATCAGATGGTCAAGGATGCCGAGGCGCACGCAGATGAAGATCGTCGTCGCAAGGACGAAGCCGAGGTGCGGAACCAGGCCGACTCGTTGCTGTATCAGACCGACAAAATGGTCCGTGAGCAGGGCGAACAGCTTGACCCCACCGAGAAGGCAAATGCCGAAGCAGCGGTGAGCGAGTTGCGAGAGGCCCTCAACGGCGAAGACATCGATCGCATCAATCGCGCCACCACCGAGTTGAGCACCATCAGCCAGAAGATCGGTCAGTTGCTCTATGAGGCAGCGGCAGCGAACTCCGAAGCAAGCGCTCCGGAAGATGCCGGCACCGCAGCCGACGGCGAAGCCGCCGATGAGGTTGTCGACGCTGAGGTCATCGAGGACGAGAAGTGACCGACGGACACACCGGTGACGGTTCACCGGCAGCCAACGGCCCTGAGGGGTCGGAGGCTGCCGACCTCGCTGCGGACCAAGAGACTGCCGCAGCTGGAGATCAAGTAGCTGAGGATCTCGCGGCAATGGCTGGCGGGTTCACTCAGACCACTGAGGAAGCCATCTCAGAAGCAGTGGCGCTCGCCCAGAAGTTTGAGTCCGAGCGAGATGAACTTCGAGACCTCGCTCAGCGCGTCCAAGCGGAATTTGAGAACTACCGCCGCAGGGTGGATTCCCAACGTGACGAGCAGCGTGAGCGAGCGGCGGAGGATCTCGTACGGGATCTTCTCCCGATCCTCGACACGTGCGCTGCGGCCGTTGATCAAGGCCAAGAGCAGGTTGCTCCGGTGCGTGACCAATTGCTCGCAGTGCTCGCTGGAAAGGGCCTCGCAGAGGCGTCGGAATCCGGCGTGCTCTTTGACCCGAATATCCACGAAGCGGTCCTGCACGAAGAGGGCGATTCGCCCGACGGGCCGGTAGTGGTTGAAGTCATGCGCAGCGGCTACCTGTGGCATCAGCGGGTGCTTCGACCTGCGATGGTGAAAGTTCGCGGGTAACGCCCCTGAGTAGATGGTGACCGGCCCAACGCTGGGCCGTCCCGCCAGAGGAGACCGTCCGGACTGCCCCGAGGAGGTGGATCGTGCAGCGTGAATGGCTTGAGAAGGACTATTACTCAATTCTTGGTGTGGCTGCGTCGGCTACCCCGAAGGAAATCACCGCGGCGTACCGAAAATTGGCTCGTAAATTTCACCCCGATGCCAACCCGGGAGATTCCGCTGCGGAGGATCGCTTCAAAGAGGTTTCCGCCGCCTATGAGGTAGTTGGCGACCCCGACAAGCGCACCGAGTACGACGAGGTTCGTCGCATGGGACCGTCTGCCTCAGCCTTTGGTGGATTCGACCCTACGGGCGGTAGCGGAGGCGCACGGTTCGATTCAGGCGACCTCGGCGACCTACTCGGGAATCTGTTCACGCGGGGTCGACCGGGCGGCGGCGGCCGAGCGGGCTCCGGTCAATCCGTTGCGCCACGGCGCGGCGCTGATGTGACCTCAGATCTTCAACTTGAATTCCTCGACGCGATTGATGGTGCGACCGCATCGGTAAGTGTCGATACCAACGTTCGTTGCGACGGTTGCCACGGCAGCGGAGCTGCGGCTGGCACTGCACCTCGTGCGTGTCCGAGTTGTGGCGGCGCGGGTTCTGTCGAGCAAAGCCAGGGAGGGTTCTCCTTTAGACGGCCCTGTCCGTCATGCGCTGGCGTGGGTCGAGTAATCGAGCAACCGTGCAGAGTCTGTGGCGGGACCGGCGCCGTCCGGCGACCCAATCTTGTCAAAGTGCGCGTTCCGCGAGGGATGCGCGACGGACAGCAGATTCGCGTCAAAGGAAAAGGCGGCGCCGGCACCAATGGCGGCCCCGTCGGAGATTTGTACGTCCGGGTGCACGTTGCGCCGCATCCGGCGTTTGGCAGAGATGGCGATCACCTCACCTTGGTTGTGCCCATCAGCTACCCAGAAGCCGCGCTTGGCGCTGATATTGAGCTGCCCACACTCGACGGCGACAACGTGACCATCAGGATTCCGGCGGGTACCCGCAGCGGTCGCACCTTTCGGGTTCGGGGCCGGGGAGTGACCACAGCAAAGGGCACCGGCGATCTGTTGGCGACCGTGGAAGTCGTGGTCCCCGCCGACTTGTCGGACGCAGAGCGCTCTGCCACTGAAGCACTCGCCGCTGCATTAGTCGGTTCACCTCGGGACGAGCTGCGCGAGACTGTCCGAGCAGCTGGTTTCACCAAGGGTGAGGAGAGCGACAATGCCTGAGTTTCACCAGGCGGTGTATGTGATCTCGGTCGCGGCGGAACTCGCTGGCGTCCACCCACAGACGCTCCGTATCTACGAGCGCAAAGGCCTCATTGATCCGGGCCGAACTAATGGCGGATCCCGCCGGTACAGCGAAGCTGACATTGCAATGCTTCGCCGAATTCAAGACCTCACTAATGAAGGACTGAATCTCGCTGGCGTGCGCCGAGTCATGGAACTCGAGGCACAAATGGCTCAACTCAGGGAACAGATGCTCGCCATCGAGGAGCGAATTTCAGAGGAAGTGGAGCGGGTGCACCGGGAGTATCGGCGTGACCTTGTTCCGTTGCAGCAAGCTGTTGTGCTGTTTAGCGAAGGGCCTGCGAAGCGATGAGGAAAACGGTTCTTCGAGTTGTTGGAAGCACGCTGGCAGCACTAGCTGTGGGCGTCGGCCTGCTCAATGCCGGCACTGCTGCGGCGCAGGCACCTCCACCGGTGAATCCTCGGCGCGTGGTCGTGGTGGGCGACAGCATCATCCTGGGTGCGAAATCCCAAATGGTTTCTGCATTTGAACAGCAGGGATTCGCCGTGACATTCGATGCGGCAGTGAGTCGATCCACCAGTGCGGGGGCATCGGCGGTTGGAACCCATGCGAATGAATTGACCGACAGTTTGGTGGTGAATCTGGGGGCCAATGACGCTGGCAGCCCGGCGCTTTTCAAGTCGCGAGTAGAGAAATTGCTCTCGCAAACCACGGCTGTTCCTCACGTGTATTGGCTCACCATTCGTGAGTCGCGGCCGTACTACCCGGGAGCCAACAACATCCTCCGGGAAATGCAGGCAACGCATCCCAACCTCACCGTCGTCGACTGGAACGCTGCAGCCGCTGCTCCTGGCCTGACCTCTTCAGACGGTCTGCACCTCACGCCCGGCGGAGCGCAGGCAATGACCGATCTCGTGGTCAAGCAGGTGACAGCTGAACCAGTTGCTCAACCAGCTGTGGCTTCGGAAACAAGCACCACCGTCGCTCCGACCACGGTCGCTCCGACCTCTGCCGCTCCTGCCTCCGTGGCCCCGAGTTCGCTTGCGACCACCACCACCGTCGCCACTGCCAAAATTGATACGGCTCCTCAGAGTTCCTCGTCGAGCTCAACCAGCCAGTCAGCAGAGGGCGATGAGTCAGAGGGCTGGCTGAGTGGCCCTTGGAAGTACATCGCTGGACTTGTGGTGCTGCTGATAGCTGGCGGCGGTGCGGTGCTTGCTCTTCGCACGCTGCGTCGTTCGCAAACCGGAACCGCTCCATCTGGCGACCGTTTGGCACAGCGAGCAGAGCGAATTGCAGCGGCCCGAGCGGAGCACGGCGTACCGGAACCATCGGATTCCGGGCGGTCAGACGTCGCTGCTGACCCAAACGCAACTGATAATTAACCACTTAACTAACTTGAGTCACCCATTGACAAGTTTGGGGAGCCACGGTTAGGGTGCGGACGCCTTAACCGGCCGGCTGTAGCTCAGCTGGATTTCCCCAAGAACTTTGACCGGCCAGTGCGCCGGAACCGAAAGGACAGCGGATGTCCCTCGATCCAAACACCTGGACGCTCAAGACCCAAGAAGCGGTCAACGCCGCCATGAGGTCTGCCACTGAGCGCAGCAATCCTGAAGTCACCCCCGACCACCTTCTCGGAGCGTTACTGCGTCAAGACGACGGTGTGGTGTTGCCCGTCATTCGCAAACTCGGCATTTCGCCGCTGACACTTCGCGATGTTGCTGATGAGGCCGTTGGCGCTCTGCCTGTTTCCTATGGATCCGACACGCGACCAGGCCGAGCGTTTTTGGCGCTCTTCGATTCAGCCACATCAGAGCGGCGAGAGCTTGCCGATGAGTACCTGTCCACCGAGCACTTACTGCTGGCGCTGGTAGCAGAGGACTCCAAGCGCTCGCTCGGAGACCGGCGCCTGCCAGACATCGACCGCGAGAAAGTCCTTGCGGCGCTCGCCGAGGTACGTGGATCGCAACGGGTGACCTCGCAGTCCCCCGAAGACACCTACCAAGCGCTTGAGAAGTACGGACGTGATCTCACCGAAGCAGCGCGAGCCGGTCGACTTGATCCAGTCATTGGCCGCGATGACGAGATTCGTCGCGTCATTCAGGTGCTGTCCCGACGCACCAAAAACAACCCGGTGCTCATTGGCGAACCAGGCGTCGGTAAGACCGCGGTGGTGGAGGGCCTCGCTCAGCGCATTGTCGAGGGTGACGTTCCTGATTCATTGCGAAACAAGCGACTGATCGCGCTCGACCTGAGTTCAATGTTGGCGGGTGCAAAGTTCCGCGGCGAGTTCGAAGAGCGACTGAAGGCGGTGCTAACCGAAATCACTGAGTCCAACGGTGAGGTCATCACGTTCATAGACGAGATGCACACGGTCGTGGGTGCTGGGGCAACCGGTGAGGGAGCGATGGACGCCGGCAACATGCTCAAGCCCATGCTCGCCCGAGGCGAGTTGCGCATGGTCGGAGCGACCACGCTCGACGAGTTCCGGAAGTACATCGAGAAAGACGCAGCTCTGGAACGACGCTTCCAGCAGGTACTTGTGGGCGAGCCGTCGGTGGAGTCCACCATTGCCATTCTGCGGGGACTCAAAGAGCGCTACGAAGTGCACCACGGCGTGCGCATACAAGACCCTGCGCTCGTTGCTGCAGCCGTGCTGTCAGACCGCTACCTCACCGGACGGTTCCTTCCGGACAAGGCAATCGATCTCGTGGACGAGGCCGCGTCGAGTCTTCGAATCGAAATCGACTCGCTGCCCACCGAAATCGATGTCGTTGAACGACGCATTCGAGGGCTCGAAATTGAGCGAGTCGCACTGGCCAAAGAGTCTGACGAATCATCAGTTGAGCGACTCGGCGCGCTCGACAGGGAACTAGCGGACCTCTCAGAGCAAGCCGATTCGATGAGAGCGCACTGGCAATCCGAAAAGGATGCAATCGGGCACATTTCCGAACTCAAAGAACGGCTCGAGCACCTCCGTGCTGAAGCTGATCGATGCAGCCGCGACGGCGACCTCACGAGAGCCTCTGAGATCACCTACGGACACCTACCCATCATTGAACGCGAGGTGGACCTAGCCACCGGGCAACTCGCCGAGCTGCAATCCGAGCGCAAAATGCTCAAGGAAGAAGTCGACTCCGAGGACATCGCGTCGGTTGTTTCTCGATGGACAGGTGTACCGGTGTCGCGACTGCTTGAGGGTGAGATGGCCAAGTTGGTCCACCTCGAGGACGTCCTCGGCGAGCGGGTTGTAGGACAAAGCGATGCGGTTGTGGCCGTGGCCAATGCGATCCGTCGAAGCCGGGCGGGACTGTCCGATCCAGGCCGCCCGATCGGCAGCTTCTTGTTCTTGGGGCCAACCGGAGTGGGTAAGACCGAACTCGCCCGCACGCTCGCGGACTATTTGTTCGATGACGAACGCGCCATGGTGCGAATCGACATGAGCGAATACATGGAGAAGCACTCGGTCAGCCGGCTCATTGGCGCTCCTCCTGGGTACGTCGGGTACGACGAGGGTGGCCAACTCACGGAGGCGGTGCGCCGTCGTCCTTACGCCGTGGTGTTGCTTGATGAGGTGGAGAAGGCTCACCCAGATGTGTTTGGGGTGCTACTGCAACTCCTCGACGACGGACGGCTCACCGATGGTCGGGGACGCACCGTGGATTTCTCCAACGTCGTGTTGATCATGACGTCGAATCTTCCGGGCGACCCTCAGGACTTCTTCCGCCCCGAGTTCATCAACCGGGTCGATGAGATCGTTCGATTCCGCCAACTCGAGGTAGCTGACCTTGAGCACATTGTGGTGATTCAACTTGCTGCTCTTCGGGGACGGCTCACCGATCGGCGCATCGCGCTCGAGGTCACCCCAGCAGCGTTGGCCCAGTTGGCTCAGGACGGGTTCGATCCCATCTTCGGGGCACGACCGCTCAAGCGCCTCATCCAAAAGCAGGTGGGCGATCGACTCGCCCTTGCCATCCTTGATGGCTCGCTCTCCGATGGTGACACGGTCACACTCGACACCGTCGACGGTCACTTCACCCTCGTCTAACCCCCCAACTACCCCGCAACTACCCCGCAACTACCCCGCAAACTTGGTTGGAAATGACGACCAATCGGCCGTTTTCACCCAAATTTGCATGGGGGTGGGGGTAAAGAGGGTGGTCGGTGTCGGGGCCGACGGTTATGGTTGCTCGCTCCCCGACAGGTCCTTGGGAGCCAGGAACGAGGAGAACGCGCGTGCCCGCAACCGTTGTGGTCGGCACCCAATGGGGCGATGAAGGTAAGGGGAAACTCACCGACCTCATCGCCAAAGAGATGCAGTTGGTGGTTCGTTATCAGGGCGGACACAACGCCGGACACACCTTGGTGGTCGATGGCGAATCGTTCGCGTTGCAGCTTGTGCCTTCAGGCGTGCTCTACAGCCACATCACTCCAGTCATCGGTAATGGGGTTGTCGTAGACCCGTTTGTGCTGCTCGCCGAGATCGACACGCTGGAGCGAAAGGGCGTGGATTGCTCACGACTCAAGGTCTCCGGCAACGCCCACGTGATCCTTCCGTATCATCAGGAACTCGATCGCTTGACTGAGCGCTATTTGGGCAAGAACAAGCTCGGGACTACCAAGCGAGGAATCGGTCCGTCATATGCCGATAAGGCGCTGCGGGTAGGTATTCGGGTGCAGGATCTACTCGACCCCAAGATCTTCCGAGAGAAGCTTGAAGTGGTCGTCGGCGAGAAGAACAAGGTCTTTGCCAAGGTCTACAACCGTCTGCCCGAGGATGCTGCTGCCCTTGCTGACCGCATTGAGTCCGAGGTTGTTCCCCGCCTCACGCCCTACATCGCCGACACCGTCTCGTTGGTTCACGACGCACTTGAGGCCGGGCAGAACGTGCTCTTTGAAGGCGCTCAAGCCACCTTCTTGGACCTTGACCATGGCACCTATCCCTACGTGACCTCGTCGAACCCCATTGCTGGTGGCGCATGTGTGGGAGCGGGTGTTGGTCCTCGCCACATCAGTCGTGTCGTGGGCATCGCCAAGGCGTATGTCACCCGCGTTGGGGCAGGCCCATTCCCGACGGAACTCTTCGATGAGGACGGCGACCAACTCGTTGATCGCGGCCGGGAGTTCGGAACCAATACCGGTCGTCGTCGTCGCCCAGGCTGGTTCGACGCGGTGATGATGCGTCAAGCGGTGCGACTCAACTCGCTGTCGGAGTTGGCCATCACCAAGTTGGACATCCTCGATACCTTCGAGACGCTCAAGGTCTGCGTGGCCTATGACGTCAACGGAGTGCGTCATGAGCATCTGCCGTATCACCAGTCAGATCTGCACGCTGCAGTCCCCGTCTATGTGGAGTTCCCTGGCTGGGGCGAAGATCTCACCAAGTACACCGAGCGCCATCAGCTGCCTGTAAACGCGGTGGCGTATTTGGACTTCCTTGAGCAGCAGGTGGGCGTTCCGATCACGTTCGTGGGCACCGGCCCCGGACGCGAACAGTTCGTTCAGTTCTCCGGATGACGCTCGACTGTCGGCAGACCGCCGGTGCGCGAGACTCCCAATCGTGAAGGTCTGTGTTGTTGGTAGCGGCGGACGCGAACACGCGCTTGCCCATGTGCTGTCTCGAACTGCTGAAGTGGTGGTCACACCGGGTAACCCGGGCATCCCTGGGTCGGTTCCCACACCGCCCGAGGAGATCGACGCCGATCTCTATGTGATTGGACCCGAGGCGCCGTTGGTGGACGGTCTCGCTGATCGGCTCCGTGCCGCAGGTCGCGTGGTGTTTGGCCCCGGCGCTGATGGTGCACAACTTGAGGGGTCCAAAGCGTGGATGAAGGATCTGCTCGTTGCCGCCGGCGTTCCCACGGCGCAGCACGGAACATTCACCGACTCTGAAGCTGCTCTGGCATTTCTGGACACCATGGCACCACCGTTTGTGGTCAAGACCGATGGGCTCGCCGCTGGCAAGGGCGTGGTGGTGACCGATTCGCTGACCGAGGCCCGTAACGCTGTGGGCGACTACCTGTCGGGGCAGGCATTCGGTGACGCCGGTCGGACATTGGTGATTGAAGAGGGCATGACCGGTCCAGAACTGTCGGTGCTCGCAATTTGCGATGGCACTCGCGCCTTTCCGCTCGCACCAGCCCAAGACTTCAAACGCGCAGGCGACAACGATGCTGGCCCCAACACTGGAGGCATGGGCGCATATTCCCCGGTGCCCGACGTGGACAGCGAACTACTCGACACTGTGATGCGCGAGTTTGTTGAGCCCACCCTCGTTGAGTTGCGCCGTCGGGGAATTGACTACCGCGGTGTGTTGTACGCCGGCCTGATGCTCACTCCTGAGGGTCCAAAAATGCTCGAGTACAACGTGCGATTTGGTGATCCGGAGACGCAGGTTGTGTTGCCGCGACTCACCTCAGACTTAGCCCAACTTCTCTTTGACGCCGGGTCTGGCAACCTCACCACCCCACCCACATTCGATGACGGTGCTGCTGTCACCGTGGTCTGTGCAGCGGAGAACTATCCAGCGACTCCGCGCACCGGCGACGTCATTGACGGCATCAACGATGCAGCGGCGCTCGATGGCGTCACGGTGTTTTGTGCAGGCGTCAGTGCTGGAGCACAGGGTGGGCTCGTGACCTCAGGTGGCCGTGTGCTCAACGTGACTGGGCAAGGAGCAACCTTGGCCGAGGCTCGCGAGCGGGCCTATGCCGGCGTCGCGGAAATTTCGTGGCCAGGATTGCATCACCGCGGTGACATCGCCTCTGAGGC
>Ga0164294_10002661_pt1 | contig 16044 bp, 14 predicted proteins | sample GEODES005metaG_FD_111479 | JGI IMG/M metagenome (GOLD analysis project Ga0164294, IMG submission 111479) | Oligotrophic lake water microbial communities from Sparkling Lake, Wisconsin, USA - GEODES005 metaG | ecosystem: Environmental > Aquatic > Freshwater > Lake | place: USA: Sparkling Lake...
CCAAGGTGCTCGATGGCGTGGACGCCGCGATCGAAGCCGGATTGGCGCCGATCAAACTGAATGTTGTTGCCATGCGCGGAGTGAACGAGGACGAACTCGTGGACTTCGCCGATTTCGGTCGCGCGAAGGGAATCGTCGTCCGGTTCATCGAGTTCATGCCGCTTGATGCTCAGGGCGACTGGACCAATGAGCAGGTGCTGACCCAGGACGAGATCGTCGCTGCGATCAATGCTGTGCATCCGCTCGAACCTCTCGCCGAACGCGGCAACGCGCCGGCCGAACGGTGGAAGTACCGCGACGGCGGTGGCGAAATCGGAGTGATTGCCAGCGTCACGCACGCGTTCTGCGATTCGTGTGACCGAGTACGACTCACCGCTGACGGCATGCTTCGCCACTGTCTGTTCGCCACCAGGGAACTCGACCTGCGAACGCTGCTGCGCTCCGACGCCACCGACGATGACATCGCTGATGCGATCCGTGCCGAGGTCGGCGCAAAGTGGGCCGGCCACCAGATCAATCAGGTTCACTTCATCCGACCATCGAGATCGATGAGTCAGATCGGCGGCTGAAAGCGGTGCCGCCTCAGCGAGCGGGCGGGGCGAAGCGGATATCGAGCGATCGCAGGTAGGTGTGAAGACCCGCGTCCTGGATCGGGATGATGTGTGCCGGTGCTCCGGACTCATTGTGGTGGGCGTGCCACAGGCCCGGGGGAGTCATGAATGCGGAATTGGGTTCCCAATCGACGCGTACCGGATCGAGGATCTCGCCATCGGTGTCGAGCGATCGCCCCACGAGGGTGTAGCAACCCGGCGCACAATCGCCCACGAGATCGAGGGCCACGGACTGATGCCGATGCGGCCGTTGCACCGCATCGACGGGAAGCAGCCCGTACATGGCCCACAGCACATGTGTGACGGTTTGGGTGAGATCGTTCGGTGCGGTGTTGAGCAGCACGGCGAGTCGATTTCGATCGGTGGCATGAGGGGAGGATTCGATGGCGGTGAGTTCGGCCTCGACCTGTTTGGCTGGGAAGTGGGTGATCTCGAAACGCCGCTGCGTTGGTGCGACTCCGAGGTGCCTGAGCAAGGGCTCGTCGGTGACCCAATACATCGTGGTGTCGGTGTCGGCGTTGTGGACCGCCGGACAGTTGGCAGGAAGAACGAAGAAGTCGTCGGTCGCCCAATGCAGTTGCCGGCCGTCGACCTCTGAGTACCCGGATCCCGAAATCACCCGGTAGAGCTCGGATGTGGCAACCGGCGCCGTCGCCACTGAGGCGCCGGGAGCAATGCGGATGAATGAGGCAACCAACGCTGGTGAGGTGGCGGGACCGTCAGTGATGCCGAGTTGGTCCGAAATATCGAAAGGCACGATGCCGGTGCTGACCGATGCATGACGGTGCGCGGGGAACAGTTCGAGCGGGATCTTCGGGATGTGTCCGGAACCCACGGGATTGGCCGCCCGGGAGTACTCGAAGTATCGGGCGTCGCCGGTCCAGTTCTCTGCAGCGGCGCCGACCAGAAGTTGGGGTTCCATCCCCCCAGTGTGGCCCGTCAGACCCGTGGTCGTAGACTTCTCCCATGTCTGATCGCGGTCTTACCCACCTCGACCCGCTCGGTCGGGCCCGGATGGTCGATGTCACGCCCAAGGAAGCCTCGCATCGCCGAGCAATCGCTCGCGGTCGTGTCTACATGAAGCCGGAGACCACGGCACTGGTTGCTCGCGGGGCGGTCACCAAGGGAGACGTGCTCGCAGTGGCCAGGGTGGCAGGTATTCAGGCGGCGAAGCGAACTGCTGATCTCATTCCCCTGTGTCATCCACTGCTGATCGGCGGTGTGTACGTGAACTTCCGCATCGAGGACCGCTACATCGAGATCGAGGCCCAGGTCGAGACCGTTGATCGAACAGGTGTGGAGATGGAGGCGCTCACTGCGTGCACCGTTGCGGCTCTCACCGTTTATGACATGTGCAAGTCGAGCGACCGTGAGATGGTCATCGGCGACATTGCCCTGTGGGAGAAGACCGGCGGGCGCCATGGCACCTATCGCCGCGACCCACTCGCCAATATGGGTGCCGATGTGCTGGAAGGACCGTTCACCGGCGGCGGCAACGTCGACGCCGCAGTCGATCCGGGTTCGGACGCACGAGGCAACGATGACTTCGATGATGACTTTGATCCCGATTCCGTGGCCTGATCGGTCGTCGGTACTTTGCGCTCCTGTGGACCGTTGTCATGGTTTCGTAGTAGAACCGTAACGTTCTGAGATTGACCTACGGGCCGTCGCAGGCGGCATCGGAGGGCGGTGAGGGAGCAATCCCAGAGCGCTCTGCGGTCAGGAGCGGTCTTCACCGCATCATTGGCTGTGGTATCCACCCCGGTTCCGGCAGCCAGCAGTACGGTCCCACAGCACAGAAGGCAGACCCGGAGTGACCTACGTGATCCTGTTGATCCTTGCGATGGTGTGGGCGATCTATCTGGCCAGCTGGCTGCGCACGCGCACCGAATCCACGCGTACGAACTCGATCTCGTCATTCTCGAGTCATATGAACACGCTGCAGCGGGCGACACCTCGCACCGGTCTCCCAGTGGCGTCGAGGGTTCGCACGTTCCCGGGTAGTACGTCATTCGCCCCGGCTCGATCGTCGGCATCCCTCGCGAAACAGCGCCGTCGCAATGTGCTCATGGCATTGCTCGGAGCCACCGGCGTCACATTCCTCGGATCCATGGTCATGGGTGGCATGCTCACCACACTGTTTGCGCTCTCGCTTGTCCTCACAGGTGGCTACGTGTTCCTTCTGGCGAGTGCGCAGAAGCGTGTCGAAGAGCGTCGCGTCAAGGTACGGCATCTCCCGACTGCGGCGGTCGCCCGTGACCAACGGGTCGACTTCTTCGCTGAGGATCGCACCGGCGAGGTCGCCAGCGAGCAGTACCCGCACATTCACGCCGTCGGCTCGCGCTGACACTGCGGCTGTCGATTCCGCAGGGCCTCTCGCGCTCGGGTATCGTCTTCCCCCTGCGGGGGTGTAGCTCAGTTGGCTAGAGCGCTACGTTCGCAACGTAGAGGTCGGGAGTTCGATTCTCCTCACCTCCACCGCATGGGTCCAGGACCATCCCTGATTCCACTGATTGACGTCCCGGCCCCGATGATCGAGGTCGGGACGTTCTCGTTCTCGGCAACTGATTGTTCGCCTGGGGAGCTTTGGGTTGACGAGCTTTGGGTTGAAGCGCTTTGGGCCAAATGACCTATTCCCGACCGCACCGCCGATCCGTATTCTCGAACAGATGTTCGAACCTTCAGCAGCCCCCAAACCTGAGCGGCCCAGAGCAGGCGTCAATGCGGTTGCGGCAGCAGTCCCGTGCGCTGGTTCTTGCGCTGGCTCGTTCTCTGGTTCGCTCTCTGGTTCGTTCTCTGGTTCTTTCGAAATTGCCTTTGTGCAGTTTTCGGATGCAGTGGCGGCGATGGTCCGATCAGGTGTGCCGGCCGATGCTCGAGCATTGGTGCAGGTGCGCTCTCGGCTCGATCAACTGGCGGCATTAGTGGCCGAGGCATCTGTGCGTTTCGATACCCATGAACTTTGGCGCGATGAAGGGGCCGGTTCGATGCGGGCCTGGTTGTCCGATGCGTGCGGCCTCTCCCGTGCCGACGCGTCGCGTGAGGCTCGTCGCTATGAACGCCTCGAGCGATGGCCTGAGATCGCCACGGCCTGGATCAATGGGTCGTGGTCCGGTGCACAGGTCGATGCGGTTGTGGCGGGCGTCCCGAACCGTTTCATCGGGTTGTTCGCCGAACAGGCCGCCACTGTTGTTCCGTTCCTCACGCCTCTCGATGTGGTCTCCACTGCGAAAACAATCAAACACTGGGAGGAATGCGCCGTCGCTGATGATGATCCCGACCAGTTTCGCGAACGACCGTCCGGTTTGTACTGCGATCGACTGTTCGATGGCCACATGGTGATGCAGGGCACCTTCGATGGCACAGACACCGCGATCATCGAAGCAGCCCTGCGTGTGTTCGATACACGCGACTGCGACCCGGACCCCGGAGGCGATCCGAGCGGCGATGCCGTTGGTCTCTCCGAGAACGCTCAGCAATCGCTGGAAACGCGATGCACTCCGGCGCAGCGTCGCGCGGCGGCTCTCGTCGAGGCATGCCGGTTCGCTCTCGACCATCGCAATGGGGCGGGCGAACATGGGCGGTTCCAGCCTCATGTGTCGCTCATCGTCGATATCAGCGAACTCCGGGCCGCTGCCCGTCGAGTCGACGGCACCCGCGACAGCCGGCGCGGAACCGGGGTCACCTCTGAAGGAACCGACCTCGGGGCATCTGCGCTGGTCGCTCTCACCTGCGATTCCGTCGTCCAACGAGTCCTCATGGCGGGCAACAAGGTCCTCGACCTCGGTCGCGAAGTTCGAACCGCCACCCCTGCGCAACGCCGAGCGATCATCGCTCGCGATCTCCACTGCCGGGCCCCCGGTTGCCGCACACTTCCGAAACATTGCGAGGTTCATCACATCGACCACTGGATCAACGGCGGCCGCACAGATCTCGATCGCCTGGTCCTGCTCTGCGGCACCCATCATCGTCTGTTCCACCGACCCGGCTACCGCATGGAACTCGATGATCAGGCCACCTTCACCGTCCACGCACCCCAGGGTTCGACCAGAAGCTCCATTCCCGATCGCATCTCGCCCCCGGAGCTCAGACTTCGCGAGTTTGGGCCCGCCCACCCCAAACGGCTGGAACCGGAACCGCCGGAACCCTGATCGACCGCCACCTGCGATGTTCGATTCCTGCCTTTGGACGCAACCCACCAGGCGCATGGTTTCGGAGCAGTTGTGATCCTTCTTCATGACTGACGAGCTCCGGCGGTAGCGTTCCCTTATGCCCACGTATCGCTCCCGCACCACCACCCATGGCCGCAATATGGCCGGAGCCCGGTCGCTCTGGCGAGCCACGGGAATGACCGACGACGATTTCGACAAGCCGATCATTGCCATCGCCAACTCGTTCACCCAGTTCGTTCCAGGACACGTGCATCTCAAAGACATGGGACAACTTGTTGCTGGCGAGGTTGCCGCAGCGGGTGGTGTGGCCAAGGAGTTCAACACCATCGCTGTCGATGACGGCATTGCCATGGGGCATGGCGGCATGCTCTACAGCCTTCCGAGCCGCGACATCATCGCGGACTCCGTGGAATACATGGTCAACGCGCATTGCGCCGATGCCATTGTGTGCATATCCAACTGCGACAAGATCACCCCCGGCATGCTCATGGCTGCCATGCGTCTGAACATCCCGGTGGTGTTCGTGTCCGGTGGCCCGATGGAGGCCGGAAAGACCAAGTTGGCTGGCACCGAGGTCAAGGTCGATCTCATCTCCGCCATTGTGAAGGCCAGCGATGATTCCTATTCGGATGAGGATGTCGCCAACATCGAGCGTTCGGCCTGTCCCACCTGCGGTTCTTGTTCGGGAATGTTCACTGCGAACTCCATGAACTGCCTGACCGAGGCACTCGGACTCTCACTGCCCGGCAACGGAACCACGCTGGCCACGCATTCCGATCGCGAGCGCCTGTTCCGCGAAGCCGGTCGGATCGTCGTCGACATCGCCAAGCGCTACTACGAGCAGGACGACGAGAGTGTCCTGCCCCGGAACGTCGCAAATCGGAAGGCTTTCGAGAACGCCATGGCCCTCGACATCGCCATGGGCGGAAGTACCAACACCGTCCTGCATATCCTCGCCGCGGCCCATGAGGGTGGCATCGATTTCACGATGGCTGATATCGACGAACTGAGTCGCAGGGTGCCGAACATCTGCAAGGTCGCCCCGGCCACCGAGGACTACCACGTCGAAGATGTTCATCGAGCGGGCGGCATCCCAGCCATCCTCGGCGAACTCGAACGGGCCGGCATCATCGACACCAGTGCGCCCACGGTGCACAGCCCGTCGATGCGAGCAGCGCTCGACCAGTGGGACATCATGCGTGACACCTGCACCGACGAGGCCCGGAAGTTCTGGCTGGCCGGCCCGGCGGGCATCCCCACCCAGGTGGCGTTCTCACAGAGCACCCGCTGGCCCTCGCTCGACGCCGATCGCGAAGCCGGCTGTATCCGCAGCGTGGAGCACGCCTACACCTCCGAAGGTGGCCTCGCCGTGCTCTACGGCAACGTGGCCCTCGATGGCTGCATCGTGAAGACCGCTGGTGTCGAGGAGGAACTCTTCCGCTTCAGTGGTCCAGCTCGTGTGTTCGAGAGCCAGGACGCCGCAGTCGATGCCATCCTCGCCGACGAGATCATCGCCGGCGATGTTGTCGTCATCCGCTACGAAGGACCCAAGGGCGGCCCGGGTATGCAGGAGATGCTCTACCCGACCTCGTACATCAAGGGTCGCGGACTCGGGAAAGCGTGCGCGTTGCTCACCGATGGTCGCTTCAGCGGCGGCACGTCGGGGCTCTCGATCGGCCATGTCTCGCCCGAAGCTGCCGACGGTGGTCTCATCGGCCTCGTGCACGACGGAGACACCATCGTCATCGATATCCCTGCCCGTTCGATCACCCTCGATGTGCCGGATTCTGAGCTCGCCGCTCGTCGAGAGCGTGAGGAAGAGCGTGGCCTCGAGGCGTGGACCCCGGTGGATCGCGAGCGTGAAGTCTCACTGGCGCTTCAGGCCTATGCCGCGCTCACGACCTCAGCAGCTCATGGAGCGGTGCGAGACCTCACGCAATTGACGAGACGCTGAACGAACTCGTCGATCGGACGGGGGAATCGGGTGGCGTATGAAGCCACCCGTCGTCGACACGGTCGGCTCGCAGGAACGTGAAATCGGCAACATCGGGTACTTCGACGTGTTCAGAGGTCATCAACGACGAGGGCCCCACCGCAGTGGGGCCCTCGAACGTGTTCAGGATGTTGGAGTTGCAGCAGGGTCAGCCGCTGCGGGAACCGCTTAGATCAGGCGAGACGCTCGATGACCATGGCCATACCCTGACCGCCACCGATACACATCGACTCGAGGCCGAAGGAGCCGCCGGTGTCCTCGAGGCCGTTGAGCAGCGTGGCCATGATGCGGGCGCCGGTCATGCCGAACGGGTGACCGAGGGCGATGGCGCCGCCGTTCACGTTGAGCTTGTCCCAGCTGATGCCGAGCTGCTTGGCCGACGGAACGGCCTGCGCGGCGAAGGCTTCGTTGATCTCGACGAGGTCGATGTCGTTGATGGTCATGCCGGCGCGGGCCAGAGCCATGCGGCAGGCGTCGACCGGGCCGAGACCCATGATCTCCGGGTTCAGGGCGCTGACCGCCGAGGACACGACGCGGGCGATCGGGGTGATGCCCAGCTCGCGAGCCTTGGTGTCACTCATGACGATGACGGCGGCAGCGCCGTCGTTCAGCGGGCAGGCGTTGCCCGCGGTCACGGTGCCGTCGGGACGGAAGGCAGGCTTCAGCTCAGCGAGCTTCTCCTTGGTGGTGCCGGCACGGGGGCCGTCGTCCTTGGTGATGATGACGGGGTTGCCTTCAGCGTCGACGGTGTGGATCGGGGTGATCTCACGCTCGAAGAAGCCGCGCTCCTGGGCGGCCACGGCACGCTGCTGTGACTGAGCGGCGAACTCGTCCTGCTCTTCACGGGACACGTTCTCAAGCTGCGCAACGTTCTCGGCGGTGTGGCCCATGCCGAGGTAATAGTCGGAGATGCCACCGTCGAACGGCGACCAGGTCGCGGCGCCACCAACGGCACGCTCGGCGGTGCGGGCCTCAGCGGCGGCCATCAGCGGGTTGTGGGTGTTGGCCATGCCATCGGACATGCCGAATATGAACTGGCTCACCGTTTCGACACCGGCGGCGACGAAGATGTCACCCTCGCCGGCCTTGATGGCGTGGGCGGCCATGCGGATGGACTGCAGCGAGGACGAGCAGTAACGGTTGACCGTGACGCCGGGGACATGACCCATGCCGGCGAGCTCGGAAACGACGCGGGCGATGTTGTAGCCCTGCATGCCAGCGGGCTGGGCGGTACCGAGGATGATGTCCTCCACGAGGCTGCCATCGAGGGACGGGACCTTGTCGAGCGCGGCACGGATGATGGTGGCGGCGAGGTCGTCGGGGCGAACCTTGGTGAGCGAACCCTTGTTGGCCCGACCGATCGGGGTGCGGGCGGTCGAAACGATGACTGCTTCGGGCATTGCGGTCTCCTGTATGGGATTGCGGTGACGGTTCGACCGTGGAACGACTGGAGGGCCGGTTCCGTCCCGAGCGTGGAAGACCCTTTTCTATCGCAGGTTTGCTACCGCGCGGTAACTACGCGCTGTGTCCGGTCGCTTTCAGCCGAATCCAAGTTGGGATCTGGGCCGCGATCGGGGTTGCGAAGGTTGCTCGGGCGGGGAAGGCTCTCGGGCGATGGCTCTTGATCTTCGTTCCCTACTCGACCCCACCAGCACGGCGGTCGTCACCTCTGAATGTCAGAACGGCGTACTTGGTCCCGACTCGGCCCTGCCCGATCTCGCGGCCCTCGCCAATGAGCACATGGTGCCCAACGGGGCCCGACTTGTTCACGCCGCTCGCACTGCCGGCGTGCAGGTCGTGCATGCGGTGTTCTGGCGTCGCCCTGACAATCGCGCCGGCAACACCAATGGTCGACTGTTCGTGGCGATGAACAAGTTCTCGCCGCCGATGGAACCGGGCAGCCATGGCGCCGAGCCCATCGCCGAGTTCGGTCATTCTCCCGACGACCTCGTGATCGGTCGGTATCACGGACTCGATCCCATCGGCGGCACCGATCTCGATCCCATCCTGCGCAACTTGGGCATCCGCACGGTGGTGGTTGTTGGAGTGTCGCTCAACGTGGCGCTCATGGGGCTCACCATCGGTCTGGTGAACGCCGGGTATCAGGTGGTGCTGCCGCGCAACGCAGTAGCCGGAGTGCCCATGGAGTACGCCCAGACGCTCATCGACGGCAGCTATGCATTCATCTCCACCGTGGTCACCACCGACGACGTGGTCGGCGCCTGGCTGTGAGCGAAGCCGCCGAGTCGTCTGAGGCTGTTGTCGATCGTCTGCCCGGTCGGCGCGGGCAACTCACCCGCCGGCGACTGCTCGATGCCACGACGGTGCTGCTCGAGACGTTGCCGTATCGCGATGTGAAGGTGGTCGACATCGCACGCGAAGCCGGCACATCGCCGGCGACCTTCTACCAGTACTTCTCCGATGTCGAGGAGGCCGTGCTGGCCATTGCTGACGAGATGGCCTCGGCCGTCGGTCCGCTGCTGGCATCACTCGTGAGTTCGAGTTCCTGGACCGATGCCGACGGATGGGCTGCCGCGCTCCGGGTGGCCGATGGGTTCATCGCCGTGTGGGATGCGCATCGGTCGGTGCTGCGACTCATCGATCTGGCCACTGACGAGGGAGATGCGAGGTTTCGGACTGTAAGAACCCGCCTGCTCGGCGCACCGGCCGAGGCGTTCGTCGCAGTGGTCCGGCGTCGTGATGTCGCTGGTCACGTTGCCGGTGGTCACGTTGCCGGTGGTCACGTTGCCGGTGGTGTTCAGAGCGGGAGCGGCGGGGCGCCGTTCGCTGATGCGGGTGTGCTGGTGTCGATGCTCGCCCACGTGGCTGCTCATCGCGAGGGTCTCGAACACTGGGGTGCCACCTCTGCCGAACTGCGGCTCAGCATGGCGAGAGTGATCTTCACCACCATCACCGGTACGACCCCGCCGTCGAACTGATCCGTTGAGCTGCACAGAACTGAACGGAACTGCTCAGTCAGTTTCCTGATTCGAACCCCGATCGCCGCGTTTCGCTCCGAGTCCATCGAGAAGTTCCTCATCAGTGCGGGCCCTATCGGCGATGGACCCGCGTCGGAACAACAGCCACAGGCACACCGCCACCACCACAGCGATGCCGATGAGCAGCGCCGGCCACGGGTTCGTTGTTGCGATCACGACCGAAACGGTACCGTGCAGGATCGTTCGCGCGGACACCATGTCCGCTCCGGTCAGGGGTTGTCATGAAGTTCTCGATGGGGTTGCCCACGCATCATGTTGATGAGGTCGCTGAGTGGTGCTCGGCTGCGGCGATCGCCGAGATGAGCGCGGCGGCAGAGGCTGCCGGTGCGGACGCCGTGTTCGTCACCGATCATCCAGCTCCCGACACCACGTTCATGCGCAAGGGCGGTCATCATGCGCTCGATCCGTTCGTCACGCTCACGGTTGCCGCCACCGCCACCACCTCGCTGCGGCTGCATACCAACCTCGTGATCATGGCGTACCGCAATCCGTTCATCACCGCGAAGGCGTTGGCCACGCTCGATGTCGTGTCCAACGGCCGCACCATCATCGGCACCGGCGCTGGCTATCTCAACGCGGAATTCGCCGCGGTGGGGGCCGATTTCGACAAGCGCAACACCGTCACCGATGAATCAATCCTTGCCATCAAGGCACTGTGGTCAGGTGAGCCGGTCACCATGGAAGGTCTGCATTTCAGTGCCGTCGAAACCGTGTCGTTACCGCTTCCGGTGCAACAGCCTCATCCGCCGATCTGGATCGGCGGTAACTCCGATCGCGCGATCCGTCGCACGGTCGAGTTGGCCGATGGTTGGAACCCCATGCCAAGTCCGGCCCGGGCCAGCAAGTTGCTGCGCACGCCACCAATCGAAAGCATCGACGATCTCGAACGCCGCATCGGAGATCTACGTGCCGCGAGCGAGAAGGCCGGTCGGGCCGATGTTCCTGAGGTGATCTTCACTCCGATCGGCGTCGACATGTTCCGTGGCGAACTGCCGTCCGCACAGGCTTTCGTTGATGACATGGGAGCGCTCGCAGCAATCGGTGTGAGCACGGTCACGGTCAACCTTCCCGGTGCGACCCGGGCTGAGTGGGTCGACAACATGGCCTGGCTGGGCGCCGAAGTCATCGCCGAGGTTTCATGACCGATTCTCCGCAGGTGGTCTCCGGGCCCGAGGGCATTGTCATCGCTGCCGATGCTTTGCGGGTCGGCCAACTCGTGGCGCTTCCCACTGAAACGGTCTACGGCTTGGGTGCCGATGCCTCGAATCCCGACGCAGTGGCCGAGATCTTCCGGGTGAAGGGTCGGCCCACCAACCATCCGCTCATCGTGCATCTCGCCGATGCGTCGGTCATGGGGGAGTGGGCTGCCGAGGTGTCGACCGAAGCACAGGCGCTGGCCGACGCGTTCTGGCCCGGGCCGCTCACCTTGTTGGTTCGTCGAGCGGCATCGGTCGGCGACTGGGTCACCGGTGGTCGCGACACGGTTGGTCTGCGGGTGCCCGGCGATGAGAACGCACTCGAGCTGCTGCGGGTGTTCGCTGGGGGGATCGCCGCACCCTCGGCGAATCGGTTCGGCAAAGTCAGCCCGACAAGTGCTGCCCATGTGGTGGCCGATCTCGGTTCAGATGTTGCTGTCGTCCTTGATGGCGGCGTGTGTGCGGTGGGGGTCGAGTCCACCATCGTGGACGTGTCGAACGAGGAAGTCGTCGTGCTGCGTCTGGGCGGAGTATCGGTGGAGGCACTGGCCGATGTGCTCGGGTTCCGACCGCGTGTCGAGCAGGCCCGCGCTGCGGTGGGCGAAGCGGTGGCTCCCGGGATGCTGGCTGCCCACTATGCACCGGCGGCGAAGGTCATCCTCTGCAGCTCCGACGAGGTGGTTGCGGTCGCAGTGGAACTCCTCAGTCACGACGCCGAAGTCGAGGCCGATGCTCCCTCAGACGGTTCGGCCCGAGTCGTGGGTGTGCTCGCGCCGCACTCCCTGGAGGGTCTGCCATTCGAAGTCATCGAACTCGAACCGGCCGGCGAGGGCGTCGACTACGCCCATGCGCTCTACGCCCGACTCCGCCAGGCCGATCGTCTGGGAATCACGGACCTGTTGTGCATCCCGCCCCTTCCGGCGGGTATGGGCGCTGCGGTACTGGATCGCTTGGAACGCGCCGCGGCTGCGGGCTGACGACGCAGCACACTCAGCCTCGAACAGTGACCTGGCGCGTGTGATGTCCGGTGGCACCATCGGGTTCCACCGGCGCCACATCGGCGGTTTGCACCCGGCCGGTGGCGTCGGTGGCCCGCACCCGCAGCGTGTGCCGGCCAGCGGCGGGGTTCCATGGAAGCATCCACTGACGCCAGGTGGCGTCGGTGAGTTCGGGACCGAGCTCAGCCGTTTGCCATTCGCCATTGTCGATCTGAACCTCGACGCGGGAGATCCCGATACCCGGAGCCCAGGCCACGCCAGCGATTGCGCTCATCCCGGCGGTCACGGTTTCGCCGGAGCGCGGCACGTCGATGCGTGATTGCAGCTTGACCGGGCCTTCCTTCGACCAACCGAGCGGCACCCAGTAACCGTTGACGGTGTTCCAATCGGCGAGCTCGATGGCGCGCAACCACTTGGTGGCTGAGACGTAGCCGTAGAGACCCTCGACGATGAGTCGGGCGGGGAACCCATGCTTGAGGGGCAGTGGTTCACCATTCATGCCGAGCGCCAGCAATGCAGTTCGTCCGTCATTCGCGGCGGCAGTGGGGAACCCGGCACTGAACCCGTCGATCGATCGTCCGACGATCTGCGTTCCCCCCGGCTGCACACCGGCAGCGTCGAGCAACGTGGTGAGAGGAATTCCCTGCCAGTACGCAGTACCGACGAGCTCGCCACCCACGTTGTTGGAGACGCACGCGATTGTGACGGGAATGTTCACCTGCGGCATGGCCACGAGTTCGTCGTAGCTGAATTCCAGCGGACGATCCACGAGGCCGCTGATGCGCAGCCGCCATGATGCGAGATCGACCTTGGGGTACGTGAATGCAGTATCGATCCGGTAGAACTCTGCTGTGGGCGTGATGAGCGGGCTGATGCCGTCAACAGCCAAGCCCGCTGGCGCCGATGGAACGCCCGGCACATCCGGCAGCGGTGGCGGGGGAGTAGCTGAACCACCAGTGGTGAGACCGGTGGAACGGTTGCTCAGGGCTCGTCCCCCAGCAGCGAGCGCCACCGCTCCGACACCCACGGCCCCGCTGAGCGCGAGGAACGAGCGTCGACTTCCGGTGCCCGCTCCCGGCACGGTGATCGGAGTGGTGATGGGCACGGTGATCGGAGTAGCGCGAGGTTCGGACTCAGCGGCTTCGCTGCGTGTCTCGGATCCATCGACCGGGATCCGCTGCAGCAGGAGTCGCAGGGTTGTAGTTCCGGCGACGGCAGCGCCGAGGGCGGCGAGCACCACGACCCACCGACTGGTGAGCGGATCATGCAGTCCGGCGCCGATGCCGAGCAGTGCAGCCGCTCCGAACACGGGCGCGATCACTCGTTGATGGCGTCGGCCGAGCACGCCCATCAAGGCGCCAAGCGCCAGGCAGACCACCACGATGATCGTCAGAAGCACAGGCTTGTCATTCGTGCCGAGGGCTTCGATGGCCGAATGGATGATGGCGCCGGGTGTGCGGTCGACCACCTCGCCGGCCACGGAACCCACCAGTGATTGACCCGGTGTTCCGAGGGCCGAGAGCAGTTCGCCAACGCCGAGGGCCACGGCGGCACTCACTGTTCCGGCGAGCGCTGCGAGCAGTGGATTTTGCTTCACGGAAATCAGCCTACCGACCGGTCGGTCGGTGGGTTCATCCGGTACGGTGACGCCACCTTCTCCCCCGAAAGCGCCGAGCGTGTCACTGTCGTCAGATCCCGATCCATCCGCCGCAGGAGACACCGTTCTGCTCGACCGGGAGAGGTTCGCCAGAGCCCCCGATGAGAAGGTCAACTGGGTGACATCGATCCCGTTCCTGGCCTTCCACGTCATCGCCTTCGTGGGCCCCTTCATCAGCGGTGTCACGATGAAGTCGTTCCTGCTGTTCCTCGTGATGGTCTTCGGCCGACTGTGGTTCATCACCGCCGGTTACCACCGCTATTTCGCCCATCGGTCGTATCGCACCAGTCGGGCGTTCCAGTTGGTGCTGGCACTGGGCGGGGTGAGCTGCGTGCAGAAGGGGCCGCTGTGGTGGGCCGGGCATCACCGCAATCATCATCGCTATAGCGACACCGAACTCGATGTGCATTCACCCAAGCGCGGCTTCTGGTGGAGCCATGTCGGGTGGATCCTGTGTGACAAGTTCGCCGATGCTCCGACCGAACGCATCCGCGATTTCGCCAAATATCCCGAACTGCGGTTCATCGAGAAGTACAACGGCGTCTTCCCGTGGCTCACGGGTCTCGCCTGCTATTTGATCGCCGGCTGGTCAGGTCTGTTCGTCGGCTTCTTCCTCAGCACTGTGGTGTTGTGGCATGACACGTTCCTGGTCAACTCGCTGGCCCATGTCATGGGTCGCCGTCGTTATGCGACCACTGACACCAGTCGGAACTCGGCGATCATTGCGCTTGCCACTCTTGGAGAGGGATGGCATAACAACCATCATCATCATCAAGCCTCGGCCCGCAATGGCTTCTTCTGGTGGGAGATCGACGTGACCTTCTATGTACTCAAGGTGCTGAGCTGGATGCATATCGTGCACGACCTGAAGGTTCCCTCGGCCGAACTTCTGGCGGCGCAGCGCGAGCAGGAGCCCGCACTCGACTGAATGAGCCGAGCGCTCAGGAGCGGTTCTGCGTAGAAGGGTCCTACGTCAGAGTGTCCGGCGTCGGTGGGACTCGAGCCGATCAGATGTTCTCGGCGACCTTGTCTGCGCGATGGCGGGCGTTCATAAGGCGGACGGTGCCCGACCGGGACCGCATGACGAGCGATTGCGTGGTCACGAAGTCGCGACCGAAGTGCACTCCCTTCACCAGTTCGCCGTCAGTGATGCCCGTGGCGGCGAAGAAGCAGTTGTCGCCAGCGACGAGATCGTCGGTGCCGAGCACCTTGTCGAGGTCGTATCCAAGCGCGATTGCGGCTGCACGCTCTTCTTCATTGCGTGGCCAGAGGCGCCCGATGAGTTCGCCACCCATGCTCTTGAGCGCAGCGGCGGCGATGACGCCCTCCGGGGTGCCACCGATGCCGAACAGGATGTCGGCGCCGGAGTCAGGCCAGGCGGTGGAGATTGCTCCGGCCACGTCGCCATCGGCGATGAGGCGGATGCGCGCGCCGGCCTGACGGACCTCGCCGATGAGGTCATCGTGACGATCGCGCTCAAGGATCACTGCGGTGACATCGGTGATGTCGATTCCCTTCGCCTTCGCGACGGCCCTGAGATTGTCGGTGGGTGAGGCCGAGATATCGCACAGGCCGACCAACTCTGGTCCGACGGCGATCTTCTCCATGTAAACGCACGGACCCGGGTCGAACATGGTGCCCTTCGGGGAAAGTGCGATGACGGCGAGCGCATTGCCGCGGCCCTTCGAGGTGAGGGTGGTTCCGTCGATGGGATCGACAGCGATGTCCACCTCGGGCGGCGTGCCGTCGCCGATGCGCTCACCGTTGTAGAGCATGGGGGCTTCATCCTTCTCGCCCTCCCCGATGATGACGACGCCATCCATGGGCACGGTTCCGAGCGCCAGTCGCATTGCGTCGACGGCAGCTCCGTCCGCCCCTTCCTTGTCGCCTCGGCCCATCCATCGGCTGGCGGCAATAGCTGCAGCTTCAGTAACCCGGACCAGATCGAGGGCAAGATTGCGATCGAGAAGTGGATTTGGCATTTCCCCAACTTAGTTCGGGGGGCGAGTCGCGACCGAAGTCCATGCGATCCGACTCACTCGCCCGCTGATCCCTCGCCTGGTCCTCTGGCTGATCCTCGGTCTGATCCATCGGTTGACTGACCGTTGTGTGGGGCGCACTACTACCCTCGGGGGCGTGGTGGTGCTGGCCGAACTCGAGATCTACTGCTCACGGCCCCACGCGCCGACCCGACGCGTTGCGCTCGGGGAGAGCGAGCTTCCCTGCGACCCCGCACCGGGATTCGGCGGCATCCTCCTCGGCGGTGTCGTGGCCCATCATGTGGGTGCGATCGACCCTGAGATGCTTCCCGATCTCCGGCATCTCACCCGCGAACTCGAGGACGGCCGCCGCATCGCGCAACCACGTCTGCGTCACCGTCTGCAGGTGGACACCATTGGTCTATCGGCCTCGACCCAC
>Ga0164294_10002662_pt1 | contig 16044 bp, 14 predicted proteins | sample GEODES005metaG_FD_111479 | JGI IMG/M metagenome (GOLD analysis project Ga0164294, IMG submission 111479) | Oligotrophic lake water microbial communities from Sparkling Lake, Wisconsin, USA - GEODES005 metaG | ecosystem: Environmental > Aquatic > Freshwater > Lake | place: USA: Sparkling Lake...
CCCCTGCGGAAAAACTTGTCAAAACCACCCCAAAGAACCAAAACCAAACCAAACGCCGGGTGTCATGAATCCTGGCGCAACGACTTAACTCCTCCGGTGTCATTTATCATTGGCGCAATACGGGCGACATGCCCATGGAATACCCCAAAGAGCCGTCCGCGTCCATTGCGCACGCGGCCGAGCGCGGGGGGGATGCAACATGCCTTTTGTGGCGACCGTGCAACCATCCGTTGCGCGGTAGAGTTCAACGAATCGACTTCCTTCGGATTTTGGAACTACCTCGGACAACCTTTTAACCCCTCCTAGAAGAAATCTACCGTGCAACAGACCGTGCAATAGAACCAGTAATTCGACGCATTCTGGAACATTTTAACGCAGTTTTATGAAATCAAAAGTAGCTTTTTCGATGCTGTAATCAACTCAAAATGAAAGAGTTGTCATTGAATTCCGGGTCTTTGTCAAAAGTGCCGGGAACAGGACTCGAACCTGCACACCTTTCGATACTAGATCCTAAGTCTAGCGCGTCTACCAATTCCGCCATCCCGGCTGGGTGGGGAAAACGTATCGGACTCAGAGCGATGGGCAAGCCTGCAATGCGAGGCGATGGAGATCGGTGGCAGAAATCGGCGGGGCGGTCGGGCTCCAGGTGAGTTCGATGACGTGGAAATGGCCGCCGAGGTGAGCCGGGTGGGTGAGTGCGTGGAACTGGCGGAGGGCGGAGGTGGGCTTGCCTTCTTGGGCGATGAGCCAATCGCGCGCGTGTTCGGTGAGCCAGCTGCCTTGGTGGCGAAATGCGAGTGGGCGGCCACCCAAGTGGCGAGCGCACTCGGCGACCGCGGTAAAGTCCACATGGGCGGTGATGTCCATTTCCCCGAGATTGACCAGTGGGTCATCTGCGGCGCGGTGCTTGCAAAATGTCCGGAGGGTTCCGGTTTTCCGTGAGGGGTGGTAGAATTCCGGCCGGGCGAAACCATAGTCTAGCCAAATCATCAGGCCATGCGTGAGGCAGTGAGTGAGGGGTTCGAGAAATTCGTCGAGGCAAGTGCGCAGCTCGGTCCGGTAGCCTGCGGGAAAGTCGGAGCCGAGCACGGCGAGGGCGGCAAGGAGCTTGGGGTCGGTGATCTCGGCGTTGGGTTCCCAGGTGAGTTCGTGATCAACGCCGAGGCCGACACGGACTTCGCGCCAGCGGTGGCCCTCCCACTCGACGAGGTGGAATGGCAAGGCATCGAGCAGTTCATTGCCGAAGGCGATGCCGGGAAGTGGATCGGATCGCAGCTCGTGGGCAGTGGAAATCAAACGGGTGCGGGCATCGAACGCCTGAAGCGTCGAGCGTTGTTTCGCCTGAAGCCGTGGAAGGGGTTCGGGGATCACGTATTCAAGTGCGGAAAACGCCTCAGGGCTGAGTTCGGCCAACGCGGTGAGGACATCGCGCGCCAACGAACCATCGTGGGCACCGGACTCGATGATCCTCCACCGCGCGGGCGAGCCGATCTGCCGCCATTCGCGCAGGAATCGATGCGCTAGAATTTCCCCAAACAATGGCCCTACGCTGACGCTAGTGAAAAAATCGCCCTCGCGCCCGACCTGGTGCGACTCGCGGGCGTAGTACCCGAGTGCGGGGTGGTAGAGCGCCATTTCCATGAAATCGGCGAAGCGCATCGGCCCGTCTAGCGCGATCCGAGAACGTAGTATCTCGCCCAACGAAGGAGTTGCGGGAGGCGCGTCATTCGGATATTCTGGCGGCTGAATCACCGATGGGTCAGGCGGTGATGAATCCAGATTTGGCATGGCAGTTATTCAAAATAAGAATCGCAAGAAAAACAGCAAACGCCGGTTCTTCAAGCGCAAAGGCTTTTGGCTTGGGCTGTTTCTGCTTGGAGCCATGGCGGCGGGTGCGGGCTGGGTTTTTTTGGAAGGCGCCACGCAAGACTATCGTCTCCGAGCGGCGAGTTACGATTTGGATCGAATCAATGACCTCGAGGAGCCCAGCATCATCCTCGACCGCAACGGCAAGGAGATTGGCCGGATCTTCGTGCAAAACCGCAGCGTCGTCCCGATCGAGCAAGTTCCGGAGATTTTCATCCAAGCTCTGCGCGCTGGGGAGGACTCGCGATTTCTATCCCATCATGGTGTGGATTACATCGGCATCATCCGAGCGATGATTTTGAATGCCCAAGGCGGCAACCAAGGTGCGAGTACCATCACCCAGCAGTTGGCGAGAAATGCGTACAATTTGAAGCAAGAAGCGGTGCAGCGGAGTGAGACCACCATCCAGCGGAAATTGGTCGAGGCCTTCTTGGCGCGGCGGATCGAGAGCCGCTATACCAAGCGGGAGATCCTTGGGTTTTATTTGAACCGGATTTACTTCGGCAGTGGGTTCTACGGAATCCGTTCGGCGGCACTGGGTTATTTTGGCAAGGAGCCGATGGATCTAACCGTGGATGAATGTGCATCGATGGTGACGCTCATCAAGAACCCTAACAGTCGCTCGCCGTTGAACAATCCGGGGCTCAATCGAGATGGGCGCAACTATGTGTTGGGGCGGATGGTGGATGAGAGGATGATTTCCTCGGCCGAGTGCGCGCGGTTGAGGGCGTTGCCGTTAGAAATCAACTCGCAACCGCTGCGTCGCGGGACCTCGCACCTTTACGAGCGGATTGCGGAAGCGGTGGGTCGAGCGCTGGGAGAAGACGCCTTGGCATCTGGCAAATTTAAGATTCATACCACGATTCTTGCCGAAGCTCAAAACGCTGCGCAAAAGGCACTCATGGAAAGCTTGGCCAAAGCCGAAGCCCGGCCTGGCTACAATCACCCGAAGTACAAGGATTCCCGCAGAAATCGCGCCAAAGCGGCCGAGTGCTTGCAGGGTGCAGTGCTGATGTTGGATCATCTAACGGGTGAGGTTCTCGCTCACGTGGGTGGGCGTGATTATGCGCAAGTGCCCTATGATTTCATCGAATCCGGCAAGCGTCCGTTGGGCACCGCATTTTTTCCATACATCTATGCGGCTGGATTGAGCGCGAGCCAGACGCCGGCGACGCTGGTCGAGGATGAGGCGATGGACAACCGGGCGGTGATGGTCGGTGGGCAAGAAGGAATCCTCGGTGAGTGGGGGATGGAAGTGGCATCGCCCGTCTATAAGGGGAAGATCCCGGTGCGTGAGGCATTTGAGCATTCGAAGATCGGCGCCACCGTGCGCTTCGCGGGGATGGTGGGATTGCAGCGCGTGGTGGACACCAGCGTTGCCCTTGGTTTGCCGCTGAAAAAAGCGGAGTTGCTGCCACGCTTGGCGGTGGGCTTCGAGGAGGTTTCCATGAAACATGCAGTGAGGGGGATGACGGCATTCCCGCGTGGTGGAATGTCTGGGCCCGAGAATTGGGTTTATCTCGACCGGATTGAGAACGCGGCAGGCCGGATCGTTTATCGTCGCAAGCACGACAAAATCTCCTCCGAGCGTGTCATGGATGAGGCGACCGCTTGGCAAGTGCACAGCATGATGGCGGGGTCGCTTTTCCGAGGGAGTTCCAAAGGGGTATTAGATGGTATGGTCGAAAAGCCATTTTATGGCGCGGGCAAGGGTGGTTCCACCTACGGCTTTGCGGACACTTGGTTTCTCGGATACAACAAGCGCGTCACCTGCGGGGTTTGGACTGGGTTTCTCTCAGGAAGCAATGAACCGATCTATCCGGGTGCGTTCAGTCGCGATCTTGCCATGCCCATCTGGCAGGCAACGATGAATGCGGCGGCACCATCCTTTGGCGGAGACAAACTTGAGCGTCCCGACAGCATTGTGGAGGTTCCTCTGTGCTCGACCTCGGGTCAGCGGGCCACCGAGTTTTGTCAGAAACACGTCGAGGATGCACAAGCTGGAACCGTTCGCTCAGTTTCCACCGCGACATACGAGCATCTTCGCAGAGGCACCGAAAACCTGCCGTTTTGCAGCCTGCATTCCGGGATCTTAGGGCCTGGTGGCTCTGGAGAGATGGACCCACTCGGTCAGCTGGCGCTCGACGTGGTGCCCGTCCGCCCCAAAGAACCTAGTGTCGTGGGCGACGACCCTTACCACACCGAGGTGACTAGCTTTGCGACCACTCCTACCGAGCCTGGTTTGGTTCGCAGACGGACCAACGTGTTAGATAGCCTCGATCTCGGTGGGCTGGAAGAAAAAATCCCACTGAAGAACCCAACCATGCTAGAGATTGAGGACGAATGAATGTGTTCACCTACAGTGATATTCTAATCGATGTTTATTTTCGAGCGAAACGAGCCTGAAGCCAATGAGAGTTGAAATGATTGATGATCAAATGCGATGCACCTTGCGATGGGCCGGGCGCCTTCTGTTCATGCTTGGTGCCCTCGGCTTGGTCGGCTGCGGTGAACCCAAAAAGCCACTAGGTTCTGGGAAGAAGCGCGTGGTGACGAGTTTCACGATCATCGCCGACATGGCGCGCGAGGTTGCGGGTGATGCGGCAGATGTCGAATCGATCACCAAGCCCGGTTCGGAGATTCACGGGTACGAGCCGACGCCAAAGGATGTGGTGAAAATCCAGCATGCGGATTTGGTGTTATGGAATGGAATGAATCTTGAGAAGTGGTTTGAGAAGTTCTTTGAAAATGCGAGAGGGGTTCCTCAGGCGATTTTGTCTGAAGGCATCACGCCCATGGGAATTGCGGAGGGGCCGTACACGGGAAAGCCTAATCCGCATGCATGGATGTCGCCCGCCAATGCGGTGATCTACGTGGAGAACATCCGCCGCGCATTGGTGAAATTGGACCCCGCCAACGAGGCCACTTACTCGGCGAATGCGGCAAGCTACGCCGCCAAAATTAAGGCGCTGGATGAACCGGTCCGCCAAAAACTCGCAGCCATCCCCGAGGACCAACGCTGGCTCGTCACGAGCGAGGGTGCCTTTTCCTACCTGTGTGCAAACTATGGTCTGCGCCAGCTTTACCTCTGGCCGATCAATGCCGATGCACAAGGGACACCCCAACAAGTCCGGAAGGTGATCGACGCCGTGCGTGCCAATCGCGTTTCCGTAATTTTTTCTGAAAGTACAGTGAGCGACAAGCCAGCCCGCCAGATCGCGACTGAAACGAGCATCCGATATGGTGGCGTGCTTTACGTTGATTCTCTAACCGATGAAAGTGGCCCCGCGCCGACTTATCTAAAACTATTAGAAAGCAACGCGAATACGATTGTGAAGGGACTAACTGAGTTAAAATAGCTAGATGATTTCCAACTCCACTCCATCAGCTCCACTTCCTCGCTTAGACGTCGAGGGGGTTTCGGTTGCCTATGCAAATGGTCATTTGGCGCTTCATGACACCTCGTTTCAGCTGCAAGGCGGCACGATTTGTGCGCTGGTTGGTGTGAACGGCAGCGGAAAATCCACGCTGTTTAAGAGCATCATGGGCTTGGTCAAACCCGAAGCTGGAAACGTAATGATCAATGGATTGCCAATCCGCGACGTGTTGAAGCAACACCTCGTAGCTTACGTTCCGCAAGCCGAGGAGGTGGACTGGCAATTTCCGGTAAGCGTCTGGGATGTGGCGATGATGGGGCGCTATGGATCGATGAATTTTCTGCGGATTCCGCGTGCGCAGGACAAGGCCAAGGTCGAGGAAAGCTTGCGGCGTGTCTCGATGTGGGAGTTCAAGGATCGGCAGATTGGTGAACTGAGTGGTGGGCAAAAAAAGCGGGTGTTCCTCGCGCGTGCGCTCGCCCAGGAGGCTCGGGTCATTCTACTTGATGAACCCTTCACCGGTGTCGATGTGAAGACGGAGGAAGCGATCATTGCACTCCTCAGAGATCTTCGCAGTGAGGGTTGCATCATCTTGGTGTCGACACACAACCTTGGCAGCGTGCCTGAGTTTTGCGATCAAGTCGTGCTCATCAACCGCACCGTGCTTGCTTACGGCCCGACTTCTGAGGTCTTTACCGAACAAAATCTCGCAGCGGCATTTGGCGGTGTTCTGCGGCAGTTTCATTTTGAACAATCCACCATTCAAGAACATGATGGGCGGAAGATCCGGATTCTAACTGATGATGAAAGACCGTTGATTTTCGGCAAAGACGGACATTTGGAATACAAGGATCGCGGTGAGCACGAGGAGCTATTGAAACAACGATCGGAAGAGCATGACTGAGTGGTTTGATTTTCTAGTGACGCCATTTCACTACGACTACATGCTTCGTGCCATTTGGGTGAGCGCATGGATCGGAGGGGTGTGTGGGTTGCTCTCTGCCTTCGTCACGCTCAAGGGTTGGTCGCTCATGGGCGATGCTTTATCCCATGCGGTGGTTCCGGGGGTGGCGCTTGCATACATCCTTGGGTTGCCGTTTGCGTTAGGTGCATTTGTGGCAGGATTGCTTGCGGCTGGGACGATGGCTTTCATCAAGGCCAAGACTCGGATCCGGGAAGACGCCACGATTGGTATTGTGTTCACTGCTTATTTTGCGCTCGGGCTTTTGCTGATTTCACTTTTCCCAGCACGGGTGGATTTGAAGGTGATTTTGTTAGGAAATATTCTTGGGATTTCTGATCCAGATATCCGCCAAGTGCTGATCATTAGCCTCATCACCATGGTCGTTCTTGCGCTCAAGTGGAAGGATCTCATGCTTTTTTGCTTTGATCCTGGGCAGGCACGGGCGATCGGCCTGCCGGCAGGTGGGTTGCAGGTGGTGTTGCTGGCCTTGCTATCTGCGATGGCGGTGGCGGCCTTGCAAGCAGTGGGTGCTTGCCTGGTGGTGGCCATGTTGGTGACCCCTGGCGCCACCGCTTATCTGCTAACCGATCGATTCGGAAAGATGCTTTGGCTATCGGCGATCATCGGTGTGGTCACGTCCTTGGCTGGCGCGTATGCCAGTTACTTTTTCAACGGGGCGACGGGTGGCTGCATTGTCACGCTGCAAACATTGGTTTTTCTAGCAGCTTTTCTGTTTGCGCCCAAGCATGGGATGATTGCATCTCGCCGCCGGATTCGCTGCGCGGCCACCCCCAGCCAGTCATGAGCGAGTTTCTTGAACCCTTGCAATATGCCTTCATGCGCGATGCGTTGCTGGTCGGCATGCTGGTTGCGGCGATGTGTGCGCTGCTGTCGTGTTTTCTGATCCTCAAGGGTTGGTCATTGATGGGCGACGCCATCTCGCATGCGGTGCTACCAGGGATCGTGTTGGCCTACATTGCGGGGCTTCCGCTCGCGGTGGGTGCCTTCGGTGCGGGACTCTTCTGCGCGGTCGGCACGGGATTCATCAAACGAAACAGCCGCATCAAGGAAGACACCGTGATGGGCGTAGTTTTCACGGGGCTTTTTGCGTTTGGCCTGGTGCTTTTTAGTAAGACCCCGTCGGACATGCATCTCGACCATGTCTTATTAGGAAACATCTTGGGGGTCACTCGGTCGCAGGTGTGGCAGACCATCGTCTTGGGTGGTGTGGTCATGGGGTCCACGCTTGTCTTCCGCCGTGACTTGCTGCTGATTTGTTTTGATCCTAGTCAGGCGCGAGTCATGGCGTTGCCCGATCGATTTCTCAGCTACTTTTTGTTAGGGCTGATTTCGCTCGCCATTGTGGTGTCGCTTCAAGCGGTGGGTGTCATTCTCGTTGTGGCGATGTTGATCACACCGGGGAGCATTGCGCACCTTTGGACGGATCGCTTTGATCGGATGTTAGTGATCGCGGCGGTCTCTGCCGTCAGCGCCACCGTTGGAGGGATTTTCGCCAGCTACCATCTTGATGCGTCGCCTGGGGCGTGCATCGTGTTGATTCAGGCGCTTGGTTTTGTGCTTTCCCTTTTCTTAGCGCCGAAATACGGGCTGTTGGCCCGGAGGTCGGCGAGAAGGCTAAATCAAGCAGTGCCCGCGAGGCGGTGATTCAACGCGATCGACCTGCGGAGCGCGCGCATGATGTCGACGAGTGACCGGTGCGGAACCGCGACCTTGCTGCAGGCAGGCACATGGGTGGCATTGCGGCTGACATAACGGCCGATTTCTGCGTAAAGTTGCCGCATCTGCGTGTCCAACACCCCGATTTCCGCCCGGAGGCTGGAAACTTCACGATTGCCTTCGCTGATTGCTTGGAATGACTCCGCGGCGTCGCTCCGGCGGTCTTTTTTGAGTTGGTCAAGTTTCTGGTCGACGGCATCGATCTTGGCATCGCCCGCTTCGATGAGTTTACCAATTTCTAGGCGCTTTTCCTTGAGTTCTGCAAATCGGATTTTCGATTCCTTGAGGCTTGCTTGAGCTTTATTGAGCCCCTCTTGCTTTCCGGATGACTCTTGGTTCTCATCGTTGAGCACCTCGATTTTCATTTTCATGCCGTCGAAAAACCGGCGGATTTCGCGTGCTTCGGCGATGATTTCATCGCGCTGCCGTCCGAGTTCTTCGAGCTCGACGAGAAGCTTGGTGCGTTCATCAAGCAGCTCTTGTTGCGCTTCTGGAGTGCTATTGAGAATGGCGATCCGAGTGGTTTGTGCTTCCTCGAGTAGTTCATTGCTCGCGTCGAGGCGTTCTTTGATGGACTCCTTTTCCTTGATGAGCCTTCTGAGATTCCAGTACTCCACCGAGAGTTGATCGATCTCCCCAACACTTTCCCAAACCGCGAACCCGAGGTGCGCTTCCGCTTCGCGCAGAAGGTGCATTTCGGTGGCGGCTTCTGCCATCCGTTGGTTTCTGCGGAAGTAACCGAAGCCTTGGGCGATGCGTGCGATGAAATAGAGGGATGAAGTCATGGGGCTGACAGAGAGCTTATTTGGCGAGTTTGCGTTGGAGTGCTTCAATGACGGTTATGTCTTCGAGCGTGGTGATATTTCCAGAAATTTTACCCGTGCAGACCAGTTCCTTCAAGAGCCTGCGCATGATTTTGCCCGATCGCGTTTTGGGGAGTGCGGGTGCAAAATGGAGATCGTCGGGTTTGGCGATGGCGCCGATCACCTTCCCGACGTGATTGCGCAACTCGTTGAGCAGCGCATCGGACTCGGTGTGAGTGGATTTCAGAGTGATGAATGCGGCGACGGCTTGGCCTTTCATTTCATCTGGGCGACCCACGACGGCGGCTTCTGCGACGGCGGGGTGTGAGACCAAGGCGCTCTCGATTTCCGCCGTGCCCAGGCGGTGGCCGGAGACATTGAGGACATCGTCCAAGCGGCCGATGATCCAGAAGTTGCCATCTTTATCGCGACGTGCGCCATCGCCCGCCGTGTAGATGCCGGGGTAGTCTGACCAGTAGGTTTTCTTGTAACGTTCCTTGTCGCCGTAAATCGAGCGGATCATGGAAGGCCATGGTTTGCGGATGACCAGGCGGCCGTCTTGCCCGGCTTTGACCTCGTTGCCAGCATCGTCGAGGATGGCGGCATCGATTCCAAAAAACGGCAGGGTTGCCGTGCCTGGCTTGCAGGGGGTGGCGCCCGGGAGTGGGGAAATCAAAATGGAACCAGTTTCGGTTTGCCACCAAGTGTCCACGATCGGGCAGCGGCCACCGCCGATGTGTTCGTGATACCAATTCCACGCTTCGGGGTTAATCGGTTCGCCCACCGAGCCTAGCAGGCGGAGCGAAGAAAGATCGTGGGCCGCAGGGAAATGATTGCCTGCCTTGATGAAGGCACGGATGGCGGTGGGAGCCGTGTAGAAAATCGTGACGCCGTATTCCTCGACGATTTTCCAGAATCTACCGAAATCTGGGGCATTCGGCGCGCCCTCATACATCACTTGGGTCACGCCGTTGGCAAGTGGGCCATAAACGATGTAGGAGTGTCCGGTGATCCAGCCGACGTCAGCGGTGCACCAGTAAACATCATCATCGCGCATGTCGAAAATGTATTTGCAGGTCGAGTAGGTGCCTGTCAGGTAGCCGCCAGACGTGTGAAGAATTCCCTTAGGTTTTCCGGTTGATCCTGAGGTGTAGAGGACGAAAAGCGGATGTTCCGAGTCGAAGCCCTTGGCGACGTGCTTCGAGGATACTTGGGCAACCTCGTCGTGCCACCAGACGTCGCGGTCGGGTTGCATGTTCACTTCATGGTTGCAACGGTTGAGGACGATGACGCGTTTGACCAGCCCGCACTTGGCGAGGGCCTCATCCACCACGGGTTTCAATGGCACCACCTTGCCACGGCGCCAGCCGCCGTCGGCAGTCACGACCACACTGGCTCCGGAATCTTCCAATCGGTCGATGATCGCCTCCGAGGCGAACCCACCGAAGACCACATTGTGCACTGCGCCGATCCGCGCGCAGGCGAGCATGGCGACGGCGGCTTCGGGAACCATCGGCATGTAAATGAGCACGCGGTCCTTGGATTTGACGCCATTTTTCAGGAGGACATTGGCAAATCGGCAGACGTCTTTGTGGAGTTGGCCGTAGGTGATCACTCGCTTGTCGCCGGGTTCACCTTCCCAGATGATCGCCGCTTTATTTTTGCGTGGGCCGGTGGCGTGGCGGTCGACACAGCTTTCACAGACGTTGAGTTTGCCTCCCTCGAACCATTTCGCGTTCGGAGCCTTCCAATTGAGCACCTTCGACCAAGGTTTTTGCCAAACGAGCTCCTTGGCTTCGCGGGCCCAAAACACGGCGGGCTTTTCGATCGATTCCTTGTAGAGTTTCTTGTATGCCGCCATCGAAGGGATGCGGGCCTTTGAGGAAAATTCCTTGGACGGTTTGTGGGCTGTGTCCAAGGCGTGACTGGGATTGGTTTTTTTGGAGCTCATCGCTTGTCGGAAAATTAATTTCTGAAGGCGCAGGCTAGCGACCGAATTCATGAGCGGCAAGCCCGAGGATTCAGTCGTTGCGGTTTTTACGAGTGGGTGTCGCGGCCTCCCGTTTTTTGACCGGCTTGGTGCTACCGAGGAGCATCTGCGTCTCCACGGCATTCAAAGCAGCCCATGCGCCTGGCTCGAGATCGCCCAGCCACAATGCGCCGATCCGCACGCGGAGCAGCTTGGTCACTTGGTAACCGAGAGACTCGAACATCACGCGGATCTGTCGCTTGGCCCCATGATCCAGCACCACCTTGAGGCGGCGGGGCGAAAGCCGCTCGATCGCCTTGGCTTTGAGCCTCCCCTCGGTTGTGTAAATTCCCTCAAGAAATTGGTCGAGGTGCGCATTTTCGAACGCTTGGTTCGAGGTGACCAAATATTCCTTTTCGACCGACTTGGATGGGTGCATCAGCTGCTGCGAAAGGTCGCCATCATTGGTGAGAATCAGCAAGCCTTCAGAGTCCCGGTCGAGGCGTCCCACGTGGTGAAGCGAGTGCAGGGATGCGGGAAGGAGCGAGTAAATGGTCTCGCGTCCCAGTTCATCCTCGCGTGTGCAGACGTAACCTCGCGGCTTGTGAAAAGCGACGATCAACACCTCTCGCGGGGCCACTCGTTTGCCGTCGACCTTCACGTGGTCGCCATGCGAGATCCGAGTCCCCATGTTCAGGCAAGGGCTGCCGTTCACCTCGACTCGGCCCGCTTTGATGAGTTCATCGCAAGCTCGGCGAGACCCTACCGCGCAGGAAGCGAGGTATTTATTGAGGCGGGTGCCGTCGTTACTTGCCATGGGATTACATACAAAAGGCGCGCGGCCCAGAGGAACCGCGCGCGGATGAGAGAGTGGTCAGAGCCAGAGGATTAACCCTCGTGCTTGGTTTTCGGCAGGCCCACAGGGGAGCGGCCAGCCTTCCATTCGCCGCGCTCCTTGAGCAGCTTGACGCGTTCGAAGCGCTTGAGAACGGAACGGGTGCCGCCGACGGTGGCATTGGACTTGAGGCTATTGTGCTTGGACATCTCGGAATGAGGTTAAAACTCGCGGGGGGCGGAACCTAGGAAGGATTTGCGCCCGTGGCAACCCGAAAAAGCAAAAAATGCGTTGGCCACGGATCAAGGTTTGCCAAACCCCTGCGGATCATCATCATTCGCACATGAAACCTGTCTTTTGGATTTCCGCCTCCTGCGCCTTGGTGATGGCCCTCGCAAGCTGCACCAATTTCGGCGGCGGACCCGGAATGGGCTCCGGCTTTCAACAAGCGGGCACCGGCCCCTTCGATGAAAATGGCAATTACGTCGAGGCTTGGGCGGACAATCCCTCCAAATGGCGGAAAAGCGGCGGGGCTCGCTCGCCGCACGAACTGGGAACGGATGAAATCCCGAGGATCGCCAAAAGCGAGCAACCGCCGCAAAATTCGATCCCGCTCTACCCGAGCACCCTCATCTCACGCAGCAAGGCCACAGGGGTGAAATCCAGAGCTGAGCTCGCCAAGGCCGCTGCCGCTAAAAATTCGGTAAAGTCTGCCACCAAGACCACGGGAAAATCCACCACCGCCAAGGCAACCCCGGCGAAGTCGCCGACGAAATCCACCCGCTATCTGATCAAGCAGGGTGACTCCCTCTCCTCGATCGCAAGCCGGATGGGCTGCTCGGTTGCCGCACTCAAGAGCGCCAACGGAATTTCTGGCACCGCCATCCGCGCCGGCCGGTATCTGACCATTCCACGCAAATAGCCGACTGCGGCATTGAGCATCGCGCTGGGGTTTTCCCCGCGACAACTGAGCAAGAACGCCCTTGGAATCCACGGAAGCCATTGTCACCCGCCTGACTCGTCTGACCGAGACCAGCCTGATCGTTCATTGGTTTACGGCAGAATTCGGCTTGCTGAAGTCCGTAGCAAAAGGCGCCAAGCGGCCGAAAAGCCAGTTTGCGGGAAAACTCGACTTGTTTTTTGGTGGCGAGATCACCCTTGGCCGGTCCAAGTCGGGCGGAGAATGGCATGCCTTGCGCGAGGTGGTGATCCGCGACTGGCGGGAAGGCCTCCGCCGAGACTACACATCGACCCTACTTGCCGCCTATTTTTGCCAACTGCTCGAACGCGCCGTCGAGCCGAACCACGCCGAACCCGAGCTCTACGACTTGCTCAGGCGCGCGCTCGATCACCTCGACCAGTCGCCACCCGAATTGCGGGTGCTCCGTCACTTTGAGCGAGAAATGGCGCGGATTCTCGGTGTTCTCCACCACCATGGACAGCCGGAGGCGTCACTGCGCGATGCCTTGGGAAGTCTGCCAGATTCGCGAGCGGAGCTGATGGAAAGACTCCCATCGCGCCAGGTAGAATGACATCCACCGACTGCTTGCATGGGCCCATTTCCGAACTTCCCATTCAAACGGCTCGCCGAGCCCCACCGCTAGGGGATCATTCCCATGCCTCAGGGGGAAAATCCCTTACGCCAAGGGGAAATTCCTTACGCCAGGGGATCTTCCCCTTGCCTCTGGGGATCTTCCCCTTGGCGTAGAAAAACCGCCCCGCGCGTCACAAAAACCTCCCCTTGCCTCGCCGGGACGTCATTTTACCCGCCTTTTTGTCAATTTTTGACCTCCGACAGCCCCTAAACCACCCGAGAAACCGAAAATGAAACGCCAAGCCCACAAATCCATTTCCCCGACAAATTGAAGATCCCATCGAGCCAATAAGGAAATTCCGATTCGAGGGAGGATTCAGGTGGTATCCCAAACAGTTGCCGAACCGAGTTATTAGTTCAATTTTCCAAACAAATAGCATGCATCTCAATTTCAAGCGCTCTTTGTAGATTGGACATGGTACCTGTATTGTGTGATTTGAAACTCAAAGGGAGAAGCCCTCGCGAAACTGAATCCGGCTATCGACAGCTTCGAGATGTAACGTCTGGTCCGCTATGATTTTTCCGCTCAGCAGAGCCTCGGCAATTAAGGAGCCCAACAAGCGATCCATCACCCGCTCAAGATTTCTTGCGCCGTATTCCTTGCTAAATCCTTCCCGAAGGATGAGTTCGACGGCACTCTCGTCCAACGCCACAGTCACAATGCGATCTACAAGACGCCGGTTGAACTCCACCACCAGCTTCCCGAGGATGTCCCGTGCCGTCTCCAATTCCAGCGGCTTGAAATGCACAACCTTGGTCAAACGGTTCACCAGCTCGGGTCGCAGGTGTTTGCGGATGGCCTCCTCTGCTCGCTGCACGATGACCCGGTTTACTGAAACCTCCGGTTGATCACCTGCTGTAAATCCAATGAATGGTTTTACTGGCCCGCCACCAGAGCCAAGATTGCTCGTCAAGATAATCACCGACTCCCGGAAGTCACACTTCCTGCCCTGTGCATCCGTTAGCGCTCCTTCGTCGAAGATCTGGAGAAACAAATCCAGCACCTTGGGGTGTGCTTTCTCGATCTCATCGAACAGCACCACGCTGTAGGGATGCGTGCGAATCGCGTCGCTGAGTTGACCACCTTCGTCGTGGCCGACGTATCCCGGCGGTGAGCCTATGAGTTTGGAAACCGAATGCTCTTCCATGAACTCGGACATGTCGAAGCGGATCAAGCGCCGCTCATCGTGAAACAAATTCTCCGCCAGCGCCTTTGCCAGCTCGGTCTTGCCGGTGCCGCTCGGCCCGACGAATAGAAACACGCCCACTGGCCGCCCAGGTCTCTTCAGTCCAGCCCGCGCCAAGCGCACCGCTTCCGCCACGGCGGAAATCGCTTCCGGCTGACCTTTCACCCGTCGTCCAAGATCACCTTCCAGCGCCATCAACCGCGCCCCCTCATCCGCCGTCAACGTCCCCACCTCAATCCCACACCGCGCCGCCACCGCACGAGCGATGTCCTCTCTTCCAACCACAACGTGGCTGGCGCGTCTCGCGCCAGACCGTTGTGGGGGAGTCTCGCCCCCATTCTTCTCTTCAATCTGAGGCGTCAAAGTCCGAAACCTCACCGCCGCACACGCCTGATCCACCAAATCCAGCGCCTTATCCGGCAACCTGAAATCCGGCAAATAGCGGATCGACCACTCCACCGCCGCCCGCAACGCCGCTTCCTCCAGTGCCACCCCGTGATGCGCTTCCAACCTCGGCCGCAGCGCCAGCAGGATGGCCACCGCTTCATCTGCGCTCGGTTCCTCGATCCTAACCGCCTGGAACCGCCGTTCCAGCGCGCCGTCCTTCTCGATGGTCTGGCGGTGTTCCCGGATCGTCGTCGCGCCGATCACCCGGATCGCGCCACGGGCTTGAGGATGTTCGCCGCGTCCATGCTGCCGCTGGCCGATCCAGCACCCAGCAGCAAGTGGATTTCATCGATGAAAAGAATCGGCTTCGGCTCAAGGGACGCCTCGCGCACCACCGCTTCCAGCCGTTCCTCGAATTCTCCCCGGTATTTCGTCCCCGCCACCAGCGAGGTCAGGGAAATCTCGATCACCGCCGGCCGACCCAAGGCATCCGGCAATTTCCCCTCCGCCAGCAACTGCGCGAAACCCTCGACAATCCCGGTCTTCCCCACGCCCGGCTCGCCCACCAGAATCAAATTGTTCTTCCTGCTTTGCAGCAGGATCTGGGTGATTTTCAGCATCTCCGCCCGCCGACCGATCAAAGGCGGCAAAGCCCCCTGCGCCGCCAACTCCGTCAAATCCCGGCCGAAGCGCCGCAAGGCGGAATCCTTCTTTTTCTCTTCTTTCTTATCTTGTGTCTTGCGTCTTGGAGTCTTCTGTCTCTCTCCGATCAAACGGACACTCAAGCCGCGCAACACCTCCTCCGGATCATGCCCGAGTTTCGTCACTGCCGAGGAAACTGCCGGATCCCATTGCTCGATCAAGGCCACCAGCAAATGCGCGGGCTGCAAACGTCCACCATCCACCGAGGCCAAAGAAACACTCTGTTTGAAAACCTCCCGCAAGGCCAGACTCCGATGCAAGGGCCGGGCAAACTTGCCCGAACGCTTCCCAAGCTCCGCCCGGATCGCACGCCGCAGCAGCTTGGGCGAAAGTCCAACCCCGGAAAACGCTTCTCTAACTTCTAGAAAATCCGCCTCCACCTGCCGTTCCATCGCCTGAAGCTCGGGGCTACCTGCTTTCAGCAACTCGGAAACCGACATCTCCACCGCTTTGCAAACACCCACCCAAAAGTGCGCGAGTCCAATCTCGGAAAATGAGATGCAACCGATTTTTGGACCGTTTTTTGCTTAGTTAAGAGACAGCTTCTCGGCCTCGAATTGGGCCGGGGTTTGGTATTTTAGCGATGAGTGTTTTCGCTGGGTGTTGTAGTAGCATTCGATGAA
>Ga0164294_10002663_pt1 | contig 16041 bp, 12 predicted proteins | sample GEODES005metaG_FD_111479 | JGI IMG/M metagenome (GOLD analysis project Ga0164294, IMG submission 111479) | Oligotrophic lake water microbial communities from Sparkling Lake, Wisconsin, USA - GEODES005 metaG | ecosystem: Environmental > Aquatic > Freshwater > Lake | place: USA: Sparkling Lake...
ATTTCTGATGCACATTTCCGACATCCTCAGTCAACAGCGTCCGACGCTGTCATTTGAATTCTTTCCGCCAAAGTCCTCAGAGGCGTTTGAATCCCTGTATGAAACCATTGGTGAACTTGAAAGTTATAAGCCTTCCTTTGTCAGTGTGACTTATGGCGCAGGCGGCTCGACCCGGGAGCTGACTCATGATCTGGTGGTTCGTATTAAAAAGACAACCACATTGGACCCTGTGCCTCATCTGACCTGTGTCTGCCATAGCGAGGCCGATATCGCCAGCATCTTGCAGCGTTATGCAGAGGCAGGTGTGAGCAACATTTTAGCGCTCGGCGGAGATCCTCCTCGTAATCTTGAAGGTTATGATCGCACGAAGGACGCCTTTCAACATGCGGCCGACCTAGTGCGCTTTATCAAAAAATTTAACGATAGCGGTGTTCATCCAGACAAGCGCGGTTTTGGCATCGCTGTGGCAGGTTTTCCAGAAGGACATCCGAGCACGCCGAATCGTGTTTTAGAAATGGATTATCTGAAAGCTAAATGTGATGCCGGAGCGGACTACATCTGCACGCAGTTATTTTTCGATAATCATGACTTCCTAGACTTTCGAGATCGCTGCCGACTTTCTGGGATCACCATCCCGATCATTGCTGGAATTATGCCCATCACGAGTGCCAGTGGCATGAAGCGTATGGCTGAGCTAGCCGCGGGAGCGCGTTATCCAGCCAAGCTTCTCAGGGCCATTCAGCGCTGTGGTAATGATGAAGAGGCTGTGCAGCGGGTAGGGGTACATTACGCCTCTGAGCAATGCCGTGATCTCCTGGAAAACGGCGTGGATGGCATTCATTTTTACACGCTGAATAAATCCCACGCCACCCGTGAAATTTACGCCAGTCTTGGAATTCGTGATTCAGCCGCAGTTCGCCAACCATGAGTGATCAACCACTTATTGCTGCCATAGAGATGGGTGGGACAAAGATTGTCTGTGGCATCGGCACAGGCCCTCATGACTTGCGTGCCGTGTATCGGATCGAGACGACAACACCTAAAGACACTCTGGAGGCAGCCAGTAACTGGCTTTCCAAAATGAAAATCGAGCATGGGCATTTTTCCGCCCTTGGTATCGGCACTTTTGGCCCGGTGGATCTGAATCTCAATAGCGAGGCTTATGGATTCATCACAACTACGCCAAAGCCTGGCTGGCAGCAGACGGACATTGTGACCTTTTTTAAAAATCGATTTCGGGTGCCGATTGGTTTTGATACCGATGTCAATGCAGCCGTTTTAGCCGAGTCTCTTTGGGGTGCAGGGCAGGGGATGGACCCTGTGATTTACATGACTGTTGGGACAGGAGTCGGTGGTGGCGTTTTAGTCAATGGGCAACTCTTGCACGGCGCGATGCACCCTGAGATTGGGCATCTTTCCGTTCCTCCTCCAAAGAACAGCGATGCGGTGCAGCCTGAGTGTCAGTGCCCGTTTCACCGCAGCTGCGTCGAAGGTTACGTGAGTGGTTCTTCTATTGCTAAACGCTGGGGTGTCCGGGCTGATATGCTGCCTTTTGAGCATCCGGCTTGGGAAGAACTTGCTGATATTATGGGTCACGCTTTAATGAACCTCTGCCTCACTCTTTCTCCGAAGCGCATCATCCTCGGAGGAGGCGTCATGGAGCAGCCTCATATCATTCCTTTGATCCGCGCTAAGCTCATGCATCATCTCAATGGTTACCTGCTTATTCCGCAGGTCGGACGTGAGATTGATCAGTTCATTGTTTCTCCTGGGCTGGGAACGCGTTCCGGTCTCTTGGGTTCATTGGCCTTGGGCGGTAGTGCATTAGATCAGAAGCTGAATCTTCAATCATGAGCCTCTCTGCTGCTACACTCAGTGCTAAGGATGTCCACCGCATCTACAAGATCGGCGATCACGAATTATCAGTTTTACGCGGACTAAATGTCGAGGTGGCTCCGGGTGAAAAAGTCTTCCTCTGCGGCCAGTCAGGTGCTGGGAAAACGACGCTTCTTTATGTCCTCGGTGGATTGGAGAAGCCCACTAGTGGAGATGTCCTTGTTCATGGGAAATCGCTTTATCTTGGCAGTTCCAAAGAGCGTGCTCTAGCCCGTAATCGCACGATGGGCTTTGTTTTTCAGCACTATTTTCTTTTGCCCGAGCTTACAGCTTTAGAGAATGTCATGCTCCCTGCATTGATCGGTGGTCGGCAGGCAGAGGAACGTGCACGTGAGCTCCTGGATCGTGTCGGTCTGACGCCGCGCCTAGAGCACTTGCCAACTGAACTTAGCGGTGGTGAACAGCAGCGGGTGGCTATCGCCCGTGCTCTGATTAATGATCCCGGCATTCTCTATGCCGATGAGCCCACAGGTAATCTCGATGCCACTACGGGTTCTGGTGTGATGGACATGCTCATGAGCGTCGTTGCGGAATCCAAAAAAACGCTCGTTGTTGTGACCCATGATCAGACTCTTGCAAAACTCGGCGATCGCCGGTTGATTTTGAAAGAAGGAAAACTCGAAGAGGGTTAATCTCCTTCACCATGTCTGCAGCCATTCTCAAAGTTCATCCCGCTGACGATCTCATCGTTGCCCTACGTGGTCTCAAAGCTGGGCAGGAAGTGGAATCCTGGACACTGCGTGAAAATATCGACGCCAAGCATAAATTCGCTGCGCGAGACTTCGCTGCCGGTGACCTTGTAACGATGTATGGCGTGACTGTTGGTCGGGCCTTGCACGCCATCCCTGCAGGTAGTCTCGTGCATACTCACAACATTAAGCATGAAACGGCCACCTTTTCTGGCAAGAAAAGCAGCTTTGTCTGGACGCCGCCTGATGTTAGCCTCTGGCAGCCGCGTAGTTTTATGGGATACAAGCGCGCAGATAGCGTCTCAGGCACAGCTAATTACTGGCTTGTCATTCCACTCGTGTTTTGTGAGAATAGGAATCTCGCTTTCATGCGTGAAGCGCTGACTCGAGCCCTCGGTTATGCCCGAACCTCACCTTATGAACGTTTTGCTCAAACTCTCGTCGAGCGTCATCAGCAAGGCATTTCATTGGAAGGAGAGGCTGAGGAACTGCTGCTCCTTGAGCCCAGCCCGCTGTTTCCCAATGTCACAGGTATCAAATTTCTGGAGCATGGACTTGGCTGTGGAGGCACTCGACAGGATGCCCTAGCTCTCGTGCAATTGCTGGCAGGTTACATCGCCCATCCAAATGTCTGTGGGGCTACCGTCCTGAGTCTTGGCTGTCAGCATGCTCAGGTCAGTCTTTTGGAGTCCGCGCTTAGCCGACTTTATCCACGGTTTAATAAGCCACTTCATATCTTTGAGCAGCAAAAGTGCGCCTCTGAGCGCGACATGATGGCTGCCGCGATTCGTACGACCTTTTCGGGTGTCGCTAAAGCCAACGCGCAAATGCGGGAAGCCTGCCCGCTGAGTGATCTCATTGTCGGAGTCGAGTGTGGTGGCTCAGATGGATTCTCGGGCATCTCGGCCAATCCTGTGATCGGTCACACTGCGGATCTGCTTTCAGCTCTCGGTGCAGCCCCCGTGCTCTCGGAGTTCCCGGAGCTAGCAGGTGTGGAGCAGAGTCTTTGTGATCGCTGTGAGACCACTGAGCTGGCCGATCGCTTTGTCCAACTCATGCGAGCTTATGAAGGTGCGGCTCAGGCCTGTGGTTCAGGTTTTGATGCCAACCCCTCTCCAGGAAACATTCGCGACGGCTTAATCACCGATGCCATCAAATCCGCTGGTGCTGCCAAAAAAGGTGGCACAGCTCCGATCATCGATGTCCTTGATTATAGCGAGCCCATCACCAAGCACGGCGGGCTGACTCTTTATTGCACGCCCGGAAATGACGTCGAGTCCACTACAGCGATTGCGGCAGGCGGCTGTAATTTGATTCTTTTTTCCACCGGACTAGGCACACCTACAGGCAATCCCATCTGCCCCACGCTGAAGATTGCTACCAACACCACGCTGATGCAGCGCATGGGGGACATCCTCGACTTTGACACCGGCCCCGTCATCACCGGAGCAAAGTCTGTTCCTGAAATGGGGGCTGAACTCCTAGATTTGTGCATCGCCACTGCAAGTGGTCAATACATGCCCAAAGCAGTCGCACTCGGCCAAGACGACTTTCTTCCTTGGAAGCGCGGTGTGTCTTTGTGACAATCGTCTATCTAAGCTTACTGCACTTTCATCCAACGGGATCTGAAGGATCGATTCTCTTCCATCAACTGAGCCGCGACAGCGGCTGATAGGCTTGGGAGTCCGGCGACTCGGGCAAACGCGGCGATGCGCTCTTGGCGCTCGTAAAATTCCGTGCTGTCTGTGGTTTTGTCGGCGTAGAATTGAGCTGCATTTAATAGGGTTTGAGGAGTGAGTTCATTCACGGGTAGAGTGATATTCCCTCGATCTAAGCTGATGATGACTGTTTCCGAATTAGCAGCAATGATCCGTCCATCCATGCTGCTGCCTGTTTGGCGCGTGATCTTGCCCTGATAGCCTTCCAGTTTAATGTCGGCAAAAAGACCTGTTAGAAATGCCTGAGCTTTACCATGCAGATAGATCTGCCCTTCGAGAGCGGATTGAATTTCAGGCGAGTCAAAACGCATGCCTTGAAGCATATCGTGCACCCGCGAGTAATCATACCCGTCAATCAGGTTTGGCAGAGTGGCCATGATTTCAGTCCATTGTCCCAATTCGCGCTGACGCAGAGCATGTTCGGAGCTCATTTCCGATGCTCGCTGTTTCTGAAAGAGTTGTGACAGCTCTTGCTTCAGCACGCCTTCCCATTTTTTCAGCATGGTGGTGAGGCCTGCTGAGGATTCAAGAAGGGTCTTGGCCTGCCGGATGTCTTCCAGGCTTTTTTTCCCCTCTGCAAGATTGTGTGGGGTTGTGGGCTTGCGGAGGTTCAGGGCGAGGGTGATCGGTTTATCTAGGACATCGACCAGAGGCAGGTAGCTGGAGACCCAGTCGAGAGACGTGGCGATCGAGGTGCTTTTCACATCTCGCAGATGTTGTTTGAAGAAGCTGAGTTCGTGCGCGCCTAAAAGTGCATCTCCATGGTGCCATTCGGCTAGACCATGAACTAGGTAGCCGAGAATGGATTCATTCTGAGTGGCATAGCCAAGTTTATCTTCTGCCAGACCAAGGCCAAGATTGTTGCCCATACGTGTGCCTAGCGTTCCGAAAAAGCTGGCTAGTTCCGGCGTCACGAGACTGCTGCCGCTTCCTGTCTCTTTGCCCATGGCTTGAAGATGCTTGCTGGCAGCGTCTTTTTTACCCAGGATGATGGCACAGACGGCGGCGTTGTAGCGCGCCCAGTTCAGCGTAGGCTGACGAACCTCTTCGGAGCGGATGAGTTTATCAAATTGTGCTTCAGCTTCGTTGAGTTCACGCTGCTTGAGCATCTTATCGCGGGCAGAGATGAAAAGCTCAGCCACGGTCTTCTTGCCACTGGCTTGCACTGTGACACCATCCCCGGTTAGGTCGCTGCGACTGGTTTCGACATGCTCAGTGATTGCTGAGGCCTTCTTTCCGCCGGTAAACTGGATCAGCCAGCCAATAGAAAATGCGACCAATAGAGCAGCTGCCACACTGAGCCCCCAGCGAACACGTCGATTGGCTATTCTAGATTTGAAGCCTTGGCTCAGCAAACCTTCGGCCAAGCGCAATTCGTCCACGGTTTCGTCATAGTTGGCGCAGCGCTCCTGGGGGCGGAAGGCTACCATGCGGTTGACGGCATGAATCGTGCGCGGTGCAAATCTCATGCCGCTGTCTTCGAGTGCCACACGTCGGCATTTGATCATGCGCAGTTGCTCGATGCTATTGGTGTCTGCCTTATGCGGCGGCTGGCCGGTTAAAGCATGATAAAGAGTGGCACCAAGGCTGAAAATATCGCTGCGATAATCTTCACGATTATCCAGCACCTTTTCAGGAGCCACGTAGTAGGGGGTCGCCCAGATTTCTCCAGAAGAATCAGCTCCTCGCTCCACGAAGAGAGCCAGACCAAAGTCCACGACCTTGGCTGTGCCTGTCTCTGTGAATAGAATGTTAGCCGGCTTCACGTCACGGTGAATCAGTCCTAGTTGCTGTGCGGCACGCAGTCCTTCAGCGACTTCACGTCCGATGTTGAGGACTTCAGCTTCTTTGATTTTGCCGTCGCGGCGGATTCTTTGCTCGAGATTGCCGCCAGCGACTAGCTCCATGGCAATGTAGAAATACCCCTGGTCATAGCCCACTGAGTAGAGCTTGATCACATTCGGATGATTGACGTTGGCCGTGATGAGGGCTTCTTGGCGGAACTGTTCCACACGGGTCTCGTCACGGCTGTAGTGGCGATTCAGGATTTTTAGGGCTACTCGACGGCCTAGAGTCTCATCCTCGGCCTCGAAGACGCGGCTCATGCCGCCTTCGCCGATCTGGCGGACGAGAACAAAGTGATCGAATTTCCGCCGCACGCGCACCATTTGGCCGCAAAAAGGACATTTTAATTTGGTGAACGGTTCCAGGGACGTGACATCAATCTGGCTTTGGCAGACAGGGCAAGTGCTTAAATAGGACTGTTCGGGAGTTCGGATCACTGGAAATTGTAATGATGGGCGTCGCTAAGACAATGCATCCCCACTATATGTTCATCGCCCGCCTATTGCTAGAAATTACAGACTGCTTAATTAATTTGAATATCGAGTATCTCTGGACTCATTTAGAACTATAAAATTCACTTTCTCTCCCTCTGGTGCCTTTTTCCCGTGACCTGGACCCTTTCAGCCGACGATCTTGGCCAACGCCTTGATAAACTTGTAGCCACTCGCCTGCCGGAACTTTCGCGGTCGCGAGTTCAGGATTTGTTGAGAGATGGGCACATCACCCTGAATGGAAGGGCGGTGAAGGCTAGTGTGACCTTTAAGGTTGGGGATACGGTCGCTGTGGTTATTCCTGAGGTGAAGGCGCTGGAAGTTGTGGCACAGGATATTCCGTTTGAGGTGCTTTTTGAGGATAAAGACATTCTTGTGCTTAATAAACCGCCAGGCCTGGTGGTCCATCCAGCAGCGGGGAATCCAGATGGCACTCTGGTGAATGCGCTGCTTCATCATTGTGAGGATCTCAGTGGCATCGGTGGCGAAATGCGTCCGGGCATTGTCCATCGTTTGGATAAAGACACCTCAGGCTGCATGGTCGTGGCAAAGAATGACATTGCACATCGCCGGCTCACGGAGGCCTTTGCCGAGCGCCGGTTGAGTAAAATCTACCTAGCTGCCATCAACGGGTTGCCCAAAGAAACCAGCGGACGCATTCAGAACTACATTGGCAGGCATCCAGTGGACCGGAAGCGCATGGCCATCCTCTATGACGGTGCAGGTAAGGAGGCCGTCACGGAGTGGGAACAGATCAGTAAATGCCAAGGCAGTGCTTTGATCCGCTGCAAGCTGCTTACGGGCCGCACGCATCAGATCCGAGTTCATATGCGCGAATCTCTGGGGCATCCGATTCTGGGAGATCCTATTTATGGCAATCCCAAACGCCAGATCGTCTTCACGCCGCGCCTGATGCTGCATGCCTGGAAACTCAGTTTTTTACATCCTATTCATGATCAGCCTATGAATTTTCAGGCCGCAATCCCTGAAGAATACGCGCCTTGGATCGAGGCAGCTGGTGGGGCAATCTAAAGAGTGCAGAGTTTCCGCCAGGGAAGCTTTTCCAGAATGTCACCAAAGCCAAGTCCTCCGCCGTTGGTATCATGGCTGAGCCAGCCGCCTTGGGCAGAAATACGCTCAAAAAAACCATCTGGCTCAAACAGATGCTGGGTACTGAGTCCACAAAGATCCACCCGATCACCGATCTCAGACTTGGCCCTAGCTGCCTCATAGGCGGCGAACATTTGGCCCAATCCATGATCCATGGCTGAAGTGAGGACGAGTGGTTTGTCAGGGTGTCGAAGAGCCACCGTGCGCCAGTCACGGCGTGCCGGTTTCACGACCACGGCCGAAAAGCCTGCTGTTCCATCACGCCAGCCTTTGTCTAGCGCTAGGCGAACTTTCCAGCGCTGCTGAGCTTGTTGCCAAAGCTCGGAATCGTAGGGAAATGGGTCTTCAATGAGATCTAGATGCTGGTAAGTTCGCAGCGGCATGAACTCGATGAATTGCGAAAAGCCGCGTGCATCTAGGCAGCCATTAAAGTCCACTCTAAGCTTGAGTTCGATGGCTTCTCCAACCTTGGCGCATTGCTCCAAGAACCCACGCGTTTCACCATAATTGGCAAAGCCCTTGGCCTTGAGCGCAGGCCAGCCCTCGCTCACGATCCGCTCGATCTGCGGGCCTGTAGGTTGGGCGAAGCTCCAGGAATAATGGCTGCGAGGGATCTCTAGCCCTTCAAACAGGCTAATTCCGGCCTCACGCGCAGCACCGTCGATCTCGGCGCAGCGTAGCGCCATCTCTGTTACTGGAGTGATTGTTCCCTCGGTCAGTAGGCGCAGTTGTTCGGCAATCGGCGCATCGCCAAATTCAGTCCAAGGGTGAATGCAGCCGTAACCTGAGCCGACGCGAATCAGTGCTCCTGGGAAAAGCCGCCGATGCGAGGCCGCATTAAGTGCCACACCACTGCGCAGAAGGTATTCGTGAACATAGATCGGTCGGATTAACATGCGTCTAGCTTACGTTTCCCGTTTCAACTTAGGGCATGGCAGCCATGCAAAAAAGCCCAGCAAAGAGCAGCAAATGCATGCCGCTGAGAGCCAGCAGACGATTGTAGCTAGGCCCCGGCGGCGTGCACCAGATACGGATTAGAACGAAGAGACCCAGAGGCAAAACTGCTAGAGGGAGTGTGCAAAGCAGCGTATCGTCTTTGTCCAACCAATAAAGGCCGATCCCATAAGCCACAGCCAAAAGGGCAGTGATCTCCACCCGTGCAAAGGTGACACCGAACCGCGCTGCCAGGGTACGTTTTCCTGTGCTACGGTCTTCCTCCAAATCACGCAGATTATTCACTGCGATCAGAATGGTTGAAAGGCATCCTATTTGCAGTCCCGCGACCACGGCCCCTACCAACCATTCACCACACTGGACAAAAGCAGAACCCATCACCGCCACGAACCCGAAAAAGAGGATGACAAATAGCTCGCCCAATCCGCGGTAGGCTAATGGGGCTGGTCCGCCTGTATAACCATAACAGAAATAGAGGGACGGAATACCAATGATGACAATTGGCAGTCCCCGCGCCGCAATCAGTGGAACAGAAAGTGCCGTAGCAAGTCCCAGCATGAGATAGCCCGCTAGCATCACTGATTCAGGGCGCACAAGCCCAGCAGCCGTGATCCGCCTAGGCCCGACCCTTGCCGCAGTGTCTTTTCCCTGACGAAAGTCCAGTGCATCATTGAACCAGTTCGTCGCGATTTGCAGAGCTATTGTGCTGGCTAAGGTAAAAGCAAGGAGTCGCCACTCGATCTGCTGCCCGCTCAGCCTAGCAGCCAGGATGAAACCTACAAACACGGGCGAAATGGCCGCTCCCAGTGTTTTGGGGCGAGCAGCTTGGATCCAATTAAGCAGTCGTGGCATGAAGGTGGAAGAGGTTAATAGATCTTAGATCAGAGCATCGAGCTACTCGTTTGTCTCTTTCAGAAATGATAAGTCATGATTCGTTTACTTCACAAAGCAAACCTTGGCAGCGCCATTTTCTTTTTCGGCTCGTCTCAGATCTTCCTGAGCATTCAGTTCAGATATGCTTTACAGGAGGCTATCTTTGTCCAAATCATCACGCCCTTTTCTGACAACATTGCAATGACAACCAAGCTCGATCCAAAATTCACCCATCTCCTAACCGATACTGCCCAGAAACTGCGAACCCTAGAGGTTCTGCCACGGGTTTTGACGGATGCTGTATCCGACTTATCAGCAATCAGTCTTAACCTCAGTGAGCGCTTGATGGCATTCAGTGTCGAGTTAAACGCAGCCATGGAAGCGAAGGTCACCTTTGATCTAGCCGAAAAAGCAGCACTTCTTGCTGCCAAGGAACAAGCCGCAACAGAGAAGGCCGCGGCTATTGCACAGGCTGCCGCTGAAAGGGAAGCCGCGCGAATTGCAGCTGCAGAATGGAAAGCGAAACAGCTCGCTGAAAAAGAAACGGCTCGGCTGGCTAAGGAGCAGGCTGACGCCGAGAAAGCAGCCGCTAAAGCGCAGGCGCTGGCTGAGAAAGAGGCTGCCAAAGCCGCTGCAGCAGAGGCTAAAGCCCAAGCGCTCGCTGAAAAAGAAGTGGCACGCCTCGCTAAAGAGCAAGCTGACACCGAGAAAGCTACTGCTAAGGCGCAGGCCCTGGCTGAGAAAGAGGCTGCCAAAGTTGCCGCAGAAGAGGCCAAGGCCTTAGCTCTAGCTGCGAAGGAAGCCGCCAAAGCTCAAGCATTGGCAGAAAAGGAAGCTTTCTTAGCCGCCGCTGCTGAATTGAAAGCCAAGCAATTGGCAGAAAAAGCTGCCATCATGGCCGCCAAGGAGCAGGCCGCTGCTGAAAAGGCTGCTGCCATTGCTCAGGCAATCGCTGAAAAAGAAGCCGCTAAACTAGCCGCAGCTGAGGCTAAGGCCCAAGCCCTTGCTGAAAAAGAAGCTGCCCGCCTCGCTAAAGAACAAGCTGATGCCGAGAAAGCCGCAGCAAAGGCCCAAGCTCTCGCTGAAAAAGAAGCCGCCAAGAAAGCTGCCGAGGAAGCCAAGGCATTAGCTCTGGCCGAGAAAGAATCTGCCCGCCTTGCCAAAGAACAAGCCGATGCCGAAAAAGCTGCCGCGAAAGCTCAAGCCTTTGCCGAACAGCTAGCCGCCAAAGAAGCTGCCGCTGCTGTCAAAGCGCAAGCCTTGGCGGAGAAAGAAGCCATCAAAGCGGCCTCTGCCGAACTGAAGGCCAAGCAATTGGCCGAAAAAGAAGCGATACGGCTCGAAAAAGAAAAGCAGTTGGCTGAACTTGCTGCCGAGAAAGCTGCCCAGGCCGCTGAGCGCCAAAAAGTGGCCCAGGCTGCGGAAGAAGCTAAAGCCAAACGTGCCGAAGCCTATGCTAAAGTCGTCGCTGAGCACGAGGCTAAAATGCGCGCTCGGCAAGCTGCTGCATCTGCCCAGCTTGCCGCCGAAAAGGCAGCCCTTCTCGAAGAAGAGAAAAAGCGTGCGGCCAAAACGAAGTGACTTCCCTAGTTTAGCCGAATCACGCTGATGGAGATCTTCGTGACGGATGCACCTTCTTCAGTATTGCCTTCAAGGGGGTGAGAGAGTCTGAGAATAAAGACAGGCATATCCAAAATTCTGCGCCATGATGGATCGTATGAGTATCGGAACCAAAAATCGACTGAATCAAACTGGCACTGCCTGCAAGACCCATCTGCGTGAGAAGCATGTGCAGCATTTGGCACTTGTTGAGGAATTCATTGCGGAGCTTGAAGGTTCTGGGAAAAGTCATGATCCCACACGCTGGACGAAGTTTACCGATGCAAAGCATAGCACCTCCGAAATGTTACAACGTGTGGATGCGGCTTTTGATGCTTGGATGAATCCCTGATCATCCTGCTCTGCCATGAAGCGGCGTCAATTCATCTTGAGTAGCTCGGTGGCGGCCTTCGTCGGCTGTGATCGGCCTTCTGCGATGTCTGATTTGCACAAGTTTTCGATGTCAGAGGCCCTGAATGAATTACACAGTGGAAAGCTGAGCTCAGTCCAGTTGATGCAACATTATCTTCAGCGTCTAGAGGCGCTGGATCGTGCAGGGCCAGAACTGAGGTCTGTCATCGAGCTGCATCCTGAAGCCTTACAGATGGCTGCGCGCTCTGATGTTAAGAAGACAAACGGTTCACTGCATGGTCTGCCGATTCTGATCAAGGATAACATTGAAACCGCTGAGGGGCTGCTCACTACGGCGGGATCTTTGGCTTTAGTGGAAGCTCCGCGACCCCAGCAAGACGCTGAAATCATACGGCGTCTGCGCGCAGCTGGTGCACTGATTTTTGGCAAAACAAATCTCAGTGAATGGGCGAATATCCGTAGTCGAGATTCATCCAGTGGCTGGAGCGCGCGCGGTGGCTTAACAAGAAACCCTCACCATCTTAGCCATAGTGCTAGTGGTTCAAGCAGCGGCTCTGCGGTAGCTGTAGCTGCTGGTTTTTGTGCAGCGGCCATCGGCACCGAGACAAATGGATCAATCATTAGCCCTGCCAGTGCCTGTGGCATTGTCGGACTAAAGCCGACGTTAGGAAAAGTCAGTCGCAGTGGCATCATCCCGATCTCCCTTTGGCAGGATACAGCTGGTCCGATGACACGAACCGTGAAAGATGCAGCCTTGTTGATGAACGTACTTTCAGGACATGATTCGCGTGATCCACAGTCGGTCGAAGTCCCCATTTCAGAGCAGGTTAGTCACATGGCTTTTATGGGGGAAGAGGCGCTGCGCGGCGTCCGTCTTGGGGTCGTGCGTGATCTGTGCGGGGAGCATTCTGCTGTGCAGGCTTTGTTTGATCAGGCACTGGATCTGCTGCGCAAAGCAGGCGCGGTGATTGTGGACTCGGTTACTCTGCCGAATCATCGAAAAGCCAGTGGCTTGGCATGGGAGTGTTTGCTGACAGAGTTCCGCTCAGACATCAATGCTTATTTAAGCAAGCGTGGTGGCGCATTGCATTCACTGGCTGAGGTGATCGCTTTCAATGAAGAGAGTCGAGAGATAGAGATGCCTTTCTTCGGTCAGGATTTGTTTGAGGAAGCCGAGAGTCGTTGCACTGCGGAGGCTCTGGCTGAGGCTGTTGAATTAAGAGCACTAGCTCGCAGGTTTGCAGGTCCAGAAGGCATCGATCAGACTCTCCGTGAACACCGTTTGGATGGCCTGATTTGCCCAACCAATGATCCGATTCAGCGCATCACTTTGGACCGTGGGGATGATCATGTGCGCGTCGCCAGTAGTCCTGCTGCCGTGGCTGGATATCCGCATTTGACCGTTCCGATGGGGCAGGTGGAAGGCTTGCCGATTGGGCTGAGTTTCTTTGGTGCTGCTTGGTCAGAGCCGCAGATCTTGGCTTATGGTGATGCTTTTGAGCGCACGATGCCTTTTTGGAAAACGCAGCTACCACTCATGAGGCCGTGAGCAGGCGCTGAATGTCTTCCTGGGTGAGTTGCAGCTTATCACTGCGACCCGATAATAGACCCTCGATCAGGGCTGCCTTCGTTTTTTGCAGGTCTAGGATGCGCTCTTCGATGGTGGACTGGCAGATGAGCTTGTGAATGAAAACAGGCTTTGTCTGGCCGATACGGTGTGCGCGGTCGCTGGCTTGGGCTTCAGCGGCGGGGTTCCACCATGGGTCGTAGTGAATGACGGTGTCAGCGGCGGTAAGAGTCAGGCCTGAGCCACCTGCTTTCAGGCTGATGAGGAAAACGGGCACTTCTCCGTTTTGAAACTGTCTTATGGGCGTTTCACGGTCCTGGGTCTGACCGGTTAGTTTGACGTAGCGTATGTTGGCTTTGTTAAGCTCCTCTTCGATGATTCCCAACATCTCCGTAAACTGGCTGAAAATCAGAACTCGGTGGCCTTCGTCAATCAACTCTGGCAGAAGATCCTCCATGAGAAAGGCTGTCTTGGCTGAAGTCTCGATCTTCTTGGCTGCGTCAATTTTTAGCAACTGAGGGTGACAACAGACTTGGCGGAGTTTGAGCAAGGCATCGAGTACAATGATCTGGCTGCGCTCCAATCCCTGATTGCTGATGGCCTCACGCACCCGCTGATCCACAGCCGCTCGAATGGTCTCGTAGAGGTCGGCTTGCTCTTTATCCAGCTCGATCCGGTGGATGATTTCCGTCTTTGGCGGCAGGTCTTTAGCGACGGCACTTTTGGTTCGGCGTAAGAGAAGTGGCTGAAGACGCGCACTGAGCTGGCTTTGACGCTCAGTATCTGCATCCCGCTCGATAGGGGTGCGGTAATAGTCGCGGAAGCTTTCAGCATCTCCCAGCAGTCCAGGCATGAGAAAGTGGAAAAGGCTCCACAACTCACCCAAATGATTCTCTATCGGTGTGCCAGTGATGCAAAGACGCTGGCGTGCTTTGAGGCTGCTGCAGACTTGTGCGGCTTTACTCTTGGGGTTCTTGATGTTTTGGGCCTCATCCAGAGCTACGACATGCCATTCAATAGCTTGCAATATCTCGGCATCACGCACGATCAGCGGGTAGGAGGTGACGACGAGGTCATGTTTGGTAATGCGTCTAAAATCGGACTGACGGTCATCTCCATGAAGAAGTAGGACACTGAGTTCTGGCGTGAATTTAGCGGCCTCCCGTGCCCAGTTACGAATGACCGACGTAGGGGCCAGAATCAGACTTGGGCGATCCGTGCGGCCTGCGTTTTTTTCCATCAATAGATGCGCCAGCGTTTGCATGGTTTTGCCCAGGCCCATGTCATCTGCCAGGATGCCGTGCAGGCCAAACTCACGCAGGAATTGCAGCCAAGAGAGCCCTTCACGCTGATAGGATCGTAGATCCGCCTTTAATCCAGCTGGTGGATCGACGAGTAGCATCTCTTTGAATCCAGCCAGTCGCTTTTGCAGTACGGCTAGCTCGGCTGGTGCACGGATGGGTAGGCCTTCTAGACTGGTGCTAAGCTGGGCAGCGCGCAGTCTATCCACCTGCAATTTGCCATCCTTCCTCGTGGGTCGGGTGGTCAGTAGCTCATCCAAGAAACGCAGTAAGACCAGGAGTCGGCGCGCAGGCACTGAAAGCACAGGATTGCCTGCTCCGGGGAGAGAGAGTAGGAATTGTTGATCCAGATTCTGCTCCAGCACCGCGGGTGTAAGTCCCTGATCAATGCAATCGACTAGCAGCGGCACGAGTGAGATGCGTTGACCATCCACTTCAATGCCGAGATCCAGAGAGAAATGATCGCGGCCTGCAGCATCACTTTCTAGATCGGTGAACCAAGCTTCTTCCTTGGCCTCGTGGATGATGAAGCCAAAATCCTCACTGATTTCTACCTGCCAGCCATCTTCACGCAGCATAGGCACGCGATCCCGCAAAAAGGCGGACCAAAAGACGGCTTGTTTTGTCTCCGGCACGGACATCAGTACATGCAAGGACTCAGCGGCCTGTGCGTCTGGGACGGCTTGAGTTAGTGGCATTAGACCAGCCTGGGACAGATCAGCAATGAGTAGCCGCTCCATGCGCAAATTCCGGGACAAGGTCATGACCTGGCCACTTTCATCTTTCCAGCGCGCTCCTGTGCCTCTTCCCTGCATCTGGAAGGTTTCCGCACAGCCTTCATAGCTAACACACGGCTCGGCAATGCCGATACTTAGCTTGCTATTGAGTAGCGAACTTCGCCCTGCTTTTAAATGGGGGCGCTCGATGCTGAGTCTGCGCAATCGCAGGATCGGATGCAGTCTGTCATTGCTCACCGAGATGGTCTTTTCCTCGCCTGTGGCCATGCCACTGACACCATCTTCCCCGACACTGCCGTGGCCTGGTCTTGCTATCTTTTCGATGATCAAACGCTCGCTTTCCTGATCAAAGACCATCATCAGCGCGGCCGCATGATCGCAAAGATGGCGCGAGTGACAGGTGCACTCGGTGGTGAGATGTAAGTCACCATTTTCAGCTAACTTTAGCCGCAGTCTTGTTTCCTGATAAGTCTGGTTGCTGCGACCCACTTCGCCTAAAACTTCTAGTTCACTGGCATTGATGATAATGGCTCTAGCCACTTGTGTGTGGGCCTTGAGATGCTTCACCGCCTGCTCAATGAGTGGCCTGCGGAAAAGCCACATCCAAGACTTACGACGCACTTGGGACCAGAGCTGGGGGAAGGGGAAAATTTCAGACACGAGGGCGTTCTGGGATAGCGCTTCAGGAAGCTGAAGCAAGGGACAAGTCTACCAAAAACAAGGACTTCCTGTCGCAAACAAGTGTTCAAGAACAAAACCGCAAAGACTTGAGGTCAAACTTCAATTCTCTAGGGTTGATTTGAAGTTTATTTTCGCGAGCAGTAGCTATGAACAATGCTCAAATCGGATTCTCTGGATGAGAATCTTGTTCTGTGCTTTCATGACCATG
>Ga0164294_10002664_pt1 | contig 16040 bp, 18 predicted proteins | sample GEODES005metaG_FD_111479 | JGI IMG/M metagenome (GOLD analysis project Ga0164294, IMG submission 111479) | Oligotrophic lake water microbial communities from Sparkling Lake, Wisconsin, USA - GEODES005 metaG | ecosystem: Environmental > Aquatic > Freshwater > Lake | place: USA: Sparkling Lake...
CTTGCTGTCTTCGAAAGTGATCGGGCCCTGGTTCAGGCCCTCGGGAAACGCCGCCTTCACCGCCGCGGCGAGACGCGCCGCCGGATCGGCGGCAGGCGTCGGGCTGGCGCTGGGGGACGGCGCCGGCGCAGGCTTCTGCGCCTGGTTGCCGCCGCACCCCGCCAGCATCAGCGCCGGCAGCAGCAGGGCGGCGGGCGCCCTCATTTCTCGTCCCGCAGCTGCTCGTGGTGGCGGATCACTTCGTCGATGATGAAGCGCAGGAACTTCTCGGAGAATTCCGGATCGAGATCCGCCGTCTTGGCGAGCTCGCGCAGCCGGGCGATCTGGCGGTCCTCGCGGCCCGGATCGGCGGGCGGCAGGCCGGACTCGGCCTTGTAGCGACCCACGGCCTGGGTGACCTTGAACCGCTCGGCAAGCAGGAACACGAGCGCGGCATCGATATTATCGATGCTCTGGCGGAAGCGAGTCAGGGTCTCGTCAGACATGCCCGCCTCTTTGCGCAGGACGTAAGGTCACGCAAGCCTTGCCTTTGCGCGCCGCACCCGCCAGAGGCTTTGGCATATGAGCGCTACCATCCATCGCCTAGGCGGCGGCCCCGCCCCCTCGCTCGATCCGATGATGGCGCTGGTCGCCCAGGACATGAACCTCGTCAACGCAGTGATCCTCGATCGCATGCAGTCCGAGATTCCGCTGATCCCGGAGCTGGCCGGCCATCTGATCGCGGGCGGCGGCAAGCGCATGCGGCCGATGCTCACGCTCGCTGCGGCGCGCCTGCTCAACTATCCGGGCACCCGCCACCACCGGCTCGCCGCCGCGGTGGAGTTCATCCACACCGCGACCCTGCTGCATGACGACGTGGTCGACAGCTCGGACCTGCGCCGCGGCCGCCGCACCGCCAATATCATCTGGGGCAACCCGGCCAGCGTGCTGGTCGGCGACTTCCTGTTCAGCAAGTCGTTCGAGCTGATGGTCGAGAGCGAGAGCCTGAAGGCGCTGCACATCCTCAGCAACGCCTCCGCTGTGATCGCCGAAGGCGAAGTCAACCAGCTCACCGCGGTGCGCCGGCTCGACCTGGGCGAGGAGCGCTATCTCGACATCATCGGCGCCAAGACCGCCGCCTTGTTCGCCGCCGCCTGCCGCATCGCCGCGGTGGTCGCCGAGCGCTCGGAAGCCGAGGAACTGGCGCTCGACGCCTATGGCCGCAACCTGGGCATCGCCTTCCAGCTGGTCGACGACGCGATCGACTATGTCTCGGACGCAGGCACGATGGGCAAGGATGCCGGCGACGACTTCCGCGAAGGCAAGATGACCCTGCCGGTGATCCTCGCCTATGCCCGCGGCGACGAAGCGGCGCGCGCCTTCTGGAAGGACGCGATCTCGGGCCACCGCAATTCGGACGCCGACTTCGCCGAGGCGATCAAGCTGGTCCAGGCCAGCCGCTCGGTCGACGATACGCTCGCTCGCGCCCGCCATTATGGCCAGCGCGCGATCGATTCGCTCGGCATCTTCGCCAACGGCACCGCCAAGGATGCGATGGTCGAAGCTGTCGAGTTCGCGGTCGCCCGCGCTTACTAGGCCTTATTCGTCGTCCGACGGTTCATCGTCGTCGTCATCGTCGACGCCCAGCGCATCTTCCTCGTCATCATCGAGCACTTCCTCGATCGCCTCGGTGATCAGGTCGAGCTGCTCGAAGCTGGCGGTGAATTCCAGCGTCTCGCCGTCGTCGTCCTCCAGATGCAGTGTGTAGTCGCCGTCGCTGTCGGGGGTGATGCTGAACTGTGCCAGGGTCCTCGCCATGTCTTCACTCCATAGGCTTTGCTTGCGCCAAACCCGGCTTCGGGGAATTGGTTGCGCGCAATGAGCGACTCCCTGCCGATCCACGCCGTTTTGGGCCAATTGCTCGCCGCGCTGCGAACGGGGAGCAACGCCGTGCTGGTCGCGCCGCCGGGCGCGGGCAAGACGACGGCGGTGGCACCGGCGCTGCTCGGCGAGGACTGGTGCACGGGCGAAGTGCTGCTGCTGAGCCCGCGCAGACTTGCGGCGCGCGCGGCGGGCGAGCGGATGGCAGTGCTGGCCGGCGAGAATGTCGGCCAGACCTTCGGCTACGCGACGCGGATGGACAGCAAGCGCTCGGCGGCGACGCGGGTGACGGTCGTGACGGAAGGTATTTTCGTCAACCGAATCCAGGCCGATCCCGAGCTTGCCGGCGTCTCCGCCGTGCTGTTCGACGAAGTCCATGAGCGCAGCCTCGACAGCGATTTCGGGCTGGCGCTCGCGCTCGACGCGCAGGCGGCGCTGCGGCCAGACCTGCGGCTGGTCGCGATGTCGGCGACGCTGGACGGCGCGCGCTTCTCGGACCTGATGGGCACCGCGCCGGTAGTGGAGAGCGAAGGGCGGAGCTGGCCGCTTGAGCTGCGCCATGTCGGTCGCAATGCCGAGGCACGGATCGAGGATTCGATGGCGGCGGCAATCCGCACCGCGCTGCGCGATGCCGAAGGCGGGGTGCTTGCCTTCCTGCCCGGCGTCGCCGAGATCGAGCGCACCGCCGAGCGGATCGGCGAGGTACCGGGCGCGGTGGTGCACAAGCTGCACGGCGCGCTGGAGCCGGGTGCCCAGCGCGCCGCGATCACCGCCGACCCGCAGGGCCGCCGCAAGATCGTGCTGGCGACTTCGATCGCCGAGACTTCGCTGACGCTCGACGGCATCCGGGTGGTGGTCGATTCGGGCCTCGCCCGCCGGCCGCGCTACGACCGCGCGGCGGGGATGACCCGGCTGGTGACCGAGCGGGCGAGCCAGGCGTCAGTCACTCAGCGCGCCGGCCGCGCCGCGCGCCAGGGGCCGGGCGTCGCCTATCGGCTGTGGGAGGAAGCGGCGACCGCTGGCCTGCCGCGCTTCGATCCGCCCGAAATCCTCGAAGCCGATCTCTCCGCCCTGGTGCTCGACTGCGCCTTGTGGGGCGTGCGCGATCCGCGCGACCTCAACTGGCTCGATCCACCGCCCGAGGCCGCAGTCTCTGAGGCACGCAAGCGGCTGGGGACCCTGGACGCGCTGGACGAGGCCGGCCGGCCGACCGCGCACGGCAAGGCGATCTCCGGCCTGCCGCTGCCGCCGCGGCTCGGCCATATGCTGGTCCGCGCGGCCGAGCACGGCATGGCCGGAACCGCTGCGCAGATCGCAGTGCTGCTCGGCGAGCGCGGGCTGGGCGGCAGCGACGCCGATCTCGAACTGCGCCTGCGCCGCTGGCGCAGCGAGCGTGGGCCGCGCGCGGAGAACGCCCGGCGGCTGGCGCAGCGCTGGGCGAAAATCACTCCCCTTCCGCTTGCGGGAGGGGCTGGGGGAGGGCGTGAGGCAAATGCGGTTAGCGGAATTTCATCCCCTCCCCCGACCCCTCCCGCAAGCGGAAGGGGAGAAGAAGTAGCCGCCTGCGTCGCCCTCGCCTTCCCCGACCGCATCGCCAGGCGCCGCGACGCCAGCGGCGAGACCTGGGCATCGGCCGGCGGGCGCGGGTTCAAGCTTGATCCGGCCTCGTCGCTCGCCCGCGCCGAATGGCTGGCGGTCGCCGAGACGCAAGGCATGGCCGCCGGCGCGCGCATCCTCTCCGCCGCGCCGATCGACCCGGGTGAAGTCGAATCGCTGTTCGCCGACCGCATCGAGACGAAGCGCAGCGTCCGCTTCGACCCCGGCACCGGGCGGATCGAGGCGCTCCGGGAACGCCGTCTCGGTGCGATCCGGCTTTCGAGCGGCCCTGATTCGGCAGCGGCGGCGGCCGAGATCGAGAAGGCGCTGCTCGAAGGCGTGCGCGAGCACGGGCTTGCGCTGCTGCCCTGGTCCGACACGGCGCAAGCACTGCGCACCCGCGCCGCCTATGCCGGCAACGACTCGCTCTCCGACGAACGCCTGCTCGCCGAGCTCGACGCATGGCTGCCCGGGCTGCTCGCCGGCAAGCGGCGCCTCGATGCGGTCGAAGGGCTGACCAATGCGCTGAACAACCTGCTCGGCTGGGATGGGCAGAAGGCGCTCGACCGGCTGGCCCCCGCCCGGTTCGAGACGCCCGAAGGCTCGACCTATGCGATCGACTATGCGGCCGAGGGCGGCCCCACGGTCGAGGTGCGCGTGCAGGCGCTCTACGGACTGGGCGAGCACCCCAAGCTCGGCGACGGCACGCCGCTGGTGCTGAGCCTCACCTCGCCCGCCGGCCGGCCGATCCAGACGACGCGCGACCTGCCGGGCTTCTGGAAGGGCAGCTGGGTTGCGGTCGCCAAGGAAATGCGCGGGCGCTATCCGCGCCATCCCTGGCCCGAGGATCCCGCCGAGGCATCGGCGACGCTCCGGACGAAAAAGGCAGATGCAAGGGGCGGCGGGCCGCGCTAAGGGACTGCATCATGACCAAGACCGCTCGCATCTACCAGAAGCCGAAGAACGCCATGCAGTCGGGCCGCGCGCGCACCGATCGCTGGATCATCGAGTTCGAGCCCGAGCGCCAGCAGCAGGCCGATCCGCTGACCGGCTGGGCCGGCGGCGACGGCACCGCCACGCAGCTGCGCATGAGCTTCCCGACGCTGGAAGCCGCCACCGGCTATGCCGAGCGCGAAGGCCTGGCCTTCCACGTGGTCGCGGCGCCCGAGCGCAAGCTCAAGCTCCAGGCCTACGCCGACAATTTCCGCTGATCGGCGCTAGCCGATCAGGCTGGCGCTGAGCAGCAGCAGGATCTTCACGTCGATCCCCAGCCCTTCGGCGCGCTTTACCGCGACGAATTCGGCGATCTGCGCGCGCGGCACGCGGTGGACGATGATGTCCTCGTCCTCCAGCCCGCCGCCTTCGCCGACCCGGGTCAGCCCGGTGGCACGCACCAGCGTGAAGCTTTCCGTGACCATGCCCGGCGACGAATAATATTCGCCCAGGCTCTCGATGCCGGCGCAGTCATAGCCGGTCTCCTCGATCAGCTCGCGGCGCGCAGTCTCGAGCGGGCTGTCATTCTCGCGCCCGACCTCGTCGCCGATCAGCCCGGCCGGCAGCTCAAGACAGCGCTTGCCGAGTGGCACGCGGTACTGGTCGACGAGCAGGACATGGTCGTCCTCATCGATCGCGACGATCACCGCAGCGCGGATGCCGCGGGCGCGCGAGACATATTCCCACTTGCCCCGCCGCTTGGCCGTGATCCATTCGCCGGCCCAGGCAATCTCTTCGACGTCTTCGCTCACAATTCGATCACCCGGTCAGGAAGTTCGTTCACATCGTCCTCGCTGCGCGGGAAATGCTCGGACAGGACCAGGCCGATCTGGCGGACGGCCTCGGCCATGCCCTCGCCTGCCCGGCCCTGCTTCACCCCGCCGACCAGCGCCGCCATCGCGGCGCCCCAGACATCGGGGGTGACCTGCGAATGGATCGCCTCGTCGGCGATGATCTCGGCGCGGTGCTCGGCGAGGCTGAGATAGACCAGCACGCCGGTCGAACCCCGAGTGCGCTTCTCCGCCGCCGCCCGGAACAGCTGGAGCGCCCGGCGATGGACGCGGCGGTTCTTGGTGGCAGCCGGGGTGAGGAACAGGCGGAAGGCATCGCGGGCGAGCAGCACGCGCACCACCAGGAAGGTGGCCGCCATCAGCACCAGCGCGATGGTGAGATACCAGCGCGCCGGCACTACCTGGGCCCAGCTGTCGATGAAGCGGCCGTGCAGCCACTCGGCGGGCCAGGGCTGCCAGGCGAGCAGCGCCAGCACCAGCAGCATCGCCAGCACCGCCCAGTGCAGCGCGACGTCGTGATAGGGATCGGAGCGCCCCGCGACGACAGTGACGATCTCGCCATTGGTGGTGAGCTCGGCCGCGGTGACGGCCGAAGTGACGGCCTCGCGGTCCTGATCGGTCAATCGCATCTCACCAGCTCCCCGAGGCGCCGCCGCCCCCGAACGATCCGCCGCCACCGGAGAAGCCGCCGCCTCCGCCGCCGCCGCCTCCCCAGCCACTGCCGCCCCCGCCGCCCCAGCTGCTGCCGCCGCCGCGGCTGGCCTCGCGGCCGATCTCGTTGGCGATCGACCAGAGGATGATCGGCAGCGCGCCGCTGTCGTCGCTGCGGTAGCGCCGGTCCCACGGCCCGTGCCGCCGGCGCCGGCCGAACAGACCGAACATCGGCAGGATGACGAACAGGAAGATGATCCCCCAGAAGACCAGGCCGATCGGGAAGCCGCCGCTGTTCCGGTTGCCCGAACGCTTCTGGGCAACCTTGGCCTGTTGCTGCTGGGCGCGCTGCTCGGCAACCTCCAGCGGAAGCTTCATCTGCTCGGCGATCGCCTGCGCACCGGCGACGATGCCGCCGGGCATGTCATTGGCCTTGAAGCGCGGGATGATGGTCTCGTTGATGATCTGGCTCGATAGCGCATCGGTCATGATCGGCTCGAGCCCGTAGCCGACTTCGATCCGCACCTTGCGGTCGTTGGGGGCCACGATGAGGATGATGCCGTTATTGGCATCCTTCTGGCCGATCCCCCAGGCGCGGCCGAGCTGATAGCCATAGGTCTCGATGTCATAGCCCTGGAGATCGGGGATCGTCGCGACGACGAACTGGCGCGTCGAGGCCTGCTGCACCTGCTCCGAGAGCTGGTTGAGCTCGGCAACCTGCTGGGCCGAGAGCAGATGCGCCTCGTCGACCACCCGGCCGGTAAGCTTGGGAAAGCTGGGCTGGGCCTGCGCCGAGAGCGGCGCGAGGACCAGCAGGAACGCGAACAAACTACGCAACAGGGTCATCTGGTGATCTCGCGAATGATGGCTTCGCTGCCCAGGGCAATGCCCTCGGGGAAGTTGCCCGCCTTGAAGCGCGGCAGGATTTCGGTTTCGATGATCGCCTTCGCCTTCTCGTCGGTCAGCACGGTCTCGAGCCCCTTGCCCACTTCGATGCGGACCTTGCGCTCGTTCGGCGCGACGATCAGCAGCACGCCGTCGTCGAAGCACTGGCGGCCGACGCCCCAGAAATTGCCGAGGTTCAGGCCATATTCCTCGATGCTGTGGCCACCCAGGCTCTTCACCGTGACCACCACGAACTGGTGCTTCGAGCGGCGCTCGGCATCGACCAGCTGGTTCGAGAGCTTGCGCCGCGCACTGATCGACAACAGGCCCGCACTGTCGACCACCCGGCCGCTGAGCACCGGGAAATCATAGCCGGCCGGCTTGACCCGCGCCTTCGGCGCGCCGGGCTTGCAGACCTCCTTCTCGGCCGCCGCCGCCGCCGCGACATTCTGCGCGGCGGGGCTGGGCTGCGGTGCGGGCGCTACCGGCTTGCAGGCCGCCAGCGCAACGCAGAGGAGGAGAGCCGCCCGCACGATCAGTTGCTGTTCCCGAAGCTGACGTCGGGCATGCGCTCCGCACCGGACTGCGCCTGGAACGGAACGATCGGCTTGGCGCCGTAGAAGATCTTCGCGCCGATCGCGTCGGGGAAGGTGCGGATGCGGGTGTTATAGGCCTGCACCGCGGCGTTATAGTCGCGCACCGCGATGGTGATGCGGTTGTTGCTGCCCTCGATCTGGCTCATCAGCGTCTTGAAATTATCCTGGCTCTGCAGCTGCGGATAGGCTTCCTGCAGGCGCTGCAGCGACAGCGTCACGCCGTTCTGCGCCTGGTTGTACGCCGCCATCTTGGCCGGATCGGTCAGGTCCTCGGGATTGACCTTGATCGCGGTCGCCCTGGAGCGCGCCTCGACCACGTCGTTGAGGATCTTGCCTTCGGACGCGGCCGCACCCTTCACCGTGGCGACCAGCGCGGGGATGGTGTCCGCACGGCGCTGGTAATTGGCCTGGACGTCAGCCCATTTCGCCTTCGCATTCTCTTCCGCGGTGGGCACGCTGTTGAGTCCGCAGCCCGCAAGGGTGGCGGCGGCGAGAAGGGCAAGAACGGCACGGAACTTCATCACTACAGGATCCTCCGGATCGGGTTCGTAAGTGTCTTATACCGTGGCAACACCGCGCTCCGAAAGCGAAATCGGACAGCGCGGCTTTGCCTGGGCGCCGCATGCGTGCAACATGGCGCCGGTGCCGCGCCCGGGCGGCAGGTGATGGGAGCGACCGGATGTTCAAGGAATTCAAGACGTTCATTTCGCGCGGCAACGTGCTCGATCTGGCAGTGGCAGTGATCATCGGCGCCGCGTTCAGCAAGATCGTCAGCTCGCTCACCGACGATCTGCTGATGCCGCTGATCGGCAAGATCTTCGGCGGGCTCGACTTCTCCAGCTACTTCATCGCGCTGGGCCCGATCCCGGCGAACCTGATCGGATCAACCGACTATGCCGCGCTGAAGAAGGCCGGCGTGCCGCTGTTCGGCTATGGTGCGTTCATCACCGCCGCGGTCAATTTCCTGATCGTCGCCTTCATCATCTTCCTGCTGGTGCGCGCGGTGAACCGCGTGATGCCGAAGCCGGAGGAGGCAGCCGCAGCCGAGCCGGCGGACATCACGCTGCTGCGCGAGATCCGCGACGAGCTGAAGGCGAAGAACGCCGCCTGAGCCCGAGACAAGGGGAGCCCCGGCGGAGGGCCGCGGCTCCCTTGTCGCCCGAAATTTCCAAGGGAAGCGTTGTGCGTCCGCCTCAGGCGGCCGCCAGGTCCTCGGCGGTGGCATCGGCAAGGCTGGTGCCGTCGAGGATGCGCGCGGTCTCGTCGCGCACTCGCGCCATCGCGTGGCGGATCGCGCAGCTCGCCTCGTCCTTGCAGTCGTTGCACGGGCGATAGGCGGTGCGGCTGACACAGGGCACCAGCGCCAGCGGCCCCTCGATCACCCGGATGATCTCGCCGAGCGAGATCAGGTGCTTCGGGCGGGCCAGGCGATAACCGCCGGCCTTGCCGCGGGTCGAGCTGAGGAAGCCCGCCTCGCGCAGATCGGCAAGGATCAGTTCGAGGAACTTGCGCGGTACGTTCGCTTCGGCGGCGATGCGGTTCATCGGCGTCGGCGCGCCGGCGGGCGGCTGGGCCGCCAGGAAAAGCATCGCGCGAAGGGCGTAACGGGAACGCTGGGTCAACATGGTGTAAAATCGTCCATGCCAAGTGTTTGCGGCACTGTGAAGGCCCTCAGGCAGTTTTCGCAGATTCCGCATAATTGGCCTAGGCCATCGCACCTGACCTTTTCATTAATCGCGAAGTCCCTATATGGGGAATTGCCGGCCTCGGTCGGCTATGGGGATAAACGAAGGCGTGCAATAGGCGCAGCGGACGCGGGGGCAGTACCCGCCGGCTCCACCACCAGCTACCTGCCAAGGCGGTTGATGACGGGGCCGAACTAGGATCGACGTGTGTTGAAAAGCGCTATCTATCTCTCAGCCTGGGCCACTGTGACGGTCTAAAACACAAGTGCCAACGATAACGAAGCACTCGCTATTGCGGCGTAACCCCAAGGCTTAACGGCCTAAGGTTATTCTAAAATGCGCGGTTGGACCCCACCGGGCAACAGAAGGGGAATCCAGCGGTACGGGGAGCACCGGGCAACAGAAGCTCCCCACTTCCCCTTCTACTTAAGTGCAGCCCCGCAAGGGCGAACCCGGAGCGGCGATCTCCCGAATGTCGCGCGCGCTCGCGATGCGCGCATATGCGCGCCATGGACCGGCACACCCACAGGATGACTGCGCTGATCGCGTTCGGGGTACTTGCCTCGACGATGGTCGCCGAGGGTGCACGACCGCCGCGGCTCCCCCGCAGGGAAGCCACGGCGCCGGTGGCCGGCAGCCGGCGCCGGCGAACCGGCCCCGGCGCGGGACGCCGCCTGGCGCCCTCAGCCTTCCTGCTTCAGTGATTCCATGTCGATGACGAAGCGATACTTCACGTCGCTCTTCGTCATCCGGTCATAGGCCGTCTCGATCTCGTCCATCCGGATCATCTCGATATCGGCAGTCAGCCCGTGCTGGTGGCAGAAATCGAGCATCTCCTGCGTCTCGGCGATGCCGCCGATCAGCGAGCCGGCGATCGAGCGGCGCTTGAACACCAGGTTCATCACCGAAGGCGACGGATGGGCATGCTCGGGCACGCCGACCAGGGTGAGCGTGCCGTCGCGCTTGAGCAGGCCGGTCAGCGCGTCGAGATCATGGCTCGCCGCCACGGTATCGAGGATGAAGTCGAAGCTGTTGGCGTGCGCGGCCATCTCGTCGGCATTGCGCGAGACGATCACTTCATGCGCACCGAGCTTCCTGGCGTCTTCGATCTTGTTCGGCGACGTGGTGAAGGCGACGACATGCGCGCCCATCGCCGCGGCGATCTTGATGCCCATGTGACCCAGGCCACCGATACCGACCACGCCGACCTTCTTGCCGGGGCCGGCATTCCAGTGCTTGAGCGGCGAATAGGTGGTGATGCCGGCGCAGAGCAGGGGCGCGACCGCGGCGAGATCCTTCTCGTCATGGCCGACCTTCAGCACGAAGCCCTGCTTGACGACGATGTGATCCGAATAGCCGCCAAAGGTGTGGCCGCCGAGATGCGCGTCCGGCCCGTTATACGTGCCGACGAAACCGGTAGTCTCGCAGAACTGCTCCTCGCTGTCCTGGCAGGACGGGCAATGGCCGCAGCTGTCGACCATGCAGCCGACGCCGACCAGATCGCCGACGGCGAACCTGGTCACCTCATCGCCGACGGCGCTGACGCGGCCGACGATCTCGTGGCCGGGAACGCAGGGGAAGATCGTGCCGTCCCACTCGCTGCGCGCGGTGTGCAGGTCCGAGTGACAGACACCGCAGAACAGGATGTCGATCGAGACGTCGTCGGGCAGCAGATCGCGGCGCTCGAAGCTGAAGGGAGCGAGCGGGGTGCTCGCGGACTGGGCGGCATAGGCCTTGGCTTGGGTGGTCATGGAAAGTCCTTGGTTGGTCCTGGAGGAGGGAAAAGAGTCAGCGTGCCGCCGCGGGGCCGGCGAGATAGTCGGCGTCCGGGACATGCTCGAACCACTCGACCATCTTGCCGTCCAGCGCTTCCTGGATGGCGATATGGGTCATCGCGGTGTCGGGGCTGGCGCCGTGCCAGTGGCGATGGCCGGGCGGACACCAGATCGTGTCGCCGGGGCGGATTTCGACGATCGGCCCGCCTTCGCACTGGGTCCAGCCCATGCCGGCAGTCACGATCAGCGTCTGGCCGAGCGGATGCGTATGCCATGCCGTGCGCGCGCCCGGCTCGAAGGTAACGCTGGCCACGCCGTAGCGCGGCTCGGGCGCGATGGTGAGCGGATCGATGCGCACCGATCCGGTGAACCATTCCGCCGGGCCCTTTTGCGAAGGCTGCGCGCCGGCACGATTGAGCTTCATGACGGGTTTCTCCTGAGAAACGGACTGGGCGCCGGCCGGCCCGGCGAGGTGCGCGAGCGCGGCCAGCGCCAGTGCCGGCCTCACCGGCCGACCATCGCCATCTGCGCAGGCGCGTAGCGATCGCCTTCGACCTCGAGCGCCGCCGCCGAGCGATCGATCCGGCCAAGTTCGTCCGCACTGAGCACGAGATCGGCCGCGCCGAGATTCTCCTCCAGCCGGTGCAGCTTGGTCGTGCCGGGGATCGGGACGATATAGGCGCGCTGGGCGAGCAGCCATGCGAGCGCGATCTGGGCGGGTGTGGCGCCCTTCTCGGCCGCGACCTGCTGGAGCAGCGCGACGAAGACCTGGTTCTTCTCGATCGCCTCGGGCGCGAAGCGCGGCGTGCTGGCGCGGAAGTCCCCGGCGGGCACCTGCGTGCCGGCCGTGATCGTGCCGGTCAGGAAGCCCTTGCCCAGCGGGCTATAGGGCACGAAGCCGATGCCGAGTTCGTCGCAGGCGGCGAGGATGCCGTTGCTTTCCGGCGCGCGCCACCACAGCGAATATTCATTCTGGACCGCGGCGACCGGCTGGACCGCGTGCGCGCGGCGCAGCGTCTGCTCGCCCGGCTCGGACATGCCGAAATGGCGCGCCTTGCCCTCGGCGATCAGATCGCGGACGGTGCCCGCGACATCCTCGATCGGCACGTCGGGGTCGACGCGATGCTGGTAGAGCAGGTCGATCGTCTCGATCCCCAGCCGCTGCAGCGATCCCTCCACTGCCGCGCGGATATGGTCGGGGCGGCTGTTGACGCTGCCGAGATTGGCGCCGGTCGCGGGATCGATATCGAAGCCGAACTTGGTGGCGATCACCACCTGGTCGCGCACCGGGCGCAGCGCCTCGCCGACCATCGTCTCATTGGTGAAGGGACCATAGACTTCGGCAGTGTCGAAGAAGGTGACGCCGCGCTCGACGGCGGCACGGATCAGCGCCACGCCCTCGTCCTTGCTCACCTTGGTGGCATAGCCGAAATCGAGCCCCATGCAGCCAAAGCCGAGCGTGGATACCGCGAGGCCGCTGCCGCCGAGAATGCGCTTCTGCATGTTGTGTCTTCCTGAGATTGGGATGCCCCGTGCGCAGCAGAGATAGGTCGGATCAGCCCGCCGATTAGGGGCTACAATCTGAACGGGTTTGTGAGTATTTTTCAGCAATGAACCGCCAGGACCTGTCCGACCTTGCCGCATTTGTCGCAGTCGCACGCGAGCGCAGCTTCACCCGCGCCGCGGCACAACTGGGCGTGACACCCTCCGCGCTCAGCCATTGCATGCGCGGGCTGGAGGAGCGGCTGGGGGTGCGGCTGCTCAACCGCACCACCCGCAGCGTGACGCCGACCGAGGCCGGCGAGCGGATGCTGCGCTCGGTCGCCTTCCATCTCGACGAGATCGAGACGCATGTCACCGCGCTCAACGACCTCCGCGAGCGGCCCGCCGGCAATATCCGGATTACCGCCGACGAATTCTCGCTGCAGACGGTGCTGTGGCCACGGCTGCGCGGCGCGCTGGCGCGCTATCCGGACATCAAGCTGGAGATCGAAACCGACTACAAGCTGGTCGATATCGTCGCCGAGAAGTTCGATGCCGGCGTGCGGCTGGGCGACATCATCGACAAGGACATGATCGCCGTGCCGATCAGCCCGCCAATGCGGATGCTGGTGGTCGCGACGCCGGACTATCTCGAACGGCATGGCCGCCCGCGCACCCCGCAGGAACTGGCCGGGCATTGCTGCATCAACCTGCGCCTGCCGACGCTGCGCGGCCTCTACGCTTGGGAGTTCGAGCGCGACGGGCGGGCGCTGCGCACCCGAGTCGACGGACAGCTGACCTTCAACAGCATCTTCCACATACGCGAGGCCACGCTGGATGGCTTCGGCCTGTCCTACATGATGGAGAGCCTGGTGCGCGCGGACATCGACAGCGGCGCGCTGGAGGTGGTGCTGGCCGACTGGTCGCCGCCCTTTGCCGGCTATCACCTCTATTACCCGAGCCGCCGCCAGCCGACCCCGGCCTTTGCCGCGATCGTCGAAGCGCTGCGCTACCGGGCCTGACCGGCTGGCGCGACCAGCCGGGCGATCGCCCCGGCGGCGCCCGCCGCCATCTCGAAATGCCCGCCGAGCTGGCCCGCCAGCGTTGCGGCGATGTGAAGCCCCAGGCTGGCGTGGCGGGTCATCTCGAAGCCGGTGCGCAACCCCTGCCCGTCATCCTCGATCTCGATCGCGAAGCCCTGCTCGCGCTTCTCGCAGCGGATGACGATGCGGCCGCTGTCGCGCTCGGCAAGGCCATGCTCGATCGCATTGGCGACGGCTTCCGCCACGATCAGCACCACCGGCACCGCCGAATCCGGCGCCAGCCGCAGCGCGTCCGGGTCCTCGATCGTCACCGTCACCGGCTTGCCGTTCGCCTCGATCACGCTGTCGACCAGCGGGCCGAGCAGCTCGCGCATGCCCTGCGTCTCGCCATTGGGGCGATAGAGCTGGCGGCTGATCCGCCCGATCGTCCCGATGCGCCGCGCCGCTTCGGCCAGCGCGGCCTGGGCCGCGGGATCCTCGACATGGCGTTTCTGGAGGGTGAGCAGCCCGGCGGCGACCTGGAGGTTGTTCGACACACGGTGCTGGAGCTCGTGGAACAGCAGCGTGCGCGTCTCGGCGAGGCGGTGGTTGCGCTCGCGCTGCTCGACCAGGCTGGCGGTCGCGGTCTGCATCCAGTGGAACAGCAGCAGGATCAGCACGTCGGCGGCGATGTAGAGCAACACCGACGGCGCGGTACCCGGCAGCGGCGAAATGGCGAGCGGATCGCTGATGAAGAACACCCAGCCGAGGATCCCGCCCAGGATCGCCGCGAGCAGGCCGGGACGCACCCCGAACAGGAAGGCAGTGACGATCACGGCGGGGAAAAAGGTGGCATAGGGCAGGCCCGGCGGCAGGAAGCGCCCGATCGCCAGCCTGAGCAGCAGCGCCGCGCCGGTGATCGCCAGCGTCAGGCCGAGCTGCAGCCACGGCCGATCCCCAAGAACCGGCAGGCCTTCCAGCCAGCGGACATCGCCCTGGGCCTGTGTCATCGCCCCAACCCTCGCCTGCCGTCACCGCTAGCGCATCGCGGCCCTTGATGCACTGATCCGGAACAAGACGGCGCGCCATTGTCCCAGACGGGCGTGATAAAAGCCAATGAAAAGGGGCGCCCGTTGCCGGGCACCCCTTCCGATTCAGCAAAGGCCGCCGCTCAGAAGCGGATGCCGACGCCGCCCGCGAGCTGGCGGCGCTGCAAGTTGATGCCGTAGAACTTGCCGTAATCGGCATAGCTGCCGTCGAGGAAGACATAGGCCTTCTTGCCGACGCCGATCTCGAAGCCGAGCGAGCCCTGGACACCGCCCTTGCTCTCCGATTCCGACAGCGTGCCCGATTTGGCCTTGAGCGTGATGCTGGCGTAGCCGGCCTTCACATAGACCAGCGACTTGGAGCCGACGACGAAGCCGAGACGGCCGCCGACGCTGAGGTTGCCGGTCTCTTCGATGCAGTCGGTGCCGTCGCACAGCGACACGCTCGAGAACTCGTAATTGGCATAGGGGCCGACCACGACGCCCTTGCCGGCGCGGATGTCGAAGCCGATCTCGCCGCCATAGGAGACGGCGCTGCCGATCTTCCAGATGTCGCCGCTGCCGTCGCTGACCGTCGGCGTCTCATAGCCAATGCGCGCTTCGACGCGCGGGCCGGCGAAGTCATGCGCGGGCGCTTCCTGCGCGAAGGCCGAAATCGGCGCGAGCAGAAGCGTGGCAGCCGAAGCCGCGAAAAGCTTATTCATGAAGTCCCCCTTAAAGTTCCTAGACAACGCAAGAACTGGCCACTCCCTTTTTGAGGTTGAGCGGCAGGCGTCGAATAGAAATGCGCCGATTATCGGTCCAGAGGATTTTTCATGCATTTGCACCGAAATGAAAAAGGGGCCCGGTTACCCGGACCCCTTCGTCATTTTGCAGATTTACCTGCCTGCGATCAGTCGTCGCCGCCGGTGAGGAACGCCGGCAGGCCGATGTTCTCGCCGCCTTCGTCCTTCGACTCCGAGCGCTCGCGGCGCGGACCACGATCGCCGCTGCGCGGGCCGCGATCGCCACCCTCGCTGCGCGGGCCACGGTCACCGCCGCCTTCGCGACGCGGGCCGCGATCACGATCGCCACCGCGGCCGCCGCCACCGTCACGACGACGGTCGCCACGATCACCGCGATCGCCACGGTCACCGCGCGGTTCGCGCGGCTCGCGGGCCGGACGGGTATCTTCCAGCTCTTCGCCGGTCTCCTGATCGACGACGCGCATCGACAGGCGAACCTTGCCGCGCTGGTCGATCTCGAGGACCTTGACCTTGACTTCCTGACCCTCGGTCAGGGCGTCCGAGACCTTCTCGACGCGCTCGTTCTTGATCTCCGAGACGTGGACGAGACCGTCCTTGCCGCCCATGAAGTTCACGAAGGCGCCGAAATCGACGAGGTTCACGACCTTGCCGTTGTAGATCTTGCCGACCTCGGCCTCTTCGACCAGGCCCTTGATCCAGGCGATCGCGGCTTCGATCTGGGTGACGTCCGACGACGAGACCTTGATCACGCCCTCGTCGTCGATGTCGACCTTGGCGCCGGTGGTGGCGACGATCTCGCGGATCACCTTGCCGCCGGTGCCGATGACGTCACGGATCTTCGACTTGTCGATCTGGATCGTCTCGATGCGCGGGGCGTGCTTCGACACTTCGGTGCGGGCACCGGTCAGCGCC
>Ga0164294_10002666_pt1 | contig 16027 bp, 11 predicted proteins | sample GEODES005metaG_FD_111479 | JGI IMG/M metagenome (GOLD analysis project Ga0164294, IMG submission 111479) | Oligotrophic lake water microbial communities from Sparkling Lake, Wisconsin, USA - GEODES005 metaG | ecosystem: Environmental > Aquatic > Freshwater > Lake | place: USA: Sparkling Lake...
TGGATGGTGCTGACGGGGCTCTTTTTTCTATGGCGATTTCTCTGGCTCACCCGTGGAGCTGGGCCCCTTCCCGCTTCAACCACAAGCCGGTAGTGGCAAACAGCAGGCCGCTGGAGAGGAGGTTCACGCCGACAAAGACGCCGAGCAGAATACCGGCGGCGGCCGGCTTGGTCGTCAGCAGCAAGCCTGCCAGCACGCCGGTCACCAGCCCGTCGAACAGCAGCCAGCCCCAGGGAAATTCACGACCGAGTTCACTCCGCATGGTGGTGGCTGCGGTAAGCTTGGCGGCGGCCTCAAGCAACAGGATCAAGCCCAGAAACACCACCAGTGCCTCGATCCCCGCTTTCGGCAGCACCAGCATGGCTGCGCCAGCCATGATCGACAGCGCACCGCACAGGAGCGTCAGCCAGAAGCCGCGACGGGTGAATGTGCCCGCCGCCAGCGCGACCTGCGCGATGCCCGCCGCGACGAGCGTGACTCCGCAAAAGGCATCGATCACTGTCGCTGCGGCCCAGGGGGCGGCCAGCGACAGCAATCCCAGCAGGGCGAGGACAGCCCCGGCTGCCAGCGACCAATTGGCAACGCTTCCCAGGATGCGGGGATTGTCGGTTTCGAGGTCGGCCATGGTGTTGAATCCTGCGGAAGAGAGGAAAGAAGGGCGGCAGCGCCTGCCCGCCCCAGGGGATAAGTCTACCCACCGCGGACGTGGGCTCCCACTTCAGATCGGCTGCCAGCCATGTCAGCGGCTGCGGAGGTAGGCGAGAAGATCGTAAATCTCCTCCTGCGAGAGCGTGTCGAGGAGGTTGTGCGGCATGAACGACACCTGTGACGGCGTCGTGCTCTCCAGTTCTTTCAGTGTAAACCGCACCTCGCTGCCGCCGGGATCGTTGGGATTTGTCGCGATCATCAGGGTGTCGCCCGCCATGTTGACGGTGCGGCCGATCACCGTCGTGCCGTCGGTTTTGGTGTAGATAAGGAGCCCGTATTGCTCGTTGATCACCCTGCTCGGATGGAGAATGTTGTCGAGCAGGTCGCGGGGGCTGTAGCGGCTCCCGGCAGTGGTGAGATCGGGGCCCCCCAGGCCTCCCTCCCCCTGAAAGCTGTGGCAGGCGATGCAGGCGGCGGCGCTGAACAGCCGCCGCCCCCGGTCGAGATCCCGGGTCTGGGCCAGCGCGGCTTCGAGGCCCGGCGCCAGTTCGTCCATGCTCCACTGTTTCACGAGTGGACGGTTGATCGCAGGCACCACCGGGCTCGGCTGCTGTGCGGCGGCGATCTGTTCGGCAAACGCCGCACGCTGCGCATCGGTGAGCATAGCCACCACCAAGTGGAGCAGGTGGTCGCGCATTCCCCGGGCTGTGGCGCCTCCCTTCCACTGCGGCAGCCGCTCGGTAGCAATCTTGAAAAAACGCTCGCGGAGCTCGGGCGTCCAGGCAGCACTGTCTGCCGATTTGACCAGCGCCTGGGTGTAGACCACCTGCTCCTCCTGGGTGCGGCTGTGCTCCAGCAGATCGAGCGTCGGGACTTGGAACGTGTGGCTGTTGAGCGCCGCGGCCAAAGCTACGATCGCCTCATTGACCCTCCCGTCAGGAGATGGCAGGAGTGGCTCGAGCGTGGCCAGCAACCGCCCGGCCACGGCGGGGGAATATCGGCCGTGGCGACTCGCTGAGATCGTCAGGATGCGCAGATACCAGGACTGTTCATCGGGGGGAAGCGATTTGATATCCATCCGCTCCAAAGCTTCGAGCAACAGCGGCTGTACCGATTGGTCGCCATCGGTGGAGCGGGCGAGCGCCAGGAGCGCCTGCAGGGCCGTGCGCGGATCGTGCTCGCTGAGGGCGCGATCTCTCCATTCCGCAGCCGGTTGCCATTCGAGCGCTGCCCGGGCCGCCCCTCGGATCGCCCGATCGGCATGGCCCAGCTGCGGCCAAACTTCTTCAATCGCAGCCGGATCAGCCCGGCCGTGAAATCGCTCCAGTTGGCGGCGCAAGCGTTGGGCTGCGGCCGTCGCCTCAGCGAGCGGTTCGACGGCGGCGGCCGCGGTCGATTCGGCGCCGGTGTAGACAACGCGGTAGAGGCCCGACTGCGTGCCTCGGCCGCCGATCAGGAAATAGAGCGCTCCATCGGCGGGCGACACCGCCACATCGGCGATGGGGAGCCCCTGGGCGCTCAGGAAGGGTTCTGGGTCGGCTGTGTAGCTGGCCCCCTCGGGCTGGAGATGAACGGCGAACATCCGGCCGTAGCTCCAGTCGCAAGCAAAGAGCGCCTGCTGATAGCGGGCAGGAAACGTAGCGCCGGAGCCGAAGCAGACCCCCGTGGGGGAACCGGGGCCGATGTTTTTCAGCGGTGGCTGGATCTCTTCCCAGGCGGGCGTCCAGCTCCAGAGCATCTCCCCGGCCCGACCACCCCAGCCGGCGTCGGCGCCGCTGACGATCTGTCGGATCGCCGTGGGGCGGTAGTTTGGGAGGCCCAGATCATTTTCCAGATCGCTGTCGAAAGTGAACAGATCGCCATGGCGATTGAAGGCCATGTCGTAGGCGTTACGCAGGCCCATGCAGAGATATTCCATGTTCCCACCGTCGAGATCGGCCCGCACCACCCACCCGCCCGGATAGGGCTCTGGAGTGAAGCCATGATCCCAGCTGTCGCGGTTCCAATGCTTGGGTGTGCAGCCCGCGCTGCAGGGGAGGCCGTTGCGATCCCCGCTGATTATCACAATGGAGCGGCCATCGGGGGCCGGCACGACTGCATGCAGGCTGTGTTCCACCCAGTTGGCTGCGTCCCCGGTTACCAGCGGAAATTCGTGGAGTGTCTCCGCAGAGTCGAGACGGTCGTCACCATCGGTGTCGCTGATGCGCAGGAGCCGGTCGGGGGTAGGGTTTTCCGGGGCGCGATCGCCATGCTGGATCAGGTAGAGGCGGCCCTGAATGAAGGCCATGCCTTGGGAAAAGCCCCACTGATCCGACACCACCTCGACCGTGGCTGGGGCGATCGACCCGGCCGGCGGTGGTGTGATGCGAAAGAGTCGCATGCCCTGATCAGACGCGTAGATGCGGCCTTTGTCGTCGAAGCACATCGCCACCCACGATCCCTGCTCGCGGGGCACCGAATAGATCCGTTCCACGGCGAAGCCCTCGTGGATATGGATCGCCGCCGCGGGGGTCGCCTCGTCGGCGGATGTAGTCGAGGCGTGGGGCGCGATCGCCAGCAGGCAGGCCACGAGAAGAGAGCGGATCATAATGCGTTCAGTCGCGGTTTTTTGAGGGTGTTGCTGGCACGGCGGTGCCGGTCGCCGCCGGGGACTACAATCAAAATTCAGTCCCTTTATCCTATCCGGATCCCGTTCTGCATGGATTCCTCATCCCCTCCATCCAAGGCCAACCCGGGGGCTTCCTCGCGGGCTTTTTCTGAAAACGACCGGGCTGATGCCACGGTTGTCTCGGCACGTCCGGAAGGTGCCGGAGCGCAGATCAGCTCGGTCAATGCGATTGGGCGGGCCCTCGAGGGGCAGAGCCTGGGGCCCTACACCCTGGAGAGGTTTGTCGGGGGTGGGGGCATGGGGGCGGTGTTCCGGGCGGTCGACACCACGCTCGATCGGGTCGTGGCCGTCAAGGTGCTTTCGCAGCAGCAGTCGTCAGACGCGGAATTGCTGCGGCGGTTTCGGAATGAGGCCCAGTCCGCGGCCCGGCTCGACCACGAGAACATCGGCCGCGTCTATGCGGTGGGTACGGAGAAGGGCTGGCATTTCATCGTCTTCGAGTTCATTGAAGGGACCAACCTCCGCGAGTTTGTCGCCGCCCATGGGCCGCTGGAGGTGCCGCTGGCGATCCAGTTCACCGCGCAGGTGGCCGATGCGCTTGAGCATGCCTCCCAGCGCGACGTTGTCCACCGCGACATCAAGCCCTCGAACATCATCATCACGCCGGGCGGCCGCGCCCGGGTCGTCGATATGGGGCTGGCCCGGATGCAGGCAGTGGCGGGGCGCGAGGATCTCACCGTCAGCGGCATGACGCTCGGCACGTTTGACTACATCTCGCCGGAGCAGGCCCGCGATCCCCGCGATGCTGATGTGCGCAGCGATCTTTATTCGCTCGGTTGCACGCTGTTTTTCATGCTCGCCGGCAGGGCGCCCTTTTCCGAGGGAACGGTGGTGCAGAAGCTCCTGCAGCACCAGCAGGGGGAGCCGCCTGATGTCTGTGCGCTGCGGCCCGATGTGCCTGAGCGGCTGGCGGGGGTGGTGGCCCGGTTGATGGCGAAGCAACCGGCCGACCGCTACCAGCGGCCCGCTGGCCTGGTGGCCGACCTGCGAGGGGTGGCGCATGAACTGGGGTTTGATATTGCCGACCTGAAAGTGGAGGCGGTTGTCGAGGGAGAGCCCGTGGCCCGGTCGCGGCGGTCCCCCTGGCCGTGGCTGGTGCCACTGCTGGGCTTGGCCGCAGTTGTGTGCGGACTGTGGGGAATGTCTGTCTGGCAGCGGCTGCAGGGGGCTTCTGTGAGGAGCCGTCAGGCGGTGGTGGGCGGGGGCGATGGAGAGATGGAGCCGGCTGTGATCCAGGCGCAGGCCGTCCCGCTTGAGGGGGTCGTTGGCAGGCGGGTGTGGCGGGTGATGGAGGTACCGGAGCAGCCGGGCGAAGTCGGCTCGTGTGCGGAGGCCCTGCAACAGGCGGCCGACGGCGAAGTGATCGAATTGGCCGGCGACAGCATCCAGTGGGGAGCCCCCTGTGCGGTGCAGGGGAAGAGCGTCACGCTCCGGGCCGCCGCTGGATGGTCGCCGGTGGTTCGCTGCGTCCCTAACCTTGCCGAGCCCGGGGCGGCCGTGGCAGACGCTGTGGCCACCTGCACGATTGAGTCGGGCACGCTCACCCTTCAGGGCATCCACCTCAGGATGGATGTTCCCACCAAGCCATCCCGGCCGGCAGTCATGATCGCTTTGGCCACGGGGGGCGTGTTGGAGTGTTCGGATGGTGAATTGGAGATGCGCCGCCAGGCGCCGCTGCCCGGGAAAAGTCCAAGGAGCCCTCCCGCAGGCGACGAGGAGGCGACGATCATCAAGTTGCTGGGACAGCCTGGCACCGGGGATGCGCGGGCAGTGGGTCCCCGCTGCGGTATGCGCATGGACCGCATGAACGCCAGTGGCTACGGGGGCTTTCTCGATGCCTCCGCGGGCGGGGTTGTGGATCTCGTCTGGTCGGGTGGACGGTGCGTTGTCGGTCAGCGGTTTCTGATTGCCAACGGGGCGCTGTGGACCGCATCGCGGGGAGCGTCGATCCGGCTGGCCCTGCGCGGTGGGCTGTTTGCCTGCCGCGAGGGTTTTGTCTGGTTGAGCGATTCCCCGGAGCGGCCGCTGCCCCCCCAGCTCCATGTCTTCGCGGGAGATTGCCGTTTCCTCACCCCTCCTGGCCGGGCCTTTTTGGAGCAGTCGGGGATGGGGGCTCCGGATGGCTATCGGGGGGCGATCGAATGGCTCGACGGCGGCAGTCGCTATGAGGGGAGCGCCCTGTTTCGCAGGATCGATGCGCTGGCCGAACGGGAGGAGATCGACATCCACGCCACGGCGCAGGGGCTTCAGCATGTGCCAGGCATCGCCGGCTGGGCAGAGGGGGCTGAGTGGGAGTTTGGGGATCCCTGAGCGGAAGGGGCTGCCGGGCGACGGCAAAAACCGGCCGCTGCATCCCATTTCTTGACACCTCGGCAGCCTTCTGGTTCTAGTAAAATGAATTCACGTCGGCCGGGGGCCAAGTTTCCCCAGGTGGGATGCCGAAAGACTTGCAGTCAAAGCGGCGCCCTCAGGGTCGGAAGCATGGCCGGAGGCCGTTGGTTCGGGGCTTTTTTTACGGGCAGTCAGGGAGACAGCATGATGATGTCAGGCAGCGTGAGGGTTCGCAGCAATACCGGTGCGATTCTGGCAGGCGTGGCAGTGGCCGTGATGGCTGGCGCCGCAGTGCGGCCGGCATATGCGATCAAGCAGTTTGCCGATGAATTCAAGGCTGTGTATGTGAAGGCAGACAGCGCCGATCCAGCGGAGAAGGCACTGGCTACCGAAGTGGAGACGGCCAAGTGCAACGTCTGCCATGTCGGCAAGAGCAAGAAGGACCGCAACGCCTACGGCCACGCCTTGGCCGATCTGCTCGACAAGAAGGAAGACGCCAAGGATGTGGCCAAGATCCGCGCTGCGCTTGAGAAGGTGGCCGGCATGCCGAGCGATCCAGCCCAGCCCGATTCGGCGACGTTCGGCGCCCTCATCAAGCAGGGCAAACTGCCCGGCGGCCCGGTAGTGCCGGAGTAGAGGAAATAGCCCTGGATTCGGGGGTGTTCCTTGAATCTGCGGTCGCGGCCGGAGTCTGTCGGTTTCACTGATGAGTGTGGCTGGACCGACCACTGGCGTTTGAGGCTTCGAGGAGGAGTTCCTCCAAAGCGGGATAGGCGGCGATCTCTCCAGCCAGATCGGCCGGTGCAAAGAGCCGCACCCGCTTCACGATGTGGTCAAATTGCTCCCGAGCCAGGCTGCGTACCACGGGGGAAAGTTCCGCCAGCGTGTGCCAGGGGGAAGCGGCCTCCTGATGTCTCGGGCGGCCCCTGACCTGCAGGTTGAACTCCACCTCCCGTTCGGCCGGGGGGGCGTCGACGATCAGCATCTCGGGCGGAATCGGCCGCCCGAGTGCCGCCGCCAGGCTGGCCGCCAGGCGTGCCGACACCTCCGCCTTGTCGGCATACGAACGGCCGGCGAGTGCCCGATGGAGGGTCGGGTGGCTGAGGGCGTCAAACGTTGTCACCCGTTTGAGAAGTCCCCGGCTGGCGCCAAACAGGCCCTCCACGAGTGGTTCGGTAGGAGTTCCCTTGGCCGCCGTCTGGAGCCACTGGATGCAGGTTCGGTCATCCATCCGGATCAGGTGCGGCACATCGATTTGGTCGCGCAGCAACCATACCGCGCGTTGCAGCATGCATGTGGCGGCGCGCACGGCGTGGTGCCAATAGACCTCGCTGAACATGACATATCTGGCAAACACCATCAGTTCTGCTGCGGTGCGTCCCTTATCGGTGATGGCCAGTGCCTCCCCGGACTCGTCGAGGCAGAGGCTCGAGAGCAGTCGTGATTGGTCGAAGTGCCGGCCGTAAGGCACCCCCGCATGGAGGCTGTCGCGGGCGAGATAGTCCATCTTGTCGACGTCGATCGGGCCGGAGAGAAGTGAGTGGAGCAGTCGGCCGGCGCGGTCGGTGGCGGTTCCTTCGATCAGGGCGGCGACGCGGGCAGGATCGAGCCGCCACAGGGAAGTCAGGACCTCCCTCGTCTCCCCCTGACTCAGCAGCGACTCCACGAGGGTTTCGTGTCGGGGCAGTTCTTCCAGCCCCATGTCTTCGATCGGGTGGCAGAAGGGCCAGTGGCCGATGTCATGCGCAAGCGCCGCCACCGTGAAGGCAGCGGCGTCGTCTTCGCTGATGGCAGCCACAAACCGCTGGTCGCGGCGGAGGTGGGCCAGAAATTCAAGCGCGAGGCGATACACCCCCAGCGAATGCTCCAGCCGGGAATGGACGGCCCCGGGGTAGACCAGCGCCACCAGTCCCAACTGGCTGACCCTCGAAAGTCGGTGCAGGGTGGGGGTGTCGAGCAGCGCCCGCACGCGCGGCGTCAGCGGCACCGTCACATCTGGCGGGATGCGCACCCCCTGCATAGCGGAGTCGAGGGCGAGCAGTTCTGGAAGATTGTGATACGACATGCCGACGCCTGGCTTTTTCGACCGACAGTTTGTGCATCACACCGGCGGATAGCCGGCCAGCCAGCGCAGCAATGCAGTCACCATAACATAGAAGCCATAGTGCATGGCGCCAGTGCCCCAGTCGAAATCAAAACTCACCAAGCTCGCCAGCGCCCCGACGAAAAAGAAGATGGGGCCGATGAAGAGCCACTGCCACATCTCGGCGGTGAGGTCGGGGGGAATCATCCCGTGGACTGCCCACAGCAGGGCATAGACGGCGCCACAGGCAAGCGTCCGCAGCCAGAGGCTGCTGCCGCTGTAAGGCTCCAGTTCCTTGTCCCGCATCGCGGCGTAGCCGAGTCCCGCGCAGGGCCAGGCCACGGCCAGCGCCCCCACGCCGAGCAGCCAGAGGGGCAGTTGGCCGGGGCCACAGGCGAATCGGGCCAACACCGCCGCCACAAGCAGTGCCACGGCGCCAGCCCCCATGCCAAACCATTCCAGAGGTGAGACCACCACATCGATCCGCTTCAGAGGTGCTTCCGGTGCTCGCCCGGTGCCGAGGGAGGTGGTGACAGGCGCTTCTGGTTCGTGGATCGTGACCGACTTGATCGGAGCGGCCGGGATCGTGATCGGCGCCTTGCATTTCGGGCATGGGCCGGTTCGCCCAGCAAACTGGTCGCTTACTCGGAACGTCGCCTTGCAGGCGGAACAGAGAACCTGAATCGGCATGGGGCCACTCACTGGGATTGCCACTGGAAGCGCTGCCAATCCGCCAGCGGGAGGCGGAAGTCGCAGCGCGACCTCGCGGGCCACGTGGGCAGTGTCAGAGGCGGTGGCACGGCCGTCAAGCACAGGCTCCCTTTTCGCCGTGCCGGTTCGCTGCGCGGCCTGCTACACTTCAGCTTCACTGCCGGAAACGAGGGTTGTTTCTCCCCGCCGTCTCGGCTTGTCTGGGAGTCCTGCCATGGTTGACCAACCCACCCCCCGGAGCGCCGCGAGCGGGAGCGATGGAATCTCGTTCTACTGCCCCAGCGGCCATCGCATTCTCGTGCCGCGGACGCTGGCCGGCAAACGTGGCGCATGCTCGAAGTGTGGCGTGGATGTCACGATTCCCCTCACCTCGCAGCCCGCCACGCCCTCCTCTGATGGGCAGCCACTGATCACGAATGCACTGGCGCCTGCAGGGATACCGGAAGCGGAACCCGCGGGCCCTCAGCCGGAACTGGATCAGCCGCGCGATCCACCTTCAGCAGGCTACGCAGCCCAGGAATACCAGCTCCCCCCATTTGAACCTGGGCAGGAAAACCCCACAGCCATGCTGGTGGCCCGGTTGTGGGTCGAACGCGAGCATGGCGGCATTGTCGAACTGCACCTCACCGGGGGGAGTGTGATTCTGCCAGAGTGGTTTGAAACGAACTGGTCGCGGGGCACCCATGGGGTGTTTGCCAGCCAGGCAGTTGACGGCTCGGTCACGCTCACCGCGGTGGCCTGGGACACCATTCAGAAGATCGTGGTGCGGCAGGTGCAGGGACTGCCCGACGGGATGTTTGAGTGAGAGAGTTTCTAATCCTCGTCGAGATCCCCTTCGGTGATCATGGTGAAACCTTTGCTCCCGAGTGTCTCCAACCCCATGTCGGTGTTGTCGACCATGAGCGCCACCGCCGGCCTGCCGCGGGGCCGCACGAGGATTGGATAGGCCTGAATAATGTTTACCTCGGCCTGCAACAGCGCTGTGCAGACGCGCAGGAGCGGCTGTGGGCAGTCAGACAGCTCCACGCCGATCAGATCGCTTTCGATGATCGCCAGGCCAGCGCGCTCGAGGATCTCCCGGCCCTGATCCGGATGGCTGACGAGAAAGCGCACAAATGCGCACTCGCCCGAATCGTTGATCGACAGCGCCACGATCCGCACTCTCGACCCATCGAACCGGCGGACCACTTCGAGCAGCTGGCCGACCCGGTTTTCCAGAAAGACCGTGAACTGTCGCAGCGTTGGCCAGTTGCGTCCGCGGGCAGTGGCGAAGCCGACCCCCGCACCGTCACTCGAGTCGCCGATGCTCACGTTCGCCTGCTCCATCGGAAGGGAGGAATCAGCACAGCGCTTGTTTCTGCGCTGGAAAAGATACGCTGAAAGAGAATAGAGTCTCCGCAGGCAGTCGGTCAACGAACCTGCGGCAGGCTGGGGAGGACTCCCCGCCGGCCCGAGCATCCCCCGAGGAGGCGAAAAACCTGTGTCTGCAGCATCCCACGAGATCGAAATTCGGGTTCGGTATCAGGAAACAGACGGGCAGCGGCGGCTGCACCATGCCAATTACTTCACCTATTTTGAGATGGGACGCACCGAGATGCTGCGGGCCCGCGGGGCGACCTACCGGCAGTTTGAGGATGCCGGCCTGATGATGGTGGTTTCCGAGGCCACCTGCCGCTACCGGGCCCCGGCCGCATACGACGATCTGCTCACGCTGCGCACCTGGGTGGAGCAAATGGGGGGGGCGAGCATCAAGCATGGCTACGAAGTGATTCGCGAGGGGGTCATCATTGCTACCGGCGCCACCGTGGTGGTGTGCGTCGATAACGAGGGGAAGGTGCGCAGGCTCCCCGATTGGCTGATGGAATGAATCGGGGTGGCGGCCGAAGAAAACGCCGGAGCGTTTTCCGGTCTGCCGCTGCCGCATCCAGCGCTTGGCGACTCTCTCTCGAGCGCGCTATCCCAACAGCGGTTCAAAGACAAACCGCTGTTCGCCGCAGAGGAATTGCGACGGCCCCGTCATTTTCACCGGCGCCTCCAGTTTCACCCACAGCCCATTGAGCCCGCGGTTGATCATCTTCCAGCCGCGGGGTGTCAGATGCACCTCGGCATGGAGGGGGCTGATGAAGGGATCGTCTAGGGCGATAGCTGCCGCTCCGCCTGCGCGACCGATGGTGGTGGCCCCCACACACTCGTGGCGACGGCCCAGATGATTTGAGCGCACCTCCACCAGGTAGGCAGAGCCTGTGGCCTGCACTTCAAACAGCAGTCGGGTGGCACCGAGTTGCACAATGGAGCCGTGTCGCAGCCGGGCGGCGGCGGCCCGCACGAGCGTCCCCGCGGCGCTCCCCTCGTCGCTGAGTTGCCAGGAGCCGTCTGGGAGCCGATCGATTCGCGCATGGCGGGCCGACATCGCAGTGTCGTGTGGGATGACAACCTTCCCCTCGCTGCGTCCGATCACCACCCAGTCATCGCGGATGCGGATTGTTTCGCCAGTCTCGCGGCCGTCGTCCACAATATGCAAAAGCCCCATCGCTCGCCTCTGGAGCGGATGAAAGATCGGGGCTTCGGCACTGGTGTCGGCGGCGGCTGGCGGGGTGTCACTGACCTCTGACTCGGCCGGCGGAGCCGTCTTGAGCAACTGCGCCCAGCTATCGAACGACTCAAACAGGGTGCTCACCTCAGCGGGGCGCGGGGTGGGAATGCTTTGGGCGACTGAAGGATTGGGGTCTCGGGCGGGCATGGCCAACACCTTGCGTGACAGGCAGCCCCACGCGGTGCACGCTGGCAGCTGCCTCTCTCCCACTCTACGACTTTGGCAGGGAATTCCACAGTGGGCGGCGGGAGCTGGCGGAGTCACAATCGCCGGCAGCTTGTGACTCAAGGCGTTAGAATCGGCGCCGATCAGCAGGTCCCCCCACACCTAGGAGTTCTCGGCATGAATCAGGCCGTCGATCCAGTAGCCCAGCGGGCCCTGTCGATCAATCTCGAGAGCGGCGTGTACGGCACGTTCGCCGAGATCGGTGCCGGCCAGGAGGTAGCGCGCTGGTTTTTCTCGGTGGGGGGAGCGGCTGGCACGGTTGCCAAGTCGATGTCGGCCTACGACATGAAGGTGAGCGATGCGATCTACGGCAAGGCCACCCGGTATGTTTCCCGCGAGCGGCTCGAGGAGATGCTCAACCACGAGTTCACGCTGTTGCGGGAGCGGCTCGATGAATCGCGTGGCCCAGCGACACGGTTTTTCGCCTTTGCAGACACAGCTGCAGCCATGTCCCATGCCGGCAACAACGAGTGCCACGCCTGGGTTGGCATGCGCTTTCAGCACGCCCCGCGCAGCGAGCCCAATGAAGTGCTGGTGCACGTGCGGATGCTCGATCCCGGGAACTCGCGCCAGCAGGATGCCCTGGGCCGTCTGGGGGTGAACCTGATCCATGCCTGTTTTAATCAAGCGAAAAATCCCAAACAGTTGCTCGAAGCGCTCATGCAGGATGTGGCACGCGACCGGCTGGAGATCGATTGGGTGCAGATGAGCGGGCCGGTGTTTGCCGACGTTGACAACCGGCTGATGGCCCTCCATCTGGTGCGGATTGGCACGACCCCGGCGGTGCTCTTTGATGTGGATGGCAAGCCGCTTCTCGCGGCCGACGCGATCCGCAAGAAGCGGGTGCTGGTGGAACGGGGACGATTCGCCCCGGTCACCCGGCTCAACCTCGACATGCTCGCGCAGGCTGCCGCCCAGTTTGTCCAGGACACAGCCACGCCCGAGACGACCGCGCCGCCGCCCGGAGCGGCGCCTGCGACACAGCGCGGGGGAATCGTCGAGATTATGGAGATCACGATGAACAATCTCCGCGACCGTGGGCAGGTGGAGGACGCCGACTTCCTCACGCGCGTCGATCTGCTGTCGGCCGTGGGCAAAATGGTGCTGGTGAGCGACCTGGGGCCGTTCCATCGGTTGGCCGACTATCTCGCCAAACGGAATGTCGATAAAACTGGCATCGTGTTGGGGGTGCCGCTGCTGCGGGAACTCTTTAACGAATCACACTACCGCGATCTGGGCGGCGGGATTCTGGAGGCGTTTGGTCGGCTGTTCGCCCACTCCGTGCGGCTGTATGTCCATCCCACCCGCGACATGATCGACGGCCGGATTGTGACGGCCGACACGCTCAATGTGGCGCCCCATCTGACGCATTTGCTGCGCCACCTCCTGGCCAATGGTCTGGTGCGTTCGTTGCCCTATGAGGAGTCGTCGCTACGCACCTATTCCAGCGAAGAGGTGCGTTCGCGGATCTGTTCCGGCGATCCCTCCTGGAAGGATCTGGTCGATCCGGCAGTGGCGAAGATCATCTCCAGCACCGGCTACTTCGGCGCCCGCTGCGAACTGCCGCAGTAGCTGGTGGCGAAAGGCCCGGCTGAGCCCCATCACGCCTGTGTTATCGCCACTCGATGAAAGCGCTCTGGCCGGGGGCGATGTCGATGGCCAAGGAAGGGCCGGAGGGAAACGTGTGGTTCGAGCGCCACTCCCGCGCTTCGCGGAAGCCGCCCCGGGGCTTGAGTGTGATATGGGCTACCGCAGCCGGATCAACTGTCTCTGGCTCATTCGGTTTTTTGGCAATGCCAGCATTGTTGATCAGTTCGATCACCCAGCCGCTGGCCGTACGGTTGACCTGATATTGAATCGCATCCCCCGTCACCTCCACCGGCAGGAGATCCCGGGTGAGTTTTTCCAGTCTGGGGGTGGCGATCGCCGCCGGCCGGCCAGTGGCGGGGTTTGTCCAGGAATCGAGCACCTCCACCCGCCCGCTCCCCGAGAGGCTGGTCAACTCGACCAGCCGTTCCCCGAGCGCCTCTCGGTGGGCTGGGGAGACCAGCAGCGTGCAGCCCTGCTTGACGGCGTGGCGGAGCTTGGCGAGTGTGGCGTCGTCAAACTCGATGTCGCCCGCGAGGAGCAACACCTGATAACTGGCGAACATTTCCGCACTGGCGCCGGTCAGTTGCACGTCAAACATTTCGCCGTAGGGAGTGGGGCGCAGATAAGCCGCCTCGGGATTGTCGCGATTGGGCGGGGCATGGATGTGGTCAGCGCCGGGAAAGAGTTGGGAGTCGAAGAGATCGCGCAGCTGGCGGTCGCCGGGAGTGGGCTCCAGAATGCCCCAGGGCTTGTCCATGTAGCCGTTGTAGCCGGCCAGATGGTCGAGCAGGATCGCCACAGGCGTGAAGGGAACGCCCCGCTGGTGTTCCTGCATGAACTGAAACACCTCCGCTGCCTTGCGGCCGTGGGAGGTGAGCGTCCAGGGAGCAGCGGCCTGCTCGAAAAAGATGCTGATGCTATTTTCGGGAGTCACCATCGCGGCACCGGCAAACCACGAGTGCAGCCAGAGCCGCTCGTAGAAGCTCAAGCTGTGGCCGGCGTCGAGGCCGCGGGCCATTCCCCCTTCGCTGCGCAGCGGGCCGCTGGTGGTGCAGGCACCGGCAAACCAAGGGCTCACCTGCACAGACCAGGGCTTCTGCCACTGTCGGGAGGCGCCTCGCGCGAACGCCAGTTTCGACTGCGTGAAGGCGATATTCTCGCCCAGCTCCAGTCCGATGCAGCGAGCCCCCCACTCGCCTGCATAGGCCTCGTAATGGGAATGCCCGTTGACGCTGATCACGCGGTCGAGAAGATCGCGGCAGCGGTGTTTGAAATACCGCTCCACCGCCTCGTAGCACTCCCGCTTGTTGCTGGGCATCTGGTCGTAGCCGCTGAGGCCCGCCGGCTTCATCAGATGTTTGAAGGCGTCGAACTCCGCGCCATACACATCCCGCCACCACTTCTCGTTGTGCGACAGCCGATGGAAGTAGTAGCCCCACTCCCCCAATTGCACGGCGGTGAATCTTCCCTCGCGGTCCATTGCTTCCCAAGCGGAGGCCTCCGCCGCGCCGAGCACGCAGCGGCCGCCATCGATCTGCATGTCGGCGCAACAGGTGCTCACAACCGGCCAGCCGGTCGTGGCGAGCATGTCAAACAGCGGCTTGGCGTGGGAGGCGGGCCCCGGCCCCGGGTCGAATCCGTTGCCCAGGTTCTCTTTCCGCATCACCGCGATCAGCTGTTCCAGGGTGGCAAGCTCTCCCGGCACGCCGTACATCGTGAAGGCGCAGCCAAAGTGCCCAGGCAGGGACCGCAGCCGAAATCGCCCGGGCAGCGGCACATCTGCCGCGGCCACCAGATCCTTCAGGCAATCGGCCCAGAGACGGTATCCCGCCGGACTCAGATGCACGCCATCGGGCGAGATCTCAGCCGGTAGCGTGCCGTCAGCGCTCAGCAAACGCTGGCCAACATCGGCGAAACGCACCTGCCCGCCGTCGGCGAGGCGGGTGATCAGTCTGTTCACCTCGGCGATTTTCAGTCGATCGGGGCTGGCGGGGGAGTGATCCTTGGGAAACGTGCCGAGGAGAAGGATCTCCGACTCCGGTAATTTCTCGCGCAGCCGGGCGAGAATTGTCTCGATGCCGCGGGCGATGTCGGCGGCGGAGTGATGAGGAGAGGCCAGAATATTGTTGACGCCAATCATCAACACCACGAGTCGGGGATGCAGCCCGTCCACGGCACCGTGGTCAAGCTGCCAGAGGATGTGCTGCGTCTGGCTGCCGGCGATGCCGATCGAGGCGGCCCGGCGGGGCACAAACTCCTGCTCCCACACCTTACGACCGATGTCGCGCCAGCCGGAAGTGATTGAATCGCCGAGGAGCAGAATCTCCGGCCCACCGACCATCCCGCGCACTTCAGCCACGCGTTCCCCATGCCGCAAGCACCATTCGTCATTGGGCCGCTGGGGCACCGCTGCATCGGCGGCGCCGGGAACGTGGATCGTGCCAGCAGGCCTGATTCCAGCCGGGACGATCGAGACAGCCTCCTCCTTTTCGAGGGCGAGCGTTATTCGGCCATCCGCCACCGGCAGATTGGCTTGGCGCGGCGTGCAGCCGGCCAGCGTAACGGAATAGAGATCGACCGCCTTCACGTCCTGCCAGTCGGCTGGCAGCCGCCACGCTTTGCCGGGAGTTCCTGTGCTCGACCAGGCGATGATCTCCTGCGGATTCCACAGCGCCGGCACGAACAGATCGTCGTCGGTCCGGAGCACAAAATCCCCCTGACGGATCGTGCGAACCCCCTCCTCCGTGCGAGCCACGACGCCATCGCCGTAGGTCAGCACATCGTTTTTTTTCGACAGGCGGTCGTGGCGGCTGAGGAAATACCAGGGAAGCGTGGTGCGGCAGAACATCGCCAGGAAGCCGGGCATGGTTTCCTTGTCACGCTGCCAGATCTCCTCCGCATGCATGCTCGAGCCAAAGCGGAAATCGCCATTGTTATCCCGGTCGGTGCGGCCGCGGGCCATCAGCCGCTCAGGGATTCTCATCTGATAGCCATGGTCGCTCGGATACCACCATGACATCGCCTGCAGGCCGGTGAAGCCTTCGCCCGGCGGATGGGCCCAGAAGATCCCCTCGCCAGTCACATCGAAGCCCCGGTCGCGCCAATACTGAAAAATCTTCCGCTGCGTCTCCACATATTTCTCAGGCGTCAGCCCGCCATGCTCGGGAAGGGCATGCCA
>Ga0164294_10002667_pt1 | contig 16026 bp, 8 predicted proteins | sample GEODES005metaG_FD_111479 | JGI IMG/M metagenome (GOLD analysis project Ga0164294, IMG submission 111479) | Oligotrophic lake water microbial communities from Sparkling Lake, Wisconsin, USA - GEODES005 metaG | ecosystem: Environmental > Aquatic > Freshwater > Lake | place: USA: Sparkling Lake...
AGCTTTGGTCATAGTTGCTGTATCTGGAACCTCCCAATACCTTGGTTTGATTGGTCTTTGTGGAGATGATAGCAATTGGATGGTCCATTCAGCATTAATTTGTTGGGGTTCTCCAAAATTATTAACAGCAGTAACCGGAACATTGGAAAACCGGTCAGCTGCAATAGCATGATTTGGAAGATTTATATTGAGTTGTAAAGATACAGATCCAATAGTCAAAGCCTTTTCTTGCGTATTGGTTTCACCACTTTGGTCGGTAGCTTCCAAACTCACTTGAAAATCATAATATTGGTTTGCCGTTAATCGATAAGCATCTTCTGCAGCATTTGATTGAGCTACAAATGAAAATTGAAATTGTCCATTTGCATCCGTTTGAATAGAGCCGTTTCCAATTTCAATGGTTGCAGATGATCTGCCTCTTTGGAAAGAGGAACGTCTATACCAATTAAATTTTGGTAAACGTGTAATCCTATAATTTACCCTTGTTCCGCCAAGAGTATTTCCAGCAAATGCAATTACAGCACCGGTAACATGAACCGTATCTCCCAATCGATAAGCTTTTTTAATATTGTCAATAGAAATCTGAAACGTTGGTCTTTTGTATTCTTCAACTGAAAATTCAAAAGTGGAGCCTGACTTTTTTTCTTTGAGCTGAAAATTTCCTGTTAATTGATTGGTTGGTAAGTGAAATTTTCCCTGAACCGATCCGAAAGCATTGGTAGAAAGTGTTATGGTATCAATTTCTTCGCCATTAGCATTTATTAAAACCATATTTGCAGAGAAATTGGAAACAGCGGTTTTATTGTCTTCACCTAAATCATTGAAAAAAACACCTTTAAAAAAGAGGGTTTGTCCGGGACGATATATTTTTCGATCAGTAAACAATACACCGTTAATTGGTATTTGTATTCTTACTGGTTCTTGAAAGGAAAATCTAGGGTAGATATAATCTTTGGCGATAAGGCTGTCTTTTTCATTGTAGGCCTCCAATAAATATGCACTATTTCTTTTTAATTGTATAAATCCATCTTTGTTGGTAAAGCTTTTTTCCTTCTTAATAAATACTTGTTTGGAGAGTTTATTGTCGTAAATAGATTCCCATATTTGTAGGGTTAATTTTTCTAATGGTTTTCCTGTTTTTCTATGCAGAAAGAAATAATCATCACTCCGATTAATGAAACTTATAGCAGATGATTGAAAAAACTGAATACAAATGGCGTTTTTTTGCAATTTAAAATCTGGACTAGCACTAGCAATTAATGCATACGTGCCAGCAGGCAAACCATCGATTTTTATTTCTGCACTATGGGAACGGTAATCACCTGCATCAGGGAGCAATTGAAAACTATCACGAACAGGTTTTGTATTGCACCATTTTTTCCATTGCGGGGTATCCATGTAATCGTTATCTAATAACTTTTTGTTGTTGGCTACTGGTATTATTCGATAATAGATTTTTGGAATGTTTCTAAAAGTAATTAGCGAAAGAAATGCATCATTGGGTACAACTACATTTTCTGTTTGTACACTGATTTCTGGATTTTGAATAATAGCCAAAAGGTTTTCGCTTTCAATAGCAGCATTGGTTTTTGGATGTTTTTGTATCAAATTTTGTAGCGTAGAAACGATGAGTTTTCGCGCAAATCGAATATCGGGTGTAGTCGTAAACGGATTAATTTCTCTAGTATTTTCATACCATAATGCGGTTGCTTTGAATTTGGCTAATGCACCCAAGGGATGTTCTGGAAACTGAGCATACAGCTGTTCAAGTGCTAGTTGATATTGTTGGTCTTTTGTTGGTATTTCTGCCGTCTCATATACAAATGCTAATCTTTGTATGTCTGCATCCAAGAATGCGGTTGGATCTGCATCATTGATGTGAAAGTGCAATAATAATTGGTAAATTTTAAGTGCTTTCAATCGAGAAGATTGAGCATCTTTAGCTATAAACGGATGTTCAATAAATGTGGATGCTTTGGCAAAAGCAACTGTATCATTTATAGTAAATTGGAAAGCCGGTTGGGTAAGATAGATGTCGTCAGAGGCAAAAAAATCAAGTGCATTCCAAGCAAGAAGGTCAAATAAAGTTGGTCTTAGCTTACTGCTGTTCCCTTTTATAATAATTGGTTCATAACCGTCTAGTTTTATTTTGGTAAGTTCGTTTTCATGCAGGAGTGATTGTTCAAAATGGTAAGCAATCGTTTGGTGGAAATCAACGGCAGACCAGGTATCTATATTGGGATCAAGGGAGGTTGATTTAGTAGAAATTTTATTTTGAGTTAAAAATTTCCATCGATGGTTATTGTAATAGTTTTTGTAATGTGTGGCAAGAAGTGCGTGAAGAAGATTAGTTACTGGGGTTTGGGCAGATTTGAGTTCATCTTTTAATAGCGAAATATTTTCTAATGCTGCATTTTCGGAAAGTGATTCTTTGATAGAAGCGATGTAAATAAGTGCTTTTATCAGTTGTGCAGATTTGTTTTCGCTTTTTGCTATTTGATAAAGTTTTTCTGTTGCCGTTAAAGCTGATTTATTTAATCCTTTTCCATGCAATAAAGAATCAATTTTTTTCCATTCAAGCGTATAGTTGGTAGATTTTTGTTGTGCCATAGTTGCTGAAAAGGAGATTATTGAAATGATCACGAGCAGTGATTTTTTCATCATATGAATAACTTTTTATAAGAGTTTGTAAGTTCGGGAAATAATGTTAACGGTTATAATATAGTATTGATTTTATAAAATATTTAAGGGTATGTTGTTTAGTTAGTAGAAGTGGTTAAATTATTTATTTATCATTAATTAAAGGTAATGCAACCGTAAGTTTTTCAAAATAGAAAAACACGATTAAAACTTAAGAAAAATACATAAAATTTGGTGTTAAAAAGCAGATTGTGGTCATTAGGTTAATTCGGAAATTGCAGTATAAAATAGACTATATGATAAAGATGCAAGTGATTGGTCATCTTGGCAAAGATTGTCAGGTTAACCTAGTGAACGAGAAGAATGTTATGAATTTTAATGTGGCACATTCTGAGAAATACAGGGATAGTGCTGGGGAAATGAAAGAGAAAACATTATGGGTAGAATGTTCGTATTGGACAGATCGAACTGCAGTTGCCGCCTATTTGAAGAAAGGTACACAAGTTTTTGTGGAGGGAATTCCAGATGTAAGGAGTTACACAAGAAATGATGGTACGCCTGGTGTGTCATTAATGCTTAGGATCATGGGAGTACAATTGATTGGAGGAAGGTCAGATGGCAATTCTGCAAAACCAGTTGGAGAACCTGTAGGCGTTTTGGTTGAGGAAGGGTCAAATGATTTACCTTTTTAGATTTGGGGTGGTTAGATAGAGAGATGGTCTGAAAAGATCATCTCTCTTTTTCGTAAAAAAGTAGTAGATAACCCAATTTTGGTGATTGAGAATAATATAAAATTGAAGATTTCAACTGGATTTTTAGTTATTGGATTCAAATGACTTGTAGAAGTCATGCAAATCATGCTATACAAATACCGTATTTCAATAATTGGTTCAGTGTATCTCTTTGATAATGCATTATTTGTGGAATGCGATATTCCATAAATAATATAAAATGTACTGCATCAACCCAAATCAATGCTTTATTTTTGTGCAATGGAAGAGCGTTACGACTATCAAGTTTTGCAATCATTTGCAATAGATATATTTTTAAAAATCGGTTGTAGTAAAGCACATGCGGAATTAGCTGCTGGCGTATTAATATCTGCAGATTTGCGGGGTATAGATTCTCACGGGTTGGCAAGATTATCGGGGTATGTGCGGTTGTGGGAAACGGGCAGGGTGCATGTAAACCCGGAAATGAATATTATCCACGAAACACCAAGTACTGCAACCATTGATGGTGACAAAGGATTAGGGTTGGTTGTTGCTCCATATGCGATGGATGTAGCTATAAAAAAGGCAGCGATTGCAGGCACCGGTTGGGTGGCTGTGCAAAATAGCAATCATTTTGGTATTGCTGCCGTTCATGCCATGAAGGCGCTGAAGCATGATATGATAGGTATTGTAATGACGAATGCCAGTGCTTTAGTTGCACCAACGTATTCTACGGAGCGTATGTTAGGAACAAATCCAATATGTGTAGTTTTCCCTGCCGGAGAGGAACCGCCCTTTGTTGCAGATATGGCTACTACAACAGCGGCCAATGGGAAATTGGAAATGTTGCAACGTAAAAACAAACAGGCACCAAGTGGATGGATTCAAGATGGTGATGGAAATATCACCCATGATGCTTTTGCATTAAAAAGTAAAGGAGCCTTATTGCCATTGGGAAGTTTTCCAGAAAATGGAAGCTATAAGGGTTATGCATTGGGTTCTATTGTAGATATTTTTACCGGTGTTTTAAGTGGTGCAAACTTTGGACCTTGGGTTCCTCCATTTCCAGCGTATATTCCAATGCCTGAAAATCAACCGGGTAAAGGGATTGGACATTTTTTTGGCGCCATGCGTATTGATGCTTTCAGGCCAGCAGAGGATTTTAAACATCAAATGGATAGGTGGATCAAGCGGTTTCGATTGGCTACACCTATCGATGCATCACAGCCTGTGCTCATCCCGGGGGATATTGAAAGGATGATGGAAATCAAAAGAAAAAGTGAAGGTATTCCATTGCTACAGGTAGTAATAAATGATTTAAATGACCTTGCAAAAAAATTAAACATTCCTACATTTTAAAAAACTCATTAAATTTGTATCTTTTTAACAATATGCCACTAATCATAACGGATGTATTGTAATTGGATACAATTGTTTACATATTATTAATTGTATCTCATTTTTTTTAAACAAACGAAAAGTTGACTGATGAAAATTATGAAGTTTGGAGGCACCTCAGTAGGTAAGCCTGAAAGAATGTTTGAGGTTGCTAAATTGATTACTACAGATCAAGAATCTAAGATTGTGGTGCTTAGCGCATTAAGTGGAACTACAAATACGTTGGTGGCTATTGGTGAAGCTATGTCTAAAGGGGATAAAGTATTGGCAAATGAGATTATTACAAAATTAGAAGATCATTATAAAGTATTTATTGCTGCATTATTATCAGAAAAAGAGTATCAAGAAAAAGCTATTGGTATTATTAATGAACATTTTGAATTTCTGCACATCATCACCAAAATATCATTTAATGAAGCTTTAAACAAAGACATTCTTGCCCAAGGTGAATTGATGAGTACAAAACTTTTTAGCATCTACTTAGAATCACAAGGAATTTACCATGCTTTGTTGCCCGCCTTAGAATTTATGTCTATAGATGCTAATGATGAGCCACAAGTATTGGTTATTAGGGCAAAACTTGAAGCTTTGTTAAAAGAATATCCCCAGACATCCATTTTTATTACACAGGGTTATATATGTAGAAATGCAAAAGGGGAAGTAGATAATTTAAAACGTGGTGGGAGCGATTATTCTGCATCATTAATATCTGCTGCTGCAAATGCAAGTGTGTGTGAAATTTGGACAGATATTGATGGGATGCATAATAATGATCCTCGTGTAGTTGAAAATACAAAACCTATAGAGCAACTGAGTTTTGATGAGGCAGCAGAATTGGCCTATTTTGGGGCAAAAATATTGCATCCTGCGTCTATATGGCCGGCACAGCAGTTTAATATTCCGGTGAAGCTATTAAATACTATGCAACCGGATGCAAAAGGTACAATTATTGTCCATGATGCCAGTGCATCTGGTGTGAAAGCCGTTGCAGCAAAAGACGGTATTGCAGCAGTAAAAATTAAAAGTAGTAGAATGTTGCTAGCGTATGGCTTTTTACGCAAAATATTTGAAGTGTTTGAAAAATACAAAACACCCATTGATATGATTACTACTTCTGAAGTTGCTGTATCGTTAACGATTGACAGCCTTTTACATATCGATGAAATTATAAGAGAATTACAACCTTTCGGGGAAGTTGAAGTAGTGAAAGACCAAACAATTATTGCAATAGTAGGTAACGAATTATCTAGTGTGAAAGGTACATTTACCAGATTATTTGCTTCATTAGAAATCATTCCTGTTGGGATGATTTGCTATGGTGCCTCTGAGCATAATGTTTCTATTCTTATTCCATCATCATTCAAAAAGCAAACATTACAGCTCATTAATGCAGGGCTTTTTTTTAATTAGGAATTAGGAATTAGGAATTATGAGTTATGAGTTATGAGTGTAAGATAACAATGATGACTAATCTGATTATTTATTCATTCTCTAAAATGATTAGACCTTCCTAGCATATCTTAAACAAATAACGAATTATGCATTACTACTTAATAGTTACATATTACATCCCGTAACAAAAAACTCATAACTCATAACTCATAATTCATAATTCATAATTCATAACTTCCAGACGCTTTAAATGTATTCATTAAAAGTGCGGCAATAGTCATGGGGCCAACGCCTCCTGGCACGGGCGTGATGTAACTGCATTTTGGTGCAACGTTTTCATAATCTACATCCCCTTTAATAGAAAAACCTGATTTTTTTGAGGTATTTGTTATGCGTGTAATACCTACATCAATCATTACCGCTCCAGTTTTAACCATATCTGCAGTTAAGAAACCAGGTTTTCCTAATGCTGCAACTACAATATCAGCTTGCAAACAAATTTCCTTTAGGTTATGTGTATGCGAATGGCAAAGTGTTACAGTACAATTGCCGGGATAATCATTTTTACTTAGTAAAATACTTATTGGTCTACCAACAATATTGCTTCTGCCAATAACTACAGCATGCTTTCCCTTTGTTTCTATTTTGTATTCTTCCAATAACAATAGTATACCATAAGGTGTTGCAGGGTAGTAGGTAGATAATCCTTGAACCATTCTTCCTACACTTTCTGGGTGAAATCCGTCAACATCCTTATTTGGCGCAATCGTTTCAATAACTTTCTGCTCTGAAATATGAGCTGGTAATGGTAATTGAACCAAAATGCCATCAATTGAGGCATCATTATTCATATCAATAATATGTTGCAACAGGGTTGCTTCATCAACCAATGCATCTAACCTTAACAAAGTAGACAAAAAGCCTGCTTCTTCACAAGATTTAACTTTTGAAGCTACATATGTTTCGCTGGCGCCGTTATTTCCAATAAGTATAGCCGCAAGATGTGGTCGTTTACCACCATTTTCTACTTGTTGAGTAACCTGTTGTAAAAGTGTTGCCTTGATTTTTTGGGCCGTAAATTTTCCATCTAAAGTTATCATCACGCAAATTTAAGTAGGAAAAAAGCAGTTTTTGATGTTTTTTTCATCATGGACAACAATTCACCAAGAATTAATTTTACTTAAATGGTGAAAATGAAGTGGTGTGTATGGTGTATACTGTGTTGGGTAACCTTTTTGGTTAAGGCACAACCGGCTAATGTTTTTTCTGGATCAGTAATTCAAAGTAAAAATGGACAATCAATTTGGAATCTCATTAGATATCCTTCTTTATTGGCTGAACAAAAGCGTAATGAAATTGGCATTTATGGAGAAAACAGGTTTTGTTCAGGCTTGAATGTTTATCAAATGGGAATACATAGTAATATATACAATGCACCAGTCTTGTTTCAATATACACAAACCGGTACAACTTCATTTCAGCAGCAACAATTTTCTTTTAGTTATGGAAAAAGCTTACATCCTGATTTGGGCATAGCTTTTTCAGTTCGATACAACCATCAATTTGCAAAGGGTTATTCCTCGCAGCATTCGATTAATGGAGGATTGGGTTTGTTTTTCAATTGTAGTCAATATTGCAGAATAGCTATTCAAGCAGATGGAATAGAATCAATGGTTCAAGAGCGCTCTCTTACACCCTATGTAGTAAAATGTTCAATGGGATATTTGTTTTCAAAAGTTTGTTCTGTGAGTATTGAAACACAAAAGGAGCAGGATAGACCGTTGATTTTAAATGGATTTATCTATTATGATTTCTTGGATAAAATGTATGCTGCTGTTGGGGTTTCTACTGGAACGCCCATTTTTACAATTGGTGCTGGTTATTTTTTGCATCATTATCGATTGGGATTAGGAACTTCCTTTCACCCTTTATTGGGTACAAGTACAGGTTTATCATTCGTTTACACAGTCAATCCAATCAAATGAGGTATTGTTTTGTTATCCTTTTTTGTTTTGTTATAGCTAAGCTTTATGCACAAGACCAACAATTGTCTCGATTGCTTGAAGACCAAATTTTGGCTTCAGAAGGTAACGAACAAGAAGAAGATGTACAATTATTAGATGGGTATTTACGTAAGAAATTAAATATCAATCTTGCTACACCTGAGGAGTTGGCTGTTTTTCCATTTTGGAATCCTTTATTATCAGAACAATTAGTACGTTATCGTAAGCTTCTAGGTAATATTGAGCATGTGTTAGAGTTGCAAGCTGTTCCAGGATTTACACCAGATATAATTCGAAAACTAGTACCTTATATTACAGTGATTCAACAAGAATCATTACATGAAAGTGTACTGAAAAGTGTGCAAAAAGCCGACCAAATGATTTTAGTCAGAACATCTTTGATGACAACAAATGTCGATACTTCTGCATTTAATCCATACATGTTGTTGCGATATCAATTGCAATCTACGCATTTATCATTTGGATTGTTAACTGAAAAGGATAATGGAGAATTATTTTTTCAATCCCCAAAAGGGATTTCTTTTTTATCTAATTATTTGTCTTTTCAGCAATTTGGAAGGGTAAAGAAGTTGATTTTGGGGGATTATATCGTAAGTATTGGACAAGGATTAATACTATGGCAGGGTCGTCCGGTGAGGAAAACCAGCTTGCCGATGCTGATTAAAAGAGAAGCTATGTTGTTACAACCCTATCGTTCTACGGATGAAAACCGTTTTATGCGGGGTATTGCATTGGAAGCAAAGTTTGGACGATTAGGCATTATGGGGTTTATATCTAAAAATTCGTTGGATGCTACAATTAAAGAAGATACTATACAACATATTCAGTATATCACCGCTTTCAGTAATACAGGTTTGCATCGAAGTGAAAGTGAGATAATTGGGAAAAATGCAGTAACTGTGAGCAGTGGGGGTGTGGTTTTAAATTATGCATCAAGTAGGATTAATATTGGATATGGTATTGTACAACATCATTTGTCAATACCAATTTTTCGTGATTTTGTACCATATAATTTATTTGCGCTTAATGGAAAACATTGGGTGAGTCAAGGGGTGCATTATTCAAACACTAATAGAAATCTACATTGTTTTGGAGAAATAGCTTTAGATGGGTTATCACATTGGGCATCTGTACATGGATTATTGCTTTCTTTAGATCCCAAGCTAGACATTTCACTAATGTATCGAAAAATTGACAAAGGATATCGTTCATTTTTATCTAATGCATTTACCGAAGGCACAGAACCCAATAATGAAGAAGGGTTATATATGGGGATGATATTTAAGCTAGATGCAAAGGTTTCTCTGGGTATGTATGTTGATTATTATCGTTTTCCTTGGTTAAGGTATGGAATAAACAAGGCGGGTTGGGGACAAGACAATATGGTGATATTTACTTGGAAACCGGCAAAGCTTACAGAGATATATTTTCGGTTAAAAAAAGAACAAAAAGTAGCCAATATTTCTTCAGAGTTGGTTATGTTACCCGTTGGGCTGGTTAAAACAACATCGGGTAGATTCCATGTTGAACACCAGTTTTCCCTTCAAACTTCTTGGAGAATGCGGATGGAATTTAGCCATTATAGTGTTGATGGAATAAATAGTGCAGGAATGGTATCGTATACTGATTTTTTTTGGAAGTGGCCAAAGCGTTCAATTCAATTCAATGGTAGGGTTATGTTATTTGATACGATGGATTATAATTCGCGGATATATGCATTTGAGAATGATCTTGCATTTTCTAGTAGTATTCCTTCATTTTATGGACGAGGTATAAAAACATATATTAATTGTCGTATAGGTATTGCAAAGCGTTGCAATATCTATTTGAAATATGCTTTCATGAATAAAAGTGAAGAAATATCAAATACAACGAGAGCTGAATTGGTATATAGGTTTTGATAATAAATATTTAAAATAAATTTAATATGTTTAATAAATGGTTATGATTTTTTTTTAAGAATTTAAATACATCAAAAGTGGAAAAAATCGATTATTAAAAGAATAAGTGATTGATTTTGATAGCTAATACACATTAAATTAATTATAATATGTACAATGAGTTATGAATTTCGACAATTTTATTTTATTTTTTTTAACAATTTTTAACAATTTTTAACAATTTTTAACAATTTATTTACATTTTTTTAACATTTAATAATTTTTTTCCTAATTTCATTTGAATAATTCCTGATTAAAATCTTAAAAATGAAGAAAATTGTTACTTCTCTGGTTGTGGCATTGCTGTTTTTCGCGATGGCAACTACCGCACAGGTCCGTATCATTACGGGATCTGTAAAAGATGAACAGGGTACAGTGGTTCCTAATGTATCTGTTCAGGTTAAAGGATCCAATACTACTGTATTGGGAAATGAAAAAGGTGTTTTCAAAATCAGTGCAGCAGATAATGCAGTATTGGTTATTAGTGCGATTGGTTTCAATAGCTTGGAACTAAAAGCTGGAAAATTATCTGCTTTAAATGTTACGTTATCCAAGAAAGTAAATGAATTGGAGAATGTAGTAGTTACTGCACAAGGTATTCGTAAGAAATCAAAGGAAATTGGTTATTCTTATGCCAAAGTTTCCAATGAAGAAATTTCTGTAGGTCGTGCTCCACAATTAACGCAAGCATTGGCTGGTAAAGTTTCAGGTTTGGCGATTTACACTGTGAACAATAGTGTTGACCCTGCTGTAAAAGTTATCTTGAGAGGTTACCGTTCATTGACTGGTAATAACGAAGCTTTGATTGTTATTGATGGTATGCAAACAACAGCTACCACATTGGCGTTGATTAACCCTGCTGATGTAGAAAGTGTATCTATCTTAAAAGGTGGACAAGCTGCTACATTGTACGGTTCCGCCGGCATCAACGGTGCGTTGGTTATTACTACCAAAATGGGTGCCAAGGGTAAATTGAAAGTTTCTTACTCAAATGCAACCAACTTTGAGCAAATCAGTTTCCTTCCTGAGTTTCAAAGTAAATATGGATCTGGTTCTCAATACTATCCTTATGTATTTGGAGATGCAGGTTATGATCCAAGTTCTGCGAACAGGATGAAAGAAAACTGGCGTTCTTACGAAAACCAACAGTATGGTGATGCCTACGATGGCAGTATGCGTATTGCTGGTCGTACATTATCTGATGGAAGCAAATTGGTTATCCCTTACTCTCATGTGGAGAATATTCGTAGAAAGAGTTTTGATATTGGTGTTTCTACCAATAATCAAGTAAGTTTCCAAGGTGGTGATGAAACATCTACTTACTATATGTCTTTTGAAAACCAAAAGATCAATGGTATCGTTCCTGGAGATAAAAGTGATAGAACTGGTGTTCGTGTAAAATCTTCTAAAGAATATGGTAATTTATCTACCAGTTTCAATGCAAGTTATACACAAGCAGCTTATAATAGAACTGGTGCTGATTTCTACAATGATATCATTAATACCGCTTCATGGGTAGATTTAACTACTATGAGAGATTGGAGAACAAATAAGTTTGCAAATCCAAACGGTTATTATAATGATTATTACAATAATCCTTATTTCAACAAAGACATCAATCGTTTAAATTATAAGGATGCCAACATCCAAGGTAACTTTGACATTACGTATAAGGCTACTCCTTGGTTATCTATTTACAACAAATTGGGCATGATGAACAACTCTCGTACTGGTAAAAATTCCGTAGAGAAATTCACTTACTCAGATTGGGCAAAAAATAGTGCAACAATCCCAGCTCCTTGGAATCGTTATGATGACTATCCTGGTATTTACCGTGCCATTTCAGATGTTGTTGGTGGTGTTTCTGATTATTCTACTACAGAAAATGTACTAAACAATGAGTTCCAATTGCGTATGCAAAAGGACTTGGGTATGTTTGAAAACAAATTGACTTTGGGTTACAGTGTGTACCAGCGTTATACAAAAAGTATTTCAGTTAGTTCTAGCTCAATTGTTGTACCTGATGTTTACAATGTATCAAACAGACAAGGTAATTTAGGTGGTGGTGAAGCCAATACAACTGAACGCAGGTTTGGTTATTATGGTGACCTTAGCACCAACTTGAAAAATATGGATTATTTGAACTTGAACATAACTGCTCGTTATGATGCAACTTCTAAGTTCTTCAAACCAACAAGATCAGCTAGTCAATACAAATATTTGTACTACGGTGCTGCATTGTCTTTCATTGCTACAGATGCATTCCCTGTATTGAAAAGCAAATATTTGAATTATGCTAAACTTCGTGCTTCATACAATAAAAATGGTAATGATAACATTCCATTATACGGTTTAGATCTTTCTTATTCAAACGGAGCTAACTTCCCTTATGGCAACCAAGTAGGTTTATCAGTAGGTAATACCTTACCTGATGCTAACCTTAAGCCTGAGTTTGTAACTTCTTACGAAGTGGGTGGTGAATTTAGTTTGTTCAACAACAGAGTTAACCTTGATGTATCTTGGTACAAACAAAATTCTATAGGTCAAGTATTAACAGTAAAGATTCCGAATACTACTGGTTTCTCTAACTTGTTGATTAACGTAGGACAAGTTGACAACTGGGGTTATGAGGCTGATTTAAAAGTTCAATTATTACGTGCTAAGAAATTGAAATGGGATGTAAACTTTAAATACTCTTATAATGACAACAAAGTTGTTGCATTGTATCCAGGTATTACTCAGTTTGCTTACGGTGGATATTCTTATGCCACATCAAATGTTATCTTGGATGGTCGTTTCCCTGTGTTAAAAACAAACGGATATTACTATGCAACAGATGGTTCTGGTATGAGAAGGGTAAATTCAACAACAGGTTACCCAGTTCAAAATACAGCACTTACTGAGCGTGGTAGTACGCTTCCTCGTCACATGCTTGGAATGGGGTCTTCAGTAACTTACGGTGATTTCCGTTTATCATTCAACTTTGAATACCGTGGTGGAAACGTAATGTTCTCTGACCTTGGTCGTCAAATGACCTTCACTGGTTCTGGAAAATGGACAGAAAACAGAAATGATCAAATATTTGCTAATTCATATTATATAGACGCAAGTGGTAAAGACGTACCTAACACAACTGTAAAAGTACGTGAACCAGAATACGCTTTGTGGGTTAACAACTATCGTTTGATTTCTGAGAACTTTGTTTGTCCAGCTTGGTTTATCAAATTAAGAGATTTAAATCTTTCTTATTCTTTGCCAAACAATTTGGTTAAAAAGACAAAAGTATTTAGTGCTGCAAACGTTGCACTTTACGGAAGAAACTTGTTTACTATTGTAGACAAAGCAAACATGTTTACTGATCCTGAATTTAGTTACACAGCAGGAAACGGAAGTGGTATCAATAATACCGGCCAAACTCCTCCAGTACGCCAGTATGGATTTAACGTAAACTTTACTTTTTAATCAACCTCTAATAAAATAACGAAATATGAAATTGAAGTATTTATATATAGGAGTGATTATGTTCTTAGTAGGGTCTGGTTGTAAGAAGGAATTCTTAAACGTAAACACCAACCCTAATGCACTACCTACAGCAACCCCCGCGTACGTAATCGCGAATGCCTTAAACACCACTGCTGCCAATATGGTTTCTCCAAACGAAACCGGTATGTATTGGTCTGGACATTGGTCTCAATCTAATGGATATATCATTAGTACTACTTTGTTCCAATATCAGTTTACCAATGGTGATTTCAACTATTGGGATAATACCTACGACAACTTGTATGATTACAAATTTGTTATCGAGAATGCCGCAGCCTATAATCAAAAATACCTGAAAGGACCTGCAAAAGTTATGATGGCGTATAACTTCCAGAAATTGGTAGATTTGTACGGTAATATTCCTTTTTCTGATGCCTTGAAAGGTGTTGGTTCTTTGGCTCCAAAATTTGATGATCAAAAAGCAGTTTACGAAGGTTTGATAACCTTATTAGACAGTGCAATTTTGGATTTGAAATCAAATGCATTTGAAGGAACATATGCTTCTTCTGATATCATTTTCAAAGGAAGCGCTTCCAATTGGGTTAAGTTCGCAAATTCTCTGAAGATGCGTATACTTATGCACCAATCTCGCATTAGCGGAAGAGATGCATACATTACCGGTGAAATCAACAAAATTGTAGCTGAAGGTTCTGGTTTTATTACTGGTGCTGATGTAGGTGCAAATCCTGGTTATGTTGCTTCTGCTGGTCAAATTAACCCAGTATACAACACTTGGGGTTATAATGAAAATGGCGCTAGAAGTGCCACCAATAATTTCCCAAGGATTACTGACTTCACTGTAAAAGCATTATTGGCTACCAATGATACCTTCCGCTTGAAGCGTTTTGTTTATGCTCCAGGAAATGAAAATCCTGCAGTTCCAGGTGTTAGTTTAAACCCTGAAATTGCTGCAAACTATGTTGGTGTTCCTTTCGGATCTAGTGCTGGTTACCCAGTACCGGCAACTTGCGCAATCGGACCATGTTTGTTGATTAAAGGTGTATTTAACAAGCCTCTAATTATCATGACTGCTGCTGAAGTGCAATTTTGCTTAGCTGAAGCTAAACAACGTTATCCTACAGTTGGTTTAACTGGAACTGCACAATCATACTACGAAGAAGGTGTTAAACAATCTTATCGTGTATTGGGTGCTGACGTAACAAAAGTTCCAGCATTGTTGACTAGCGGTTTACAAGATGCAGATTTCGTAGCTTCTACTAACAAATTGAATGCTATTGCTTACCAAAAATGGTTGGCAGTATCTTACTTCACTGGCTTAGAAGCTTGGACAGAATACAGAAAAAACAACTATCCTGCAACTCCACAGTCTAAGAATGTTGTTGGAACAAGCCGCCCTCTTCGTTTGTTCTACCCTGGTACTGAATTAGGTTCTAACGGAGCTAATGTAAACGCACAAGGTACTATCGATCCATTGGCAACCCGTTTATTCTGGGATGTTGACTAATTAGATAAGTATTGAAGTAGTTTAATCACTATTCTACATATAAAGGCGACTGTATTTTATAATACAGTCGCCTTTTATTTTCCAAAATATAAGGTAGTTAATTTACAGCTCAAATTGCCATTCAAAGAGTTTGTAAGGTGTATAGTTGAACCCTAATTACAATTTATGGCTTATCTGCAGCATTTGTTTTGCTAACTTGAAGATTCACGAGCAAAAAGCAAAGCCTAAAAACAATGGAATGAAAATAATGGATAGTCAAGGTTTTATAATTTAGTTAGATGGAATTATGAATAAAAAAAATCGAAGTCCCTCTTTAACCGAAATTACTCATTAGGAAAATTGAAAATCTTTTTTTAATAGCTCCTAGCTTTAGCTAGGGGTTTTATGGGTATTATGAAATGGCTTTAGCCTCAAAATTTGCTTTATTCTTCTAATGCGTAAACTAGGTTTAATAGTCTTTAGCTATAGCTAGGGGTTTATTTGTATTATTGAAAATGCTTTAGTTAAATAATTTATTTTATTCTTATAATGCGTAATCTCGGTAAATGGAAATAATGTTAAATCTTTGGGTGCAATTGGGGTTGATTAGGGATGTAAAATTGCATTAAGCCTATGTGTTTTTAAAATATATGTTTTAATGCAGTTGAGCGACAATAACTATATCCATACAGCGTATCAGCGTGTAGGAAGTGTTGTTTTTGATGATAGAATTGTTTAGAATTAGAAATTATATGCGATAAAAAAAGATATTTATTTGTTGAAGTGAGAAATTCGTCTACCTTTGCACTCCCAACGAAATATGCGGGGTGGCAGAGATGCCAAAAGATCTTTGAAATTTGGGAAATAATAACATTCTGTTTTAAAATCAGGAGTAAGGAAGTCACGAATATTATATTAAGAAAGAACAAAGA
>Ga0164294_10002668_pt1 | contig 16025 bp, 13 predicted proteins | sample GEODES005metaG_FD_111479 | JGI IMG/M metagenome (GOLD analysis project Ga0164294, IMG submission 111479) | Oligotrophic lake water microbial communities from Sparkling Lake, Wisconsin, USA - GEODES005 metaG | ecosystem: Environmental > Aquatic > Freshwater > Lake | place: USA: Sparkling Lake...
TTGCCGGGCGGCGGACCTCGCTTTCCTGGCCGGACGGCTTCTATGTGAACTATGATTATCTCGTCACCGGCGACATGCTCAGCGTTCGCGAATATGGGGCGAGCTCAGGTGCGGGAGTTCTGGCGATCTATGGCTACGATCAGCTTGGGCGCCGGACGAGCATCACGCGCGGCAATGGCACGGCGGCGAGCTACGGTTATGATGGTGTGTCTCGACTGGTCTCGGCGAGCGAGGACCTGTCTGGCGGCAGCTATGATTTCACAAACAGCTTCAGCTACAACGCGGCTAGCCAGATCCTGAGCGCTACCCGCTCGAATACTGCCTATAGCTGGAATGGCTATGTTGCCGTGAACCGGGGATACACGCACAATGGTCTCAACCAGACCGTGGTGGCGGGCTCCGGGGGAATTCTCTATGATGGCCGAGGCAATCTTACCTTTTCGAACGGCTCAAACTTCACCTATGGCGCGCAGAACCAGCTGACAAGCGGTCCAGGCGTTGGGTTGACCTATGATCCGCTGCTGCGCCTCTATCAGATCAATGGCTCTGGCCTGACCCGCTTCGGCTATGACGGCGCTGAAGTGGTGGCCGAGTACAATGGCTCGAATCTGCTCACCAAACGATATGTTCGCGGTGCCAGTATCGATGAACCCTTGGTCTGGTACGAGGGCAGCGGCACAGGAGACCGTCGTTGGCTGGTGCCAGACGAGCGCGGCTCGATCATTGCGGTGACCAATTCAGCGGGTGTGCCGATCACGATCAACAGCTATGATGAATATGGTATTCCGAGCTACGCTAATTCGGGCCTGTTCCAGTATACCGGCCAGATGTGGCTCGCTGATCTTGGTATGTATAACTACAAAGCGCGTGTCTACTCACCAACGTTGGGCAGGTTCCTGCAAGCTGATCCAATAGGATATGGCGATGGCATGAACATGTACGCTTATGTCCACAACGATCCGATCAATTCTCGGGATCCCACTGGAACGGCTGACATAACGGTGACGGGTACGCCGCCCCCGAAGCCGCCTGTGGTAAGGGTGGTGAATACGGTTCCTGCGTTCGAGACCGAGCCGCTCCCTGAACCCTTTGCGGAGAAGGGAGAGGGAGATGCTCAGGACAACAAGCAGAAAAAGCAACAGCAACGGGCGAACTGTGCGGCGATACAAAAGGCATTGGACTCACCAGCCGTCAAGGCGGCCATCAAGCAGGCCTTGGCTGAAAGTGTCTTGGCCGGTGGTCGAAGCACGCAGGAAGTTGGTTTCTGGGTGTCTGAAAAAGCCGAGGGGGAGGGGTATGTTGTTTGGGGCAGCTCGCCTTCGCGTGATTCAGAGAATATCGCTCCCGGTAAGGCATGGCCCACCAACTTCTTGGGCCTAAGATATTGGGCAGCTGGCGCTCAGCGGCCATTCCTTTTCATTCACACGCATTTTCAGTTGAGCGGTGGGCAGCTCGCACTGTCCCCGCAGGATGAAAACTACCCTTCGACAACTGAGGGAAAAGGATCGATCGTAGTTGCGGTGAATCAGGACGGAACCGCCTATTGCACGAAGAGGAGCTAGGAATGCGGATATGGTGGGGCGCGTTGGTTATCGCATTGGGCTTATCTCTTGTCGCAAATGTAGTCTTGGTCATTGGCGCTTTGCGCGGCCACCATGACAGCATGGGTTATCTTGAAATGGATGCCCCCCTGGTTCAGCGCATGATTACAGATTACGCAAAGGAAGTAGGTGCACCTACCAACGATCTTATGCGGAGCCGCTTTCCTATCTCGATATATCTCGATGACCGGAAATGCTTCACGCTGCAGCTTAAGAAGGGCTATATCGGCTTTCAGCCTGTATACTGTTTCAGGCGCAGTGACGACGCGCTTGTCTATAAACGCGTCCGTCAAATGTAACGTGCTTCGGTGTTTTGCAATCAGGGTGGCGCCTTGTAGATCTGGCCGAGCACCGTGACGCTTGGTGATACCTTGGCGCGCTCGATCGATTCCAGATAGCGCATTGCGTCAGGTCGCCGACCCTGCCGAGCTCTCCTGACATTCACTGGCATGGGTTTAATGAAATTCATGGCCGTCCATTGACGGCAGTGGGAGCGACGGGCGTCTGGATAGGGGGCAGTCGTCTGGGCGACGTGGCGGATAATGATCAGGTGCACGACGCCGGCTGGGGCTGGGCTGGTTTATGTCCGGTGCCCGGCCCGTCGGTCTTCGGACCCAGGGCGGACTGCGTAGCCGTACCCGATGGCGAGGATGGCGGGCATGGTAGCTGCGGCTCTAGAGGGGACCGCGGTCAAGGTGGCAGCATGGCGATGCTTGCCCACATTCGTCTTGGGACGCTCGAGGGTTTCGAAGCCGGGCAGCTGCGCGTTATGGGCCAAGCAGGCGCCGGCACTGCTGGCGCAGCTGGTGGGAAGGGTGGCGATGGTGGGCGTAGCGGCGACGGTGCCGCAGGGCTTCGCGATCCGGCTCTGACCCTGAATGCCGGAACCGGAGGCCAAGGCGGCGATGGTGGACGGGGCGGCAACGGCGGCCTGGCCTCCAACATTCTCGTCACCGTTCAGGCAACCGACGCCGATCGAATTTCCCTGATCTCCCTGCCGAGCCAGGGTGGGCCCGCGGGGCAGGGCGGGGCCGGCGGCGCACCGGGTATCGGGGTTTGCGACAGCCAGGCCGAACGGCAGCAACTAGGGCGCAAAGCTGTCACGCACGGTTCTCAAAATGAAGGGCTTCCCGGGCAGCAGCCCTTAGCGTTGCGGAACAGCAGCTCCGGCATATGGATCATACGCTGAGGTTGCCGCCGGTGCCGGGATTGGCGGAGGTGGCGAGGGCAAGGCTCGCTCAGATCGGAGCTCTGCTGATACGTTTGGCAGGATCACTCCGAGGATTCCTGCCGCGATTGTACGCGAGCCGAACAGGATGAAGCACCCCGCGATCACAGTTACTCCGCGCCTGATCGGCAAACGACCGTTCAGCATCAGGAAGCCGACGCCTCCGACGGCGATGAGAGCGATGCTCGTCGCGATCGTCCCAAGCGCCACGGCCTCGATCCACTTGACCGCAGCAACAAGCGGGCTAGCCCCTATCGGGTCGGCGAGGGACGGAGCGATCATGCAAGCAGAACCTCGGCCACGCGCCGTTGTCCGCCGGCACGGGCTAGCTGCACATAAACGTCCACCGTGCTGCGCACATAGTGGCGGACATCATCACGGCTGAGTTGGGTGCCGGCCTGTAGCACCAGCAGCACGATCTGCTCGATCGCGCGCTCGGCGCTGTCGGCATGGACCGACGTCATCGAGCCTGGGTGCCCCGTATTAATAGCACGCAGGAAGGTATAGGCCTCCTCGCCGCGCAGTTCGCCCAGGATGATCCGGTCCGGCCGCATACGCAGCGATGCAGCGAGCAGGTCGGTCGCACTCACCCGCGCTTCGCCGAGATTTCCCCGCGCAGCGAGTAGGCCGACCAGGTTTTCGTGATGCTGGTGCAACTCGGGCGTGTCCTCGATGAGGATCAGCCGTTCCTCGGCCGGGATCTCGCGGATCAGCGCGTTGAGGAACGTGGTCTTGCCGGTCGAGGTGCCGCCCGAGACGAGGATGTTCTTGCGGGCCTTCACTGCGGCCGCGAGCATGCCGGCGATGTCACCGGCCTCGAGCATTTCGGCGAGACGCAGATCGGTTTCGGATTTGCCGGCCACAAGGCGCCTGCTGGTATCTGCAAAGGCACCTGCGGCGACATAGTCGCTCAGCGCAAGGTCCGAGGATATGTGCTTGCGGATGGCGATCGCCATGGCGCCGCGCGTGGCGGGTGGTGCGGCGATCTGAACGCGCGATCCGTCCGGCAGGCTGGCGGAAAGCAGAGGGTGCTCGCGGCTGATCCCTTGGTGCGAGATCGCCGCGATCTGGCGGGCAAGGCGCTCGAGAGTAGGGGTATCGAGGTCGGGCGCATCGTGCCGCTCGACGGCGCCGCCCAGGGTCTCGGCCCAAATCTCTCCCGGACGGTTCACATAGATGTCGGTCACCTCCGGACGCGCGAGGAGAGCTGCAAGCGGTGCGAGATAGGCCCGCAGATAGACATGGGTGTCGTTTGCGGGCGCGGCTTCGCTCACCGGTTCTCGACGCCGGTAAAATCAAGGTCGCGGGCGACAAAGATCGAGATGCTCTTGGCGGCCTTCACCTTGAGCGTGGGCTTGATGTTCGTCGGAGATGGACTGCGGGTGGCACCGTTGATCGTGCCGGGCAATGCCACGATCACCTGGCTGTCAGCCGCGCGCGAGGCGAGGTTGACGCCGACATCGAGCGCCGATTGCAGGATCGCACCGGCAAAGCGCTCGAAGAAATGCGAGTTGACGCTGGCTCTGATCCCGCCCTGGCCCAGCGGATCGGTGGCAGGCGAGCCGATAGCGATGGTGGCGCCGTCCGGGCGGATCAGCCGGATCCAGTTGACCAGCATGCGCTTCTGGCCACTCTCGGTGTCCGAACCATATTCGCCAATCAGGCGGCTGCCGCGCGGGATCAGGATGCGGCTGCCGTCAAAGCCCCGGATGTCGCGCGAGACGATCGCGCGCGCCAAGCCGGGACTGGAGGAATCAAGCGCTGTCTCCAGCACGGCGGGGATCAGCGTCCCCTGGGGAACCGTCGTTGCCTTGTTGGACAAGACGCCCGCGCCGGTGCGCGTTCCGGCAACCGCCGACTTTGAGCCCGATTGTCCAGTTGCCCCGTTCACCTGGCCGGACGCATCACCCGAGGCCTTGTTGGTGCCCGCGGTGTTGTCGATCACCAGCATCGGCTCACTCGCAATGCGCGCTGGGGCGGCTGCCGACTGAATCTGCGACGGTACCTGATAGCTGGGCTGCGGCGCAGTATAGGCCGGCGCGAACGGTGCCCGCGGGCGCTGCTGGACAGGCGGAGCAATTGGACCCGGCGTCAGCAAGGCTGGCGGGACGGGGGCCGGCTGCGGTTCGACGACCGGCGGGACGTAGAGCGGCGGCACCGATAAGGGCGCCGAGACCGCGTCGGAGACAGGCGGGCGGACGGCCGGCGCGCTGGGCGCGCGGCGGCGCGCATCGAGGACCACGAACAGCAAGACCCCGATCCCGATTGCGACGAGTACCAGCGCCCAGGCCGGCGGTCCTGAGCGTGGCCGCGCAATCACGGGAAGCACATTGTTGCCCGCTGGCGTCGTCGGCGCGGAGGGAAGGGTGGGGTTGCTCATTTCTCGGTCACCACCCGCACGGCTTCCGCCTTCCGATCATCGATACGAAACACCAGTCGGTCCTGGATGCTGTCGATTACCATCCGACCGTCGCGCATCATGCCATTGATCAGCGTCTCCTGACCGCGGCCATGCAGAGCGTAGATGGCGGGAAGCGCACGGTCTTCGGGCCATTCGATATAGGTGTGGACGCCGTCGTCATGGATCGCGCTTGGACGAAGCGCTGCGTTGCCGCGCACACGGTAGCGGCCGACAACCTTCTCCTCGCTAGCGGAGGCAGGGCTTTCGGTTAGCGAGGCGGGGTAGCGGAACTTGACCGACCAGGCGGTGTCGGGGCGCGGATCCGAAAGCGGCGATAGCTGGAAATTATAGGTCCGGGTGTCAGTGATGACGAGCATGTTGGTGGAGACGCCCTCGCGCACTGGCTTGATGAACAGCCGGTCGCCGCGACGATTGGCGGTTACCTGCCAGGCGCCGCTGTCCCCCAGCGCGACATTCTCGACCTGCTCGTCGGGTGCCAGCTCGATCGTCACCTGGTAGCCAGGCGCAGCTTCCAGCCACACCACCTGCTCGGGCCGATAGTCTACCGTCTGGATATGCGAGTTGCCTATACTAGGCTGCGGACGCACCTGAGCCTGCGCCGCAAGCGGGCTCAGCAACAGGACGGAGGCCAGCAGGGCTCTCATCGTGCAGGCGCCTGCGGGGTTGGTGCGGTCAAGGAAGGCGTCTGGGCGGGCGGCGCCGTAGTCGCCGCGACCGTTGCGGGCGCAGTAGGCGCTGGCTCGGCCGACGGCAGCGCTTCCGCGTCACGGCGATAATGGGTGACCTCAAAGCCGAGCGGGTTGATGAACCGGTCCTCAAGGCTCATCGGTGCGCCGGAATAGCGATAGCGGACCACGGAGATCCAGGCCCGTGCCGGCTGGACCGCGCCATTGGCATCGCGCTGGATCGTCTCGAAGCGGACCAGTGCTCCGTTGTTACCAAGCGGCGACACGCTCTTCACGCGCGTTTCCACCACGGTGCTGCGCGGCAGGCGGACGAGCGGACTGTCCGGGTTGTTCGCCTGCATGAAGCCCGTATAGGCCTTGCGCGCCTCTCCCTCGGACCAGAGCGATACCTTGCGGTAATTGGCCTGGAGTGTGGCGGCGTCAAAGCCTTCGCGCGCGATCACATATTGGACGAGGAAGGACTGGGTCAGCGCGGCATTGGCACTGACCTGCTGCGCATCCAGGGGCTTGAGTGCCTGGACATAGCCGGTCTGTCTGTCGACGAGCAGCGTATAGGGCACGACCGTTTTGAGTGGTGTCAGTGCGAGCAGTGCGGCTGCTTCCATCAGCGCGATCGCGCTGGCGACGCCGGCGACAATCCAGGCGGTGCGCCGCGAGCGGCCGAGTACGGCCCGATTATCCTCGGCCCAGCTTCCGGCTTCGCGGTAATAGGCGTCGAGCGCTTCACGCGCCTGCTTCTTCATTGCTTGCGGTCCCGTCGTGTGGCGCTGGCCGATACCCGGCTGCGGGTTCGGCGATGGCTTTGCCCGAGTGGCATCGGAATATTGGCGGGCATGTTACGCAGGCCACTGGCGTCCGGTGTGCGCGGCGCGGCGCCACCACCGCCGGTAAGGGCGGTTTCCTGACGCTGGATGCGCGCCACGGCTTCAGCAACAGCGGCGGCACGGGAATGTTGCTCGGCAGGAGGCTGGAGTCGCTCGGGCAGCGCCACGGGTTGGGCGCGATCGAGCAAGCCAGAGGCGGCGTCAACGCGATCGGCCAGGCTCCGCCAGATCGCTCCGATCCGGACCGCCATTGCGACGCGTGCCGCCATGCCAAGCCCGCCGAACAGCGCCAGGCCGAAGGCAAGCATGGTGACGAACAGCTCGTTGGTCGCGCCGCCGATGGGCAGCCCTGCCTGGCGTCGCTCGATAAGGTTGGTGAGCCACGGCTCCAGCAAGGCGAGCTCGACGCCCAGCAGCACGGTGACTGCCACTGCCCCGAGGATTGCCGCGATCAGCCCGCGCACCCAGCCTTCGAACAGGCTGCGCGTGCCCTCGAATAGCAGCATCGCGATGAAGAACGGGCCGATCGCGAGGAGCAATCCGGCGATCAGCCGGACCGAGCTATAGGCGGCGATCGTGGCGGTCAGGAAGGTGGTCCGCGCGGTACCGAGCGCAAAGGGCCCGAGGATGCTGGAGGGTTCCGGGTTGCCTTGCTGGACCAGTGCGGGCTGGCCATTGGCATCCAGGGCAGGGCGCATGGTGACGCCGGCCGGGCCGGTGCCCACCGCGTTCAGCGCGACCAGCGCATTGTCGACCTGTTGCAGCCGCGCGGTCAGTCCGCCGGTAGCGCCGGGTAGCCCCGCCGGCCCACCGGCACCCGCGGCCAGTTCGGCAGGTGCATGCATCGCGACGTCATAGGCGAGGGTGCGGTATGCGCCCCAGCTGGTGGCGAGCGCCAGCACGACACCGATCTTGACCAGCGCCAGTACCCCTTCGCGGACATTCGGCGTATCGCCGAACAGCAGCCGATAGCCGTAGAAGGCGATGAACAGCGTGACGAGCCCGGTCAGCAACAACGACAGCGGTGATCCTGCGGCCGCGGCGGCTTGGTAGCCGGCGGCACCAATCGTCTGCGCCTGGCAATCTACAAAGGTCAGGACGCTCTGGAGATAGGCGCCATCCGTTATGCCGGGGCAGCGGTTCATGCGACCTCCAGCAGGCGCGGTAGCCAGTCGGCCGGGTCCTCGCCATGCTCGGCACGGATCTGGTCGAGTAGCCGCACCGTGCGCTCGCGGCCCGACAGAATGGTGAGAAGCTCGCGCTCCCCGCTCAGGTTGAGCCGCGCGACGACGCTTTCATTGCCGTGCTTGATCAGGAAGCAATGCGCATTGTCCGGCAGGGTGCGAACCAGGTCATATTCATGCTCGGTCAGCCCGAAGCCCTCGACATAGTCGGTATGCCGCGCCTTGGGATTGGCCATGAAGATCTGGGTGGCGGCCTGCTCGATAATCGCGCTGGCGATGCGGCTCTCGATCGCGTCCTGCGCGCTCTGCGTCGCGAAGCCGACGATACCGTTCCGCTTGCGGATGGTCTTTTCCCAATCCTTGATCCGGCGGACGAACGCATCGTCGTCGAGCGCCTTCCAGCCCTCGTCGACCACGATGATCGCCGGTGTACCGTCCAACCGTTCCTCAACACGGTGAAACAGGTACATCATCGCCGGGGTACGCACGGCGGGATCGTCGAGGATCTGGGTCATGTCGAAGCCGACCGTGTCGGCGGATAGGTCCGTCAGGTCCTCCGCATTGTCGAAAAGCCAAGCACGCTCGCCATCGCTCCACCAGGGACGCAGCCGCGCCCAGAGATCGGCACCGTGCGGGCGATGTCCACCGCGGAAAAGCTCCACAAGATGGCGCAGTCGCCGCTGAGCCACAGGCTGGCCGAAACTGGCGTCGATCGCGTCCTTGATCCGGGCTAGCTCCTCGATATCAGCTCCGCCTGCGAGCAGAGCCACCCAGTCGATCAGGAACTGGCGGTTGGCGGGGCTGTCCTCGATCTGCAGTGGGTTGAGCCCTGAAGGCGTACCCGGGCGGAGAATGTCGTAGCGCCCACCTATCGCGCGCAGGAACGGCTCGGCGCCGCGATCCTTGTCGAAGAAGATGATGCGCGGCGCGAACTTGCGAGCCTGGGCGAGCAGGAAGTTGAGCACCACCGTCTTGCCCGAGCCGGAGGGGCCGATGACGGTGAAATTACCGAGGTCGCCGTGGTGGAAGTTGAAATGATAGGGGCCAGCGGCGGTGGTTTCGAGCAGGGTCACCGCATCGCCCCAATGATTGCCCGTCGCCTGGCCGTGGGGCAGGTTATGGCCGTTGGCGAAGCCCGCGAAATTGGCAGTCGAGATCAGGCCGCGACGCGCGATATATTTGAAGTTGCCGGGAAACTGCGCCCAAAAGGCGGGTTCGAGCGCGATCTCCTCGCGCACGGCGATGATGCCGAGCTCGGCGAGCGTCGCTTGTACCTCGGCCACGCCCTGGTCGAGTTCGGCCAGCGTCTCGCCGCGCACCGCGATGGTCATATGATGCTCGCCGAAACCTGCGCGTCCCGCGGCCACTTCGTCCTTGGCGCTTGAGAGATCGGCGCGCAGGCTGATGGCCTCGTCCTCGGCCGCGCGCATCCGCCGCAGCGCCAGGTTCATCTTTGACAGCGCGGCCTGCCGCTCGACGAAGCCGAAGCTTTGCGAGATGGTGATTTCGAAGGGCAGGCGCAGCAGCTCGTCGAGCATGCCGGGCGCCGACTGGCCGGGATAGTCCTTGATCGACACCATCGCGACGAAGCTGCGGGGGGAGGGGCCTGCGGCGCCCAGTTCGATCGCTTCCTGGCCGAAGCTGATCCGGCGCCAGGGCAAATAGGCCCCCAGATCCTGTGCCGGCAGTAGCATCGGCCGGACCTCGCCATTGTAGAGCGAGGCGAGAAACTCGAGTGGCTCGGAGCAATGACCCTGCGGGGTCTCATAGACAGAAAGAAGCCGGGGCTCGTAGCTGCCGAGCGCGGCAATCAGCGCCTCGCGTGCGGTGTCGAGGGCACGCAGATCCTGAGCGGTGCCGGCGGCGGCCGAACTGCCACGCAGCCGGTCGAGCAGTCCCATCTTTCCCTGAAGTGGGCGGCGAACCAGAGTCAGGAACAGGTCATTGGTGTAGAGCCGGCGTTGGGTGAGGCGTGCCCGCCAAGCGGCATCCAGTCGGGTCGAGAAGGCGTCGGGGAACGTGCCGTCGAGCTCGGGCTCGATCGCCCGGCGGACGACATGATAATAGACCGCAAAACGGGATGACCCGATCGATTGGAGCACCGCGTCGCGCAGGCGCTTGCGATAGTTGAGTTCCTCGCTGTCCGCCGTCTCGAACAACAGGCCGCGCAAGTGGATGACCTGGCAAAGCATGCCATCGCGCGTCTCGATCGTGTGATCGTCGATATGCGCGGCATAGGGCAGATGGTTTCCTGCCGCCGCCTCGTTCGCAATCACCTTGGGATCGCGGGTCAGGGCCGGTAAGAATTGCATCGCCAGATCTTGTAATTGCGCACCCGTGGGCACCGAATGAGCTTCGCCAGCCAGAGGTCGAAGAAGCGCGGCTCGCGAAGGCAGACGAGCACGCCGATCAGATGGGTGGCGAGCGCTGCAACCAGAGCCCAGATCGATTTGAAGATCAGGAACAGCTCGGTCGCGACGATCGCATTGGCGACGAAATAGCTATAGGTGACGCCCGCGAACATCTGGGGGCGGGTCAGCGCCACGAACAGCGGATCGCGCTCAAGGCCGTTCACCTCAAAGGCCTGACTGGGCGGTCGACTGGATGCCGGCGACGATGCTCGCCGCGCCGAACAGGATGAAGCAGCCCAGAATAACCGTGGCACCGTATCGCCAGTTGATGCGTCCGGTAAGCATCAAAAGCCCTACTGCCGCAACTGCGATCACCGCCACTACCGTTGCGACCGTACCTAGCAGGGTGCCCTGCAGCCAGTTCACGGCAGACACCAAAACCCCTGAACCGGCGGGATCCCCGCGCAGATCCTGGGCGAATGCAATGGCTGGAGAGAATATTCCCACTAAACCGCCAACTATCAAGAGTTGGCGCACAAGAGCCTGGATCAACAAAATGCCCCCTCGATTCGGACCGCTATCCTGCGCGTGGTGGAGGCGCTTGCCAATGGAGATGAGGACAAAATCCTCTGAATGCACCGAAGTGGTTCAATGTGGAAAAATTGACATATTTTAGAAACATAACTCAACTTTGTTAGAAACAACGAGGGGGGCTTCCACTAGTCGCTATTTTGCGCCTGCAGTTTTCAAGCAGGGATGATGTCGCGTGGAATGTCGCTGCTGTCGTCCACTAAAGGAGAGGCTATGCGGCTTCGTTTCCTGGCGTGTTCTAGCGCCATGGCTATTAGCTTCGTGTCGTTGGCGGCCCATGCGCAGGAAACGACGACCTATCAGTATGACCAACTTGGGCGCCTGGTAAGTTCCTCGATCAGCGGCGGACCGAACACGGCGATGAAGACGGCCACGTGTTTCGACGCGGCAGGCAACCGCTCCAAGTATTTTACCGGCACAGGCGCGCCGCCTGTGTGCCCTGCGCCGACGCCGGGGCCGACTCCCACCCCCACTCCGGGGCCGACGCCGACCCCAACGCCCACCCCCACGCCGACAAACTCGCCGCCGGTTGCGGTGACGGACAGCACTTCGTTCCTCTGCTCGCAGACCAAGACGCTCAACCTGCTCGCAAATGACTACGACCCGGATGGCAATACGCCGCTGTCGCTGGTCAGTGTCTCGCCGGGTTCGGTTTGGGTGAGTATAACGAGCTCGACAACGGTGCTGATCTCGTCGAGTTCGCCTGGCACATTCTCGTTCAGCTATGTCGTGCAAGATAGCCTTGGCGCGACGGCGACAGGCTATGTCAATTTGACCGTTACAGGCAATCCAAACGTCTGCCTCCAAGAGCCACCTCAGTAGCCGGCGCCAGCCGCCGTTCCCGGATTCAGCCCGAGATTTGAGGTAATGCCAAATGCAATCCAGTCTCTTCAAGTTGCTAACCTCGTGCGCGCTGTTCTCTGCGGTGCCTTTGACCACCCACGCGCAGGAAATTCTGCCGCCGAAGGTGTACAGCACCACGCCTGGTGGAATTAACGTCGCCGACGCCACATTTGCCTATTCGGTCTCCGACCTTGTGATCGGCCCTCTCAACCTTGAGCGCTATCACCTCCAGGGCACCAAGAAGCCTAATAATCCGCAGATCGGCACGAACATGTCGCACAGTTTCGACATATACGTGGCGTCGAATCTCCGGCAGCTAACCGGCGCGCCGTGGCATTTGCCCAATCGCTATCGGCCGGTGGTGCATATCGGTTCCAGCGCGAGTGGCGTCTACGCGCAGCCGACCAATAACCTAGCGAGCATCGTTGATTGGAACCTCGATGCGCAGCGCTCGGGTGTGTTAAGCTGGAGCGGTGCGGCGACCTGGACCGGCGGTCACTACGTCTACACGGACAGAAACGGCACCATCTATTCTTTCTCCGAGACCGTCTCGGCAGCGGGTGTTCCCTTCAGTTCGCAGCGCGTTTCGCAGATCGTCTTTCCCGGTGGGCGCACTCAGACCTTCACTTACAATTCCAGCCAGCAGCTCAAGCTTGTCAGCGATTCCTCCGGCTATGCGATCGTCTTCGACTATAACGGCGCGAGCGATGTCACGGCAGCGTGCGGTTTCAACCTGTCGCGCACTTATGTGAGCGCTAGTAGCACCTGCAGCGGAGCGGCGCTCAAGGTGAGCTATGGTTATGACGGCAGCGGGAACCTGATCAGCGTGACCGCGGTCGATGGCAATGTGACCTACTATCCGGGCAATACCGCTTATGGAATCCCCTGCGTGCAACCGGCTGGTTATTCCGGCTGCAAGTTGGCGATGGGCTACTACAACATCACCTCGTCGCCTTACACCGTGCAGACCATGGCGGACGGCGCGACATGGACTGTCCAGGGATCGCGGCCGGAGATCCTCAACGATCCCGAGTCTCCCGGTGACCCCACCGATGGGGGCAATTCGGGAAGCGTCACAGACCCGGCGGGGAAGGTTACAAATGCTACCTTCACGAAGTCGACGCCCTATACCATTACCGATCCCAACGGGCGGACGACCTCTTATCGTTTCTATGGGGGGATTGAGCAGGACTATATGGGCACGCCCTATTCGGAGGGCACGATGCTCATCGAAGCGACGATGCCTGAGGGCAACAAGTATCAGGCCGAGTATAATGGTCCATTCCGTAATGTGACCAAGGAGACGCTGGTACCCAAGCCTGGCAGCGGCTCGCCGAACCTTGTTAAGGAATATGGCTATGGCAGCTGTTTTACGGGTGGCGGCACCTATCAAAACTGCGGCAAGCCAGCCTGGGTCAAGGACCCTAAGGGTAACCAGACGGACTTTGCCTATGCCACATGGGGCGGTTCACTCAGCGAGATGCAGCCGGCGCCGGGTAGTGGCGAGGCCCGGCCGCTAAAGCTACACAGCTATGTCCAGAAATATGCGTATGTGAGAAACTCGGGCGGCGCGCTGATTGCCAGTGGTGCGCCCGTGTGGCTGCCATCTACCGACACGCTCTGCCAAACCTACGCTGGAAGTAGCGCAGCGACGTGTGATCCGGCGGCACCGATCACAATCACCAGCTACGAATATGGCGCGGATGGTACCGCGGACAATCTGCTGGTCCGGGGTGTGGTGGTGAACTCGGGCGGGGTCAGCCTGCGCACCTGCTACGGCTATGACGAATATGGCAACAAGATATTCGAGACCAAGCCGCGCGCTGGCCTGTCGAGCTGCTCGTGAAACGCATGTAGGGTGTCACATCCATGAAGAAGGTTGTAGCTCGGCTGACGTGTTCGGTCGTTCTTTTATCGCCTGCCGCCGCAATCGCGCAGTCGGCGGCATCGGATTTCACCAGCGGGACGCGTTATGACCTCGCGCACCGTATCACCGGTACGATCGCGCCCGACCCAGACGGGCCGGGCTCGCTGCACCACTTAGCGGTTCGCTACACTTATGATGGCCAGGGACGCCTTGTGAAGGTAGAGAACGGCGAACTTTCCAGCTGGCAATCGGAAGCGATCACGCCTGCGAGCTGGTCAGGGTTTACGCCGCATCTGAAGGTCGAGACGATCTATGATTTGCTCGATCGCAAGGTCAAAGAGACGGTCTCGGGCTGGAATGTCTCTGTGGGGGCATGGGACGCGCCCACCGCGGTGTCGCAGTATAGCTATGACAGGGTTGGTCGTTTGCAATGCGCCGCAGTGCGCATGGATCCTGCATTGTTCGGCAGCCTGCCGGCCAGCGCATGCGATCAGAGCGACGCTTCCAATCCGATCGACCGCATCACCAGTAATGTCTACGACGATGCCAGCCAGCTCGTGCAGGTTCGCAAGGCGAAGGGGACACCTATTGAGCAGGCTTATGTCAGCTACAGCTACACTCCCAACGGCAAGCAGGAATATATCACCGATGCCAACGGCAATAAGGCGCGGCTGACCTATGACGGGCATGACCGCCAGGCGCAGTGGCAGTTTCCTTCGGCCAGCACGCTCGGGACGGTGAATACCAATGACTATGAAGAATATGGGTACGATCTGAACGGCAACCGCACCTCCGCGCGCAAGCGCGACGGACGAGTGTTTGGTTTCACCTATGACAATCTGAACCGGATGACGGTGAAGGCCGTGCCCGATGCCTGTGTATCCGGCTATGCCTGCACAAACGTACCCTCTTCGATGACGCGGGACGTCTACTACGCCTATGACGCGCGAGGGCTACAGACCTCGGCGCGCTTTGACGGGTTCTCGGGCACTGATGCGGTGATCAGTGGCTATGACGGCTTCGGGCGTCTGACCAGAAGCACGACCAGCATGGGCGGGGTCAGTCGAACACTGAATTACCTGTACGATGCTAACAGTAACCGTATCCGAGTGACCCATCCCGATGGCAACTACGTTGATTATAATCGCGAGGGGCTGGACAGAATCTATACAGTGTATCTCAACGGAACGGTGCCGTTACTATATCTGCCTTATGACGCGCATGGGCGAGTTTCTGCTCTGTACCGGCTAGTGAGTGGTAACTGGAACAATTACACCGCATATGGATATGACACGATTTCGCGGCTGACGTCATTGGCAAGCGTACTGACGAGCAGCAGCTACAATGTCGCGGAAACGTTCGCCTATAACGCAGCAAGTCAGGTCGTAACGCGCACGCGCGACAATAATCTCTATGCGTTCAACGGCTATACCAGCGTCAACCGCAGTTACACCCCCAACGGACTCAACCAATATGCCAGCGTCTCCGGCAATAGCTATGGTTATGACTCAAACGGTAACTTGACCGCCGACGGCGTCAACGCTTACACTTATGACGCTGAGAACCGCTTGGTCGTGACATCAGCGGGAGCGCAACTGACCTATGATCCGCTGGGGCGGCTCTACGAGACCTACACGGCCTCGACGGGCATGACGCGCTTCCTCTACGATGGCGACCAGCTAACTGCGGAATATGATGGCTCGGGCAACCTCCTGCGCCGCTATGTGCACAGCGACGGCGCCGACGATCCGCTCGTGTGGTACGAAGGCGCTAACGTATCGAGCCCCCGTTATCTCTATCGCGATCACCAAGGCTCGATCACAGCGGTCACCGATGCCTCTGGCAACGCCATCGCCGTTAACAGCTATGACGAATACGGCGTGCCGGGCTCGGGCAATTCTGGGCGGTTCCAGTATACTGGCCAGGCGTGGATTCCTGAGCTGGGGATGTACCACTATAAGGCGCGTATCTACTCGCCGATGCTGGGGCGGTTCATGCAGACTGATCCGATCGGATATGAGGATCAGATCAACCTGTATGCCTATGTCGGAAACGATCCGATGAACAAAATGGATCCTGCGGGCACTCATGGGAGAGATTCGTCTTGGGCCGGTAGGGACAAAGAATGGGACAAGTACGATGCTGCTCAGAAAGCGGCGGCGGGTCGTTACGAAAGCGCTGCGGGGAGATTAGAGGCTGGCGGGAAGGGGGCTGGCAAGGACTTTGAAAAGGTCTTTGGTAAGGGCTCTGCCACACCCGAGAATATGAAAGCGGTTGCTGCTACCATGCGCGAAATGGCCAGCGCGCTCCGAGATGATGGGTCGGGAGGGCATTGGGCGACCGCCGAGACCGCATCGCAGTTTGCCGCTTCTGGGCATGCAGGAGCAGATGCGTATAATGAGATTGGTGGCTCTCAAATGCATGTAAA
>Ga0164294_10002669_pt1 | contig 16022 bp, 14 predicted proteins | sample GEODES005metaG_FD_111479 | JGI IMG/M metagenome (GOLD analysis project Ga0164294, IMG submission 111479) | Oligotrophic lake water microbial communities from Sparkling Lake, Wisconsin, USA - GEODES005 metaG | ecosystem: Environmental > Aquatic > Freshwater > Lake | place: USA: Sparkling Lake...
GCGCAGCGAGCGCTGGAACGAGGCGCTGGTCAGCCTGCCGCTCGGACTGCTGATCCCCTGGCGCCGCTACCGCGACACGCACCTTGCGCACCATGTCGACAGCCGGATTACCGACCCCTACGACGATCCGGAAAGCTTCTATCTGACCGCCGCTGATCACCGCCGCCTGCCGCGCGCGGCGCGCCTGCTGCTCGCCGCGAACGCCACGCTTGCGGGGCGCCTGCTGATCGGACCTGCCATTGCCGCAGTCCGCTTCCTGCTCACCGAAGCGCGTCTTGGCCTTCGGCTGCGCGGTGCAGAAGCGCGGGAATGGCGCAAGGCATGGGTGCTGCACCTTGCCGGTCTCGTTCCGGTTCTCGCGCTTGTCCATTTCGTCTTCGCGATGCCGCTCCTTGCGTACTGCGTCGCGGCCTACCTCGCCATGGCGCTGCTGGCCTTGCGCGGCTTTGCCGAGCACCGCTGGGCCGAAGCGCCCGAGGCGCGCACGGTGATTGTCGAGCGCTCGTGGCTCGGCTGGCTGTTCCTCAACAACAACCTCCACCTTGTCCACCATCGCCACCCGCAGCTGGCATGGTACGCGCTTCCCGCCGCCTACCGCGCCGGCCGCGCCGAGTGGCTGGCGCTCAATGGGGGCTATGTCTATTCGGGCTACGGCGCGATGCTGCGCGCCCATGGTCTGCGCGCCAAGGAACCGGTGGTACATCCGGTGCTTGGTGCGCCGGGAAGCCCTGCCGGCTGACGTTGCGCGGCCGTGCCCAAGGAGGTGTCGATGACTGCCGCCCGAAGCCTCGCCGCGCTCGCGCTGCTTCCGCTGCTCACCGCTGCCGCGCCCGCGCTGCGCGGCACATACCAAGCCGATTGCGCGCCCTATGATGGCCCCGCCTTCCGCGTGACAATGCCGGCGCCGGGCCGGGGGCGGCCGCAGTACGAACTTGCCGTCAATGTCCCGCTCGCCGAGCTTGCCGGCCAGTGGACTCACACGCTCGATACGCGGCCCGGCTCGGCCACGATCCTGCTCTGCCGCACGGTGCCCGAGACGCTGTGCGATTATCCCCGGTCGGGCCGTTTCATCCTGAGCGGCAAGCCCGGAACTACGATCAGCGGGACGTTCGAGGCGACGTTTGCCAATGGTATCCGCCACAGCCGCCGCTTCACCGCCCGCCCGGCACGGCAGGCGCGGCAGTTGCTCTGCGGTTGAGACGCGCGCGGCTCAGGCCAGCAGGTTTGCCCACTCCGGGTGCCGCTTGAACGCGGCGGCGACATAGCTGCACTGCGGCACGATCTTCCAGCCTTGCGCGCGCGCATCGGCGATCAGCGCTTCGACCAGCTTGCCAGCGATCCCGCGCCCGCCGATTTCGGTGGGCACCAGTGTGTGCTCCGCCGTCAGGACGTGGCCCTGCCGCACATAGGTCAGCCGCCCGAACGTGGCGCTATCGGCAACGCGCGCCTGGTATTCACCTTCCGCGCCCTGATCGAGATGGGTGATCGCCGGTTCATCCATGGCTTCTGCTCCTGATGGGCAAGCTGGCTTCCCCAGTCGCCCCGTGCCCGCTAAGGCGCGTTCCCATGAAGTTCTTCTCCGACAACGCCGCCCCTGTCCACCCCCGCATCTGGGCCGCGATGCAGGCCGCCGACGCGCCCGACACCGCCTATGACGGCGATGCGCTCTCGGCCCGGCTCGATGCGGCGTTTTCCGAGCTGTTCGGCACCGAATGCGCCGCGCTCTGGGTGGCGACCGGCACGGCGGGCAATTGCCTTGCGCTTTCGGCCATGGTGCCCCCGCATGGCGGCGTCGTTTGCCACCGCGAGGCGCATATCGAGATGGACGAGGGCGGCGCGCCCGGCTTCTTCCTTCACGGCGCCAAGCTGCTGCTGGCGGAGGGCGAGGGTGCGAAGCTCACGCCCGAGACGATCCGTGCCGTGCTGGGTCCGATCCGGCCCGGCGTCCACCAGGTCCAGCCACATGCGATCTCGATCACGCAGGCGACCGAATGCGGCCGCGTCTACACCCCCGCCGAAGTCACCGCGATCGGTGCGCTGGCGAAGGAGCGCGGCCTCGGCCTCCACATGGACGGCGCGCGCTTTGCCAATGCAGTGGCGCATCTCGGCTGCCACCCTGCGGAGGTGACAGTGCGCGCAGGGGTTGATGCGCTGACGTTCGGCTGCGTCAAGAATGGCGGCATGGGAGCGGAAGCCATCGTGTTCTTCGCGACCGATCTGGTCGATGTGGTGCGTTATCGCCGCAAGCGCGCGGGGCACCTGCAATCGAAGGGCCGCTATCTCGCCGCGCAGATCCTCGCGATGCTCGAAGGCGATTTGTGGCTCGACAACGCGCGCGCAGCCAACGCTGCCGCGCAGGACATCGCGCGCGCCTGCGGCAACCGCCTGATCCATGCCGTCGAGGCGAATGAGGTCTTCGTCATGCTGAGCCCCGCAGAACAGGCGGCTCTGCGCGCGCAGGGCTTCGATTTCTACGACTGGCCGGCCCCTGCGGGTGCGCTCGGCGCGGCGCGCCTCGTCACCGCATGGAGCAGCCCGCCCCATGAAGTGGAAGCGCTAGCCCGCGCGCTCGCCGGGCTGTGACCACCGAGTACCGGCCCGGCGAGGCCCGCTTCCTCGAAGCGCGCATCCTCGTCCCCTTCCTGCTGACGGCGGTGATCTGGGGCTCGACCTGGATTGCGATCAAATACCAGCTGGGCAATGTGCCGCCGAGCTGGTCGGTCACCTGGCGTTTCACCGGCGGTGCGCTCGGCATGTTCGCGCTGGTGTTGTTCCAGCGGCTGCCGCTGGTGCCGGATCGCAAAGGGCTCATGATCGCGGCGGTGATGGGCTGTAGCGTGTTCAGCTTCAATTTCCAGTTCGTCTACCGCTCCGAACAGTACATCACCTCGGGTCTTGTGGCGGTGCTCTTCGCGCTGCTGCTGGTGCCCAACACGGTGCTCTCGCGCATCTTCCTCGGCCAGCGCATCACGCGCGGCTTCCTCCTCGGCACGGGCATCGCGCTTGTCGGCATCGGGCTGCTGATGCTGCACGAGTATCGCATCGCGCTCGCGCAGAACGCGGCGATGGGCGCCAAGGTGATCGTGGGCGGGCTCATGGTAATGACCGCGCTGCTGTTCGCCTCGGTCGGCAATGTCGTGCAGGCAAGCCCTGCGGCGCGCGGCCAGCCAGTGCCGACCCTGCTCGCCTGGGCGATGCTGATCGGTGCGATGGTCGATGGCACGATCGCGTGGATCCTGTCCGGTCCGCCGCGCTTTGAATGGACGCTGCCTTATGCCGGCGGGGTCGCCTACCTGGCGATCGTCGGCACGGTCGTGACTTTCCCGATGTACAACGGCCTCTTGCGCGCGCTGGGCCCGGGCCGCGCCGCTTATAACGGGGTGCTTGTGCCGGTCGTCGCCATGCTGATCTCAACCGCCGTTGAAGGCTACCGCTGGTCGCTGCTGGCAGGCTCGGGCGCGGTGCTGGCGATGATCGGGCTGGTCGTGGCCCTGAGAGCGCGCAGCCCCTCGCGGTAGGTCGGGTATTCGGGCCGCCAGCCGAGCTCGCGCTTGGCCTTGCCGTTCGCCACGCGCCGGTTCTCGGCATAGAATGCCAGCGCCATGGGGGAAAGCGCGGCCTCCTCCAGCGTCTGCAGCGGGGGCGGAGCGACACCCAGCAGCCGCGCCGCTTCCTCGATCGCCGCGTTCTGGCTCGAAGGCTCGTCATCGCCGAGATTGTAGACGCCCGCCGGCCCGTCCATCCCCGCGATCACGCCCGAGGCAATGTCCTCGACATGGACCCGGCTGAATACTTGTCCCTCCAGCGCGATGCGCTTCGCCGCGCCATCGCGCACCCGGTCGAGCGCGCTGCGGCCGGGGCCGTAGATGCCCGGCAGGCGGAACACGCGGCAGCGCGCGCTGAAGCGGTCCTGCCAGGCAAGGTCCGCTGCGGTGCGCGCGCTGCGGCGGCCGGTCCCGACTTCGGCGGTTTCGTCGACCCACGCGCCGCCGGTATCGCCGTAGACCCCGGTCGAGGAGAGATAGCCGATCCAGCCTGCGGGCGCGGCTGCAAGCGCCTCGCCATAAGTATCGAGCACCGGATCGCCGCCCTCGCGGCCCGGCGGGACGGAGGACAGCACATGGCTCGCTGTCGCCAGTTCGGCCAGAACGGCATCGCGCTGCCCGAAGCGCACCGTCCCCTCGCGCCCGGTGCCGCTCACCTCCCAGCCTGCCGCCCGCAGCCGCGCGGTGATCACCTGCGAGGTATATCCCATGCCGAAGATGAAGAGCTTCACGGCTGCGGCTCGGGAAGCGGCGGGGGCGAAACTTCGGTCGCGCCCGGCACATGGTCCTTCTTCCACTGCATCGCCATGCGCACCCGCGTCCGGCCCGAGGGGTGGTCGAAGAACAGCATCTCCTCAAAGGGGCTGGGTGCGATCTTGCGGTAGCTGGCCAGCTTCATCGCCGCCCCGGCAAAGCCGTCCGGCTCACGCGCGACATCGAGCCCGAAAGCATCCGCTTCGCTTTCCTGCACCCGCGTGATCGAATTGATCGCGGGGGTGGCGAGCAGCAAGAGCACGCTCAGCACCGCCACCAGCACCGGCAGCGAGGCTGGATCGCCCAGACCGCGCACACCCCGGCGCTGGCCGCCCAGGCGGATCAGCGGCGGCGCGATCTGCGCGGTCAGCCACAGCAGCACACCGAACAGCAGGGTGAACAGCACGATCCGCTTCCAGATATGGCCAAGCGCATAGTGCCCGATCTCGTGCCCCATGACCGCCGCCGTCTCGGCAAGGCTCGCCTTGCGATAGAGATTGTCGTTGAGCGAAATCCGCACCGTGGGGCCGAAACCGGAAACATTGGCGGAAATCCGGTCGGATTGCCGCGACGTGTCGATCAGGTAGATGTGTTCCGCCGGCACCTGGCGCGCCTTGGCCATCGCGACAATCCGCGCGCGGACCGGCCCATCGGGCAGTTCGGTCGAGGTGTTGAACAGCGGAACCAGAAAGATCGGCGTGACCAGCGTGGCGAAGGTGAGCGTGGCTGCGACCACTCCGGTGCCGATCAGCCACCAGCGCTGCGGGAATTTGCGGATCACCGCATAGATGACGAGCAGCAGGACGCTGCCAAACAGCGCGCTGATCACGAAGCCGATCGCCTGATCCCCGAGCCATTCGCCCAGCGACTGGTTCATCAACCCGTATTGCTGCTCGCGCCAGAAACCGGCGTAGATCGTCCAGGGCAGGCTCAGCACGGTGTCCGCCGCGATGAACACCAGCGCGCAGGCCAGAATGCCCAGCCACGGCCGCCAGCCGCGCCGCTGCATCCCGTCGCGCACCTTGGGCAGGATGCGCAGGCGCAGCAGCAACCAGCAGATCGCAACCGAGACGAGCGTGCCCCACAGCGAAAGCCACACACCACCTTCGAAATAGGCATCGGAGCGCGCCCGCGCCGGACCGCTCAGCGTGCCGAGCCAGAGCTGCGTGGCATGGTCCACATCGAACGCGGCGGCATGGGCCAGGCCCGGCCAAAGGCACGGCACGGCCACGGCGGCCATCGCGATGCGTTTCAATCCGGCCATTCCCCGCGCCCCTGTTATCTCTGGCTCTTGTCTCGAACGCCATGCCTGCGCAGCCGCGCCGCCTGCGTCAAGCGGTCTTGCCATGAAGTTGCCGCGCGCCGCGTTTTTGCGTTTCGGAATGCCGCCGCGCTCCCTACATTGGCGGCATGAACGACTTGTCCCGCACCCCCGCCGTGCCCGCCCCCGTCATCCCCCAAGTCATTCGGCGCGCCGATTATCGCCCGCCCGAATGGCTCGTGCCCGAGATCGCGCTCGATTTCGCGCTCTCGCTCACCGCCACGCGCGTGCGTGCCGACCTGGCGGTGGAGCGCGGGGGCGATGCCTCGGGCCCGCTGCGCCTTGATGGCGATGGCATCACGCCCCGAAGCGTGGTTGTGGACGGCCATGCGCACAACGACTGGCGCATGGAAGAGGGCCAGCTTGTCATCGAACTGCCGGGCGCGCGCCACACCGTGACGATCGAGACCGAGCTCGATCCCGCCGCCAATACCCAGCTTTCCGGCCTCTATGCCTCGAACGGCATGCTCTGCACCCAGTGCGAGGCCGAAGGCTTCCGCCGCATCACTTTCTTCCCCGACCGGCCCGATGTGCTGAGCCGCTACACCGTGCGCATGGCGGGCGACAAGGCGGCCTTCCCGGTGCTGCTTTCGAACGGCAATCCGGTTGCAGCCGGTGACAACGGCGACGGCACGCCCGAAGGCTGGCATTGGGCCGAATGGCACGATCCCTGGCCCAAGCCCTCGTATCTCTTCGCACTCGTCGCGGGCGATCTGGTCGCGACCCGCGACAGCTTCACCACCCGCTCGGGCCGCAAGGTCGATCTGGCGATCTACGTCCGCGCCGGGGACGAGACGCGCACTGGTCATGCGATGAAGGCGCTGATCGATTCGATGCGCTGGGACGAGGAGGTCTATGGCCGCGAGTACGATCTCGACTTGTTCAACATCGTCGCGGTGGCCGATTTCAACGCGGGCGCGATGGAGAACAAGGGTCTCAACGTTTTCAACACGCGTTACATCCTCGCGGATCCGGAAACCGCGACCGATGGCGACTATGACGCGATCGAGGGCGTGGTGGCGCACGAGTACTTCCACAACTGGTCGGGCAACCGCGTGACCTGCCGCGACTGGTTCCAGCTGAGCCTCAAGGAAGGCTTCACCGTGCTGCGCGACCAGCAGTTCAGCGCGGACATGGGATCGGCGCCGGTGAAGCGGATCGAAGACGTGCGCATATTGCGCGCGGCGCAGTTCCCGGAAGATTCGGGGCCGCTGGCGCATCCGATCCGCCCCGATGCCTATCAGGAGATCAGCAACTTCTACACCGCGACGGTCTACAACAAGGGCGCCGAGGTGATCCGCATGATGACCGTGCTGGCGGGCCCCGAACGTTTCCGCGCGGGCACCGACCTCTATTTCGACCGCCACGACGGCGAGGCGGCGACCTGCGAGGACTTCGTGCGCGCGATCGAGGATGGTGCGGGGCTGGACCTCAAGCAGTTCCGCCGCTGGTACGAGCAGGCCGGCACCCCGCGCGTGACCGCCACGCTGGCGCACGAGCGCGATACCGCGACGCTGACCCTCAGCCAGACCGTGCCCGCCACTCCCGGCCAGCCGGACAAGCAGCCGATGGTGATCCCGCTGCGCACCGCGCTGTTCGACCGCGCGAGCGGCCAGAGCACCGGCGAGCATCTGCTGGTCCTGACCGAACCTCAACAGAGCTTCAGCTTTGCCGGTTTTGCCGCAATGCCGGTGCTTTCGATCAACCGCGGCTTCTCTGCCCCGGTTGCCATCGACATGCCCATGCCGACCGCCGACCTCGTGTTCCTCGCCGCGCATGATGATGATCCCTTCGCGCGCTACGAGGCGATGCAGCAGCTCGTGGTGCGTCACCTTGTCGCGGCCGTTTCGGACGAACTGACCGACGCCGCGCGCGCCGAGGGTCTTGCCGCCATCGGCGAAGTCTATGCCGCCGTGCTGGCCGACAAGGCGCTCGACGATCTGATGCGCGGGGAACTGCTGATCCTGCCCGGCGAGGGCTATCTGGCCGAACAGCTGGCACTTGCCGATCCGTCTCGCATCCATGCCGAGCGCGAGGCGCTCAAGCGCTGGCTCGGCAGCGAACTGGCGCCGCAGTGGCACGCATTGCATGATCGCTGCACCGCCGTGCCCTACAGCCTCGAAGCCGCCGCGCGCGGCGCGCGCAAATTGAAGACGCAGGCGCTGGTCTATCTCGCCGCCAGCGATCCCGCCGAAGCCGCGCGCCGCGCCAAGGCGCAGTATGACGCCGCCGACAACATGACCGACCGGCAAGGCGCGCTGATGGTGCTCGCCGGGATCGGCGCGGCGGACTGTGATGCGGCGCGGCTTGGGGCGCTTGCCGATTTCCATGCACGCTTTGCCGGCAATGCGCTGGTGATCGACAAGTGGTTCTCGATCCAGGCTGGCGCGCTTCATCCCGATACGCTGGCGCATGTTACTGCGCTGGCCGAACATGCGGATTTCACGCTGACCAATCCCAACCGCGTGCGCGCGCTCTACATGGCCTTTGCCGCCAATCCGCAGGCGTTCCACGCGGCCGGCGGTGCGGGGTATCGGATGATTGCGGACCTCATCCTCAAGCTCGATCCGATCAACGGCAACGTCGCCGCGCGCTTCGTCCCGCCGCTCGGCCGCTGGCGGCGGATCGAACCGGGCCGGGCCGCGCTGATGCGCGCCGAGCTCGTGCGGATCGCCGCCGCGCCCGGCCTCTCGCGTGATGTGCGCGAGCAGGTGAGCAAGAGCCTGGACGGCTGATGGACGCGCTGGAAGTCCTCACCCACCCCTCGCTGGCCGGGGCCGCGCACGGCTTCCTTGGCCAGCGCGGCGGGGTGAGCCAAGGTCTCCATGCCGGGCTCAACGTCAGCTACAGCGAGGACGATCCCGTCCACACCGCCGAGAACCGCCGCCGCGCGGGCGAAGCGGTGCTGCCGGGTGCGCGGCTGCTCACATGCTACCAGATCCATTCGCCCGAAGTGGTGACAGTCAGCACGCCATGGGACGATGCCGACCGCCCCAAGGCCGATGCGCTGGTGACGACCCGGCCCGGTCTGCTCCTCGGCGTGCTCACGGCCGATTGCGCGCCGGTGCTGTTCCATGATGCTGAGGCCCGCGTCATCGGCGCGGCGCATGCGGGCTGGAAAGGCGCGATTGGCGGGGTGACCGACCGCACGGTGGAGGCGATGGAAGCGCTCGGCGCAGACCGTGCGCGCATTGCCGCCGTGGTCGGCCCCTGCATCGCGCAGAAGAGCTATGAAGTGGATGCGGGCTTCGAGGCGCGCTTTTCGGCCGAAGATCCGGATAATGCGCGCTTCTTCAAGGCGGGGCGCACCGGGCACGCCTGGTTCGATCTTGAAGGCTATGTCGCGGCGCGGCTGGCCGGCTTCGGTGTCGGCTCCGTCGCCATGCTGGGCGAGGACACCTATTCGCAGCCCGGCCGCTTCTACTCATTCCGCCGCTCCACCCATGCGGGGGAGGCGGGTTACGGTCGGCTGATTTCGTTGATCGGACTGCGCTGAAAAAGGGGCAGTCCCAATTTTCCTTTCGTCATTGCGAGCGGAGCGAAGCAATCCAGAGCGGCAGCCACCGACGCTCCGGATTGCTTCGTCGCTACGCTCCTCGCAATGACGAGGATGGGGCAGTTGTCAGAGCAGCCCGAGCGCGCGGAGGTCCGCCTCCAGTGCTTCGGCGCCGTTCGTGAAATGGTGCACGTGCCAGCCAAGGGCACTGGCGCTGGCAATGTTCAGGGCATTGTCGTCGATGAACAGCATCCGCTCCGGCGCATGGCCGAAGCGCGCGGCGGCGAGGTGGAAGATGGCGGGATCGGGCTTCGTCAGCCGCTCAACCCCGCTCACCACGATATCGACCAGGTGATCCAGCACCGGGAACGTCGGGCGGAACATCGCCCATGTGTCCGCGCCGAAATTGGTGATCGCGAATTGCGGAACGCCCCTTGCGGCCAGCGCCTCGATCAGCGCCGGGGTGCCGGGGATGGGGCCGGGAAGCGTTTCGAGCCAACGCTCGCCATAAGCCTCGATCAGCGCGCGGTGTCCGGGGTGCTGGGCGACTTTCTCGGCGATCATGTCCGCCAGCGGTTCGCCCGCATCGTGCCGGAAATGCCAAGGCAGCGTGACGACGGTCTCGAGGAACCAGTCGAGTTCGGCCGGGTCGGGGATCAGCTTTTCATAAAGCCCGCGGATCGACCAATCGACCAGCACGTGGCCGATATCCCAGACGACTGCATCGACCTCAGCGCGCACCTCGGACATTCCTTCCGCGCAAGCAAAAAAACCCCCGCGGATTGCGGAGGCCTTCTGCCGGTTCAGCACCGTACGATTGTAAGGCCCCGCCGCAGCAAGGCCAACAATCAGCCCTGGCGCGCCTTGAAGCGCTTCTGGGTCTTGTTGATGACGTAGGTCCGGCCGCGGCGGCGGATCACGCGGTTGTCCCGGTGGCGATCCTTGAGCGACTTCAGGCTGTTGCGAATCTTCATGGCGAATCCCTTTGCCCGAAGCGACCGGGCCGAAAATTGAACGCGGCGGTTATGCGCGCCCCGTGTGAAAGTCAACCGTGACCTATGCGCTCTCTGGGCGGATCTCGGTCAGTTTCCTTTCCCAGGCGAGGGCATGCTGCACGATCACATCGAGATCGGCATAGCGCGGCACCCATGGCAGCGTCGCCTTGATGCGGCGGTTGTCCGAAATCAGCGAATCGGGATCGCCCGCGCGGCGGCCTTCGAGCTTGCGCTCGATCTTGCGGTTGGTGACGCGGTCGACCGCATCGAGCACTTCGAGCACCGAGAAGCCCCGGCCATAGCCGCAGTTCATCGTCAGCGAACGCTCCGGCGCCTCGATCAGGGCCTCCAGCGCCAGCACGTGCGCGGCGGCAAGGTCCGAAACATGGATATAGTCGCGCACGCCGGTGCCGTCGGGCGTATCGTAATCGGTGCCAAACACGCCGACATGGCTGCGCTTGCCGAGCGCGGCCTCGACCGCGACCTTGATGAGGTGCGTTGCCCCCGCGGTCGATTGCCCGGTGCGCGCCTCGGGGTCTGCGCCCGCGACGTTGAAGTAGCGCAGCGCGCAGTAGTTCAGCGGATGCGCGCGGGCGGTGTCTGCCAGCATTGTCTCGGTCATCAGCTTCGACATGCCGTAGGGGTTGATCGGCGCCTTGGGGCTGTCCTCGGTGACGGGCGAGACTTCGGGGATGCCGTAAGTCGCCGCAGTCGAGGAAAAAATGAAGTGCGAGACGCCGCATTCGACTGCCGCGGCGATCAGCGCCCGGCTCTTGGCGGTGTTGTTGTGATAGTACTTGAGCGGGTTCTCGACCGATTCGGGCACGATGATCGATCCGGCAAAATGCATTACCGCGCCGATCTTCTGCTCGGCAAAGATGCGCGCGAGCAGCGCCGCATCCTCGATATCGCCTTCATAGAGCGGCACGCCCTCGGGGATCGCGAAGCGGAAGCCTGTTGTCAGGTTGTCGATCACCGCGACCGGCCAGCCCGCATCCTTGAGCGCGAGCACCGCATGGCTGCCGATATAGCCGGCGCCGCCGGTAACGAGAACGGGCACTTTTCCCACGCGAATCACTCCCACAACAATGCTGCACCGCACTAGCAGCCCCGACTTGCGATGGAATCGGGAAACGAACCGTTCATGACATTGACAGGCCGCCCGACCTAGGCTCGCTTGATATCCCTCACTTGCGAAAGTCGCTTCATGCCCCAAGGCTTCTACCGGACCCTGTTTGCCGCCTCGCTTCTTGCGCTTACCAGCACCGGGGCGCTGGCGCAGGGCATGCCGGGCCCGGGGCCGGGTTCGGGCTGGGGCGGCGGTTGGCAAGGCGACGGGCGGGAAGATGCCGACCCGCGCTATCCCTCTGCCCGCCAGAGCGTGCAATCATCAAAGACAATCGACGTCACCGCCTTCCGCAGCGCCGACGCTCTGGATTTGCTGGGCAAGGGCCGCATCGTCGTAAGCCGCCTGCCGGGCGATGCCGGCGACGATACGGACGGCAAGCTCCCGGTCTACGAAGCCGCCATAATCGACGAGCTTGCCCGGCGCGGCTATGATACAGCAACGGCCCTGGACCCGGGTCAGGTGGCGGAAATCGGCGTGAGCCACAGCGTGGCCGTGCCCGAGGAAGCCCCGCGCAAGAAAGTGAGCGGCGCCATGAGCACCACCGTCAGCAATCGCGGCAGCGGCTTCGGCCTCGCGCTCGCGGTCGATCTGACCAAGCCCGCCAAGGCGATCGTCGCCACGCGGCTCGACCTCCGCATCCGCGACAAGGCGAGCGGCCGCGTCCTGTGGGAAGGTCATGCCGAAGGTGAGGCTCGCGAGGAGGACGGCGGAATCAACAACAGTCAGATGGCCGCGCGGCTGGCGACGGCGCTCCTCAAGCGATTTCCGGATGGACAAGTGGTGCAGCCGCTTGCCGCGGTGATGCCGTGAAGGCCCGCGCGCTCCTCGCCGCTTTCGCGCTCGCCGCCTCGCCGGCACTGGCCGCACCGGTTGATGTCACCCGCTTCCACACGCCCGAAAGCATCACCACGCTGGGCCGCAGCGCGGTCGCTGTGGTCGCCGCCCCGGGCACGGATGGCAGCAGCCTTGAACTGCGCGTCTGGCTTCAGGCGGTCGAAGCCGAACTCGCCGCGCTGCGGTTCGGCACGGCAACGCCGGGTGCGGCCGATGCCGTGGCCGAAGTGCGCGTCGAACGGGAAGTCCAGCGTTCCGAACGCCAGCGCGGGCCGGTCACGGTCGGTGTCGGCGGTTCGACCGGTGGGTGGAACAGCGGCGTCGGCCTTGGCGTCGGCTTCAATCTCGGCGGGGCGCCGCGCGCGCGGATGATCACGCGGCTTGTCGTCACGATCCGCAGCCGTATGACCGGCCTCTCGCTGTGGGAAGGCCGGGCTGACAATATCGAGCGCGAGAAGGCGAAGGCTGCTGCCGTCGATCAGGCTGCGCCGCGCCTTGCCCATGCCTTGTTCTCGGGCTTCCCCGGAACCTCGGGGGCGACTATCACGGTCAAATGACCACGCACTCCATAAGCATCGACTCCGGCTTTGACAGCGGCAACATCGAGGTTCTGAGCATCGAGGGCGCCAGCGCCCGGCTCGCGATCCGGCGCGACACCGCCTCGGAATTCTTCCAGTGGTTCCATTTCCGCGTCGGCGGCTGCGCGGGCAGGCCGCTTGAACTCAGGATCACCGGCCTTGCTGCCGCCGCCTATCCCGATGGCTGGCTCGGCTACCGCGCCTGTGTTTCGGAAGACCGCACCTACTGGGCTCGCGCGGAGACCGGCTATGACGCCGGGCTCGAGGGCGGCACGATGACGATCCGCTACACGCCCGATGCCGCGACCTGCTGGTTCGCTTATTTCGCGCCTTATTCGATGGAGCGGCATCACGATCTCGTGGCCGAAACCGCCGCCTGCGACGGCGTCACCCACCGCGTGCTCGGCAGGAGCCTCGATGGCCAGCCGATCGATTGCCTCTCGCTGGGCGAGGGGGAGAAGCAGGTCTGGCTCATCGCGCGCCAGCATCCGGGCGAATCGATGGCCGAATGGTGGATCGAAGGCGCGCTCGAGATGCTGACAGACCCGGCCGATCCGCATGCGCGGGCGCTGCGCCAGCGCTGCCGGTTCCATGTCGTGCCCAATTGCAATCCGGATGGATCGCGGCGCGGCCACTTGCGCACGAATGCGGCAGGCGTGAACCTCAACCGCGAATGGCACGAACCCAGCGCCGAACGCTCGCCCGAAGTGCTGGCGATCCGGGGCGGGATGGATGAAACCGGCGTCGATTTCGCGATGGATGTCCACGGTGACGAGGCGATCCCGGCGGTGTTCTTCGCCGGATTCGAAGGCATCCCCGGCTGGACCGAAGCGCAGGGCGAGGCCTACCGCCATTACCGCGGGATCCTCGAGCGGCGCACCCCCGATTTCCAGACGCGGCGCGGCTATCCGGCAGCGCGGCCGGGCAAGGCCAATCTGTCGATGTCCACCAACCAGATTGCCGAGCGCTTCGGTGCGGTGAGCATGACGCTCGAGATGCCGTTCAAGGATAACGACGACCTGCCCGATCCCGCGCAGGGCTGGAGCCCCGAGCGCAGCAAGCTGCTGGCGCGCGAGTGCATGGCGGCGCTGCTCGAATGGCTGGGCTGAAGGCGCGCGCGCTTTAACGATTTGTTAGGCAATTGGGGCGCATGATCGGCTCATGGCCCGTGCTATCGCCCTTGTTGCTGCCCCTGCCGTCCCGTTGGCGGACGTGCTGCGCTCGGTCATCGTGCTTGGCTCGGCGTTTGCCCTGATTTTTGCCGGCCGCGCTTTCCCGCTGTTCTGACGCGCCGCACGCGCGTCCACCTGGCATCGCTGAACGAGGGCCTTCCGGACAGCGCTGTTCGCTGCATGTGGGGCACGGCGTCTTGCTCCCGCATCCCTCCTCTTCGCGCCAAATCGCGAAGGCCTCGCAATATCATCCTTGCAAGTGCGAATGACTCGCAATAGACGGGCTCTTGAGAATGTGTCTCAAGAAGGAAATGCCCGTGAAATCGCTCGCTGCCCTGCTCCTCGCCACCAGCGCCCTGCTGCCGATCACCGCGCAGGCCGAAGCGGTGCCGATGGCCGAGGACGCGGGCGAGGGCGGTGACAGCATCGATCGGCGCCCCATCGTGGTCACGGGCCATGTCGACAGCTACCGGGCCGAAACCGCCAGCAGCGTGAAGGCGCCAACACCGCTGCTCGATGTGCCGCAAGCGGTCACCGTGATCACCCGTGAACAGCTCGACGATCAGGGCGTGACCCAGCTCACCGATGCGCTGCGCTATGTGCCCGGCGTCGTGCTCGGCCAGGGTGAGGGCAACCGTGATCAGGTCGTGCTCCGCGGCCAGAACACCACGGCCGATTTCTTCCTCGACGGGCTGCGCGACGACACGCAATACTACCGCTCGCTCTACAACATCGAGCGCGTCGAGGTGTTCAAGGGCTCAAATGCGCTGCTGTTCGGGCGCGGCGGCGGCGGCGGGGTGATCAACCGCGTGCGCAAGACGCCCTCGCTCGCCGGGCAGAGCCTCGGCGCCAGCGCGGCGGTCGGCACGTTCGGCGATTTCGCGCTGGCCGCCGATCTCAACGCCCCGCTCTCGCCAACCGTCGGCGCGCGCCTCAATGGCACTTACGAGGAATTCGACAACCACCGGCAGGACTTCAACGGCCGCTTCTTTGGCGTGAATCCCGCGCTGGCCTTTGCACCGGGGCCGGACACCCGGATCGACCTGTCCTACACCTACGACGATGATCGCCGCATTGCCGATCGCGGCGTCCCCTCGCTGGGTGGCAGGCCGCTCGAAGGCTACCGCTATACCTTCTTCGGCCGCAAGGACACCAATATCGCGGCGGTGAAGGCCCATGTGGCCCAGGCGCGCCTCACCCAGCAACTGGCCCCTAGCCTCACGCTGACGGTTGCCGGTCAGTACAGCCACACCGACAAGTATTACGGCAATATCTTCCCCAGCGCGGCGGTGACCGGCACCAGCGTCACCCTCAGCGCCTACAACAGCGCCTCGGTACGAGAGAGCTGGATCGGGCAGGCGAACCTCACCTGGCAGGGCCAGACCGGCCCGATCGGCCACACGCTCATCGCCGGGATCGAAGGCGCCGACCAGACAACCGACGCTGCCCGCTCCGAAGGCATTTTCCCCGGTGGTGCGGCTTCCGCCAGTGTCTCGCTGGCCGAACGCCTCGCCGTGCCCGCCATCACCTTCGGCGCGCCAAGCCGCTCGACCCATGCCAAGGTCACGACTTTCTCGGCTTATGTGCAGGACCAGATCGAGCTGGCGCCGTTCCTCCAGATTGTCGGCGGCGTGCGCTATGACAGCTTCAGGATCCGCGCCGACAACCTGCTCAACAGCACCAGCGCCGCGCGCACCGATCGCAAGTGGTCGCCGCGCGCCGGGGTGATCGTGAAGCCGCGCAAGAACGTGTCGCTCTATGGCAGCTATACCAAGAGCTTCCTGCCCCAGTCCGGCGACCAGTTCAGCGCGCTCGATGCAACGCAGGCAACGCTAGCCCCCGAGGAATTCCGCAACCTTGAAGTGGGTGCGAAGTGGGACGTGACCCCTGCGCTCGCCCTCACCGCCGCCGCCTACCGGCTTGACCGCGAGAACTCGCGCTTCAACGATCCGGTCACCGGCCTGCCGCAGCTGTCCGGCAAGACCCGCACGCGGGGGATCGAGCTTTCGGCCACGGGCAGGATCCTGCCGCAGTGGCTGGTGACCCTGGGCTACGCGCTGCAGGACGGCAAGGTCCGCTCCGCCACCACGGCCGCCGCTGCCGGCCAGAGCCTCGCGCTGCTGCCCGAAAGCCAGATCTCGCTGTGGACGCGCTACGATGTGACGCCGAAACTCGGCCTTGGCCTTGGCGTGACGCACC
>Ga0164294_10002670_pt1 | contig 16017 bp, 13 predicted proteins | sample GEODES005metaG_FD_111479 | JGI IMG/M metagenome (GOLD analysis project Ga0164294, IMG submission 111479) | Oligotrophic lake water microbial communities from Sparkling Lake, Wisconsin, USA - GEODES005 metaG | ecosystem: Environmental > Aquatic > Freshwater > Lake | place: USA: Sparkling Lake...
ATTGGCGGTACACGTCGACCAACGGAAAGGCTTTCGGAGAGCACAGAATGGGTCGCTGGGCAAACTCGGCAACCAAATGAAGAGCTGTCTGAAGACGGCCATTGAAGCCGAGTAAGGCGGTCGGGTGACCAGCCCGAAGGTTTGAAGAGACGACGTCGATCAGCTTTTCATCGACATTGGCTTGATGATAGCGACGGGTACCGAGTGGGTCGCCGTAGGTTGAATCCACCACGAGCTCGTCAACCTGTATCGGGTCGTCAATCGGCCAGAAAAAATCAGAGGAATAGCCAACTCGATATCCGTCTTCGCACGTCACACGAACCTGTACGCTCCCTAGCATGTGGTTGCTTGGGAAAATCTCGATTGTCTCGCCTTTCACCTTATAGACCTCTCCTTCTTGAAGAGTCTTGAGGTTCTCGCGATAGCGGAGGTCAGCGTTGTAGATAGCGATAAGCAAATCTCGCGTGGCTTCAGACACAACGATGGTCTGGTTCGCCTTGCTTCGGCAGAAATCGATCATGTGATCGAAGTGGATGTGGGTTTGCACACGCACTACTCGATCGTATGCGAAGCCGTCGCAGGAGACATGGTCACCGAGCAACAGCCCGCTGTTCGATCGTAGAATCGCACGCGCCATGGTCCGTTGTCTGCCCGGGCTAGGATATGTTTTCGGCGAAAGATGTGAGAAGGGCTTCAACGCTCTGAGGTGCTATCAGCTGTCGGAGGCGTGTTCCGTCTTCAGCACTGAGTAAGAGGGAGAATCGATCGCCGTTGATGCGGAGTGCCCGAGCCGTGATATCGGGAAACCGACTGGCTAGTCGAAGGAGGATGCCTCGCGCCGCTGCGTCGTTCCCAGGCGAAGCACAGCCTGCCTTGGCTTTTTCGGTGAGGAAGCTGCCGATGATGAGCTCACTGCGTTCTACCTTGGGCCGTGTTCCTATGACCGACTCCACGCAGGACGGAAGTGGCACTCCGGTCCGGGTGCGAATCTGTACGAGCTGCCGGGCTTCCGCACGGCTGAAATCGTTTTCAACAGCAGCGATCGCCGCCTGGCGGATCAATTCTGGTTCGGCGAGACGTTGGATTTCCGTAGCCGACGACATGCTGAGAGAGCCCTTACGGGTCCCCCAGTCGATCATAGAGGCGACGTCTGGGGGTAGGTCTGCGAGACGCGCGATTTTGCGAAGTAGGGTGGTGTCCTTGAAATTAAGGCGATCAGCCAATGTCTCGAGGTCCGTGTGTTGAAGCGCGGTGGTCAAGATTCGGCCCACCTGCGCTGGGGAGAGCCGGCGGTTCTTACGGTGTACGTTGACGCTGAGGACAAGGTCCTGCCACTGCTCTTTTTCAAGTCCAAACATGTTTACTCGCTGATCAGGCCCCTCCGAGCAAGTCCATCTTCAATAAGGGATGCAGCGGCCTCGTCCTGATTGCAGCCCTCGTCGCGGGCGAAGGTCTGCAGCCCCTTGTGCATCGAATCCTCCAGCGTGACGATGACTTGTCGCAATACGGGTTGCTTACGCCCTTTTTCGATTTTCTCCTCGACGCTGGCTGCCGGGTCTTCCGTCACCACCTGCACGAATTTGTTCCGCTGCTGATTGCTCATCGGCTTCAGCTCGACAGCGAATTTCTCGGCGGCTTGCGAGTCTACGTTACCCAGTTCGTCGGTCGCCGCCTTCTGTGCCTGCAGCGCCACCTTCATGTCGAGCTGGGCAGAATCGACCTTGGTCTTTAATGCAGGAATAAGCTGGTCGTACTTGACATACTGCCCAACGATCGTGGAGCTGAGTCCGGTTTCCTCAGCGACGAGCTTGATGCTGCCGTATCGCTTGTAAAGTTTTGTGCAAGCGTCAATTAGTTCTTTTTGGCTGTTGTCTTTCCGAACCAGATTTTCGGTGAGGGAGATGACTGTCGGATCGATGTCATCCTCTTCCCGTACGATCGCCATGATCGACTTGTAGCCGAGGTGTTGGTGTGCGAGAAACCGGCGCTGACCGGCTAGAATCTCGTACCTGTCGTCGGCTCGGCGAACAACTTGGATTGGCTGGAGGAGGCCTTGTCGACTTATGCTGGCGGCGAGGTCGTCGATGCCCGAACTCAAATCTGTTCGAACCTGGGCTTGGCCGATTACGAGTTGCGATAGCGGGATATCCCTCACGACTCCGCGGGCAGAAGTTTTCTCGTTTGTCATGGCGCGTGAAACCTTTCGTTCGTGTACCGCTGCGGTGTCTGATTGCCCCAAAGCAAACAGCCAATGGCCAATCTTTCGCAGCGTACCGCGGCCCAGCCCCACGAGCAAGGGGGTAGAGTCGCTGCCAAAGGCTTCCGGAAGCTCCTCGCTGTCGGGCGTGCATCGCCGGTTGCGCTGCTCAGTGTGCGGTATGCAAAGATCCCCAACGGAAGATGCGGCATTGGGAATACGCCGACGGCAGTCGCTTCAGGTTTTCGGGAAGATCGTCAAAGGAGGGTATTGGCAGGAGGGTGCCATTCGTTATGGACACATGCCATCGTTCGAACTGGTACGCCGAAGCATCGCCCGCTGCCGGCCGAATCGCCAGGTGGACGTTGTGGTCGTAGTTCTTCTTCGAGCTGTAGCCTCTCCGAGCCACGCCGCAGATGTAGATGGCGGTGTGGCCGGCGTGCTCGTCGAACGCGATCGTGCGGTCTTCTGCGAGCCGGGGGTTCTTGGCTTTGCTGAAGCGAGCTGAGTAGGGGCCGCGGAGGCAGTTCGTGCAGTGGTAGCGGTCGTTGAAGCCGAAGACGTATTTCGCCCAAAGCCACATGAAGTCGTCGGGCGTGAAGTTGTGCCGGATGATGACAGGAGGAAGCGGCATGAAGACCTCACCGTGGCCATCGTGCGGGCACTATGCCCCGCTTGGCGGGCCTGGCCCTTCTGGGGAACAATGACCCCCGATAATTGTAGAGGAGCCTGTCGGTTCCTAGCAGGGAGCTTCGCCGTTCGATGGATATCTCGGCATACGTGGGGCACGTGCAGTCGTTGCCCTACGGGAAGAAGCTGCCGCAGGCGACCTATGTCCTAGCGCCCGACGTCGGCGGGCTGCCAAAAGAGCTTGCCGATGTCGTGGTGCGGCTGCGCCACGACCTTGGTCTCTCCGGCGACTTCAACGTCCTGAAGTTCTCCCACGATGGCGGCATCTCGTTTCTCCGGTATCCGGAGTTTCGCGAGCGGCCGCATCCGGAGCTCGGCGAGTCGGTTCGCGTGTCGCTCGTGACCGGCAAAGTCTCCAGGTTGCGGTATGGCTGGGACGGAAATCCGCCGATTCTTCACCGCAAGGAGCTCCTGGTGCTGGCCGAGGACCCGGATGCCGCGGCTTGGGCGCGTCTCACGGAGCAGGAAGAGAGCGCCGGCCTCTACGACCAACCTGAGGTGATTGGTTTCAAGGCGGTATGGGAGACGCTGCTGCGTGGGAAAGGGCTTGCCTACCGCGGCCACGACCTCATTGAGGCGACGACAGGTCTGTCGGTCGAGCCGGAGTGCGTGCCGGATCCCATTCATCGGCACCGGACCGCACTGTTTCGCAGCGGCCTCTCGAAGCCGATTCGGGTCGCACTCGACGCTGGGCTGCTCAAGCCGGGGATGAGCGTCTTCGACTACGGCTGCGGCCGCGGGAGCGATGTCGAGTTTCTCCGCGACCTTGGTTATGCGGCGACGGGCTGGGATCCCGCGTTTTTCCCCGATGAGCCGAAAGCCCGTGCCGACCTCGTCAATCTCGGCTACGTGCTCAACGTCATCGAGAATCCGACCGAACGCCTCGAGGTGCTTCGCGAAGCTTGGGGGCTTGCCGGTGAGGCGATCGTGGTGTCGACACTCGTCAAGGGTCAGGAAGGCCATGCCCGTGCTCAGGCTCACGGCGACGGGGTGGTCACCTCTCGCCGCACATTTCAGAAGTACTTCGAACAGGGGGAGCTCCAGGGGATTCTCGAGGCAGCGCTCGACTGCGAAGCGCACGCCCTCAGCCTGGGCATCTTCGTGCTATTCCGGGAGGTGGGCCGAGCGCAGGCATTCTTGGAGAGCCGGCGGCGTCGGACGATCGATTGGTCGACGCTCGGCAGCCGGTTTGTTCCGAAGCGACGGGTGAAGCAGTCGCGGATGGCCCTGCTCTACGAGTCCCACGGCGACTTGCTCGATTCACTCTGGAGGCGTTCGCTCGAGCTCGGCCGTGTTCCGAAAGCCGGAGAGTTTGCAGCCGAAGGGGAGCTGCGGGAGACAGTCGGTGCGCCATCGATGGTCCATCGGCTCCTCGTGAACCATCACGGCAAGGAAGCCTTCGAAGAAGCGGCCCAGCGGCGGAAGGAGGATCTCCTCGTCTATCTGGCGATGGCCAGTTTCAAGAAGCGGATTCCGCAAAGACTGCTTGACCTCCAGCTCCAGGAAGACCTAGCAGCCTTTTTTGGCGGCTACGCTAAGGCACAGGGGGCCGGCCTCGAATTGCTGATGTCGTTGGGGGATGGGGAATCGCTGTGGGAGGCAGCCTGTGCGCTCCCCTTCGGTTGGCGAGACCCGGCGGAGAAGCATTTCGTCATTCATCGTTCACTGCTCGATCAACTCCCGCCCCGCCTGCGGGTGTTCGTCGAATGCGGGGCCGTGCTCTACGGCGACCCCCACGAGGCCGATCTGATCAAGCTCCATTTGGCGAGCCGGAAGGTGTCGTTCATGGTCTATGAGGACTTCTTCCGCAGGCCACTTCCGGAGCTGAAGGCCAGGATCAAGGTCGACCTTGCCCGGCTTCAGGTGGGGGTCTTCGAATATGGATTCGCCCTGCCGCCGCAGGTGCTCTTCTACAAGGAGCGGTTTGTGGCGGAAGACCACCCGCTTCGACCGCGCATGGAGCAGGTCAGTCGCCGGCTCGCAAAGCTGGGGGTGCGGCTCGAGGAGCTGGGCTCGAATGACGAAAATGCTCCCGGTAAGACGGCGTTCTTCGAGCGACTGACGCAGCTCGGCCTTCGTGATGACCTGACCAGGCGGCCGGCTACGACATCAGCTCCCGGATCCGATCGGCCAGCCGGAGCCAGTCGACCTCCGGCGTGAGATGGCACCAGCTGAAGCGAACCGCTTCGTTGGCCTCATCGTCGGTCAGTCCCATCGCTTTGAGGACATGGCTGGGGGTGTAGCTGCTCGAGGTGCAGGCCGAGCCATTGGAGACGGCCACTTCTCCCTTGAGGGCCACCATCAGGGCCTCCGAATCGAGGCCAGGAAAGGCGATGTTGAGGACGTGATCCTGGGTATCGCCTTCCGGCCCATGGATCCGCGGCCCGAGCGGCATGAAGGCTTCGATCGCCTTGGCTTTGATCGCCTTGCATTTTGTGGTGCGGGCGGCTGCCTGCTTGCCGGCCATCTCGGCGGCCATGCCGAGTCCGGCGATCAGCGCGACCGGCAGGGTGCCGGGGCGGAGGCCGCGTTCCTGGCCGCCACCGTACATGAGCGGCTTGAGAGGGGGTTTTGCGTAGCCCTGGCGACGGGTGATCAGTGCACCGATGCCCTTTGGGCCGTAGATCTTGTGCCCGCTGATGGAGATGAGGTCGATCCTCGGATGGCGAAGCGCGTCGAGGTCTTTGCCGAAGGCCTGCGCGGCGTCGGTGTGAAAGAAGATCTCCTTGCCTTTGAGTGCGTCGGCGATTGCGCCGATCGGCTGTCTGGCGCCGGTCTCGTTGTTGGCGGCCATGACCGACACCAACAGCGTGTCGGCACGGATCACCGAGACGACTTCAAGAGGGCAAACCGTGCCGTCGCTCTGGGCCGGCACAACGGTCAGCTCGAAGCCGCGGCGAGCCAGCTCCTGGAGCGGCTCCAAGACGGCTTTGTGCTCGATCGCCGTCGTGACGAGGTGCCGGCGCTGGCCTGCGAGGCCGTGGTCGGCCAGGCCGAGAATCGCGAGGTTGTTGGCTTCGGTGGCGCCGCTGGTGAAGAGCACCTCGTCGCGGCTGCCGCCGACGAGCGTCGCTACCTGATCGCGGGCCTTCTGCACGGCCTGTTTGGCCCGGGCGCCGAACTCATGCGTCCGGCTCCCTTCATTCCCGAATTCCTCGACGAGGAAGGTGCGGACGATCTCCGCGACCTGCGGCTCGAGGGGGGCGGTGGCATTGCAGTCGAGGTAGACGGCCATGGGAAAAAACGCCGATGTATGTTTGTGATTTGACGAACAGAAGCCGATTGTTTAGAAAACGCCCTCGGCAGGGGGGCTCCGGGTTTCCGGGCCCATTCCTGCTGCTACCCGCCATTTCCTGCATGGAAAGCATAGGCGAACTCCACTTTCCCCGCCCGCCTCTTTTCTGGATACGGTACGGCCGTACACTAATCGCATGACGCCCCCCCGACTGGCCGCGGCACAACCCGAGCGGCTCGACACCGTCCCGACGCTGGCATTCCCCGTCATTCGGGGCGTTCAGGCCCAGCGCGAGTTTTACGTGGCGATGTGGAGCCTGCGGATGATGAAGCAGGTCTCAATCTTCAATGAGGACGAGCTTCCTCCGGAGATGCGTGCTCAGCGAACGCTGAACAAGTCGCGGATCCCGGAGATCGCCAACTACATCCTCGACAATCCGTCGGACTACGTCTTTTCCGCGTTGACGGTGTCGATTGATTCCAACGTGCAGTTCGACAGCCTGCCGGGCCAGGACAAGCTCGGCATTCTGCGGGTGCCGATGGAGGCCAAGTTCATCATCAACGACGGGCAGCACCGGCGGGCCTCGATCATGGAGGCCCTCGAGCAGCGGCCGGAACTTGCCCACGAGACGATTCCCGTCGTCTTCTTCCTCGACATCGGTTTGGAACGCTGCCAGCAGATGTTCGCCGATCTCAATCGGCACGCGATCCGGCCGAGTCGATCGATCGGGCTGCTCTACGACCACCGCAATGCCAAGGCGAAGCTCGCCAAGCTTGTGATCCTGAAATCGGATGCATTTCGCGAGATCGTCGACATGGAGAAGTCATCCCTGGCCAGGCGGTCGAGGAAGCTTTTCACCCTGTCGGCGTTCCACAACGCGTGTGCGGACCTGGTTGAAGGGCTCGCCACGGGCGACCTGAACGCTGATGCCGATCTCGCCCGGGGCTTTTGGGAGGCTGTGGCGACGCATTTTCCAGCCTGGGGCCAGGTGCGAGCTGGGAAAATCCCCGCAAGCGACGTGCGAGAGGGCTTTATCCACTCACACGGGATCGCGCTCCAGGCAATCGGGAGGGCGGGCAACGCTCTGCTGAAGGAACATCCCAAAGACTGGAAGAAGCGGCTCGGAGAACTCGCGACGATGGATTGGTCAAGGCGGAACGCAAAATTGTGGGAAGGGCGAGCCCTGATCGGTGGCAAGGTTTCGAAGGTGTTGACAAACGTGATCCTGACCACGAATGCAGTCAAGCAGGCGCTCGAGCTTCCTCTCGCGCCCGATGAACGAAAAATCGAACAAGCCTATCGAAGGAGGGGATGAGCCGTGGCACATAAAAAAAAGACGACCACCACTGATGCGACGGATTCGGTAGTGCTTCCGATCGTCGAGGCCCCGAAAAGCGGCGGTCGGAAATCGGCATTTGAGGGTGGCAGTTTTCAGGCTGTCGTTGAATCGCTCTACGAGGAAATTCGAGAGCTCTATCTCGCGGACAACGTTCCCTGGGTCATCGGATACTCAGGCGGCAAGGACTCCACTGCCACGCTGCAGTTGGTGTGGAGCGCCGTAGCCGGACTGCCGGAATCGCAGCGACAAAAGACGGTTCACGTCATATCGACCGACACGTTGGTCGAGAACCCTATCGTCGCGGCCTGGGTGGAGAAGTCGCATGCGAGGCTGAAGCAGGCTGCTACGGACGGAGCTATGCCGTTCGTGCCGAAGATGCTTCGCCCCGAGATCGACGAATCTTTTTGGGTGAACTTGATCGGCAGGGGCTATCCAGCGCCTCGGCATAAGTTTCGCTGGTGCACCGAGAGACTCAAAATCCGCCCTTCGAATCGGTTTATCTCGCGAGTCGTGACCGACAACGGCGAGGCCATTCTCTGCCTTGGAGCTCGTAGTGCGGAAAGCAAGGCTCGCGCCCGCGTGTTGAGCGAAAACCGCAAATATCGTGTCCGTGACCGGCTCAGTCCGAGCGCGACGTTGGCTGGTTGCATGATCTACACGCCAATCGAGTCGTGGACCAACGACGACGTCTGGATTTTCCTCAACCGGATGAAAAATCCTTGGGGCCTTTCCAATAAGGAGCTGATGGGGATGTACGCCGGTGCCTCTCCTGATGGGGAATGCCCGCTCGTGGTGGATGACTCGACGCCTAGCTGTGGGGACTCGAGATTCGGCTGCTGGGTGTGCACGCTGGTTGAGCAGGACAAGTCGATGACGGCGATGATCCAGAACGACGCCGACAAAGAATGGATGCAGCCGCTTCTGGATTTGCGGAACGCCTTGGACTTCCGGGCATCGACGGCGGATTCGGAGGAAGGGGGTGATCGTCACCTCCGCGACTTCCGCAGGATGACGGGGGCAGTCCAGGTCATGGCGACAGGGGCGCCGGTACCGGGGCCCTACACGCAAGCCACCCGGGAAAAATGGCTACGAATGCTGCTGAATGCCCAGACCTACATACGAAAGCACGGCCCCTCCGACGTCGCTGGGATCGAGCTTGTGTCTCTCGATGAGCTCACTGAAATCCGACGGATCTGGGTGGTGGACAAGCATGAACTGGAAGACTCTTTGCCGGGCATCTACGAAGAAGCCACCGGCCAGCAGCTTCCGGGGGAGTCGATGGATGAAGACGTTGTTCTCGGTGCCGCAGAGATGAATCACCTGCGGCAGCTGTGCGGGGACGACAGGCTGCATTATGAGCTGACGCGAGAGTTGCTCAGTCTCACCCGGCAGCAGCGCAATGCGGCCCGCCGAGCGGGCCTGTTCGACCAGCTGGAGAAGTCATTCTCCAAGCATTTTTACGACAACGCTGCGGATGCGATCGCGCGGGCTAACGCTGCCGCAGAAGCGAAAAAAGAACTAGCCGATCGAAGGCGTAGTGGTGCCGAGCCGACTCTGTTCGATAACGGAGATGACCGCATATGATCCTAGATCGAATCCAGATTCGGAATTACGGCGTCTACCGTGGGACACACGAGGCGGTGCTTACGCCATTCGTAGGCAAACCGATCATTCTCTTCGGTGGCTTGAACGGTGGTGGGAAGACAACGCTGCTCGACGCGTTTCAACTCGCCTTGTACGGAGCGCGAGCTCGGCTCTCGAACAGAGGCCGACTTGGCTACAAGGACTATCTCGCCGCGTCGATCAACCGAGATGCGCGTCCAGGTGAATGGGCCGAGATCCAACTGGACTTCACCAAGGTGCTGACAGGGAAGCTGACTCGTTTCTCCGTGACCAGGTCATGGCGCGATGGATCAAAGGGCGTGACGGAGGAATTGAGTGTCGCGGTCAACGGCAACCCGGATTCGATCTTCACGGAGCACTGGGACGAGATCGTCGACACGTATCTGCCATCGACCATCTCTCATCTCTTTTTCTTCGACGGCGAACAGATCGCCGCCCTTGCAGAGCAGTCCAGTGCCGCCGCGATTCTCGGCGCCGCCGTCAATTCCCTCCTCGGTCTCGATCTTGTCGACCGGCTTGCCGACGATCTCAAAGCGCTTGAGCGACGCAAGCAGGCGTCTGCTTTGGACGGGGCTGCAGCAGCTCGCCTGAAAATTCTCACGACAGAAAAAACAGCAAATGATGCGCTCGAAGAGTCACTGGTTCAGAAACGAGCCGAGCTCTCTAATGATCTTGGCCGTCTGAAGAAGGATCTTGCCCAACGGCAAGCCGAGTTCCATTCCCGCGGGGGCCTTGTGCTCGAGAGGCTTCAAGAACTCGAGGGCCAGCAGCGAACGCTTCGCACCGAGAAGCAAGTTTACGAGGATCAGTTGAGGCAGCTAGCCGCAGGGGTGTTGCCCTTGGCGTTGGTGACGCAGCAGTTGGAGGCAGCGGCTGAGCAAGCCCGCAAGGAGGCTAAAGCGGCCCGGGACATGTTGCTGCTCGATACCTTGGCTGAAAGGGATGAGCATGTCTTGGCCTCATTGCGGGAGGACATCGAAGCCAAAACGGCGGTCGATCGAGTCTCTGCCCTCTTGGAAAAGGATAGAGCCGACCGGCAAGTTGGGGTACAGGTGGAGGCAATCCTTGGGGCTGATGGCGATCTAGCCGACCATCTGAGAACACTGCAGACAGTCGCGTTGCCTGAATGCGTCACTCAATCGCAGGCACTGCTAGCCAAGATTTCCGGTACAGAAGAGCGATTGTTGAGACTGGAGGCCGAGCTCTCCAGGGCCCCCGAGCAAGATACGGTTGCCGATGTTCTCGCCACAATCGCCGCCATCACGGCAGAAACTGATGCCAAGGCCGCAGAGCTGGACGGTGTGTCGGTGAGGTACCAGGCCGCTCGTCGTCGCTCGGAAGAACTCGAAGACTCCATCCAGAAGATCTCGGAGGCGGGGCTGGATGCGCGGCATGGCGAAGACTCACGCCTCCGCATACTCAAGCATTCAAAAAAGGTACGGCAGACTCTCGATGAATTTCGGCTGGGCGTCGTGCGTCGCCATATCACAACGATCGAATCGCTCGTCCTTGAGGCCTTTCGGTCCCTGCTTCGCAAGAAACGGCTGATTCACTCCCTGTCTATCGATCCCGTTTCGTTCGAGGTGATGCTATGGCAGCAGCAGGGTGTCGCGTTGCCGTTCGATCGGCTCTCGGCGGGCGAAAGGCAGCTCTTGGCCACTGCGTTACTGTGGGGCCTCGCCCGGGCCGCGGGTAGGCCCATCCCAACAATCATCGACACGCCCCTAGGTCGACTCGACTCGAAGCACAGAGGCCGTCTGGTCGAAGGCTATTTCCCGCACGCATCGCATCAGGTCATTTTGCTATCGACCGACGAGGAGATTGCGGGCGACTACTACCGATCGCTTAAATCCTCAATCAGCCGGGAATACATCTTGTCCCACGACGATAACAACGGCGCCACATCTATCACTCCTGGATATTTCACCAATCATGAAGCCACCGTGTGAAACACTGCGACTAGGGAAGCAGAGTCGCGATAACCTCATCAAAATCAAGCGAGTCACTGGCATCGAACACTGGAACATCATCTGCCGATGGGCCCTGTTCGTCTCGCTGCGGGAGCCGACCAGGCCTGTTGTACCACCCGAAACTTCGGAGGGAGGAGTTGAGATAGCTTGGAAGGTATTCGCTGGTGACTTAGGAGAAGTGATAGCAGCTCTCTTAAGAATGCGATTGAATCACGACGGCGATGGTCTTGAAGCAGAATGTGCTGGGGTGCTTCGTGCACACGTGACGCGAGGTCTTGGCTACCTCGCTTCTGGAACTGAGACGAAAACGATATCGGCCTTTGTGCGACGGTGGCAAGCTGGTAATCCACCTTGGGGCGAACGTTCACCTGCAGAAGACGCCTACGCTGAGTCTACGCGTACTGTTAACTAGAATGACTCGGCCGCGCTCTTAACAATTTCCTGAGCTCTGCTTTGAGCAGCATGTGCAGTCGCTTGTTTTTCCACGCAATGTATTCGTTGTTAATATAGATCGCGCTCTGTGGCTCGCGGACCTCCCACCGTTTAAAAGAGATACAGTGAAGCACGATTATAAAGGAGCACGACGGGCCGAAGCCCATTTTTCGTTGATCAAAATAATGATTATGGCAAGCGCTGCACAGGGCTACAATATTATGGAAATCGTGAGGCCTGTCGTCAGTGAAAGTGGCCTTGTCTTTGACGTGGCAGGCCTGGGTGTGATAAGAACCGCACCAGACGCAGCCGCTCATGGGTCCGCCTTATAAAGAGCACGTGGGTCGGCGGACTTATCAGCGTCGACGAGTTCGCCGTTCCATTCGGAATCTATTCTTAACTCATGAGTAGCAGTTGATGGGTCGATGCATCGCGTGAAACGTCTTCCAGTTGCGACTTCGGTCAATGCTAGAGGTTTGTCCGGGAGGTGCCTGCCGTGCTCAAGTGCCATCAGTTGGAGGTCGTAAGGGCCATCAGATTTCACGAAGAGTAGTGGATTTTGGTCCTTGTCTCCAAACATATTTAGCAGCTGGTCAAGGTATGCTTGGTAGTTATTGCGCCAAAGCTGCGATGGGTCGTCAAGTAAACCAACAAAGGCGGGGTACCCGTCGTCGTTGTTTACGATGCAAAAACAAGTGCGGAACGCCCCTAGCATCATCACCATAGCGGGATTGGGCAGGAGGGCTCCGATCTCGCCGGAGCGAAAGTGCGTGAGCGTGCGATCTCCTTTTTCCGTCAGCCAGTTATAAAATAGCGTGTTTTTAAAGCCTCGGGTAAACGGTCCGGTCTTAATAGCATATGAAATCATGTCCGATATTCGGAATACATCTTCGGTAAGCGGCGCCAGGTGCTTAAGGTTTGTCTCCGGGTCACCTTGCCCCTCAAACCATCTTGCGTGTATTGCGCCCGATGATGTAGCTGCGGATTTATGGTTGTCGCGAGTGGGGGAGTGGACGGGGTGCTTGAACCAGAGCGGATCAACAGACGCCAGCATGCGTATAAGAGTTTCTGAGGAGATGGCGTCTTCTGACGCACTGCTGTCGCCCTCGTGCCATCGGACGGAGTGGCTGTTGGGGCCGAGGGCGTACTTGAAAGCGTCGTAATGCCCAAGAAAATCTGCCTGTGTGGTAGGCAGAAGTGCGCGATTGGCGTTTCGGTATTTTGCGATGGAGTTGATGGCGAATCGCCGTGCCTCAGCTGGCATGCCAGCCGGAAGTTCGATGGCTTCTATGTGCACGAGCGCGCTTAGGGGAATTGCTTGGGGGAAAGTGTTTATGGTGAAGTAAGTGTGGCCTCCGTTGCAAACTCCACTTCCTTCCTCAAAGCGAAGTTGGATGTCGGTGGCAGTGCGCTGCACCTCGTCGCACACAACAGTGATGCCATTGTTCCAGTGATGGAATTTGTCGGGGTATGCGCGCAGCGTCTCCACCATCTCTTTCACGACCTTAGCGCGAGTCGGTTCTCGCGGGTTGGCGTCTAGAGGAAGGCCATTTAAGCGCAGCTGCTCGCATTCAATGAAGAGATGATGGAATGTAAATCCATCGGCAGTCCTGGACGAACCGCAGTAGCGTGCGTTGGTTAGGGCAATCGTCGAAGGGGTCGACGCTACTGAGTAGTTGACACCGTCTGATGAGGTACGCGTTGAAAGCGTCATTTCGTGTTTCCCTAGATCAATCTGGTCAATCGTGGTTTTCTGCAGTGGGCGAATGCCGTGTCTTGCGTGTTCACTGCCGAAGTTTTCGGCAGGATAATCGGGCAGCACATAGCGACCCATGTGATCACCATCGCAATCTCAGTGGGCTTGGCCGCATATAAAGTCATCGGAAGGCGATATGGCAGTCGAATTTTTTTCGAATTCATTGTGGCTTGCGAGGTGAAGTCGCTCGCTCGGCGTAAAGTGTCCTGCCTCCAACCGGGGGGGTCTGCCCGCGGCATACCTTTATCGTAATATTGAGTCGACGCTGCCCTTCAGAAGATAGTCTTCTTTATGCCGAAAAAGGGGTTCTCTTCGGAAAAACGTTTATATAACATAAATCAAAGTGTTTCACTGTGAGTTCATAAGGTATCAGTCTACATTGTCCACACCCGGGTCAAGAATGTCATCATCGTTCTCTGTTCTTAGGTCTACGGTGCGTCAAGCCAATCATTAAGGCGTAACGCCCAGAAGATGACGAACGCGGAAAAGAGTTTTATCCAAGCTTTTCAGGCATGGGAGAGGCTGTGTTGGGTGCGTTCATGAGGCGTATATTCAGTACATCAGTGTTATCTATCTAATTCTCTGATTACGGAGTCTAGTCGCTCCTGCGCCGACTTGCTGCGGGGGTTCTGGTCGGCGTTGCGGAGCAACAGGGTTTCGGCCGCCGCCACATCTTTGAGCATCGTTTTAGTGCTCGGATTCCACAAGATGCTGCTCCACTGCTTGTCTAGAAGAGACATAGGAGTGTTTTTAACAAGCATTTCTACTGCATTCTCGATCTGTACCCCCCGTGATGTTAGGCACTCGGTAGCTCGCGCCATTGCTCTTTGGCCTACTGGCCTAAATAATAAGTGATTTCTTGTGGGGGACCGATAGGTAATCGCATCGACGCTGCCGCCAATAACGACTTTTCTGTACTCGGGTGCCGTGACAACTAACGCTCTCCAGAAGCGAACGGCCCTGTCGTAGATATCATCTAACGATGCCTTTGATGGACGAGTTCGCATTACGGACCCGTAAGCAGGCCTACAGCCCTTAGATTTCGGGTAAAGGTCCTTTAGGATCTGATAAAGACCCAGGATAGACGTTACCGCTTTCGAATTGCTGCGTGGTATCGCGGCGGAGCTAGATAAGGCCACGAGTTCCTCGCGAGGAAACACAGCGCCTTCGTCAATGATTCTCCTCGCTATTGCCGCGAAACCATTGTCCTCGTCTAGCGCGACGATGTCTGCTTCGGAGACGCGTCGGGCCTTTTGGTTTAGGGTGACGAATAGCCGTCTGGTTCGTTCCAACCCTGAGGCGTTGTTGGCGTGGCCAACGAGTATCACTGAAACCTGCTCCTGCGACAATTCCGAGTTCTCGGCGATGGCTTGCTTGATTCCGGAGACGCGGTGCTGTCCATCGATGGCGAATAGCTTTTCTTTGCCAGAGAACGAAACGATGCCGACAGATGCGGTAAGGCGATCGGCTTCGTCTTCAGTTAACTGTTCGTTAGGGTCGGTAACGGTGAGTTCTGACCAGAGTGGATCGTCACCATATACGCCAACCACGAGGGCGTTGAAGAAGCGTGATTCGTCGGTAGTTAAATATTGCGCAATGCGTTTTGCATGGTCTCGTTTTAAGTGTCGTTGAATCCATAGCGATAGCTTTTCGCTTTTGTGGATTATTCGCACGTCTTCAACAATCCGTTCGGCGATGTCATGAAAGCTCATCGCTATAAGAAGGTAACTGCGGTCGCCCATTTTGCAATTAATCGCTGGGAGACGGAGAAGCTTTGACTTTTGCGGTTTCGCAGCTTGTGAGTCTTTGCGCTTGGTCATTCGAATACCGCCTTTAAGATTTCTTTGAGACTGCCGGCCTTCCCGATAGAAGCTGTGAACTCTTGGTTAAACGGAGGGATAAGTGAGCGTAGGAGACTTTCTTCGATCGCCTTGATCGTCGTAGCGTCATTAACCACGGCGTAATGGAGCCATAAGTGGTTCGGCCACTTACGGATCATGCTGTGAATAGGAACTCGTCCGTGTTCTCTCTTCGACTCAGGCAGGTACTGTGAGCATCTTTTCCTTAAAGTCTGTTTTGTGGTTTGGCCTAGGTAAAGTAGGTAGCGGATGGCCTTGTGTCCGCCCACGTCGGGCTCGGCAAAAAAAGAGTAGAGTCCCGTCTTGTCGTCCGGTAGTTTCTTCAGTCCCTTGGCGTTGAAGCGGACCCTCTTCCAATTAAGTGTGGCCGTGGGGAGATCGGTCCAGTAGGTCGGGCACAGAATGAACTTCTTCACGTGATAGTGCTTTAGCAACGCAACGGCATCGTTCCGTTCGAGTTCCCAGTCCTTCGGGGACATCGTTGCGAAATAAGGTACCCCATTAGCCATCTTATGTTCTCGTAAACGGATTGGGTGCGGGAGGGCAATGTCCCAGGTCGTAGTGTGCTTGTGTAGTTGTTTGTGTGGTCAGCCGGCACTCTTGGGCAACGATCACTCGCTCTGTTGACAACCATGCCTTAACAGGGCTGAGTTGAGTTGTCTTTGGGTGGCTTTCTTTGCTTCATTGAGTTAACGCGCAGCTATTGAAGCGGTGCAGGGTGTTGTGGGAGACAAGATCATTGACTTGTTGGCGAATGGCATCCTGTCCGTGCTTCAGGCCGCCTAACAACCACGTGTTAAAGTTATGGATTGGGCGGAACGGTAGTCGGATAGCCTGGGAGCCGAAGAAGTGCCCATTAACGACACTCTCACACTTGGAACCTGTGAGCCTGTCCTGTGGGCCCCCATCCTCACAA
>Ga0164294_10002671_pt1 | contig 16011 bp, 12 predicted proteins | sample GEODES005metaG_FD_111479 | JGI IMG/M metagenome (GOLD analysis project Ga0164294, IMG submission 111479) | Oligotrophic lake water microbial communities from Sparkling Lake, Wisconsin, USA - GEODES005 metaG | ecosystem: Environmental > Aquatic > Freshwater > Lake | place: USA: Sparkling Lake...
CCAGCTCGTGGCTGACACGGTCAAAACCCGCGAGCCGGGCCAGAACCCTGCAACGCGCACATTTCAGGCTTTTCGGATTTTCATCAATGCCGAGCTTGAAGAGTTACAGCAGGCGCTAGACGCCGCGCTGCTGGTGCTGGAGCCTGGCGGCCGCTTGGTGGTGATCAGTTTTCACTCGCTCGAAGACCGCATCGTCAAGCAATTCATCGCCAAGCACTCCAAAGACGAGTACGACCGGCGCATGCCCTTTGCAGCGCCCAAGCCCATGCGCTTGCGCGCCAGGGGCCGAAGCCGGCCCAGCGCCGCAGAGATTTCGGCCAATGCCCGCTCGCGCAGCGCCATCATGCGGGTCGCATTGCGCACCGACGTGGAGGCACACACATGACCCGTGTCAATGTGCTGCTGGTATTGGCCATCTTGGCCAGCGCCATGTACCTGGTAAGTGTGCAATATGAATCGCGCCGCCTGTTCACCGAGCTCGAGCGAACACAGCGCGAGGCCCGCCGGCTTAACACCGAGTACGAGCGCTTGCAGGTCGAAAAACGCAGCCAGGCCACACCCGCGCGGGTTGAGCGCCTGGCGCGCGAAAAACTGCAAATGCGCCAAGTTTCGCCCGGGATAACTATGTACCTCGGCAGCGGCGAAGCCGCCCCGCAACAGCCATGAGCCGCAGCATCCGCTACACCGCCAGCCCACTGCTGACCAGCAAGACACCGGTCTGGCGCAGCAAGCTCGTGGTGGCCGCCATTGCGCTCGGTTTTGTCGGCCTGGGCGCGCGCGCGGCCTTTATCCAGGTGTTCAACAACGACTTCTTCCAACACCAAGGTGAGGTGCGTTTTAACCGAACCTTGCCGCTGCCGGCCAACCGGGGACGCATCCTGGACCGCAATGGTTTGATTTTGGCCTCCAGTGTGCCCGCGCCCAGCATCTGGGCGATTCCCGAGGATGTGGAATTGGACTCCAGCCAACGCCAGAACCTGGCCAAACTCTTGGGCATCGAACTGGCAGAACTAAACAAAAAATTGGCCGACGAAGACAAAAACTTTGTCTGGCTCAAGCGCCAGATAGAGCCCGATCGCGCCAAAGAAATCGCCGACCTGAACCTCAAAGGCATCTACCAACGCACCGAGTTCCGGCGCCAGTACCCGGAGGGTGAGGCCGCCGCCCACATCGTGGGCTTTACCAACGTCGAAGACAACGGACAAGAAGGCATCGAGCTCCTGTACAACGAAACCTTGCTGGGCCGTGCCGGCATGCGTCGCGTCATCAAAGACCGCTTGGGCCAGGCTGTAGAACAAATCGGTGAGACCGTTGCGCCAGTAGCTGGGCAGGATGTGCAACTCAGCATCGACACCAAGGTGCAGTTTTTTGCCTACCAAAAGCTGCGCGATGCGGTACTGGCCAACCGCGCTCAGGCCGGCAGCATCGTGGTGATGGACGCCAGCACCGGCGAGGTGCTGGCACTGGCCAACTACCCCAGCTACAACCCGGAAAAGCGCACCAACCTGAGCGGCGCGCAACTACGCAACCGGGCGCTAACCGACACCTTTGAGCCCGGTTCGGTAGTGAAGCCCTTCACCATCGGGCTGGCCTTGGACAGCGGGCGCATCAAGACCTCAACCATCATCGACACGGCGCCCGGCTCGGTCACCATCACCGGCGCCACCATCCGCGACGCGCACCCCCACGGCGCCATGACGGTGGAGCAAGTCATTCAGAAGTCGAGCAACGTCGGCACCACCAAAATCGCGATGCAGTTACCCGCCAGTGAAATGTGGGATACGTTCTCGGGTGCGGGCTTTGGCCAAAAGCCCCAAATCGAGTTTCCAGGCGTAGTCTCCGGGCGACTGCGCCCGGCCAAAAGCTGGCGTCCTATTGAGCAGGCCACTGCATCCTATGGCTATGGCTTGTCGGCCTCGCTGTTTCAGATGGTGCGCTCCTACACCGTTTTTTCGCACGATGGCCAGGTGATACGCGCAACTCTGCTCAAAAACAGCGACCCGGCGGTGGGCGTACCTATCTTTAGCGCCGACACCGCGGCCAAGGTGCGCAAGATGCTGCAAATGGCTGCAGGCTCCGGTGGCACGGCCCCCAAGGCACAGACCGCCGGTTATTCAGTGGGCGGCAAATCCGGCACTGCCTATAAACAAATGGGAAAAGGGTACGGCAGCGAGGGCAATCGCAAATACCGCAGCTGGTTTGTCGGCATGGCGCCTATTGAGCAGCCCCGCATCATCGTGGGCGTCATGCTTGACGAACCCAGCGCAGGGAAATACTACGGTGGTGAAGTGGCTGCGCCAGTGTTCAGCGAGACCGTGCAGCAAACCCTGCGCGTTATGGGCGTGCAGCCCGACATCGCCATCCAACCGCAAATCGTGGCCAAAGCGGTCGCGGAGAGCTTTTAGTGGCCAACCTACTGACCACGCCCGAACACGCCGCCCAGTGGCTGCGCGCGCGCGTGACCGGCGTGCTGTGCAGCGACAGCCGAAGCCTGCGCCCGGGTGACGGCTTTGTGGCCACACCGGGGGAGCTGTCCGACGGACGCAGTTTTGTGCGCCAAGCGCTCCAGCGCGGCGGCGCTGCTTGCCTGGTCGAGGCCCGGGGTTTGGACGCTTTTGACCTGCACGATGAACGCGTGGCCGCCTATACCGGCCTCAAAGCCGACGCCGGCCCGATTGCCGATGCGTTTTATGGCCACCCCTCGCGCTCCCTTGCCGTTTTGGCGGTAACCGGCACCAATGGCAAAACATCGACCGCCTGGTGGTTGGCCCAAGCGCTCAACCGCGTGCACACCGGCGCCGCCGCACCCTGCGCCGTGGTGGGCACGTTGGGCATGGGCTTGCCACCCCAGGCCGTCCCCATGGCGGGCGCTCCCGACCCACTGGCCGACATGCGCCCCACCGGCCTGACAACGCCCGACGCAGTAACACTCCAATCCGCCTTGCACCAGTTTGCACAACAGGGCGTGCGTGCCTGCGCAGTGGAGGCCTCATCTATCGGTATCGAAGAAGGCCGCATAAACGGCCTGCGCGTGCGCGTGGCGGTGTTCACCAACTTCACCCAAGACCACCTGGACTACCACGGCAGCATGCAGGCCTACTGGGACGCCAAGCGCCGACTCTTTACATGGTCTGGTCTGCACAGCGCGGTCATCAACATCGACGACGACCGGGGCGCAACGCTGGCAGAGACCCTTGCACGCGACCAACCCGGCATGACCCTGTGGACTACATCGGCCTCGCGCAGCGCACGCCTGCAGGCGCAAAACATCACGCAAACCGCCACCGGTTTACGCTTTGACGTGACCGAAGGCCAGCGGCGCATCGCGCTGCAAAGCCAGGTGTTGGGCCGCTACAACGTCAACAACCTGCTGGGCGTGTTGGCCGCGCTGCGCGCCCTGGGTGTGGAACTGGCCGACGCGGTGGCCGCTTGCGAAGGACTGCGCCCGGTACCCGGCCGCCTGGAATGCGTGGGTGGGGACGGTGCACCGCTGGTGGTGGTGGACTACGCCCACACGCCCGACGCCTTGGCCCAAACACTGGACGCCCTGCGCCCATCAGCAACGCAGCGCGGCGGACAACTGTGGTGCGTATTTGGCTGCGGCGGCGACCGCGACGCCGCCAAGCGCCCCCTGATGGGCGCGATTGCAGCAGCCAAGGCCGACCAGATTGTGCTCACCAGCGACAACCCGCGCAGCGAAAAGCCGACCTCCATTGTTTCGCAAATTTTGGTGGGCCTGGTCGGCCACCCCGGTGCCGAGGTGCAAGTGGACCGGGGTACCGCCATTGCACAAACGATTGCCCGCGCGGCTGCAAGCGATGTGATTTTGGTCGCGGGCAAAGGACATGAGGCAACGCAGGATATTGGCGGGGTGAAAACCCTGTTTTCCGACCGCGACCACGCCCTGCGGGCCCTGCAAGCGCGCCCGCGCCTGGAGGCACACGCATGAGCACCCGCCTAATGACGATGGGTCAAGTTGCCAGGTGGTTGGCCCACGGCAGCCATGCCGCAAGCCTGCCACAGGCGGTGCATGGGGACGAAAGCACTCCCATCACGCGCGTGCACACCGACACCCGCAGCATCACGCAAGGCGACTTGTTTGTCGCGCTTCAGGGCGAAACCTTCGACGCCAACACCTTGCTGCACCAAGCCCAGGCCCAAGGTGCGGCGGCAGTCGTTTGTCGCAGCGGTCTGTCAGACGCCTTGCTTCCCGCCGGTCTGCCGCGCATCGAAGTGGCAGACACAAAGGCCGCTTTAGGACAATTGGCGCGGGCGTGGCGCGGGCAATTTACGCTGCCCCTGATCGCGGTGACAGGCAGCAATGGCAAAACCACCGTCACTCAAATGCTGGCCTCAATTTTGCGCGCCTTCGCCGGTGACGACGCTGCTTTGGCCACACAAGGCAACCTGAACAACGACATCGGTGTGCCGCTGACGTTACTGCGCCTACGCCCTCAGCATCGCATCGCCGTAGTCGAGCTGGGCATGAACCATCCAGGGGAAATTGCCACCTTGGCCGATATGACCCAGGCCACCGTGGCCCTGGTCAATAACGCGCAGCGTGAGCACCTGGAATTCATGCACACCGTTGACGCCGTAGCGGCCGAAAACGGCGCCGTTCTGGGCGCGTTGGCGCCCGCTGGCTGTGCCGTATTCCCCTTGGATGACACCTACAGCGCGGCTTGGCGCACCCAATCCGGTGCGCAGCACACACTGGGCTTTGCTGCAACCCCCGTGGCGGGTGACGGCGTGTTCGGAATATCCGCCCATTGGAGCGACGGCGCGTGGGCGGTACATGCAAGCGCCCAGGTGGCAGGGCACACGACTGCCCTGCGCTACCGCCTGGCCGTGGCCGGCCAGCACAATGTTCGCAACTCCTGGGCCGCTGCTGCCTGCGCCTGGGCTGCCGGCGTACCGGCGCAGGCCATTGCACAGGGCTTATCGGCCTTTGTCCCGGTCAAAGGTCGCTCGCGTGCGTGCTCGCTGACACTGGCCGGCCGCACCCTGACCGTGGTGGACGACAGCTACAACGCCAACCCCGACTCGGTACGCGCAGCCATCGACGTGCTCGCCGCCTTGCCCGCACCGCGCTTGTTGGTGCTGGGGGACATGGGCGAAGTCGGACACCAGGGTACCCACTTTCACGCAGAAGCCGGCAGCTATGCCCGCGAGCGCGGGATCGAGCAGCTGCTGGCAACCGGTGAGTTAAGCCAATCCACCGTGGCCGCTTTTGCCCGGGGGGCGGGCATGGCGCAGCACCATGCCGACATGGACGCGCTGTGCGCCGCCCTGGCGGCTTGCGTGCCAGGCGTCAACAGCGTACTGGTCAAGGGCTCACGATTTATGCGCATGGAGCGCGCCATCGCGGCACTGCAGGCGCTGGCGCAGCCCGCACCCGCCGCAAACACACCGGAGTTAAGCCATGCGCATTAAGCGATTCACGGGGGGGGCTGCATGCTGCTAAACCTGGCGCAATGGTTGCAGGGCCTGTACCCGGAACTGGGCTATTTGCGTGTCTTCCAGTACCTGACGTTTCGCGGCGTGATGGCTGCGCTGACCGCACTGCTGATTGGTCTGGCGGCGGGTCCGGCGGTGATTCGCCACCTCACGGCCTTAAAAATCGGTCAGCCCATACGCGGCTATGCCATGGAGTCGCACCTGGTCAAAAGCGGAACCCCCACCATGGGCGGTTTGCTGATTTTGATTTCCATTACCAGCGCCACGCTGCTCTGGGCCGACTGGAGCAACCGCTTTGTCTGGATCGTGCTGGCCGTGATGCTGGGCTTTGGCGCCATTGGCTGGGTCGACGACTGGCGCAAGGTGGTCAACAAAGACCCCGAGGGCATGCGGTCGCGCGAAAAGTATTTTTGGCAATCGCTCATCGGCGCTTTGGCCGCGCTGTACTTGGTGTTTAGCATTTCCGAGATCTCCAATGCGCGCGTGCTGGAGCTGTTTTTCAACTGGGTGCGTTCGGGCTTTGATGTGAACCTGCCGCCCAAGGCCGGCTTGCTCTTGCCTTTCATCAAAGAGATCAGCTACCCCCTGGGCGTGCTGGGTTTTGTAGTGCTGACCTACCTGGTGATCGTCGGCTCGAGCAACGCCGTGAATCTGACCGACGGACTGGACGGTCTGGCCATCATGCCGGTGGTGATGGTGGGTTCGGCGCTGGGCGTGTTTGCCTACGTCACCGGCAGCGTGGTGTTTTCGCGCTACCTGTTTTTGCCGCACATTCCAGGCGCGGGTGAATTGCTGATTTTTTGCTCGGCGATTGCCGGGGCCGGCTTGGCGTTTTTATGGTTTAACGCCCACCCGGCGCAGGTCTTTATGGGTGATGTGGGTGCGCTGGCCTTGGGCGCTGCGCTGGGCACGGTAGCCGTGATCGTGCGCCAGGAAATTGTGCTGGCCATCATGGGCGGCGTGTTTGTTGCAGAGGCCGTATCGGTCATGCTGCAGGTGATGTACTTCAAGTACACGCGCAGAAGATATGGCGTGGGCCGTCGTCTGTTCATGATGGCGCCCCTGCACCACCATTTTGAGAAGCGGGGCTGGAAGGAAACGCAGGTCGTGGTCCGCTTTTGGATCGTCACCATGTTGTTGTGCCTGCTGGGCCTGTCGACCCTGAAGCTGCGGTAGCCATGCACACGCTTCACGGTCACAAAGTGCTGGTGCTGGGCCTGGGTGCGTCAGGCCTGGCCATGGCACGCTGGTGTAACCGTCTGGGCGCGCAGGTCACTGTCCTGGACACCCGCGCCAACCCACCCCAGGCCGACGCGCTGGCGCAGCTGGTGCCCGCTGTGTGCTTGCTGCACAGCGGCCTGCGCGCTGAGGTGTTGGATGAGACCGGCGCCCAGGCCGTCTTCATCAGCCCCGGTCTGTCACCGGCACAAGTGAAGCCCGTAGTGGATGCGGCGCTGCAGCGTGGAATTGCGGTAGGCAGCGAAATCACGCTTTTTGCCCAGGCCTTGCTGGACTTGCAATTGCAAACGCCTGGCGAACCCGCGCCTGACGCACCCCAGGTGATCGCCATTACCGGCACCAACGGCAAAACAACGGTGACATCGCTCACGGGTGCACTGGTACGGCGCGCGGGGAAAACCGTGGCTGTGGCCGGCAATATCGGTCCGACCCTGCTCGACACCCTGGCGCACGCCATCGACGCCCAAACCCTGCCGCAGGTGTGGGTGCTGGAGTTGTCGAGCTTTCAGCTGCACTACGCCCAAGGCTTTGAACCTACGGCAGCGGTGGTGCTGAACCTAAGCCAAGACCATTTGGACTGGCACCCGGACATGGCGGATTACGCCCGCTGCAAGGCCCAAATCTTTGGCAAAAACACACTGATGGTTCTCAACCAAGACGATGAGGCGGTGATGGCCATGTTGCCCGCTCCGGTACGTGTAAAACAGGGCGTCTTGCTACGCGAACACATCTGCTTTGGCGCGCAAGCTCCCAGCCGCGCCGGTGACTACGGGCTGGAGCAGACCAACGGCGTAGTGTGGCTGGTGCGCGCCATGCCCGCCGACGAGACACTAAAAAAAGGCCGCAAGGCACAGACCCAAGAGCTGCATATCCAACGCCTGATGCCAGCTGACGCCTTGCGCATCCGCGGCCGTCACAATGCCTGCAACGCGCTGGCAGCGCTGGCTTTGGCCACCTCGGCCGGGTGTGCCATCGGGCCCCTGCTCTACGGGCTGCGCGACTTTGCGGGCGAGCCGCATCGCCTGCAATCGATCGGCATGCTCGATGGCGTGGAATACTTTGACGACAGCAAAGGAACCAATGTGGGCGCCACCGTGGCCGCATTGGGCAGTCTGGGCCTGGAGCGTAAATTGGTAGTGATCCTGGGAGGCCAAGGCAAGGGACAGGACTTTGGCCCGCTGGCCGACCCGGTGCGCCGCTTTGCGCGCGCGGTGGTGCTGATCGGCCGCGACGCGGCCTTGGTCGGCCAGGCACTCGAGAGCACCGGCGTGCCCCAGGCGATGGCCGACTCGATGGAAGCAGCGGTGGCGTTAGCCAGCACCAGCGCCCACACCGGGGACGCCGTACTGATGTCTCCGGCCTGCGCGAGCCTGGATATGTTTCGCGACTATGCGCACCGCGCCCAGGCGTTTTGCGACGCGGTACGCGCCCGGGCGCTTGCCCACGGAAACGAGCTGGAGTGGGTCGCATGAGCGCCGTGGCCGCCTTCTTCGCACGTTGGTTCAAGTCGCCAACGTCGGCCCTTGATGCGCTGCCGGTGCAATTGGGGCGGCGCACAAGCTATAGCAGTGCGCCACGGGTGGAACGCTTGCGCTCCTTTGACCAGAGTTTGGTGGCGGTGGTATCGCTGCTGGTGGTCTGGGGCACGGTGATGGTGTACTCAGCCACCATCGCCATGCCGGACAACCCGCGCTTTTCCAACTACACGCACAACTATTTTCTGGTGCGCCACCTCTTGGCCATTGCCCTGGCTGTGGTGGTGGCGGTCATCGCATTTCAGGTTCCGGTGGAAACCTGGGAGCGCATCGCTCCGCTCTTGTTTATCGTCTCGCTGGCGCTGTTGGTGGCGGTTCTATTGCCCTTTATTGGAAAAGGGGTCAATGGCGCGCGGCGCTGGATATCCCTGGGTGTGATGAGCTTTCAGCCCTCAGAATTGGCCAAGTTTTCTGCCGTCGTGTACGCCTCAGGCTACATGGTGCGCAAGATGGATCTCAAAGAGGACTTCCTCAAGGCCGTCTGGCCCATGGCCGCCGCCGTGGGCATCATGGGCACCTTGCTGTTGGCCGAGCCCGATATGGGCGCCTTTATGGTGATTGCGGTCATCGCCATGGGCATTTTGTTTCTGGGCGGCGTCAACGCCCGCATGTTCTTTTTGATCTCAAGCGTGCTGGTAGGTGCGTTCGCGATGATGATTGCGTTCAACGACTACCGCCGCGCGCGCATTTTTGCCTACCTCGACCCCTGGTCCGAACACAACGCACTGGGCAAGGGTTACCAGCTAACCCACTCGCTGATTGCCATTGGGCGGGGCGAAATCTTTGGCGTCGGTCTGGGTGGTAGCGTCGAAAAACTGCACTGGCTGCCCGAAGCGCACACCGACTTTTTGCTCGCCGTGATTGGCGAAGAATTTGGCCTGGTGGGCGTGCTGCTGCTGCTAGGCCTGTTTTTGTGGCTGACGCGGCGCATCATGCACATCGGTCGCCAGGCCGTGGCGCTGGACCGCGTGTTTGCCGGTCTCGTGGCACAGGGCGTGGGTATCTGGATGGGCTTTCAGGCCTTTATCAACATGGGCGTGAACCTGGGTGCGCTGCCCACCAAGGGCTTGACGCTGCCGCTCATGAGCTACGGCGGCTCGGCTATTTTGGTCAACCTGGTCGCGCTGGCCCTGGTGCTGCGCATTGACTATGAAAACCGCCATATGATGCAAGGGGGCCGCGCATGAGCACCAAGATGGCCGCCACCCGCACGGCCTTGGTTATGGCCGGAGGCACGGGCGGGCACATCTTCCCCGGCCTGGCTGTGGCGCAGGCGCTGCGCGAACAGGGCTGGCGTGTGCACTGGCTGGGCGCGCCCGACAGCATGGAAAGCCGCCTGGTCCCGGCGCGCGGCTTTGCCATGGAAACCATCGCTTTCTCGGGCGTACGCGGCAAGGGCTGGAAAACGCTGGCGCTGCTGCCGCTGCGCCTGTTACGCGCGCTGTCCCAAAGCTGGGCCGTACTGGGCCGTGTGCGGCCTGATGTGGTGCTGGGCTTTGGCGGCTACATCAGCCTGCCCGCCGGTTTGGTGGCCGTGCTGCGGCGCGTTGCGCTGGTACTGCACGAGCAAAACGCGGTTGCAGGCGCGTCCAACCGGGTGTTAGCCAAACTGGCCACCCGCGTATTCACCGCATTTCCTGGCGCTCTGCACCAAGGCCGGTGGATAGGCAACCCCCTGCGCGCCGAGTTTTTGCTTCAAGACGCACCACAGACGCGTTTTGCCCACCGCAGCGGCCCGCTGCGCCTGCTGGTGGTTGGCGGCAGCTTGGGCGCCAGCGCACTCAACACCGTGGTACCGCAAGCCTTGGCGCTGATACCAGCGGCGCTGCGGCCCGTGGTAACCCACCAAAGCGGCGAGAAGCAAATTGATGCACTGCGCGCCAACTACGCCAGTGCCGGGGTGCAAGCCACGCTCACACCGTTTATTGACGACACGGCGGCGGCCTTTGCCCAGGCTGACATCGTGGTCTGCCGGGCCGGGGCCAGCACCGTGACCGAAATCGCTGCCGTAGGCGCAGCGGCCTTGTTTGTGCCTTTCCCGTTTGCGGTTGACGACCACCAGACCCACAACGCGCGCTTTCTGGTCGACCAGGGCGCCGGGTGGCTGATAGACCAGTCTGAACTCAGCCCCCAGCGCTTGGCCACCTGGCTGCAGTCCTGTGACCGGGTCACCTTGCTGGCGCACGCCGTGGCCGCTAAAGCGCTGCAACAGGTCCACGCCACCGAAGCGATCGTGGCCGCTTGCCAGGAGATTGCGGCATGAAGCACGCCATCCAACACATCCACTTTGTCGGCATCGGCGGCTCGGGCATGTCGGGCATTGCCGAGATATTGCACAACCTGGGCTACAGCATCTCCGGCTCGGACCTGGCTGACAGCGCAACGCTGCGCCGCCTGGCCTCGCTGGGCATCCAAACCCACGTGGGCCACGACGCAGCGCACGTGGCACGGGCCGACGCGGTAGTTACGTCGACTGCAGTGCAGCCCAGCAACCCGGAGGTGCTGCGCGCGCGCGAACTGCGTATTCCGGTGGTGCCACGCGCTCTGATGCTGGCCGAGCTCATGCGCCTGAAGCAGGGTATTGCCATCGCGGGCACCCACGGCAAAACTACCACCACCAGCCTGGTCGCCAGCGTGCTGGCGCAGGCTGGTCTGGACCCGACCTTTGTGATCGGTGGGCGACTCAACAGCGCCGGCGCCAACGCGCGCTTAGGGCAAGGCAACTACATCGTCGTCGAGGCTGACGAGTCCGACGCGTCTTTCCTCAACCTGCTGCCGGTGATGGCGGTGGTAACCAATATCGACGCCGACCACATGGAGACCTACGGCCACGACTTTGGCCGCCTGCAGCAAGCGTTTGTCGACTTTTTGCACCGCATGCCGTTTTATGGCACCGCCATCTTGTGCACCGATGACGCGGCCGTGCGCGCCATCATGGACCAAGTGACCTGCCCGATCACCAGCTACGGCTTTGACGAGGGCGCCCAGGTGCGCGCCGTGAATGTGCGCGCCGTGGACGGACAAATGCACTTCACCGTGCAACGGCGCAATGGCGTAATCCTGCCTGACCTGGACGTGGTGCTCAACCTACCGGGGCGCCACAACGTGCTCAACGCCCTGTCGGCAATTGCCGTGGCGGTCGAGCTCAATATTGACGACGCCGCAGTGCAAACCGCACTGTCCGAGTTCAAAGGCGTGGGTCGGCGCTTCCAGCGCTACGGCGACCATGCGCTGCCCCGGGGCGGCGTGGTCACCGTGGTGGACGACTACGGTCACCACCCCGTAGAGATGGCGGCTACGCTGGCTGCAGCGCGTGGCGCATTCCCGGGGCGGCGTCTAGTGTTGGCATTTCAACCGCACCGCTACACCCGCACACGCGACTGCTTTGAAGACTTCGTTAAGGTCATGGGCCAGGCCGACGCGGTGCTACTGGCCGAGGTCTACGCCGCAGGCGAAGCACCCGTGGTGGCCGCCGACGGCCGCGCCCTGACCCGCGCCCTGCGCGTGGCAGGCAAGTTAGAACCGGTGTTTGTCGACGACATCCACGCCATGGCCGCCGCCGCCGTCGCCAATGCCCGGGCGGGCGACGTGCTGTTGTGCATGGGAGCCGGCTCGATCAGCGCAGTGCCCGCCAAGGTGGTGGAACTGCTGCAGGCCCAGACCAGCGCAAACGGGGGCACGCCATGAGCGCGCAGGCTTTCGGCAAAGTGGCCGTACTGATGGGCGGGGCATCGGCCGAGCGCGAGATTTCCCTTTTATCCGGCCATGGTGTGCTGCAAGCGCTGCGCTCCCAGGGCGTGGACGCCCACGCCTTTGACCCCGCCGAGCGCGAACTCTGGACGCTCAAGGCCGAGGGCTTCGGGCGCTGCTTTATCGCCTTGCACGGACGTTTTGGCGAAGACGGCACCATCCAAGGCGCGCTGGAGCTAATGGGCATTCCTTATACCGGCTCCGGCGTGATGGCGTCCAGTGTGGCCATGGACAAGGTCATGACCAAGCGCCTGTGGAGCGCCGAGGGCCTGCCCACGCCGCGCTCCTGTGTGCTCGGCTGCGACCAACGCAGCACAGCGGACTTGGAGCGCGTACTGGCAAGCCTGGGCTTACCGCTGATTGTGAAACCGCCGCACGAAGGCTCCTCCATTGGCATCACCAAAGTCACGCAAGCTGAGCAACTGGCCCCGGCGCTGGCCTTGGCCGCGCAATACGAGCCCGAGATCTTGTGCGAGGAATTCATTGTGGGTGAGGAAGTGACCTGTCCGGTAATGGGCAGTGGCGCGCTAGCCACTGCACTGCCGGTGGTTCGCATCCAGGCACCCGACGGTGCTTACGACTACCAAAACAAATACTTTACTGACGCCGTCTCCTACCTTTGCCCCAGCGGCCTGCCTGTGGCTGAAGAGGCCGAAATCGCGCGCATCGTGCTGGCCGCCTACCGCAGCCTGGGCTGCAGGGGCTGGGGCCGGGCGGACCTGATGATTCGCGAAAGTGACCGTAAGCCCTTTTTGCTGGAGATGAACACCTCCCCTGGCATGACTGGTCATTCGCTGGTGCCCATGTCAGCCCGCGCCCAAGGCATCAGCTACCAAGACTTGTGCCTGCGGCTGCTGGCCTTGGCCGCGCTGGACACCAGCGCCACCCAACGGAGGGTGCCATGAACAGCAAGGAAGAAACCGGGCTCGACGTACGCCTCATGAACGCTGCGACGGTACTCTTGCTAGTGGTGTTTTGCGCTTCGCTGGCGCTGGCTATTTTGCGCTGGGTGGCCAGCCGACCAGCCTTTTCTCTGCAAGGTATTACGGTGCTGGGCGACACCAGCCACAGCAATGTGCCCACCGTGCGCGCCCACGTGGTCTCGCGGGTCAAGGGCTCATTTTTCACCGTCAACCTGGGCCAGACGCGCGAGGTATTTGAGACCATGCCCTGGGTACGCCGTGCCGTGGTGCACCGCGATTTCCCCAACCGCCTGCGGGTGCAACTGCAAGAGCACCGGGCCGCTGCTTTTTGGGGCGAGGAAAGCGAGCCGCGCCTTCTCAATAGCTTTGGCGAGGTGTTCGATGCCAATGTCGCCGAAGTCGAACAAGAGGGCCTACCCCGCCTGAACGGGCCACAGGGCCAAAGCGGCGTGGTGCTGGCCACCTACCGGGCCTTGGAGCCACAGTTTTCGGCCATGAACCTCTCGATTGACGCCCTGGAGCTCACGAGCCAGGGCAGTTGGCGCATTCTGCTCAACGGTGGCGCCGTGATCGAAGCCGGTCGCGGGGACCTGGAAGAGGTGGGAAACCGCACCCGCAACTTCCTAAAAACCCTGACCCGCGTCGTGGCCCGCTACGACCGACCCCTGAGCGCACTAGAAACCGCCGATCTGCGCCATGAAAACGGCTATGCAGTTCGCTTGCACGGGGTTAGCACACTGCTAAGCCCCAGTCCCATCAAGTAAAGATCAACCAAACAGGTAGCTACCATGGCCCGAGAATACAAAGACCTAGTCGTCGGTTTAGACATCGGCACTGCCAAGGTGATGGCGGTGGTCGCCGAGGTGCTGCCCGGCGGCACGCTTCGCCTGGCCGGCTTTGGCTCGGCGCCCAGTAACGGCCTCAAGCGCGGGGTGGTGGTCAATATTGACGCCACGGTGCACAGCATCCAGCAAGCGCTCAAAGAAGCCGAACTGATGGCCGACTGCAAGATCACCCGGGTCTACACCGGCATTACCGGCAGCCATATCCGCGGCATCAACTCCAGCGGCATGGTGGCCATCAAGGACCGCGAGGTCACCCAGGCCGACGTCACCCGCGTGGTGGAAACCGCCAAGGCCATCCATATCTCCAGCGACCAACGCCTGTTGCTGGTCGAGCCGCAAGAGTTCATCATCGACGGCCAGGACGTGAAGGAGCCGATCGGCATGAGCGGCATGCGCTTGGAAGCCAAGGTGCACATCGTGACGGGGGCACAAAGCGCGGCCGAGAACATCATCAAATGCGTGCGCCGCTGCGGCCTGGAGGTTGAGCAGCTCATGCTCAATCCGCTGGCGTCAAGCATGTCGGTGCTGACCGAAGACGAACGTGAACTCGGCGTGGCGCTGGTCGATATTGGCGCAGGCACCACCGACATCGCCATCTTCACCAACGGCGCCATTCGCCACACCGCGGTGATCCCGATTGCCGGGGACCTGATCACCAGCGACATCGCCATGGCGCTGCGCACCCCAACCAAAGACGCCGAAGAGATCAAGGTCGACAGCGGCCACGCCAAACAAATACTGGTGGACCCCGATGTGCAGGTCGAAGTGCCTGGCCTGGGCGACCGCAGCCCGCGCATGCTCAGCCGCCAGGCGCTGGCCGGCGTCATTGAGCCGCGCATCGAAGAAATTTTCACACTGGTCAACCATGTGATGCGCGAGTCGGGCTTTGAAGAAGTGCTGTCCTCGGGCATTGTGCTCACCGGCGGCAGCTGCGTCATGCCTGGCATGGTCGAGTTGGGGGAAGACATTTTTCTCAAACCCGTGCGCAGGGGCATTCCGCTGTATAGCGGCGCCTTGGCCGACATGGTGGCCCAGCCCCGCGCTGCCACCGTAATGGGCTTTTTGGAAGAGGCCCGCATTGCACGCATGCGGGGCATCAAGGTGGCGCAAAAAGGCGGCTCGGTGAAAAGCGCTTTTGGCCAGATCCGTGATTTTTTTGCCGGGAACTTTTAAATGCACCACCCCCCCGCTCTGCACCGTTTGCAATTGCGCCGGCCCCTGTTTTTATGGTTGGCGCGCGCCGGGCCACCAAGGCGATGTTCACCCCCCAACCCTTCATCCGTTTATTTTTTCGTACGTAAAACCACTAGGAGCACCGCATGTCCATCGAATTAATTGAAGAAGAAATTTTTAACCAAGGCACCTTGATTAAAGTCATTGGTGTGGGTGGCGGCGGCGGCAACGCGGTGGAATACATGATCCAGTCTTCGGTAACCGGCGTGGAATTTATCTGCGCCAACACCGACGCACAGGCACTCAACCGCAGCTCGGCACACAAGACCATCCAGCTGGGCGAAACCGGCCTGGGCGCAGGCAGCAAACCGGCCAAGGGCCGCGCCGCAGCCGAATTGGCCGAGGCCGACATTCGCAGCGCCATTGAGGGCGCCAATATGCTGTTTATCACGGCAGGCATGGGCGGCGGCACCGGCACGGGCGCCGCACCCATCATCGCGCGGGTGGCCAAGGAAATGGGCATCTTGACTGTGGGCGTGGTGACCAAGCCCTTCGAGTTCGAGGGCGGGCCCCGGATGAAAAACGCCGACGAAGGCTTGGCCGAACTCGAAGCCAATGTGGACTCGCTCATCGTCGTACTTAACGACAAGCTGCTCGAAGTTCTGGGCGACGAAATCAGCCAGGACGAGGCCTTTGCCTACGCCAACGATGTGCTCAAAAACGCTGTGGGCGGCATTGCCGAAATCATCAACGTGCCCGGCCATGTGAACGTCGACTTTGAGGACGTTCGCACCGTCATGGGTGAGCCCGGGAAAGCGATGATGGGCACGGCGCTGGCACGCGGCCCGGACCGCGCCCGCATCGCTGCCGAACAGGCTGTGGCCTGCCCGCTGCTCGAAGGCATCGACCTCTCGGGTGCCAAGGGCGTGCTGGTACTGATCACGGCGGCCAAAGGCTCGCTCAAACTCAGCGAATCCAAGTTGGCAATGAACACCATTCGGGAATATGCCTCGGCCGAAGCGCATGTTATTTACGGCACCGCTTACGACGACTCGCTGGGTGACGAGGTGCGTGTCACGGTTGTGGCCA
>Ga0164294_10002672_pt1 | contig 16001 bp, 14 predicted proteins | sample GEODES005metaG_FD_111479 | JGI IMG/M metagenome (GOLD analysis project Ga0164294, IMG submission 111479) | Oligotrophic lake water microbial communities from Sparkling Lake, Wisconsin, USA - GEODES005 metaG | ecosystem: Environmental > Aquatic > Freshwater > Lake | place: USA: Sparkling Lake...
CGAGAGCATCCGCGTGTTCCCGATCTCGAACTGGACCGAGCTCGACATCTGGCAGTACATCTATGTCAACGACGTACCTATCGTGCCGCTCTATTTTGCGGCCAAGCGCCCGACGTATGAATGGGAAGGCCAGCTGTTCATGGCCGACGATATCGAGCGGCTTGAGAAAGTGCTGGGCTATCGTCCTGAAATCACAGAGCGTTCAGTCCGCTTTCGCACGCTGGGCTGCTTTCCGTTGACAGGTGCGGTCGAAAGCACCGCTGCGACATTGCCCGAGGTTATTCAGGAAACACTGCTGACAACAACCTCCGAGCGGCAGGGGCGGATGATCGACAAAGACGCGGGCGGCGCGGGGATGGAAGTCAAGAAGCAGCAGGGGTATTTCTGATGAGCGCTGTGTCAGAACCCGGCGATGTGATTTATCAGACCGAGGCGCTGATCGCTTCGGACATCGAGGCTTATCTCGATCAGCATCAGCACAAGACGATGCTGCGCTTCATCACCTGCGGCAGCGTGGACGATGGCAAATCGACGCTGATCGGGCGCTTGCTCTATGATTCGAAGATGATCTTCGAGGATCAGCTGGCGGCGCTTGAGGCGGATTCCAAGAAGGTTGGCACGCAAGGCGGCGAGATCGATTTTGCGCTGCTGGTCGATGGCCTAGCGGCCGAGCGCGAGCAGGGCATCACGATCGATGTTGCGTACCGCTTTTTCAACACCGAGAAGCGCAAGTTCATCGTCGCGGATTGCCCGGGCCACGAGCAGTATACCCGCAACATGGTGACCGGCGCGAGCACCGCCGATCTGGCGGTGATCCTGATCGACGCGCGCAAAGGGGTGCTGACGCAGACCCGGCGGCATTCCTATCTCGCGCACCTGATCGGCATTCGCCACATTGTGCTCGCAGTGAACAAGATGGACCTGATCGATTATGATCAGGCGCGCTATGACGAGATCGTGGCCGACTACACGGAGTTTGCCCGCAGCATCGGCATCGCAGCGTTCACCGCCATGCCGATCTCGGGCTTCAAGGGCGACAATATCACCACTGCTTCGGCCCATACGCCGTGGTACGCGGGGCCGAGCCTGATCGAGCATCTCGAAACGGTGGATGTGAACACTGCCGTGGACGCAGCGAAGCCGCTGCGCCTGCCGGTGCAATGGGTGAACCGGCCCAATCTGGATTTCCGTGGCTTTTCGGGCCTGATTGCGACCGGCGCGGTGAAGCCGGGCGACGCCGTGCGCGTGTTGCCGAGCGGCAAGACCAGCACGGTCAGCCGGATTGTGACGCTCGACGGCGATCTTGAGGAAGCGGTGGCGGGCCAATCTGTCACGCTGTGCTTCGCCGACGAAATCGATTGTTCGCGCGGCGATGTGATCGCGGCGGCCGATGCGCCGCCCGAGGCGGCCGCGCAATTCGAGGCGACAATCGTGTGGATGGCCGATGAGGCGCTGATCCCGGGGCGGGCCTATTGGCTGAAATGCGCAACGCAAACCGTTTCGGCGACGGTGCGCGAACCCAAATATACCATCAATGTCAACACGCTGGAGCACATGGCGTGCAAGACGCTGGAGCTCAATGCGATTGGTGTCGCTGAACTCACGACAGACCGCGCCATCGTGTTCGAGGCTTATGCGCAGAACCGAACGCTGGGCGGGTTTATCCTGATCGACAAGATCACCAATGCCACTGTCGCGGCGGGGATGCTGCATTTCAGCCTGCGCCGCGCGCAGAATGTGCATTGGCAGGCGACCGATGTGACGCGCGAGGCACATGCCCGGCTGAAGCGGCAAAAACCCGCGGTAGTCTGGTTCACCGGGCTTTCGGGTTCGGGCAAATCGACCATCGCCAATATCGTCGAGCGCAAGCTCCATGCCGAAGGCAAGCACACCTTCCTGCTCGACGGCGACAATGTGCGCCATGGGCTCAACAAGGATCTCGGCTTTACCGAGGCCGACCGGATCGAGAATATCCGCCGAGTGGGCGAAGTCGCCAAGCTGATGACCGATGCCGGGTTGATCGTGCTGACCGCGTTCATCAGCCCGTTCCGAGCCGAACGCGATCTGGTACGCAGCATGATGGGCGCGGGCGATTTTATCGAGGTTTATGTCGATACCCCATTGGAAGAGGCCGAGCGGCGCGATGTGAAGGGGCTTTACAAGAAGGCCCGCAGCGGGGCTTTGCGCAATTTCACCGGTATCGATAGCCCGTACGAAGCACCTGAGAACCCCGAAATCCGGGTCAACACGCTGAACGAAACACCCGAAGACGCGGCAGACCGGATCGTGGCGCGGATCATCGGGGAATGGTCGCCGACGATATGACGAACGACATCGAACTCGCGCGCTTTCTGGCCGAAGGCGCGGGCCGGATATTGATGGAACTGCGCGAGCATGGGGCGCTGGAAGGCAAAGCGCTGGGCGCGGAGGGCGATGCGCGCGCCAATGTGTGGTTGATGGCGCAGATTGCGTCCTATCGCGGTGCTGATGGCGTCTTATCGGAGGAAACCAAGGACACGCCTGCGCGGCTCGCCAAGGAACGGGTCTGGATCATCGATCCGCTCGATGGCACGCGCGAATATGGCGAGGGGCGCAGCGACTGGGCGGTGCACGTCGGCCTGGCGGTGGCCGGCACGGCTGCACTGGGCGCGGTGGCGCTGCCTGCGCTGGGCCTTGTGCTCGATAGCGAAGCGCCGCTTGCTCTGCCGCCGATGGCCGATGTGCCGCGTCTCGTCGTGAGCCGGACGCGGCCCGCGCGCGAGGCGGTGGTGGTGGCCGAAATGATTGGCGGGGAGCTCATCGCAATGGGATCGGCGGGGGCCAAGGCGATGGCGGTGGTGCGCGGCGAGGCGGAGATTTATCTGCATTCGGGCGGACAATTCGAGTGGGACAATTGCGCGCCGGTGGCGGTGGCCGCCGCTGCGGGGCTACATGTTTCGCGGATCGATGGCTCGCCACTGGTTTACAACAATCAGAATACGTACCTGCCCGACCTGCTGATCTGCCGGCGCGAATGGGCTGCGCGGGTACTTGAGGCGGTGACCCGGATCGAGGCTTGACCTAGCGCCACGAAGCCACCACGGGAGGTCGCATCATGATCGATCCCCAAACTTTCCGCGATGTGCTCGGTGCTTATCCCACGGGCGTCTGTGTCGTTACATCGGCCGAGGCCGATGGGCGGCGACATGGGCTGGTGGTGGGCTCGTTCACCTCGATCTCGCTTGATCCGCCACTGGTCGGTTTCTTTCCCGACAAGCGCTCGTCCACGTGGCCACGGATCGAGGCAGCGGGGCGGTTTTGCGTCAATGTGCTGGGCGCCGAGCAGCTCGATCTGTGCCGCCGCTTCGCCGCGCGCAGCGACGATAAATTTGCCGAATTGGCGCACGATCACAGCCCATCGGGCATGCCGGTGTTTGAAGATGCGATTGCATGGATCGATTGCCGGATCGAACGGGTGACCGAAGTCGGCGATCACTGGCTGGTGGTGGGCGCGGTCGAAGCGTTGGGCAAGCGCGAGGCGGGCACACCGCTGTTGTTCTTTCGAGGACAATACCGCGATCTGGCCGAATTGAGCGACTGAATCGGCTCAAGAATAGCTATGCGCCTGCGGTGTTAGCGGCTGCACAATCCGGGCTTGCGCGTTAGGCTGGGTGCTCCATAACTCTGGGGCAATAGCCATGAAACCCATCGAATCCATCATGCGCACCGCGCCGGTAATCCCGGTGTTGGTGATCGACGAAGCGGCGCATGCCGTTCCGATTGCGCGCGCGCTGGTGGCCGGGGGATTGCGGGTGCTTGAGGTGACGTTGCGCACCCCGGCGGCGCTCGACGTCATCCGCGCGATGAAAGGCGTTGAGGGGGCGATCGTCGGCGCGGGGACGGTGACCAATCCGGATGAGCTGCGGGCCGCGATCAATGCGGGCGCTGAGTTCATCGTCTCGCCGGGTTTGACCGACCGGCTGGGCGCGGCGGCAGTGGCGGCGGGCATTCCCTACCTGCCGGGCATTGCCAATGCGGGCGATATCATGCGCGGGCTGGATCTGGGGCTGACCCACTTCAAGTTTTTCCCGGCGGCGACGTCGGGCGGGCTGGCGGCGTTGAAGGCGCTGGCCGGGCCGTTTTACGCCTGCAAGTTCTGCCCGACGGGGGGCATTACTCTGGCCAGCGCGCCTGAGTGGCTGGCGTTTGATCCAGTGCTGTGCGTCGGCGGAAGCTGGGTGGTGCCAAAGGGCGCGCCCGATGAGGTTGCCATCGAGCAAAACGCGCGCGCGGCAGCAGCTCTGGCGGGCGCTTAAATCACCTGAAAAGGAAAGCGGCGATGGTCACAGTAAGCGGATTGCGCGAGAGGTTGCGGCAGCTTCACGCGCGCACCGCCGAGACGCCGCTGTTCAATCCGGTATTTCAGCTGAGCCACGACCTGTCGCGCGAGCTGGAGAGCGGCGCGCTCGATCTGGCGGCGATGGAAGCGCTGGTAAGCGAGTTGGAATGCGAAGCGCTTCAGGCGCGGGCGGCGCGGCTGCGGCGGCTGACCGCGCCGACCGATCCGGCGGGCAATCTGGCGCGGATCGCGGCGCTTTTGAACGAAGAGGACAGCTTTGGCGAATTTCGCCGCCGCTGGGAGAAACCGCTGCTGCATGCGGTGTTTACCGCGCATCCCACGTTCCTGCTCAGCCCGCTGGAGGCAGATTCGGTGGCGGAGGCGGCGCTGGCCGATGATCCGATGGCGGCGACAGTGTGCATGGTGCCCAAAGCGGGCCCGCCGATCACCTTGGCGTTCGAACACGACGAGGCGCTCGCTGCCATCGCGCGCGCGGGCGCGGCGCGTGACCGGATCAACGCGGCGTTGCTGGCCCATGCGCGGACGCGCTGGCCGGGGCGCTGGCTTGATTTCCGCCCGCTGCCGTTCCGCTTTGCCACATGGGTCGGCTATGACATGGATGGGCGCACCGACATTTCATGGACGACCTCGATTGCCTTCCGCCTTCAGGAGAAGGCGCGGCGGCTGGCGAGCTATGCCGCCGCCTTGGGCGCGATTGATCCCGGTCACGGTCTGCTGCCCTCGATTGATGGTGCGCAGGCGCATGCTGCCGAGATGGCGGACCTGTTCGCGCAGCCGCTGACCGAACCCGATGCGCTGGCGGCGGCCGCGTATCGGCTGACGGCGGATCATCCGCACAAGCTGCTCTCGCTCACCCCGATGATTGCGGCGCTCGAAGATGAAGCCAAGACCGCCGCAGGGGATGCAGCGATTGCACTGGCGACGCTGGCCGCCGCGATGCGCGCCGATGGGCTGGGCATGGGCTGGGTCCATTTCCGGGTGAATTCATCGCAGTTATTAAATGCCTTGCGCCGCCGGATCGACCCCGAGGGCACGCTCGATCTGGCCAGCAAGGGGGCGATTTCGCGGCTGCGCGAGCTGCTGGCCGAGGTGCAGCCGCTGCGGGTGAACTTTGCCGCGCTGGCGATCGAGACATCGACCGCGATGCGCCAGTTTCTGGTGATGGCGCAGGTTCTCCACCATATCGATGCAGATGCACCGATCCGCATGCTGATCGCCGAATGCGAGCAGCCGCAGACGGTGCTGGCAGCGCTCTATTTTGCGCGGTTGCTGGGGATCGACGACAAGGTGGATGTGTCGCCGCTGTTCGAGACCGAAACCGCGCTGGAGCATGGCGGGCGCTTTCTGGAGGCGTTGCTCGCCGAAGAATCGGTTCGCGCCTATGCCCGGAAGCGCGGCCGGGTTTCGGTGCAGACCGGCTTTTCCGATGCCGGGCGGTTCATGGGGCAATTGCCCGCCGCGCTCGCCATCGAGCGGCTGCAGGGGCGGCTTGCCGATGCGATGAGAAACAACGGCCTTACCGATGTCGCTGCGCTCATCTTCAACACGCATGGCGAGAGCATGGGGCGCGGCGCGCATCCTTCGGGCTTTCTGGACCGGTTGACCTGGCCGCTGAGCCGCTGGGCGCGCGGGCGCTTTGCCCGGGCGGATATTACGATCGAGCCGGAGGCCAGTTTTCAGGGCGGCGATGGCTATCTGTTTTTCCGCAATGATGCGCTGGCGCTGGCGACGCTGACGCGGATTGTCGAGGCAGAGATGGCGCTGCAGGGGGAGGCGGCGAAGGATCCGTTTTACGACCGCACCGATCTCAGCCTCGACTTCTATCGCTCGATCCGCCGGGTGCAGCGCGAACATCTGGAGAGCATGACGTATGCGCGCGCGGTGACCGCGTTTGGCCTTGGCATGCTGAAAGGCACCGGCAGCCGGGTCTCGCGCCGCCAATCGGATGTCGGCGCGGACCGCACGATGAGCTTGCGCCAGATCCGCGCTATTCCGCACAATGCGGTGCTCCAGCAGATCGGCTATCCGGTGAATGTGATCGCGGGCGCAGGCACGGCGGCGGGCGAGGAGATCGAAGCGGTTGCCGAACTGCTGGGCCGGTCGGAGCGCGGCAGCCAGCTGGTGCGGCTGCTCCGCGCGGCGAACGGCATTGCCTCGATCAAGACGGTGGCGAGTTTTGGTGAGCTGTTCAACTCGGCCTATTGGGCGAGCCGCCCCTATCGCGGCACCGAGACCGCGCTGGAAAACGCCTGCCTCGCACTCGCCGAGTATCTCGCCAAGGATGATCGGGCGGGGGTGTTTCGCCGCCTGGCATCAAGGCTGCGGGTCGATTGGATGAAGCTGCACCGGCTGCTGGGAATGGTGCCGGGCGCTGCGGAAGCGCGCGATGCGACGCTGGATGACCAGCGGCGCAGCATCGGGCTGCTGCAGGCGGTGCGCATGGCGCTGCTGATGCATATGTTTCTGCGCGCGGTGCAAGTGCCGCCGTTCTCACGCTCGAACGATGTCAGCCGCGATGATGTTCTCGAAATGGTGCTGTCGCTGCGCGTGGACGATGCGCTGGCGCAATTGCGCGGCGCTTATCCTGTGGTCGAACCTGAAATCGACGATTTTGCTGTGACCGAACCGACCGACTATCCCGACCAGCGCACCGGCGGCTACGGCGCGATCCGCACCCGGTTCATTGATCCAATTGAACGCGCGCATGGCCTGAACTTGCGGATTGCAGCGGCAATTGCGAACTACTTCGGAGCGCATGGGTGAGAGCCATGAAATCGGGGAGGCCGCCAGTCGGAGCCTAAACCATCCGGCTAATTGATTTCGGGATAAGTTAACCTTAATGGAAAGTTGGGAATTAGGCGGCGGTTCGGTGTTTTGGTCGGAGTCGGCGTTGATCGCAGTGAGGTGGGGCTGAAAGGGTTCCATGTTGCGACAACCCTTCAGAGGCATCATGTTTTTTGATTGGAATGGATTGCGGCTGTCCGCTGTGGCGGCGGTGGCGATGTTTCTGTTGGCCGGTTCGCCGGTGCAGGCGAAGATGTACACATTCACCATGACCGGTGTTCGACAAAACGGCTCTTCCGTTACGGGCTCGGTCAAGGTTGATTCGATGCCAGTTTCTTTGGTTTCTCATTATAATGAAGATTATGGCCATTACCGTACCGCAAGTTATGTAACAAATAATGCATCTGGCATTTTTTCCAAGGCACGCTCAAATGTAATTGGTGGTTATGGTAATGACTTTTACCTCACCTATTACCTGAGGTGTTTGACTGTCGGATTTGGCATCGATAATAATTCGCGTGAGGACGACAATTACAGAGACGATCATTCGATAAGACGTATTAATGATTTAGATGATTCGTCGTTGCTGTTTACTAGTGCTGCAGTAAGCAGTGGGCTTTACAATGAGTTCGAATTGGGCACCTATGCGCTGGCTGATCCCAAGAGCTACAGTGAAACGCCCTATTACGATCTGCTGAGCGATGCTGCTGACTCTGAATCAGGGGAGCACCTTAACTTGGTCAGCGGGTTGCTCCGGATCGGGCCCGCAGCGCCTGCGCCGCTGGTCGGCGGCGGGCTGCTTTCGGCGCTCGCCGCGCTGCTTGGGCTGGGCCTGACGCGCTTCGGCCGCCGCCGAAATGTGCTGGCTTGACCTGACAGAACCGCGCGGCCAACTTCTTCGTGCGAGATGCAGGTTTTGGCTCACCCCACATACGTCCGCCCCTGCTTCACCGGCTTGGCTGGCATCCCGAAGATCGCGCCCGCTGACAGCCTTGTGCCGCGCACGACGAGCACGAGCATATCGTCGGGCTCGATGTTTACGTCTTCGCCGGGGTGCTGGATCGACTGGCCATTGGTACGGTCGATCTGGACGATGAAGAAGGCGCCGGCGCCGCGGCGTTCGGCTTCGCCGACGCTGCTTCCGGTAAGCGCGCCGCCCGCAGCGGCGGTGACCACTTCGACATCGAGGCCAAGATCGTGGAGGAAGCGGCGCGTGTCCGACATGTGCTTGGCGTTCTGCATCACGTGGTCGGTGGCAGGAAAGAGGATGAGTTCGGTGATCCGCTCGGCACCGATATGCGTGGGCAGCACGACTTTGTCGGCGCCGGCGTGAAACAGCTTGCTCTCGGTGCTCGGCGCCTCGCCGCGCGCGATGATCTGCACGGCGGGGCTGAGGCTGCGCGCCGAGAGCGTGATGAACACGTTCGCTGCATCGTCGGGCAACACCGAGGCGAGCACCCGCGCGCGTTGGATACCCGCTTCCTTCAGCGTGTCTTCGTGCGTCGCCTCGCCCACCAGCACCAGATAGCCGTGGCTGCGCGCATCTTCGGCAATGGCGGGGTTACGTTCGAGGATGAGGAACGGATGGTGCGCTTCGGTTAGCGCCTTGGCGAGCTGCACGCCGATGCGGCCATAACCGCAGATAATCGCGTGGCCTGAAAGCTTTCCGATCTCGGTGTTCATTTTGCCCATCCCCAGAATGCGGCGGAACTGGAAAAGCGTGAACACCTGCACCAAGGCGCCGGTGAGCACGATCATCCCGGTGCAGCCGAGCACGATCGTCATGGCCGTCCACAGCCGCAGAAACGCGGTGTCGATCGGGCGGACTTCGCCGTAGCCGACCGAAAAGATCGTGAGCAACACCATATAGGCCGCATCGCCCATCGGCCAGCCAGCGCTGATATAGCCCAGCGTAGAGACACAGAACAGCGCGGCGACAAAGCTCAGCGTGCCCGTCAGCACCCGCAACGGCGACCCGAGCACGGTACCTGCGCCCTGGGTCAAGGCAGAAAGATCCGTATCGCTGTCGCTGTCGAGTTTCATCGACTCGCCCCCGTCATGTGCCAGCTATAAGCCGCCGCGCATCAGCGCTGCCACCCCCCATACCACGCCGACGATGAGCAGCGCGCCCGCCAGATCGAGCATCAGCCCGGCGCGCAGCACGCGCGGCATGGCGATGTGACCGGTGCTCCACGCCAGCGCATTCGGCCCGGTTCCGGCGGGCAGCATGAAGCCCCAGCTGGCCGCCAGCGCGGCGGGGAGCGCGAGCAGGATGGGATCGGCCTTGAGCGCGCCGCACAGCGCCGCCACCACCGGCATGATGCCGCTGGCCGCCGCGATGTTGCTGGCAAACTCGGTGACGACGATGACGAACGCGACGAGCACCAGCGCGACGATTGGCAAAGGCACGGCTGCGAGCGGGAGCATCGCGGTGCCCAGCCAGTCGCTTAGGCCTGAGGCATCCATGCCCATGGCAAGGCTCAGCCCGCCGCCAAACATCAGCACCACATCCCATGGCGCGCGGTTGGCTTCCTTCCATGTGAGCATCGGACGCCCGGTGCCGTCGGGCAGCACGAACAGCACCAGCCCCGCAATGGCGGCGATGGTGCCATCGGTCAGCCCCCCCTTCGGAAAGAGCGTTTGCGTAAGTGGTAGGGTGATCCATGCGGCGACCGCCAATGCGAAGACGGGCACGAGGCGGCGCTCGGGTACGGTCCATTTCACCGAGTGTTCGATCGCACCGCGTGCTGCTGCGGGATCGAAGGTATCGCGCTGCAAAGCATGAACGCTCGCGATGATCCACGCCGCCAGCGGCACCCCGATGAGCACCACCGGCAGGCCGAACAGCGACCACTCGATGAAGCTGATTTTCACCCCCAAGGTGCGATCAAGCAACGCGACCGCGATGGCGTTGGTGGGGGTGCCAACGATGGTGCCATAACCGCCCAAGGTGGCGGCAAAAGCCACACCCATCGGCAACGCGCCCGCCATGCCGTTCGTTTCGCCCGGCTTAACCCCGCCCGAGGCAAGGATGGCCAGGGCCATCGGCATCATGATCAGCGCGGTGGAGGTGTTCGAAATGAACATCGAGATCGTCGCGGTGGCGGCCATTACGGCAAGCAACAAGCGCGCCGGGCTCGAACCCGCGCGCGCCAGCATCGCCAGCGCGAGGCGGCGGTGGAGCCCGGTGCGCTCGATCGCCAGCGCCAGGAACGCGCCGCCGATGAACAGGAACATGATGGGGGAATAGTAGGCCGAGGCGGTCTTGTTGGCATCGGTGACGCCTGTGAGTGGCAGCACGATAAACGGCAGCATTGCGGTGGCCGAAAGCGGCAGCGCCTCTGTCATCCACCAAGCCGCCATCCACCACACCAGGCCTGCGGTGTGCCATGCGGGAAGCGGCATGCCAGCAGGCGCGGCAAGGGCGAGCGTAACGAGGAACCCGAGCGGGCCGGCGACGAGGGCGATTGAACGCGAATTCATAGTATGTTTAGTGCCCCCGCATTTTATCGTCCGGGCCTAGCAGAGCGGACGGGGGCGGGGGAAGGGGGCGTTCTAAACCGCCTGTGTCGCAGTGGCGGCCCCAGCTTGTGCCGAGGCCGCCTGAAAGTGCGATTTCTTAGAACGCAGCCGTGAGGGATACGAGCAACTTCGATCCCGCAATCGTCTTGCCGTTTTTGACCTGAGAGAAGTTCGGCTGCAGATAGGCCGACTTGGCTGCAGAAATGTCGGTGTCGACATAAGCCACACCCACCGTCAGCGGACCATAGACCGCAATGTCAGCGCCGACTAGCCAGTCGAAGTACTTGCCCGTGGGCGTGACGCTGGTGCCATTGGGGCCGAGGCCCGAATTGCCCTTCGAATAACCAAGGTGCGCTTTGAGCGTTACCGGCGTGCCGGGCACCCCGCCGGAGACATCGCCCCAGAGGTAGAGGTTGTCCGACTTTGCATTTGGGGTGTCCGGAATGCCCGTGCCGTTTGATGCGCCGGTGTTGTACCATTTGCCCAGAGCGGCCTGCGATGGGGCGTAAGCCACACCGGCAACCAACTTGACCGGGCCAGCCATGCCGCTCACTTTTACATAAGGCTCACCAAAGTCGGTGATGTCGGAGCCACCCGGATACATGTACCATGTAATGCCGACGTCAACCGTGGCACCGCCGAACGATTTTGCGTAGCCGGCGATCAGGTCGAGTTCCATGTTCGCACCGCCGAATTGGCCCCAACCGGCAAGGTTCGATGCCCAAAATCCGGCGTAAGCGCCGCTCTTGTGGGTGACGGTGACGCCGCCCTGAATCGCAGGAGAATTGTCTGACTGAGAAACACCGCGGAACCTGTAATCGGAAATGAGCGTCGCGCTGCCGGTTACAGTAACATCCTTAGGGGGGGCGGCATCATCTGCAAATGCAGGGGTGGCAACAGCCATGGCCAGAGCAAGGCCGAGAAGAGAAGTACGCATGAATATCCTCCGGAAATAAAGAGCGATATTCCGTCCTGCTTCTGGGCCGCCGGTCTTTCCTGCGCGAGCGCTTCCCAATGCGCATCGGACGGAGACTGATCACCCCGAGACCTTGTTGTAGTCGCGCAGGAGGGAATGGAGGTCAACCCTTTGCAGCACCATCATGGCAAAATGTGCTCGCAGGTGCACAATTGCCACAGAGTGCGCCGAGCCGATCAAGACCCGATGCTGGAAAACCAAACAACAAAGGGCGCGCCGTTAAGGCGCGCCCAAGGTTCTTGCGAGAGCGGACCGGTGGCTTACTTCGGCGCGAGCACCATCAGCATCTGGCGGCCTTCCATGCGGGGGAAGGCCTCGATCTTGGCAATTTCGGCAACATCTTCCTGCACTTTGCGCAAGAGGTTCATGCCCAGCTGCTGGTGCGCCAATTCGCGGCCGCGGAACCGGAGGGTAAGCTTGACCTTGTCGCCTTCTTCAAGAAACTTGGTCACGCTGCGCATTTTTGTGTCGTAGTCGTGATCATCGATGTTGGGACGCATTTTGATCTCTTTGATCTCCTGCGTCTTCTGGCTTTTACGGGCGAGATTGGCCTTTTTCTGCGCCTCATACCGGAACTTGCCGACATCGAGAAATTTGCAGACTGGCGGATCGGCGTTGGGCGAAACTTCAACAAGGTCAAGGCCGACTTCGGCTGCCTGCTCGATCGCTTCGCGGGTGTACATCACGCCGATATTCTCGCCATTTTCATCGATGACGCGCACTTTTGGCGATACGATGAGCGTATTATAGCGGGGTCCGCTCTTGATGGGGGGCGCCATACTGCGCCGGGGTGGGGTAGCTATCGTGCTCTCTCCTGAAATTGTTGACATTATCGACGAAATGAACGCGCGCGCAAAACGCAGACTCGCGTGCTCTTACCATAAAGCGCAGTTAGATAAAGCGCGAAGGTTAACAGGTGGGATCGCGCCCCGAGATGATCAAGTGAAGATCAAGCGCAGGCCAGCTTTGCATCGGCTGATGGGTGCGGCGCTGCGCGCCACAGGGCAAAACGCGCCAGTCGCCCGGCTGCGGGCACCAGCGCATCGATTGTCTGCGCTGGCTGCATCGCTTGCGCAATGGCAGGATCGCCTGCGTCCATACCGCCGGTCAGCGCGCCGAATGCCGGCAGGATGAGTTTGTGTTCACTGGCCACCGCGCATGGCCGCGCAACGCGTCGCCCGCGCGCATTGATCCGCAGTCGCGGATGGAAATGGCCCGAGATTTCTGGCCGCTGCTCGCCTGCCCTTGCTTCGTGACGCAAGATCACTCCGGCGACTTCGAGTTCAGGCTGGTAATCGCCCGGCGCGCTGCCGTTCTTGCGATCATGATTCCCGGTTATCCACACCCAGTCGACGAGCCGGGTGAGAACGCCAAGCATGCCCGCCGCGTGCGGCTCAAGCCGGTCCGGCCCTGCACTGTCGTGAAAATTATCGCCCAGACAGAAAACTCTGCGTGCGCCTGATGCGCCAACGGCCAGTGCGAGACGGTCGAGCGTATCGCGGCTGTCGTAGGGGGGAAGCATCTGGTCATGGCTGGCAAAGTAGCTCGCCTTTTCAAGATGGAGATCGGCGACCAGCAGCGCGCGCTCTTCCGCCCAATACATCGCGCGCGAAGGACCTAACGCAAACTCGCGGCACGCGAAGCCGAAGGGGGCGAACGAAACGGGAACCATTTCTTGCTCTTGCCGTATCGGCTTCGGCTTGGCAAGAGCGTGAACATGACTGATATGAACGAACGCTCGGCGCGCGCACGCGCATGGTTTGAAAGCTTGCGAGACCGCATTTGCGCCGAATTCGAGGCGATCGAACGCGAGGCCGGGAGCGACGCCGCATTCGCCTTCACCCGCTGGAACCGAGTGCAGGATGGCGATGCTGAAGCCGACGGGGGCGGCGGCGTGCAGGGCCTGATGAAGGGCAAAGTGTTCGAGAAAGTCGGGGTCAATGTCTCGACCGTGCACGGCAGCTTCGATCCCGCATTTGCCGCATCGATCAATGGTGCAGACGCCGAAAACCCTGGATTTTCGGCGACGGGCATCAGTCTGGTGGCGCATATGGCCAATCCGCATGTTCCCGCGGTCCACATGAACACCCGGTTTCTGGTCACCAGCAAGGCGTGGTTCGGCGGGGGCGGCGACCTTAATCCGCCGCTTCCCTATGCCGAAGATACTGCGGATTTCCATGCTGCCTACCAGGCCGCCTGTGACCGACATGGTGCGGACTATTACGAGCGCTTCAAGAAGTGGGCGGACGAGTACTTCTACATTCCCCACCGCAAGGTCCATCGCGGCGTCGGCGGCATCTTCTACGACCATCTCGAATGCCCGGATAGCGCTGCGTTCGAGGCAAATTTTGCGTTTACCCGCGATGTCGGAGAGGCGTTTCTCAATGTTTACCCTCGGCTGGTGCGGCGGCGCATGGGGATGGCGTGGACCCAGCCGGACAAGCTCCAGCAGCTTGAGTGGCGCGGGCGCTATGCCGAGTTCAATCTGGTTTATGACCGGGGCACGTTGTTCGGTCTCAAGACGGGCGGCAATATCGATGCCATCTTGATGAGCCTGCCGCCCGAAGCGGTGTGGACCTGATCGCCGGCCGGCATTGATGATCCCTGACCATCCGCTGCCGCTCGCTGCCGGCGTTCATGCGATTGCGCCGGGCGATCTGCCTTGCGTGGTGACTGCGCTGGAAATGCGGGAGGCACCCCATGCGCTGCAGCGGCTGGTGCCCGAAACAGATGTGCCGGTGCAACTGGCGCGGTGGAGGAATACCGCGCCCGAGAAATACCGCATGCTCTTTCGCCGCGTGGGAGCCCCATGGATCTGGTGGTCGCGATTGGTCCTGAGCGATGCGGAGTTAGCGGCAATCATTCATGATCCCCAAGTGCAGCTCTATGCGGTGGTCGATCGCGCCGGGGTCGAAATAGGCATGCTAGAGCTCGATTTCCGAGCAATTGGCGAATGCGAGATCGCGTTTTTCGGGCTGATCCCTGGCGCGACTGGCAAAGGGCTGGGCAAATGGCTGATGCGCCGGACCTTGCAACTGGCGTGGGCGACCGGGGTCGAGCGGGTGTGGGTGCACACCTGCTCGCTCGACGATGCCAAGGCGTTGCCGTTTTACGTGAGGCAGGGGTTTGAGCCCTATGCGCGGTATGTCGAGGTCTTTCCCGATCCCCGGCTGGATGGATTGCTGCCGCCCGAAAGCGCGCCCCATGCGCCGGTGGTGGGGTAGGGCCTCAGCGGAAAAGGCGAGGAAGGCGGCGCGCTCTGGATTATCTTGGATTCGCACTTGCCGTCCTGCTGATCGAGCTGACGCCCGGGCCCAACATGGCGTGGCTTGCCGGGCTGGCGGCGACCGAAGGACGGCGGTCCGGCCTGGCGGCGGTGGGCGGTGTCGCTCTAGGGCTGCTGTGCAACGGTGTACTGGCTGCGCTTGGTCTTGCGGCACTCTTACAGGCTGCGCCTCAGCTTTGGAGCGCCTTGCGATTTGCTGGAGCCGGGATGATGGTCTGGCTCGCGATCGCGGCGTGGCGGGGCGCGGATGAAGGCGCGCGCGGGCCGCGCCGCGCCGATACCACCCGCCATTCCTTTGTGACCGGTACGTTGATCAATCTGCTCAATCCGAAGGCCTACATCTTCTTTTTGGTCGTCGCGCCCGAGTTCATGCGCGGGGCAACCTTGGGCATCAAAACGGCGCTGGTGTTCTCGCTGATCAGCGTGGCTATCGCGACAGCCATTCATCTTGCCATTGTTCTGGCTGGGAGCAGAGCCAATGCATGGGTCAGCGATCCGGCGCGCACCAGAGTTGTTCGCAGGGCCTTTGCACTGGTGATCCTGGGTGTCGCGTTCTCGTTCATTCTGGCGGATATCGGTTAGAAGCGGCTCGCGGCCTTGATCATTCGCCGTTGATATCTTCTGGCTGGCGGCTACGCTTCCCATCATTCCGGAGGGCAACATGCGCCGCATCGCACCGATCGTTATAGCCCTGCTTGCTAGCCCTGCTCTCGCGGCGCCTGACAAGGCCTTGCTTGCAGCGGCTGCGGCGCAAGCGCCTGGTGTAACGAAAACGCTGGAGCAGCTCGTCAATATTGAGACCGGCTCTGGCGATGCCGAAGGCTTGGCTGCGGCGGCAACCTATCTCGAAAGCCGGTTCGCCGCGCTTGGCGCCAAAGTTGAGCACATCAAACCTAGCCCCGGCACAGTCGGCGATATCCTTGTGGCCCGGATAGCGGGCACAGGGCACGGCAATCTCATGCTGATCGGGCACATGGATACCGTCTATCAGCGCGGCGCGCTCGCTCGCGCACCGTTCCGGGTCGATGGCACGCGCGCCTATGGTCCCGGCATTGCCGATGACAAGGGGGGGCTTGCGGTGATTCTTCATGCGC
>Ga0164294_10002674_pt1 | contig 15989 bp, 16 predicted proteins | sample GEODES005metaG_FD_111479 | JGI IMG/M metagenome (GOLD analysis project Ga0164294, IMG submission 111479) | Oligotrophic lake water microbial communities from Sparkling Lake, Wisconsin, USA - GEODES005 metaG | ecosystem: Environmental > Aquatic > Freshwater > Lake | place: USA: Sparkling Lake...
GCTCTGAACGATGCTCTGTGTAGAAAGCACCGAGCTCTGCGACGGTCCACACGCGGGGACCTGCAGAGGCTGCAGACTTCTTAAATGCCACTTTGGGACTTCCTTCTTAACCGGTTTTGTACTTCAGTGACACCCGTCGGTGCCTCTACTACCTACTACGAATCCTAGCCTAGATTGTAGCGGGGATGGGACAAAACGGACATTTTGAACTATCTGCTCAATATCCTGCGGCTCACAGCTAGAAAGTTGGTTGTACGAAAGTACTCATCTTCCTCTGAATAATTTTCTATCAGCCGAACACCGAAGGGTGTCACGCGGAAAAGTGCAAAATCTAAAGCTTGAAAGAAATACCAGAAGTCTTGAAAATAAGTTTTGGTGTCAATATTGCACCCGCCAAATTCAAACTGAACAACTTCAACTTTTCCAAGGATCTCTTTACCGCCAGATAAGACGTCTAATTCGTGGCCCTCGACATCTAATTTGATGAGGTTTGGAATGAAACCTTGAGAGATGCACCAGTTGTCTAGCGTATCAACGGAGACAGCTACTGCTTCGGAGAAAAAAATCTTATGGTGATCCAAGCGTCGCTTTGTTAGAGATGCCATCCCGCTTCCAGGTACATCACTATAAAGTATCCGCGTTCCCGATTCTGCGCCAAGAGCAAGTTCAATAACTTCCACGTTACTTAAGTGTGAAAATCGGTTACGTAAAATTAGGCTAGCGGCTGGGCTTGGTTCAAATGACCTAATCTGAATACTCTCACAAATCTCAAGACAAGCTGCCGTGTAGTCTCCTAAGTTTGCCCCCACGTCAAGAATCTTCTTGTGCGGTCGTAGAAGTTCCATACCCCTGTCCTCGAACTCTCAAATAACGAGAATGAATGAAATTGCCGATCTTAGGGGACGCGTTAAAAACTCTATCAAAAACGAACTCCAGGGATCGCCTGACTAATGTTTTGATAAGTCCCAAAATGAATCCATTCCCTTTATTCAATTTTACCTTGGAATCGGTCGATAAAGTTTCGTGCGACGTGCCAATAAGTTCCATGTGCTTTTGCCCATTCGAAACCTAATTCCATTTTCTTGACTCTAAATTTCTCATCTTTTCGAACTCTATTAATAATATCTCTGGTCATTTCATACGAATCAGCAAATTCCACGATCCCCTCAGTAATTTCGAAGGCTGTTGGTGTATCTGAGATAACCACGTTGCCGAAGGCCAATCCTTCGAATACTCTTTCAACAACAACGTGATTCTCAATATTTCCTTCACTATGCCAACCCAGTGCAACCTTACTCGACAAAAATATTTCCGTCCGCGAATTTTCCGAAATGAATGGGGGAGTATTCACTATTTTGATACCTCGAAATCGAACTCTTAATTTGTTGTTAATTTGTTTTTGATATCCATTTCCAACGAAATGCGCCAAGTACTTGTCGGATCTGTCAAGATTTCCAATATCATCCGGATGTAGATTGGATGCAAAAGTCAGCGGGACAAAATTACTAATTTGCTGCTGAATATTCCAGCATCGGACGTGATCAACAAGCTTGGGTTTATCGTAGAAATGCTCGCCTGTCAGAATGTATCTGTCACCAAATAGATTATCTGCCAATTCAAGATGGTCATGCCAATACCAAAGTATGTAAAACCCACCACGTTTGCCGATTTTATCAAGTAGCTCGAAAGGAATATCTCCAACTGAGAAACCGTGATTTGAAAGGTAAACTATGTCTCCTGGTTTTACCATTTCAATTTCTTCTAGATTGGAAATTTCATGATATTCGAATCCGTGAGATTCGAAGGCCTGTAAAAACTTCTTGGTATGCAAATAGTGTGAACCTGGGCAGGGCCAAGACTCTATTGTGACTAAAAAGACTTTACGAGCGTCCATTTAGCCCTACCTCTAATGCATTTTTCACTCCCTGCTCCAAACTAATTTTAGGCTCGAAAACTCTTAACATGCGTTCGTTGTTTGAACAGCGATACATAACACCTTTTGGCTTGTCCAATAGATGTTTAATTCCGTTCTTAGGAGACCAATCTGCAATTTCGAAGAACATTGCTGCCAGTTCATTGAAGCTAGTGGGTCTTCCCCAACCTAAATTTACCGGCTCAAAAATATCCTGATCCACAAAAGCCATCGTTCCTTCAACAACATCATTTATATGAATAAAGTCTCGTACCTGAGTTCCGTCTCCCCAGATTTCAAAGTCATCCACGCGGTCTAAGACTCTCTTCAAGAATGACGGAAATGGATAATTCAGGTCTTGATCTGGACCGTAACCCGAGAAAGGGCGAAACACATAAACCTTGATGCCCGCTTTGCGCGCATAATGAGCAAGCAATTCACCCGTTAATTTTGCCCAACCATAACTCTCATCAGGATTCCTTACCGCATCTAGATCGATCATATCTTCCTGTAAATTCAGACTCGAGTCATGGGACTGCAATTGCGTTGGATATGCGGCTGAGGAAGAGTAATAAACTACCTTCTCCGGACGCGTTTTTAATGCCCAATTAAACATTTCCGCGTCAATTGACAAATCAGTGGCAACCGATAATGGCTCCCCTTCTATTGTTGCCCGACCTCCGACAATGGCAGCAAGGTGAACTACAAGATCAAATTTCTCGTTCGAGCTCTTGAAAAAATCTCGGCAATCATGACCGTTCTTGAGATCAATCTCCGTCACCACATAACCGCGACCTTTAAGATGAGGTACGAAATGACGTCCGACGAAGCCCGCAGACCCTGTCACTAGCGCTTTCATAATTCCTCTTTCATTTGAGTAAATTTGATTCGAAATTTTGTCGTCTACAGACCCATTGTTTCGGCTTGTCTCGCGAAATTAACGTTACTTCGCTTCAGCTCTTCAAATGTTCCGGAGGCTACTATTTTCCCTGATTCCATATAGTAGATTCGATCAGCCTGGATGACACTTGATAATCTGTGAGCGATCATAATTACGGTTATTTTGCCTTTGATTTCATTTAATGCATCTGTAAAAGCATTTTCTGTATCGCTATCGAGAGCGCTCGTGACTTCGTCTAAAACAATCAACTTAGGGTTAGTGTATAAAGCCCTGGCTATGCCAATTCTTTGCCTTTGACCACCACTAAAGTTTTCTCCCCGGTCACTCACTGTAGTTAACGAACCCAGAGGAAGGGATTTTAGTATAGATTCTAATTGTGCGACTCTGATAGCCCTCTCGAAATATTCAGAATTGAAATACGCTTCATCAAATCCGAAGGCGATATTTGACTGAATGGTTCCTACGGTGAGGAAAATATCTTGCGGCAAATATGAAATCGCACCAGGCCACCGCTTGATTGCAGACTGTGAGTCAAGACCAGCAATTGATACCAGACCTTTCTGCGGGTTAAGAATGCCTAGAATGATATCCACTAGGGTGCTCTTGCCTGCACCCGATGGACCCACAATCGCGATCGTTTCCCCTTCAAGAACCTCAAGGTTTATTTCCACAAGAGTCTGAGTGTCAGACCCCTGATAATTGAAACTCACGTCCTCGAGTCGAACGTGTGGAATAAAACCTGCATGGGAAAAATCATTTGGCACTGAATCAATTTCGACTAATGAAACATCCTTTAATTCGTCAATTAATTTTAAGGTTTGCTCTACTGTCCCTGAGTGTCCTCTGATTTGAATTGCACCTTGTTGAATTCGTAGCACTGCCGGTGCAATTCGACTACTAGCAGCTAGAAAAATGGACAAAACCGCTACCGCGTGAACAGCGTCTTGGGTTAGAAATTGAATTGCGCTCAGGAATACTGCCCCAATTACCATTGTAATTTCGACGGCATATTTACTCAAATTTGGCATATTCGCTAAACCCGCCGATGCATTGGCAATTTCCATACGTTGTTTTGAAATTTTCTTAACATAAAAGCCTTGCTGGTCTCGAACGAATATTTCTCTAAATGAATACAATGCTTCTAAAATTGTTTGGTTGCTATCAATGCTTACACGCGCATTGGTTTCGCCGAATTGTTTTGCCCGCTTATGCATGATTCGATAAAGTACTAAGGAGGTTGTACCAAAAATACTGAAGGTAATTAGTGCCATTTTATAGTCAACCAAAACCAGTCCACTGAACAAGACAAGCAATAAGAAGATGTCTGCAAAGGCACTAACCGTGGTTGCGACAATGCCTATTGCGATTGTTACAACACCGGTGGTTAGTGCAAAAAGGTTTTCCTGTGGAGTTTTACGTCGAATCACCTCTGGATCTGATGAAAAGACTTTATGCGCAAGCTCGGAAGAAATTAGAGCGCTACGCCGTGATAAATAGTAGGTGATTTTTCTTACCAGCAACGCAGAAATGAAAGTTTTCATTATGAGCACGAGTGCTGCAACAATTCCTAAAATACTCACTTGTTGTTGGAGGGTAAGTTTGTCCAAGTAGAACATTTCTAAGATACTGCTAACTCTGTTACCAGGTGCGCTTGATTTAATTCCATTAACTGCGAGTGCTCCAACCACTCCAATAATCGCAACGCCCACTAAATCTAAAAGGCTTAACAACAGTTGCGCAAGAAATACTAAGGGCATTCGTCTACGATCGGAAAGAGGAAGCACTTGAAATGATTTCCAAATGGCATTATTTTGCATGTTCATAATTCCCGTCATTCTTAAATTCTAGACTCAAGTCCAACTGTGCGGGGGTTTAAATCCGATGAGCCACTACTATTTCCTTGTGGAAACAAACGTCGGCCGGCGATGGAAATCTCGTCAAGTTTGGATCAGGCAATCTTTGAGCAAGATTTCTGGATTTTTCCCCACAAGAATCATGAGTTTCTTCATCCGTGCACCTTGGATTATTCATCCCATTAAAAATAATGCCTACTTTGAGGCAGAGAATTCCTCATTGGTTCGGTTTGCGCTTTCAAGGTCAAGTGTTGGACGACGCACTTTAACAACTTATCGCATCATAGACCGCTCCGAACAAACACCGGCCGCCACTGCTTGGATTTGTCAAGATGGTGCTTCAATAGCTTCAGGGCTAATTCCTCTTGCAGAAGATGCTCGTGTTTTCCAATTTGAAGATTCGCTCTTTATTTATTACCAGATAGCTGTGCGCAGAAGCGACGGTTCTCTTGATTGTGACATTTACGTGTTTGATCCGAAACGGTCCAAGACTGTCAAAGTTGTCTCGCCATTCTCATTCAATGGCAAGAACTGGATTCCATATCAGTATCAAGGAATTCTCTTCTTCATCTATTCCATAAGTCCGCTTATTGTTCTGCAGACTTCGAAGTGGGCAGAGCAAGAACTCATTCTAGACCTTGTCGATTCAAGTGAATTTGAAACTCCTGAACACTTAGCATGGGGCGATGAGATTGGAGTATTTGGTGGCGTCCGCGGAGGATCACAACTAATTTCGGTCGGAGACCATGAATTCTTGGCCTTCACTCACGTAACTCCTACTGGCATTCTTAAGTTTTCGCATCAAGCAGGAGCGCTCTTGTTTAATGCGAAAGATTTAACCTATAAGCACATTTATTTAACTTCATTGAAGCCCGGATTGTTAATTGATCCTTTTGGGATTCAAATTGACGACAATCTGGTGCGGATGAGCTATTCCTATTCAATAAATAATCCGCATGAGAAATCCTCAGCCGTAGGATCATCTATCGCGGAATTTGAGTTGTCAGAAATATTGGAAAACCTAAAAGCTCCCGACAATTAGATTTTGTAAAACCAATCATCGACATAGCTCAGAGATTCCAGAAAAATACTATAGCCGTGTCCTTTGAGTAGATCCCGAACCTGATTTCTCTTCAAATCGTTATAATTGTGCTCTACGCAGATGAATTTCGGCCAAATTTTCTCAAATGGGAAGCCTTGTAGAACCTCATATTCCGATCCCTCTGTATCAACGCTAAGAAAATCAACGCTGTTAAATTGCGGATTGTCCGAAATTAAACGGTCTAGGGTTACCGACTCAACTAGGTAGACGCTATTTGGCTCTGTCTTGTCATCAGAAGTCTCAAATATCCCAGATCTTCCTGGACTCTTCTTTTCGACAAACCGAATTCTTTCTCCATCCGATTTCCAGGCACACCGCGTATCAATTTGAGCTCTCCGATTCTTGTGTAAGTCTTCATGCCAAATTGAAGCAGGTTCAACAAGCAACCCTTTCCACGAGTATTCTCTTTCTAACAGAAGTGTGTTTGACGTAGCGATACCATCACATGCTCCAACCTCAATGAATGTTCCATCCTTTTTGAAATTATTAAACAAGAGGGCGACCAGATCCTGTCGAAATGCGGAATTAGACTTACCTATAGATCGAAAATACTGAATCAGATCTTCATTTCTTGGCTCAATCTCTGATTCCAAGACTGCACGTACAACACCCAGATCTATTTGATTTAGCATCTGACTTTCCGAAAAGTGATCGCGCTCGGAAGCCCTATTCATTAATTGAAATAAGCTGTTTTTGCTAATCAGTTGTATGCCCATTAGTCCCAAAACCTTATTGATAGTCGAAATTATTGATCGCAACCTTTTCTCCTGACCAAATCTCTAAGTTTTCTCTATGTAGTGATGTAGCGAGAGTGAATTCCAACCTTCAAACTCTTTGATCAAATCTGGTACTGACATCTCCAAAATTTTAATTTTAAGATCAGGAGATTCGCTGAACCTTGACATTCCTAGATTTCTCCACTGTGTTAATTGTATTTGATTTGGATAATTTGTTGCCAGAAAAGTGCCATAAGTATGCCATTCACAAGCAGGCGAATATGATTTTGTGAAGTCGATACAAGAAAGCCACTTTAGAAGACCATTGTTAAAAGCTTCGTCATCATACCCAAAAATCTCGTCAAGAATTCCGGCTTGCATTAATTGATGGTGCGTCACAAAAGAGATCCTAGTTCTAGCCAGTTGTGAAGTTTTTTCGTCAGACCTTGAAAGCATGAATTTTTCGTAATGCTCTTGGTACGGTTGGTGGTACTCAATACTTATCTGCAAATTCTGAACTCGGTCTTTGCTTAGCCAATTCTGAGGTCGAAGCAATATCGTATCCGCATCAACAAGAAGAGTTCCTTCATTTCCCAATTTCTTTGTAGACAAAATTTTCAAAACTTGCTGTTTTATCCATCCTTGACGTTCTTTTGGAAAGTTCTGAACTATGAATTGATTCAACTGGTAATCAATCAAATCTTCATCTGCAATCACAGTAAATTCACTTGGAATTACTCTCTCTATTAATTTCATTTGATCTCTAGGAGCTACCAAAAATGATCGATCTATGGAAGTTTCCTGAGAGATTAGAATTGCTTCAGTCGAGAGTGGCAGAAGTTCAATTTCTTGAATGCTTGAAATGATACAAGCAGTAACTTTTTTACATTCGTTTGGATTGAAATTTAGCGGTAAACAGGACTCTAAAAATTCTCTTTTTCGGTAAGAAAATGGGATATTCGGTCTAGCCAGATTTGCATTTTGTAATAACGCTTTCTGCGACCAACCATAGATTCGTAATCTAGATGTTGCCTTCAAGAGTCTTGCCCAAATGCGATGCCTAATTTTCATCTTCTTCTTCCTGGTTTACAAGCGTGGGTTCACTTCTTTCTCTCAGGAAAAAGCGTAGTCTTGTAAATTGCACGTAATCTAAACTTACAGTTTTTTGTTTCGTAATTTTAATTCTCACAAAGTCAATCAATCCTTCAAACAGGAGACTTATGAAAATCCTTCGAAATCGAACGTCTTCTGGGAATTTCATAAGAAGAGCTGCTCTAAGACGCCCTATACCTTCGTCCATTTTGATCCAATTAGTTCGATTATTCGGGGCGAGTTTATGTTCAATCGAGATTTCACCAATCCCTAGTAGCTTTCCCCTTTTCGAAATTCGGTGCGAAAATTCCAAGTCTTCACCGAGTGCGTATCCACCGAGTGGCCCATTTTCTAGACCTACCTCGAACTTATGATCCATAATTACATTAACTCGATAGACCATGCAGCAACCTGGGAGCCAGTCGACTTCAAAATGTTTTCTGGCTTTACGAATCCAACGGGCTCGCCCTGATTTCGAAAGCGTTCCGTCAGCTCTGAAGGCAAGGTTCAAAATTCTTTCAACTATTGTTTGAAGTTGAATTTTTGATTTGCTTTTTGTGCTTTTAACGTGCGGGGCTAACCCTGCAATATTCGGATATTTTGTGAAGATCGAATCTATGTATTCAAAATAGTGTATCGGGAGGTTAATGTCATCGTCCATAAAATGAACTATGTTTGTGCTTACAGAGGGAAAAACTGCATTTCTCGCGCGCGCTAAACCGGGCAAAGATCGAATAACTGTTACGTTTTTTAGTTTGAGTTCGCCCTCAATTATTCTTCTAATTTCATATGCATTCTCTTCCGAGACACTGTTTTCGACAATTATCACCTTTAAAAACTCGTATTTCGATGTTGTAGAGATATTTTCAAGAAATTCAACTACTTGGGTAACCCTGTCTCTCGTGCAGACGACAACTGTATGAGAGAGGTTCATGTGCCTAGAGTTAGCCAATTTGGAGGAAGTAGGTCGCGAGAATCGATCGAAGTGTTGGTAAACCAAGGTCGCGGAAAGATTCGAGACATAGAGTTGCTTGATCCAAGATATCCCGCCCACCAGCTGAATGAGCTGTTAGAACCGATCAGAGATTCGCAACGGGACATCAAGATTAGAGTTTCAGGTGAAGAGCTTAACTCTCGTGAAGAAATATAATAATCTCCGTCTGGAAAAACTTCTTTGGCGATCTCTATCTGATCAGAAAACACCATAATTTTTTCATAACCTGATAATTTGCGAATTACTTGTACGGCATTCTTGAAGTATGTCGTTGAGGTTAGACCGTGATAATCTTCCAATCCAATGTAGTCTCCACGTCGAATGTGTATGCCAAGTATCTGATACTTCTTTAATTCTTCCGAAAGTGTGACGAGATTCTCTGATTCTTCTTTTAAAACCAATAGAGATTTAATTTTGTCCTCAAATTCGTCAAAATACTTCCAGGATTGAAAGTAACCTTTCATAGTCTTTGGCTTCTTGAGGTTCTCAAATCTTTCGTCGTATTGGAAGGATTCCTCTTCAAAAGTGTTATCAATTAACTTGATGCCGCTGAAACGATTTCTGCCAGAATTGTCTAATAATATTTCATCGGAAAGCTTAAATTCGTCTAATTCATATCCTCGCGCGATCAGATTTCTAGAGTTGAGTGTTAGGTTTGTGTTCAATTTCATCGAAAGAGAAAGGCCGGCTGCCCAGCCGAATAGTTGATTCCCCAGCCCTCCTTGCAGCTCAACGCAAATCGATTTTCTTCGTGAATTCAAGTGGAGAACGCCTTTTCTCTGATTTGGGCTACATCTATAGTTTACCAGCGTAAGATCCATCATTGTGGAGAATGCGACTCATGACCCAATCGTGTTAGTTTCTGTTTTGATTCCTGTGCGAAATGGTGCGTCCTTCATTTCTGAAGCCATTTCCAGTTGTTTAGCTCAGAACACGAGTTCAACTTTTGAAGTTTTAGTAGTAAATGATTCCTCTTCTGATAATACCTTGGAGATTTTACAGATTATTTCCCGCATGGATTCTCGGGTTAAGGTACTTGAAAACGAGGGTGTCGGCGTCGGCGATGCACTTCAAACGGGGCTGTTGCATTCTAAGGCCGAATATATCGTTCGTCTGGACGCTGATGATCGGATGCTTCCAGATCGAATTGAGAAACAAATTGCATTCTTGCAATCTGATCACAATGTCGTCTTATGTGGTTCTCAGATAAAACTTTTCGGCGAAGGCAGAATCGATTTTTCTCCGAATTCTTACCCAAAATCTCATGAAGAAATCTGTCAATTTATGCAAACTGGAAATGCATTTGCAGATCCATCGGTGGCATTTAGAAGAAAAGCAGCTATAGAGGTAGGCGGTTTTTCTGGAAGCTTGGACGGGGCTGAACAGTATCACTTGTGGCTTCGTCTCTCGAAAGTTGGAGGCCTCGTTAATCTAAAGGAAGTACTTACGGATTACCGCGTACACCAACATCAGTTCACAAAATCGAAAATTCTTAAGGTCGTTACACAGACCATAAAGGTTCAATCGCTTTGGTTTCTTGGAATAACTCAATTTCGAGTGCGTATTCGGGCTGGGATTTTTCACCCATTGAAAAGAGGTGTGGGAAGAGCCAGAATTCCAATGAACTTGGTGAGATATCTGGTTCACTCACTGGTAGCTTGGATTCGTTCATGAGCGTTGACGTCATTATCCCCGTCCGAAACGGAGAGCCGTATATAGGTGAATGCCTAGACTCGGTTTTAAATCAATCAGCCATTTCACTCATCTCTAGGATTCTTGTTATAAACGATGGCTCCGAAGATAACACCGTTGAAATTGTGAAGAAATATTCTGACCAAAGTTCTAAGGTGGAGTTACATTCCACGGGTCCCAGAGGTTTAAGCGCAGCACGAAATTATGGTTTGAATCTGTCCACCTCCGAAAATATTTCCTTCTTGGATAGTGATGATCTCTGGAAACCAGACAAAATCGATTCACATTTATATCACTTAAGCGAACATCCTGACTGTTTGTTTTCGTTCACTCTCGCTTCGGAGTTCCGAGTGAATTCAGAAATAAACTGGTCTCAAGGTTTTAATGCAGTTCAACCCACTTTTTCTTCTCTCTTACTGCAGCGGTTTAGAATTTATGGTTCAGGATCAAGCGTTTTTGTAAATCGCCAACTTGCGAGACTCAATGGTGGTTTTGATGAATCAATGAACTACGGGGAAGATTGGGATTTCTGGTTGAAGCTCGCACAATCTCAACTCCCTTGTCAATTGGCTAAAGATGCAACGTTGATAAGAGTGCATCCGCTAAGTATGCAACGAACCAAGCGAATTGGCGACGAACGATTCCTAAATTCTACCGTTCATTTTCATGAATGGTCTAAGTATCCCGAGATATTTGCAGATTCAAGATTCAGAGACGTAGCGTTTAGAATCCTTTGGGCAGATTTTCGAAAGAATTTTGGATTTAGCGGTCTATTACGCTTGGACTATTGCAACTATCTCTTCGCTAAACATGAGTCGATTTTGAAATTTATTGGACTTCGAAGGAATCGACTCTTCAATATTCAAATCCTTCTCCAGAGAATCAAGCAAGTTATGCGTGGGCTCGAGTAATGACACGACCTTCAATAGCGGCAATTATGCCGGTACGAAATGCATCGAATTTCTTAGCAGCTTCTTTGGGTTCTATTTTGGAGAACCTAGAACACCTCGATGAAGTGATTCTCGTTGATGATGGTTCAACTGATTCTTCTTCAAAGATTCTTCATTCATGGTCTAAGCAATCTCCCAAGATTCAATTGTTAACCACACCCGGCGTGGGGTTAGTGAACTCTCTGAATTTGGCGATGTCGGTCGTGCAATCGGATTTCGTCGCCCGTTTTGATGCCGATGATCGCTATGAATCAAATCGAATTTCTCGGCAGGCTGAGGCACTTAGTTCTGATATTGTCGGAGTTTTCTGTGATTATCGTATTTTTTCGGAATCCGGTCGAGATTTAGGATTCATACCGAGTCCAATTTTTCCAATTGAAACCGCAATCTCACTCATTCGTTCACAACGAACTCCACATCCTGGTGTGATTTTTAATGTTGAAGCAGTGCGTTCAGTGGGCGGTTATCGTTCTGAAGATTTTCCTGCCGAGGATCTTTCGCTCTGGCTTAGATTGTCTAAGGTGGGATCGCTCACTTCTGTTCCAGAAACTTTACTTAGTTATCGAGTCTCTAGTAAGTCAATTTCATCGTCTTTTTCTGTCGAAATGCGAAATAGAAGAATTCAACTACTTGACGAAGTTGGTTTGGATGAACGTTCCGTGAAACAAGCTGTAGAAAATTTGAATTCATTAAATAATGTTTATCAGGGACACACCCATTCGGAGGTAAGGAGAATTCTTCATTTGTTGGAACTTAGAGCCGCTTTGAGTAATACCCAATTTGAAGGTTATTCTTCCAAAATTGCTAACCGCGCACTTCGGGTTTGTCTGAATCCTGCTGCGGTAAAAAACTTGTCGCAGTTTACGATTGAAACAATTCGACGTAGGTTTGAGAAGAGATATCTCCTTAAATAGAAACAACTTCTATGCGAGGCAGTGGGAATAAGAGTGCTCCACCAGCTTCCATGAATTGCTGTGATTTGGTCACTATGCCTTGCCTAAAGTGCCAGGGTAGAACTAGCGCAATTGCATTCTTTTCGACCCTTGTTAGGATGTCATTTTCCGGAACTATAGGTATGCATGTCCCTGGGGTTTGTTTACCAAATTTTCTTGGATTCACATCGCCTACACTTCTAATAAATTGTTGATCTATTTCGAGCCACTGAAGCAAAACATTGCCTTTAGTGGATGCACCGAGAGCATAGACTTCAAATCCTGCTTCAATATAGTTTTGAATTAAATTCTTTAAATCGGTTCTGTGTTGCATGGCATCCTGAGAGAACTTGATAATAGGTTCGTTAGTCCGATAGCCACTGTTAATTTCTTTTGTAAGTAGAAATTCCACAAATGGTGATTGTGGTCTTTTTGAGTTCTTTTGGGCGGTAACGGTGATACTGCCTCCATTAATTGAATTCAAACTCGCATCTACGATTGTAAGGTTGGTTCCACTAAGCAAGTTCTCTATATCCGATAGCGTGAGATACAAGAGGTGTTCGTGACAAACTGTGTCATAACTCAACGTGTCCACCATTGTAGGTAAATAACTTTGTTCAAAATGCCAGATTCCATCATCTTTCAGAATCTCAGCCACATCCTGTGCGAATTTTCGCGGGTCATCCAAATCGTACAAGACAGATAAACTTGTAACTAAATCAGCTTTCTTGTCGATAACCGAGAAATAGCCATCTGCACTAAAAAACTCTTTCAACTTAGTAGCAGAGCTTGGATAGTGGTCTGTGACAACATTTAGAAGTGGGTCGATTCCGATGAGTTGAGCCTCGGGATACGTATATCCCGCAAGAAGTGTGCCGTCATTTGAAGCGATGTCGACTACCACAGGGTGAGGATTTCCTGATAGGTACTTACGTTCAAGCATCTTAGCTTTTGCCTGTAAGTGCGTTACCATCGATGGATTTAAGTGTGATTCATATCCGTAGGTTTCACCGTAAAGAGACGCTTGTTCGTAGGAATGTCCAAGTTGAACTAGCCCGCAATCTTCGCAGCGACATAAGCACAGTGGGGCCTTTGGAACTTGATCGCCCTCGGATTCGAAAACGCCAGTAAGTGCAAGGCTTCCAAAATCCATGGCTTCAAAAAGGTTCGAACTTCCGCAAATCCTGCAGTTGAGTGTTTTTTTCTCAATTTGCGCCATTCCATTACTCTACTAAATAAATTGCTTGATGTCTGGCTAAGTGCATACTTGGTCAATGAGATTTCTGATAACTGGCGCCGGCGGCCAGGATGGACAATATTTAGTGAAATCCTTGTCGAAGTCGGGCCATGAGGTCATTGAAATTGGACGGGAATATTCGAAGTTTTATCAGTCTGGGCAATTGGTTGAGGCTAGATCTCCAAGATTGGTAGATCCAACTATCTCAGCAGAATTTTTAGAATCACAGAAACCGGATTGCATTCTCCACTTCGCAGCTGTCCATTACCCTGCGATGATTCAAGACGGTGATTCAAATAGAGAAGAAATGTTCGCATGTCATGTGACGACAACTGAAAACTTACTTCAATGGATGACTAAAAATTTAGATAGCAAAATGATTGTTGCCCTATCATCACAGATGTTCTCTTCGGAAAATGAAAATGTTAGAATATCCGAGGAAACGCACCACAATCCCGCAACTTTCTATGGCCAGACAAAAGCCGAAGCCCATAGATTGATCCGCAGATACGCCGTCAATTATCAAACGAATGCTGCGGGAGCAATTTTATTCAATCACACCTCGACAAGAAGTAAGAGTAATTTTCTTTTTCCAATTCTGGCCAAAGCGATATCAGAATCCATTAGTAGCGGTTATAAAGACATCACTGTCAGAAATTCCAACGCTTATCTGGATCTAGGATCTTCAGATGAGTATTGTGACGGAATAATCTCGATGGTCTCCCAGGAACGTTTGACTGATTATATCTTTTCATCCGGAACCGCCTTAACAATTGCTTCTATCGTGAACGGCACATTGTTTGAATTAGGGCATCAAGGCAAAATCAATCTTTTAACTGAATCTCATGAAACTAGATGGTGCCCGGTTGGCGATAACTCCAAAGCTCGTGAAAGGCTTTCGTGGAGCCCTACCAAATCCTCCGCCCAAATACTTGCCGAAATGGTTAACCACATCCGGGTGAACTAGCGAAAAGTAATTATTTTAGAAAATGCTTCAGTATTTCCGCTCTTGGCACGAATTTATCGCTCGCTATGAAGATTCTTAAATCCTCTGGTGTGCCAAGACCAAAAACCTTTGCCTCAACTTTTCCAATATTTTCCGCTGAAACATTTAACCCCTGTTGAATCAAATAATTGTAAGTTGGTGCAACATAAAATTCATTATTAGCTCGGTCGTTGACAGATACCATGCGATCAAAAGAATCGAAAAAATGCTTTGCTCTTTGCCAGCCATAGATTCCTACGGTTGCTTCATCGGAGATTTCTACTTTTTCAACAACTTCTTGAACAAGTCCTTCGAAACTCCGCTTCACATAGGACCATTTATTTCCAGATGCTTGCATTGTCAAAATATGACCAGCACTTGTCGAATCACAAACCTTCAGAACAAATTCATTTAGATTTGCATTCACAAACTGATCTGAGTTAGCCACGATAAGCGGTAACTCGGGATCGATATAATCACGAGCTTGATTAACTGTATCTGCGGGGCCTTGTGTCGGTCCTTTGAGAATTATGAAATTTACCTTTATTTTAGTCTGCTGAAACCAATCTTCGCTTAATTTCTCAATCTGATCCCCTAGTTTCACAATAATGTAAACTTGGTCTGATTCCTTTAGGTCAAAATTTCCAATCACCCAATTAATCATAGGAATTCCATGAACTGGGATGAGCGGTTTTATTTGTGAATATCCGGCCTCCCGAAATCGAATTCCATTTCCAGCGGCTGGAATTACAAGTTGTATCGGCTTTCGATTCAAATTACTACCTTATCGTTTGGGATTGATGGGAATTTCAAGCAAACTAGTGCAGAGTCAGTAACGGAGTAGAATTCACAGGGTTCTCCTGGTTCAATCTCAATAATTGCACCATTGGTAAACTCTTTAGAATTCATTCGGATAACTCCTGAAATTACAACCGTGATCTCCGTGGCAACAATTTGCTTGTGCAGGGGCTCTTGATCTCCTGAATGAAAGTATTTCACAGATGCTTCAAATTTATCTGTCATGAACATGGATGGTTCAAAATCTCCGATAAACCATCCATTTGTAAAATTAGCTAACTGATATTCTTTCAATTTTCTTCCTTAATTCTCAATGCGGGTGTACTGCTCGTCGCCGATCTTATACCTGCCGATAGGTAGTCTCTGAGTCAAAAAATAATTTAAGGCTGGGGCGATGTAGAAATTACCGTTTGTTGTGACTTGATTGACAAGAGCCCAAGCAATTGAATCCACAAGAGAGCGTCTATCGCTAAAGTAAAATATCCCTGCTGTTGCTTCTGTACCGATAACTCTTTTTTCGGCAATTTCCACAATGGTATTCTCATAAGAACGAACGTAGGACATGCGCGGACTATCGCTATTTAGTGTCACAATGCCAGCTACATAACCCCCGAGTTCCATCTCGCCAACGAATTTGGTTATATCAAAATCTACCTTGGCATTAGACGGTAAAATGACAATTGGATCCTCTTCATTGACTAAGTCAAGCGAAAGGGCGGCCGTAGCTAGTGCGCCCCTTGTTCGACGCTTAGTTTTTAAGATTTTGTACTCTGATCGAATCAGTGCCACTTCAAGTTTTTCTGTCAAAGAATTCTCATCGATTAC
>Ga0164294_10002677_pt1 | contig 15976 bp, 15 predicted proteins | sample GEODES005metaG_FD_111479 | JGI IMG/M metagenome (GOLD analysis project Ga0164294, IMG submission 111479) | Oligotrophic lake water microbial communities from Sparkling Lake, Wisconsin, USA - GEODES005 metaG | ecosystem: Environmental > Aquatic > Freshwater > Lake | place: USA: Sparkling Lake...
CACATGACGCGGGTTGGCCGGATCTGCTTCGACTTTGGTGCGAAGGCGCCGGACGTGGACATCTACCAATCGACCGTCACCGAAAACGCCGTGACCCCAGACCTTTTCGAGCAGGTCCTCTCGGGAAAATACCGTGCCGGGGTTATTTGCGAGTTCAACGAGCAAGCGGAACTCGGTCTTTGTGAGATGAATTTGCTCGCCGCTTCGAGTAACGAGTCCTTCTTGCGGGACTATTTCAAGATCATCGAATCGGAGGCGGGGGTTTCCTGGCGATGCTGGTCGGGCCCGGCGCAACATCGCTCGAATCCGAGCTGAAAGTTCCTTGGGGACGAACGGCTTAGTGAGGTAGTCGTCGGCTCCGGCTTCCAAACCCGCAACCACATCGTGGGTATCAGCACGAGCAGTCACCATGATGATGGGTACGTCACTTTGCCGGCGGATTGACCTGCAGACTTCGAAACCGTCGATGCCAGGCAACATGATGTCGATGAGCACCACGTCAGTGGGGGAGCGGGTGAACTGAGCGATTGCTTCTTCGCCCGTCTCGGATTCGTCCACCTCCCAGCCCTCGTCCTCGAGAGCCAAACGAACAGAGGTGCGGATGCGTTCGTCGTCTTCGACGGTCAGAATTCGGGTGCCCACGTCCCTCAGTCTCGCACGCGATTAGACCTCGTTGGCGCCGAGGGAGAGCAAGAGTTCCTGAAGCGGCCCAAACAAATCAGGGTGAGCCGCCAGCACAACGTTGGGAACAAGGTCGTTGCCCTCAAGCGCACCGACTTGCGCTCCTGCTTCTTTGGCAATGAGACCGCCCGCAGCGAGGTCCCAAATGCCCAGACCTGCCTCGTAGTAGGCGTCCACTCGACCGGCAGCGACGCTGCACAGATCAAGTGCTGCGGCACCCGCTCGGCGAATATCGCGAATCTGCGGAAGCAATTCTGCAACTACCGACGCGCCCCTGGCTCGACGTGCAGGAATGTAATGAAATCCGGTGGCCACAAGTGCGCTCGAAATCGGCGGTGGTGACCCGAGACGGAGGCGCTTGGATCGTCCGTCATCGCCAATGCAGTAGGAGCCGCTGCCAGTTGCTGCCACAAACCTTCGGCCATGGGTGGGGTCCGCCACCACTCCGGCAAGAGTTGCTTCTTCTGTCCCGACCCCAATGGAGACATTCCATCCCGGGAGGTCGTAGACGTAGTTGGTAGTGCCATCAATGGGGTCAATCCACCAGACAATCCCGCTCGTCCCATCGCCGTTGGGGGAGCCGTCCTCCTCTCCAATGATGTGGTCATGAGGGCGCTGCGCCACCACGATCTCCCGGATGAGTTGCTCCGAGGCCTGATCCATCTGGGTTACGTAGTCGGTCGCCGATGATTTGGTTTCGATCTGAAGTTCATCTGGCCGACTGTTCATGAGCAGGTCCACGGCGGCTTCTGCGGCGGCCTCTGCAATTTTCAGCAACTCGCTTGCCATCTGCTCATCGGACGTCATGAGGTTCTCCGCGCCGTGGGTTGGGGTGCGGTTGGATCAGCCTCACGTCGACGAATGGTCTCCCATTCGCCGAGCGCTCGGAGCGTCAGAACAGCCACAACGGCAACGCCCCCCGCGCCCATCAATGTGGAAATCAGCATGATTGAGCCAGCACCTGCCCCTTCAAACCCGGCGAGGCGAGCAAACGCACTACCGATCAGCGCACTTGCCGCACCTCCAATCAGGATCGTGATGAACGCCAAAACCCGAGCGGCTACAGAGGGAAGTGCTGATTCGGGATCAGTGGTGGTGGCTGTGGCAGAAAGAGGAGTGGACACGACGAGATCCTACGGCGTTGGCCCGGAATGTTTGCCGAATGATTTCGACAGAAGGTTCAAGTCGTCGATGTTGCGGCCGACACACATGGGGAACACAACGACGATTCCTTCTGGGAGGAGCGAGCGATGGCTGGCAACGGAGCATCCGATCACGGACCTTTGGTGGACGAACTGGTTCCACCGCGTCGCCTCGGCTCTCTACTGTCAGAAGCCCGCGTCATGCGAGGATTTAGCCTCGAAGAAGCCGCTTCCCGGATGGGTGGCCGGCTTTCTTCGGTTGCATTGCTCGAGATCGAAACCGGCCATCGTCGAGTGAATGATCGTGATCTTTCTGCGCTAGCGGAGTTGTACCAGATTGAGACAGCGGAACTTGTTCCCTCTCGCTCTGAGCTCATCATCGACTTGTCGGAGGGAACCATCTCTGCCGGCCATGGTCGAGCACGCGTGACCGTCGTGCCGGATGCCGAGGACCGCGAGGAGATTCTTTCTCGGTACCTCTCGCTGGTGTACTCGATGCGACGCACCCCTCCGGGCACGGCGATTCCGCTCCGCAACGATGACATGGCCGTGCTGTCTGACGCCCTCGGCGTTCCTTCGGTACAGGTTGCCGACGAGCTGCGGTCAATGATGGTGCCAGCGGCTGCCGATGTGGAGAACCGCTTCCGTCGCTTGCGCGGTCGTGTTCTGGTGCCGGCAGTGGGAGTGCTTGTTGCAATGACCGCCGTTGGGGCTCTTGTGTTGGTGCCTCAGGCCGGTACAGCCCCTGCCGCTGGGGCATCTGATGCTCCAGTCGTTGCTGAGGGTCCTGCCCCGCAGATCCTTGATGCTGTGGTGCAGGAGCGTGGCCCTGATGGCTCCGAGGGTCCAGTAGTCGTTCGAGATTGAACGCAGAGGTAGCAGGGTGAGCGATACCCTCTGCTGATGCTGATTCGCCAGTCCCCTCGACCTTTACGGCAACTAGTTCTTTGTGCCGCTGGTGCGCTCGTACTCCTCGCCCCAAGTTGTGGGAAGGACTCTCCGAGCGACTCCACAACGCCACTACCTACCGTTCCGGCAGCATCGATTGCCGACGCCACGGGCAAGGCCAACGTCACTGTTGTCGCTCTCGACAACTCGTATCGACCGCAGTACGTCAAGGTGAGTCCCGGCACGAAGATCACCTTTAAGAACGCGGGACGTAATCCGCACAACGTGATTTCGGTAAACGCCGGGCAATTCACCGATATCCCCACCGACAAACTTATGCCGGGGACGTCAGGCACCATCGAGATCCCCAAGTCGGGCGAGGTTCCCTACTACTGCTCGCTCCACGGGACGCCTCGGGCTGGCATGTTCGGCCGAATCTTCATCGACGACTCGAAGTAGCCGCGCCAGTCGATTTGCCCCGCTTGCAGTCCCGAACCGGCCGCTACCGGTACATGAACGGAGCTTCCTCGGCTCGGTTCGATGAGACTCCGCACACCTGATTCCGGTGGAGACAGGTGGAAATCTCTCTTTGAAGGTCAGCGGGTCGCCAGCCGTTATAGAAGTCGGCATGACCCGAGTGAATAGACCCAGATGCCAACGTGAACTGATGGCCTGGTCCAGTTATTGGGTAGGCGATCGACAAGGTGAGCTGTGGCACCGGCACTGGGTGCGATTTCGGGCAGCGGCCGTTGGTTGATGCCGCCATATGGCGAGCATGATCCACGCTGTCAGTGGCGGTGCCATTCCAACAATCAGGGAACGTCACCACGGTATGGAGCGGCGCCCCTGCAGGACAGTTCTCTGGGGGTTCGGTGGTGAGCTTGGAGGAGGAGCCACAGGCCCAACCTGAAATTTCGATGCGCTGAGGTTCAGTGGCAGTCGGGTTGCCTGCGACCACTTTGAGCCCGGCGGGGTAGGGCCGCAGCGATTCGGGCTTCATGCCCGGTGCCGGCCGGTAGTAGGCAACCAATCCGACTGGTTCGACAGCAGTGCCGTTATCAATCAGGGCCGGTGCCCAATAGGAAGCGCGGTCGGACTTCTTTGCGCATGAAGTGTCACCAGACTGCAGCGAGGTCGCCGTTGAGTCGGCATTGGTGGTGGTGTTCCCAAAGAAATCGTGTTGGTGTGAGAGTCCCGCGTGGCCTGGATGAACGATCGGGTCATTGGGAGCGCTGTGGCTATAGGTGCACTCGGCTATGAACTGAGCGGTGCGACCCTGCGGACCGGTGTGGCGCGCGGGAACCGCCGCGACAACTGGAGATTGGGGTCCGCTTTGCCCATCGCTTAGGGCGCTAGTTGAGGTGCTCTTTGAGCAACTCGCAACGACGACGCACGCAACGGCAATAACCGTTACGAGCGTCGTCGTGCGAGCCATGATCATTTAGCCGCCGGAGCAGCGGGAACCTTGATCGCAGCAAGGTCGGGCTTTGCTGGGGAGGAGGTCATTGGCTTTGCGCCAGCCTTCGCGGCATTGGGCATGTTGGGTTGGTTACCCGGTACCGGCTGGATCTTGTAGTCACCCGATGGTGGGCGTTCGGCCGCAATCAGGTTGAGCAGATCAAGTTCGCCGTCGGTCCAGCTGCCAGTTCCGGTGCCGGTACACGGTGCAAGCGTCTCGAGGTTCTTCGGGGCGCTCGTGCCAAAAGTGTTGTCCGAGAAGCAGTTGCCGAGCGTTGCTGGTTCGGCATCGATAGTGCCAACAGCAATGTCGCCAAGTCCTGAATTCTCCACCACGTTGCCAGTCACCTTGTTGTTCTTCGGCTGCCACAGCACAGCGTCAACTGAGTCTGGGTCTGGGGGAGTTTGCTTCTTCTGCTCATCGCAGGTTTGGTTGACCTGATCATCCGGTGGCGGATTGTCATTGGCATCTTCTTCAGGGAACGGCACGAGGCCAATGCCGGTGCGCTCATGGTTGAACACACGGTTCTTCTGAATGTCATTGCCGATGCCGCCGGGGGTGAGGATTCCGTTGCCCATAGCGAGAAGCGCTACATCGATGGCCGGCGTCGTTGCCTCGTTGTTGTCATGGACCAGGTTTCCGGCGACGGTGGTGTCGCGCTCGGGGTAACACAGCTCATAGCTACCGCTGTTAGGGACAATGCCGGCACGGTTGTGACGGAAGATCGAATTAACGATGTAGAGGTCGCCGCCGGAGTTGGTACCTGAGTATCCAAGTCCGTTGTACTCAGACGTCACCTCGTCGATGACTGCGTCGCACTTGTAGCACTGGCCGATGTAGAAGCCGGCGTCGGGGCTACCCGAGGCAAATGAGTGGTCGAACTGACCCATGACCGAATCGAATGCGTAGATGCCGTAATCGCCATTGCGATACGCCGTCAGGTACGACCCTCGGTAGCCCTTCGCTCCGGTCCAATAGAAACCATTTGCGGTGTAATTACGGGCGGTCATGTTCTCGACGACCACACCGTTGGCTCCCGCAACACGTATGCCGTTTTCGAGTTTGAAGCTGCCTTCAAGAATCACCTTGTTGCGGTCAAGACCCCGGATGACGAGGTTGTCCTTGTCCACGTCAATCGCCTCTTTGTAGACGCCCGGCGAGACCAAGATGAGGTCACCAGACTTTGCGGCCTTCACCGCCTTGGCGATGGTCGGCTGATCCCCTGGCACCGTGATGGTGGTGACGCCCGGTTCGGCTGCTTCCTCCGAGGAGGACTTTGAACAGCCTGCTCCGAGTAGTGCGATGGCGGTTACCCCCGCGGCGGCCGTTAGGAGTCGACTCCTGCGGCCGCGACGCTGAACTGCGCTCTTCAACATTGTGTTCCCCCTGTCGGCAAGGACCCTGGTCCTGCATCGGCCTGCAGTCTGCCTCATGAGGGGCGCGATGGCCATGATCGAACCCACAGCGCGCCAGGAACTTTGTTTTCGCTTGTTGAATCGCTGGGACCTCGCGGCAGGGCAGACTCTGAGGGTGCGTGAATGGCTCGTAGCTGGTGCGCTTATCGCCAGATCAGCAATCGATGGATACAACTCTGCGCCTGACTCGCCGAGTCAGCGGGAGCTGTTGCTGGTCTGCAACCGACGACGCTCTGGCGATACTGACTGGACGCCGCCAGGCGGTGTGATTGACCCGGGCGAACTCCTCGTTGATGGGCTAACGAGGGAAGTTCGCGAGGAGACGGGTCTTGAGGTTGTGGCGTGGGACGGGCCGGCATACACAGTGCTCGCCGAGGCGCCTGGTTTGGGCTGGCGGCTCCGAGTTGAGGTGCATCTCGCTACCGAGGTCACCGGAACTTTGTTGGTCGGCGATGACCCAGACGGAATTGTGGTTGATGCAGAGTTCTTTGGAGTCGAGCGATGCGCAGAGATTCTCGACAGCACACATCGTTGGGTTCGAGAACCGCTACTCGATTGGCTTGACGCCCTCCCGTCGTTTCCGCTGCCCATCATGGGATCGCTGCAGTCCGATTCAGTCCACCGTTATTCGGTGCACGGCGACGATCCGGCAACCGCAACGGTCGAACGGGTGACGTGACGGAATCCGCCATCATCCATGTGGACATGGACGCGTTCTTTGTCTCGTGCGAATTACTGCGGCATCCGGAACTGCGTGGCCAACCGGTTGTGGTGGGCGGCGCCGGAAATCGAGGAGTCGTTGCCGCTGCTTCGTATGAAGCTCGAGCCTTTGGCGTGCATTCAGCATTGAGTTCAGCGATAGCTCGCCGCCGATGTCCCCAGGCTGTATTCATCGCCGGCGACCACCGCTATTACTCAGGACTATCTCGTCAGATCATGGCCATATTCAAGGAGTTCACTCCGCTCGTCGAGCCGCTGTCGCTTGACGAGGCCTTCCTTGATGTCACCGGATCGCGGCGGCTCTTCGGCCCAGCCACATCGATCGCTGAGCAACTTAGAACGAGAGTGCTCGACGACAGCGGGTTGACCTGCTCCGTCGGTGTTGCGCCCAACAAGTTTCTTGCCAAGTTGGCATCTGAGGCGGCCAAGCCCGTGGCATCGCCAGACGGTCCGTTGCCCGGTCCCGGTGTAGTGGTGGTGAGGCCGGGTCGGGAATTGGAGTTTCTGCACCCACTCGATGTGAGCGCGCTGTGGGGCGTGGGCCCGGTCACGCTCGACCGCCTTCGCAAACTCGGCATCGGTACCGTTGGCGAACTGTCTCGTATTCCACTCGACGCTCTGGTTGGCGCAGTCGGAAAGTCGCATGGAGCCCATCTGTATGCGCTCGCTGCCGGAACGGATGACCGGGCAGTGATTCCCAACATCGCAGCGCAATCGGTCAGCCACGAGGTCACCTTTCCGGTGGATCTGACCAATAACGATGACCTGCATCGCGAAATTGTTCGTTTGGTCGACGCAGTTACAACTCGCCTTCGACAGCGCGATATTCGGGCGCGAACCCTCTCGATCAAGGTGCGGTTTCCGGATCGACAAACAATTTCAAGATCGCGAACCCTCGACCACCCGTCCGACAGAAGTCGAGATTTAGTGGAAGTCGCAACAGACTTACTTGCCGAGGTTCCTACTCACAGAGGGGTTCGCCTTCTCGGAGTTGCAGCCTCAAACCTGACTGACGGTTCGACCCCGCTCAGCTTGGATCTCGGTGACGGGGCCTCTGACGAAGGTTGGGATGCGGCTTACGGCGCTGTTGATGCCATTCGAAACAGGTTTGGAAGCGCTGTGATTGGCCCTGCAACCTTGGCGGGAAATAGTGAATCCTTGGGGAATTCTCCATGGGGACCAGAGAGTGACGAGACGACCCGTGGCACGCGCCGGTAGCCTGTGCGAACATGTCGGTACGAGAAGTGAGCCACTGGGGCAGTCAGGGGGTAGCAGCGCATGCCGTTGTCTGAAGACGAACAGCGCATCCTGAGCGAGATTGAGGCGAACTTACGCGCCAGCGATCCCGATCTAGCCCATCACGTTGGCTCGACCACCGTCTATACCGACTCACTTCGTCAGTTGAAGTGGGCCATTGCTGCATTCGTTGTGGCGCTAGTTGTTTCGGTCCTTTTGCTGACCGTGCATTTCGTTCTGGCGTTTACTGGCTTCCTCGCAATGGTGGGAGCTGCGATCATCATCGAGCGCAATGCTCGTCGCCTTGGCAAGGCCGGAATGAACGAGGCCACCAACGCACTCCGGCAGAGTGGCATTCGGTCCTACATCAACGATGCGGGGCAAAAAGCTCGGGACCGTATGCGTCGGGAAGACGAAGACGAGCAATAGCCCCGGCAGTTTGCGGCGGGGTACCGCTCACGGCTTGCGGCGGCGAATGATCTTTACGCTCTCGGCCACTTTGGTCGCAGCGGCTTGTGCATCATCCTCCTCAGAAGCGACCGGGGAGCGATTGCCATAACGGCGCGCTGTCTCTACGCCAGCGAGGGTTCGCAACGCGGCGCCTGATTGGCGCTCGGCAAGCATCTCGCCATCGGAGTCATCCAATTCAGCAAGTTGGCGATCAACTCGCTTGCCCGCCCGTCTCGCAAATTCGCGGGGGGTTTCCGCTGGATGCGGGGCAATGCCGATTTGAGCAAGGTCCCAAACTGCGTCATCCCATGCAACCGCGATCGGACCCTCAGCAGGGCTCCGCATACGTATCCGTCGGCTTCGGCAACTCAGGATGCGAGCTGCCACTACGGAGATGAGTCCGATACCCGCAAGAGCTGCGAGGAGTGGCCACCAACGTGTCCAAGAAGTTGAGGGTTGGGAATCGCTAGGAGTAGTAGTCCCACCCGGTACCAGTGTGGTCGGGGGAACGGCGGGGTTCCCTGGCGCGACTGTGGTTGGGGCCGGAACGGTTGTGGTGGTTTCGCTCGGAGGGAGAGGTGCTTGTTGGACCGGGATACCCGTGTAGGCCACTGCTTGGGGGTTACCTCGATCAGGAGTTGGCTCGAACGGAACCCACCCGATGCCGGCGAAGTGAATCTCGGGCCACGCATGGGCGTGCCGGCCACGTACGACAAATCCTTTTGAGGTCCTCTTCGCATCATCCGTGGTGGTGGTGAGGGTTGCGGCATCCCCGGGAGTGAACCCGATTGCTACTCGAGCGGGCAGGCCTGCGGCCCTGGCTAACAGCGCAAAGGCCGAGGAGAACTGCTGGCAAAAACCGCGGCGACGCGTAATGAACGCGCCGAACGGGTCGCTGGTATTTCGATAATCAGCAGTGGCGTCGTAGGTGAACTGGTCCCGGAAATAGTTCTGGAATGCGAGAGCCTTTTGGAGGTCGGTTACGGGGCCGGCGGTGATCGATGATGCCAACTCAGTTAACCGCTGACGTTGGTTCTCGGGGAGCGCGAGGAAGTCGGTCTCCGAGCCTGCTGGCGGTCCAGCCGGACGATTCCCGATCGCCTCGCTACTGGGTGCGACTCGCGCTGACTCGACCTGATACGAGTCACCGGAGGACGCCCCGTCGGCACCTCGGATCAGAATCGACGAAGTCTCTGGATCAAAGCTGATTCGTGGTCCATTGGTCAGTCTGATTGGTTCAAAGGCGGCGGGCAGCCAGGGTCCGCCAAGGCCGCTAATCGTGATGTCCTGGCTCAGAGTGGGGCTACTCGCAGGAGGGGTCGAATCAAGCTCGGATCCGCTTCGCTGATAGGAACCGTCGGAGACCCAAAGATCCTTCTGGGCGTCGAACTCATCAAGGGCGGTGAGTCGCCAATACGCGGGTTGATCGGCGGCCACGGTGAACATCACGACATCGCCCTGATTTCCGAGCAAGTTACGTATTCCTACAAACGGGCTCACCACCGTTCGGGAGGCCGAGGAATCTCCGAAGCGTTGGATATCGATGACTCCTTCGGTGCGGCTATTTACCAGCGGCCCGACCACTGCAGCACCCACAAGTCCGACGAGCGCGATCGCTAACGCCGTAGTTGCGACGGAAGAAATTCCTCCGCGTCGGTTGTCGGCAAACCATCTGACCTCAGATGCGGCGAGGGCTCTTTGCCCAATCGTGTAGATGCCAAGGCCAATTACGAACCACAACGAGGCTCCAACACGGCCGGTCTCGCGAGATAGCAACGTCACCCCGAGGAATGTCGCCGCATACGGAACGACAGCCTGAACCGGAGCCCGGAACCGCAGCGCAGCCGTGTCGGCAAACTGCCCAAGGACCCAGAGGACCACGGATATCACTAGATAGAAGCCAGTAGTCGGTTTGACGGGTGCAATGAGACGGTCGAATCGCAGGAACGACGTGCGGATTGCTTCGCCTGCCCCGTTGATGGCATTCAGCGTTGGGAGGTGAGCGAATGCCTCACTAGGAGCAAACCGCCAGAGCACAACGAAGATACCGATCGCCACTCCAAGGGGTGCCGCAATAGCAACGCGAAGCCCGGCTCTGCGCAGGATCAGACCAACAACCCAACTACCAATCACCGGAAGCGCAAGAGCACCGAGATAGCTGGTGCCAATGAACAATCGTCCGAAACCCAAGAAGGTGCCGAGGGCGAGTGCAAGCAGACCCAACTCAGCGAGGATGAGCGGTTCAACCCCACCACGAGAGGTTCTGCCCAATGAGCGAACATCTTTAGTCGATGAGCTAGGAGCCGATGAGCTAGTAGTCGATGAGCTAGGGGTTGATGAGCGAGTTGTTGCGGTCATCGATGAACCTTGAATCCACCCGGCCCGCTGCTACCCGGCCCACTAACACCCGGCCCGCCAAAAACCAGTGTGGAGAGTCGGAACCATTCGCTCACCGGGTCGCTGGTGCCGTCCCATCGGATCACAGGTACAGCCCCAGGATCAGCGTCCGCAGGCAACGGAGCGCAGGTAACCAGCGTCCGCCACGATGCTCCAGCCGTTGCTTGCAGCAGGCCGGCGAGCTCGATTCGCTCAAGGGTGCCGACTACTAACACGAGTCGTCCGCTGGGAGTGAAGTTGGCCAAGGTGCCTGGTAGCGATCCATCTGGTGACGGTTGAGCCAGAGCGAGGAGATCAAGAATGGATTCCATCTCCGCAACGGCAGGTACCGGACCGATATCAACTCCACCAGTGGTGAGTAATCGGAGATCATCAAGTTCTGACAGGGTCATGATGATGCTCGCCGCAGCCGACATTGCCCGCTCAAATGAGGCCGAGTCATGGGCGGTGCGACGAACGTCAATGAGCACCGTGGTGCGCTGCTGGGTTGGGGCGTCGTGTTGTCGCACTACGGGGTACCCAATGCGGGCAGTCGTTCGCCAATGCACTCTCCGAACGTCATCACCCGGCTGATAGGGGCGAAGACCAGCGATGTCTTCGTCGAGGGACGCCACTGGCACCCGCAGTCGCTGATTGCCATCGGGCTCGGCGGCAGTGCCGGCCGGAAGCGGACTCAGCGTCACAACCTCGGGGCGGACCACCACCGAGGTCACACCAGCTAAGTGAAGCGTGCGTCGAAACAGTCCAAAGGGATCTTCTCGCTCAATAGAGATGGGGCCAATGAGCTCCTCCCCGCGGCGGGTTGTCGGGAGGCGATACGCCGTGTCTCGTTCAGAGTTGGCATCAAGTGGCGCAACCGACAGCACCACTCGCCCATGATGACTGACCTGATCAATAAGCCGCACAATCGGGCTGCTCTTCAGGCCGGCATTTCGAATGCGCAGATGGACGTTGCAATGGTCGCCAACAGTGACCCTCCGAGGTCGGGGCTCTCGGCCCACCTCAAGATGGAGCGGGGAGACTGCCACGATCACAAACGCTGCAACCGTCGCGGCGGCGACCGCACCAGCCACAATGACTAACTCGGGCAGCCCAAAGAGCAACCCAGTTGCCGTCAGCAGCACAACTCCGACCAGTGCTGCGCTTCCCGTGGAGGTGGGCCGCAACGTGAAACTCAGACCGGCACTGGGGTAGTGCGCAAGAGATCGGTGAGGACATCGTCAGCGGTTATGCCGCGGTGGCGAGCCTCAGGGGCGACGATGATTCGGTGGTTCAGGACGTGGCGAGCGAGATGCTTGACGTCATCGGGCATGACGTAGTCGCGGCCCGATGCAGCTGCCCACACGCGTGCCACTCGTAGCAATCCGAGCGACGCTCGAGGGGAAATTCCAAGATGCAACTCAGGAGCCGTGCGTGAACGTTCGGCCAGTGTCACGACGTACTCGGCGACTGCCGGTGCTACGTGCACGGTGGTGGCGCGGCGACCCATCTCTGCAATTTGGCCTCCGTCAGCAACAGGGGTGAGGCCAGCGAGAACAGCGTCATGGTTCTCTTCTCGCAACAGTTCGAGTTCCTCGTTGCGAGTTGGATAGCCAATCGACAATCGCATGAGGAAGCGGTCGAGTTGGCTTTCCGGAAGGGGGAACGTGCCCTGATGCTCAAGGGGGTTTTGAGTGGCAAGGACCATGAACGGATGAGGTAACCGGTACGTCGTGCCGTCGACGGTGACCTGCTCCTCAGCCATGGCCTCCAACAACGCTGACTGGGTCTTTGGCGATGCCCGGTTCACCTCGTCAATCAACAACAACTGGGAGAACACTGGTCCCGGTCGGAACTCAAAGGTGGCATCGCCCGCGTTCCACACAGATGCACCGAGCACATCACTTGGTAACAGGTCGGGTGTGAACTGCACGCGGCCAAACGATGCTCGAACTGATCGGGCTAGAGCCTTTGCGAGCGAGGTCTTGCCCACACCGGGTACGTCCTCGATGAGTACGTGCCCACCGGCGACCATTGCGGCGACTGTCAGTCGGATGACTTCGTCTTTGCCTCGCACCACCCGACCGACGTTGGCGCAGATCGCTTCAAAGACATCGGTGAGAGCGACGGGCGTGGGTGCGTTAGGCGGCGTGGACACCAGATCCTCCTCGGTGGTTCTGCATGACCCCAGCAGTTCGGTGGGCAATCAATGCGTGATCAGTGTGCCAGACCAGCAGCCACTTTGGTCGGTGGGTCGCTGATACCGTCATGCCGTGTCGGGTGACCTGCTTGCTCTTGATATCGGCGGTACAAAACTCGCCGCGGCAATTGTCGCTCCGGATGGTGCAGTTTCTTCCCGATCCAGACGCCCCACAGCTGGAAAAAATTCAGAGGAACTCTTTGCCGTAGTTGCCGAGCTGATTGACGAAGTGCGGTCTACGGCAGATGCTCAGCTGAGTGGTCTGGGGGTTGGCTGCGGTGGACCAATGATCGCCGGCGGCGAGAGTGTTTCGCCGCTGAATATTCCGCAGTGGAAAGCGTTTCCGCTGCGTGACAGGTTGGCGCAGCTGACCGGACTCCCGACCTTTGTCGATAACGATGCCAAGGCGCTTGCTCTCGGAGAGGGGTGGATGGGTGCAGCCCAAGGCCGATCTGACTATTTGGCGATGGTGGTGTCGACCGGTGTGGGCGGCGGAATCGTGCTCGACGGCCGGCTCCTTGATGGCGCTGCTGGCAACGCCGGTCACATCGGACACCTAGTGGTTGACCCGCTAGGTCATCCTTGCCCGTGCGGTTCGAGAGGTTGTTTGGAAGCTGAGTGCTCCGGGACCGCGATTGAGCGCATCACCGGTCGGAGTGCATCGACTGCTTCGCTGACCACTAAGGAGCGAACCGGGCGGTTGGTCGGTCGGGCCGTTGCGTCCGTCGTCTGCCTTTTGGACCTGCCGCTAGCCGTCGTTGCCGGATCAGTTGCGCTGGGCTTTGGCGATCCATTTTTTGAAGCAGCACAGACCGAACTTGATCGGTGCTGCGGCCTGGAATTCGCTCGGGGCGCGCGAATCGTGCCTGCTGGACTTGGAGCCGACGGACCCCTTGTGGGCGCCGCCGCTGTTGCCCGACGTTTCCTTCAGCGTTCCGCCAATGATTCGCCCACTGCCAGCCAATAGAGACCGGGTCCGCCAACGGGATAGTTTCAACCTGTGGCTGTCCCAACCGAATCGTCCTCACGTCGCTCAGCGCTCGGAGTGATGGCCGTAGCAGTTATTAGCCACCCATCGTTGTGGATCACCGCAATTCGCCAGGTCCGCATCCTGGCGCCCAACGGGTGGTGGCGGCGTGCTCCGTATTTGCCGCTACCCGATGCGGAGTACCTGCGGTTTCGAATGGTGACGGCCTATGGCGGCGAGGGCGTTGGCCAACCCACCAAGTCAGACGTCGTGACCTATTTGCGTTGGTGTCGGGCCTGGCCCGACGCTGCCCGCTGACGGCAACTTGAATGTCGTTGCCCGCCGAGTTCGGCGCCCCTGAGCAACTCCGGTTGTACCGGGTGGAGGTGCCGTTGCTCGTCCCGTATCGCTGGGCCGGCGGCACGACTGTTGTTCGTGACGTCATGCTCGTTCGCTGGGATCGACCCGACGGATCAACGGGCTGGGGCGAGTGCCCGACTCTTGAGGGTTACGTAACCGGCGGAACTGAAGAGGCGTGGAACGCAACGTGCTCAATTGCGAATCAGGTCGCTGATGGCGGAGCGCACTTGGGGGCGGCGGGGGAGTGGTTTGGGCTTCCCGACACGGTTGGTTCTGCCGTCCGAGGAGCACTCGCTGACGCTGCTTTGGACGCCGCACTCCGCTCCGCGGGGACCACGCTGATTTCGGCGTTGGGCGCTGCGGGCTCTCCCGCTTCGCGTACCGCAGTCATCGGCGGCCCCGCAGACACTGTGGAGCAACGGGTGGCGAGTGCCCGAAGTGCGGCGGTTCAGGGCGCAGCAATGGTCAAACTCAAAATCGATGGAGCGTTAGGAACCGCACACAACCGATCGGCGGTGCGCGCCGTGATGGACAGCCTCGAAGAGTTCGGTGGACTTCCCGTTGCGGCAGATGCGAACGGCACGCTGGACCCTGATCAATGCGAAGCGCTCGATTCGCTGGGACTGGCCTACCTAGAGCAACCCTTTGCTGCAGAGATGTCCTGGGAGGCCTCGGCGCAATGGTGCAATCGATTGGTCACTCCAGTTGCCCTCGACGAACCGATTGGTTCGCTGGCGCAACTTCTTGAAGCGCTGGCTGCCGGTGCAGCCGATGTCTGGTCCATCAAAGCGGCCCGACTCGGTGGCATCGCCGCTGCTGCGGACGCAATCGAGGCAGTGTCGAACAGCGGTGGGACCTGCTTTGTGGGCGGGATGGTCGAACTGGGGGTCCATCGAGGAGGTTCCGCTGCCTTGGCATCACGGGTTGGTGAGCTGATTGGGTCCCTGCCAACCGACGTCGGACCATCCAACCGCTATTTCGCTGAGGACGTGAGTCAAGAAGTAGAGACCAACTCAGGCGGCGAGTTGGTTGTTCCCGGTGGCCCTGGGATCGGCGTCGAAATAATCGCCGAGCGCCTCGAACGATTTACCGTGGCGACCTGGACAAGCGCGAGTTGAGTCGCCAACTATCGCCGCTGATGCCAGATTTCGATGTGATCTGGATCTGGCGTGATATCAATCGGATCATCTGGGATGCTGCCCGCTACGAGATCCTCGATGAACTCCATCATCCGGTACGGGATAGTGCGCAGGTCGTTATCGACTGCCTCATCAAGGGACCACCAACGAACCTCGCCGAAAGCAGCGGCTTCGAGAGATTCGAGTCCCGTCGAAGTCCTCGTCTCGCCATCCCATCGAGCCACATGAATCCACTCGTCCTGTTCGAAGTGGAAGGGGCCAAATGTGTACTCAACTGACTGAGTCCATACGCATGGCCCCATGGTCACTCCGGCGATGCCGGCCTCTTCCTGTAACTCTCTGAGTGCAGCATCGGCAGTGTCCTCATGCGGGTCGATTCCTCCGCCGGGAATTTCCCACCATCTGCCGAGATGAGTTCGAGCGGGGTCCCCGCCGTTGATGAGCAGCAGGCGGTCTAAGGGATCAAGCACCACCACGCGAGCGGCCCGTCGTCGATTTCCAAACACGTGTGAACACTATGTCGCTCGTAGCGAAGCATTGGCCTCGCGGTGTAAGCCTCGCTGTGTCGGGCTGCGCCATGGGCCACAATCGGTCTGTGAGCAGAGCGGTCCCAGTCCCAGCGCCCCGGCATCTGCCGGAGAAGATTGGCGACTGGATAATTGAAGTCCGACAGGGCGACGCAGGGACGCTCCATGAGGCGGACCTCCTCGCTGCCGAAGCCGATGGCGATCTGCGACGCAGGGTCGTTGTTCAGGTGGTGGACTCAAATGCATTGGTGCTCGGCAGCGCCCAGTCATTTGATGCGGTGAGCCCAATAGTTCGGGCGGACAGCGAGTGGGGTCGCGGGCCATCGGTGGTGCGTCGCCGTTCTGGCGGGGGGCTCGTGTCGCTCCACGTCAACGGGCAAGTGTGGATAGACGTGGTGATTCCGGTCGGTGATCCG
>Ga0164294_10002679_pt1 | contig 15967 bp, 13 predicted proteins | sample GEODES005metaG_FD_111479 | JGI IMG/M metagenome (GOLD analysis project Ga0164294, IMG submission 111479) | Oligotrophic lake water microbial communities from Sparkling Lake, Wisconsin, USA - GEODES005 metaG | ecosystem: Environmental > Aquatic > Freshwater > Lake | place: USA: Sparkling Lake...
GCGACCGAAAGGTGTTCGAGATCGTGGCGGCGCGCGCACGCGACGCAGCGCTGGCCGGGGCCACGATCGTGCGTGCGCTCTTTGGGTTTGGTCATGGCGCCCATCCGCACCGGCATCACCTGCTCGACGACGATCAGCCGCTCGTGATCGAGATCATCGACGAGGAGGCACGCCTGCGCGCCTTTGCCGACTCACTCGAGGATATTTCGGGGATCGGGCTGATGACGCTTGAGGCGGTCGAAATCCTGTTTGAAGCGGCGGCGGCGTCGCCCCCGCCGTCCAATTGAGGAGGTCTGGATGACAACCCCCGATCACCCGCGGCCTTCGCTCGCAAGGTTCGCCCTGTATCTCGGCCTGGCCCTCGCGGCGACGGTCCCGGCAATTGTGCTGCGGATCGGAGGATGGCGGCCGGACGCACTGCTCGACGCGTTGCTGTTCGGCGCCGCGATCCTGGCCGCCGGGTTCATGCTCTCCTGGGGCGCGGAAGCGGCGGAGAAGCGGGTCAGCCAAGGGCTCATCGTTGCCGCGATCGCGCTGATCACGGTGCTGCCCGAATATGCCGTCGATTTCTATTATGCCTATGTTGCGGGGCGGAATCCGGGTTCCAGCTATGTCCACTATGCCGCCGCCAACATGACCGGCGCGAACCGGCTTCTCGTCGGGTTGGCGTGGCCGCTGCTCGTCCTTATCCACTGGTTTCGAACCCGCGAGCGCCAGATCGAGCTCGCCCCGGTCAACGCCGCCGAGATCGCCTTCCTGCTGATCGGCTCGGTCTGGTCGTTCACGATCCTGCTTCGCGACGAGATCGGGTTGCTGGACACGGTGGTGCTCGTCGCGATCTTCGGCGCCTATGTCCTGCGCGTCAGCCGACTTCCCAAAGCTGAAGAGGACGAGGACGACGAGCCCGGCCCGGCTGCGGCACTCGCGGCCCTGACGCCTGCCCGGCAATGGCTCGTCATGGCGGTGCTGACGGTCGCCGCCGCCGCAGTGATCTTGGCATCGGCGGAACCCTTCGCGGAAGCGATGGTGGACTCCGGACGGCTGCTCGGGTTCGATGAGTTCCTGCTGATCCAGTGGCTCGCGCCACTTGCGAGCGAAGCACCCGCGGTTACGATCGCGATCCTGTTCGTGCTCTCGGGCCGCGCCGCCAACGGGCTCACTACGATGATCTCGGACAAGATCAATCAATGGACGTTGCTCGTCGCCATGCTGCCGCTGGCGATGAGCCTCGGCGCCGGAACCCTGACCGCCTTGCCGCTCGACGCGCGGCAGCATGAGGAATTCTTCCTGACCGCGGCACAGTCGCTCTTCGGTATCGCCTTGCTGCTGAGACTACGGCTCAACCTCTGGGGAGCGGTCGCGCTTGCTGCCTTGTTCGTGGTGCAGGTCGGCCTTGCGCTTCATTTCCTTGGCGACGAAGCCGGAACGATCGCCACCCTGACCTGGCTTGCCTGGGCCTATCTGGCGTTGGCGGCGGTCCTGTTCATCGCCAATGCGCGATTCCTGGGTCATCTTGTGCAGGCCGGCCTCTCGGTCGGCCAGCCCGAAACGCGTCCGGCATCGGATCGCGAGCGGGATGTGGTATGAAACCGCCGGGACAGGGCAGTGCGCGTCGGCAGCGCCTTGTCGAGGCGTTGCGGTCGGCCGCGGAGCATTTCAATGGGGGCCGGTGGCCTGACGCTGAGGCGCAGGCGCGCCTGGCGCTGAGTTGGGCGCCGGGCGAGGCGACCGCCCTCAATCTGCTTGCCAGCTCGGTCATGGAGAGTAAACGACCCGACGAAGCAATACCGCTTTTCAAGCGCGCGGTGGCAGCGGAGCCCAAGAGCCCGTTTCTTCGCTTCAACCTTGGCGAGGCCTATCGCCGTTCCGGTGCCTATGCTTCGGCGCTGCCCTGCTTTGAGCGCGCTGCTGCGCTCAAGCCCGACTTCGCGGAAGCGATCGCGCTGGCCGGCGAATGCTTGCAGTTGATCGGACGCGAGGACGAGGCGGAACGCCATTTTCACAAGGCGCTGCGGCTGGCGCCGGACTTGCCGACTGCCCTGCATGGGCTTGGAAGCCTGCAGCTGCAGCGGGCGGCGCCCGCTGCAGCTGCAGGCAATTTCTCCAGAGCCTTGGCGGCACTGCCGCCCGGCCATTCGCTGAGACCGAGCCTCCTGGCCAATCTGGGCCGCGCTTTCCTCCAGACGGGTGACGGCATCGCGGGATTCGAAGCGCTTTCCCAAGCGCTCGAAATGCGCTCTGATGATGCCGGTCTCTGGCGCCTGCTGGCTACAAGCCTGCGCCACACCAAGGTCGTTCCGCTCGGCGAGCCCTTCCGCCGCATCTTGCTCGAGTTGTTCGACAGGAGCGACGTCAATCCGCGCGATCTTGCCACCGCAGCACTCGCGTTGCTTGCCGGAAACGAGCAAATCGCCCAACTGCTGAACCAGATCGAGGAGAACCCTGGCGAGGTCCAAACGATTCTGGAGAGTGGTGCGGGCGTCGCCACTGAGCTGGTAAGCGATCCGCTGTTTCGCAAGCTTGTAGCAAGCGCGCCTGTCCCCAGCACGGCGGTTGAATTGCTCCTGGTGCAACTGCGCTCGGACCTCTTGGCCCTCGTAGAAACCGTTCCGGAGAGGAGATCGGGCGAACGCGATCTGGCGATATGCCTCGCGCATCAATCGTTCCTCAATGAGCATGTCCAGTATGTCGATCCGGACGACGAGGCGCGGTTGGATCGGCTGATCGCCGACCTTGACCAGGACGATCTCGGCGAGCGGGCGGGCGATGCGACGGGCGTGGCGATCGTCGCCGCCTGTCGGCCGCTGATCCATACGCCGCTCGCTAAACGCTTGGGCGCGAAGCCATGGCCCGAGCTCTCGGAGATACTTCGCGAGCAGCTCGACGAGCCCGCGCAGGAAGCGGTGATCCGCGCCCAGCTCTCCATCCTGAAGCCGCCGACCGATGCGACGTCGCTCGCGGTGCAGGAACAATATGAGGAGAGTCCCTATCCGCGGTGGACACGGTGCAGCATTCTCGAGCCCTTGCCGTTCCGGGCTGCCATAAGGGTCGGCCTTCCGCACCTGTTGCAGAGCGAAGTGCCCGACATCGCCGATCCCCGGATACTGGTCGCCGGCTGCGGGACCGGCCTGGAGATGATGCGCGTCGTAACCAGCTACAAATCCGCCTCAGTGCTGGCCGTCGATCTCAGCGCCTCGAGTCTCGCCTATGCGGCACGCAAGGTGCGGGAATATCAGGTCTCCAACGTGACGTTCATGCAGGCCGACATTCTCGATCTCGGTCTGCTCGACGAGCGCTTCGACCTCGTCGAGAGCTTTGGCGTGATCCACCATATGGCTGATCCGGCAGCCGGGCTCGCGGCGCTCGCCGGACTGCTGACCCCGAAGGGCCTGCTCTCGATAGGCCTCTATAGCGCAATCGGGCGGCGCGCGATCGTCGAAGCGCGCGCCCATATCGACCGCGCGGGCTATCCGGTCAGCCTCGAGGGGGTTCGATCGCTGCGGCGGCACCTCATGCTGAAGGAGCGGCCGGACCTGGCTCCCGTCATGAGCCCGGCATCCGACTTCTGGACCACGTCCGACTGCCGCGATCTTCTGTTCCATGTAAACGAGCACCGCTTCACGCTGTTACAGGTTTCGGAAATGCTCCGAACAGTTGGGTTGACGTTCCTGGGCGTCGAATTCAGTCATGGCCTCGACCGTGCGCGATTTCTCTCCGAACACGAGAGTCTCGCGGCTGTTCAGGATGTAACCGCCCTGCATCGTTACGAACTCGCCCATCCGGAGGTGTTTGGGGATACCTACAGGGTCTGGGCCCGGCGGTGCTGACGAAGCCGGTCCTTGGTGCGGTCCGGGCGGATAGGGGATTCATATAGCGGAATCAGCGCTCGGAACCGGGGGCCCGGCCCCGGAAGGCGACGCGTGAGCGCCTTGCGCGGCGGCAAACCCCTCGGGCATGCACCCCGCCGCCGCACCCGGGACCAATTGGAGAAGGAACGGATGATGTGGTTCAGATCAGTCGTAATCGCAATGGCCGCCGGCGCGGTTGCAGGGCTTAGCGGCTGTGCCGGGGGGCCACGACTCGCGGTACCGGTGTCCCAGGCGGGTAGTGACAGGTTGCAGATTTTCTGGGTGAAGGCCCATGCGGTGCGCGATGGCATCGAAGTCGGTGGCCGAGTGCGCCGGCAGCCTCTGTATGTGGGCGTGATCGGGGGCCATCTCCATGTCGAAGGCCGGTTTGCGGACGGACGTCCGCCGGTGGTTACCGACACGCGCTGGGGCGGCCTGCCGTCGCGTGGCTCGACCAGTGCTTCTTTCGGCGCGATACTTCGCACCGACCGGCCCGCCGACATCGTCGCGATCCGGGTCGAGCATCGTCTCCGCGACGATGAGGGCTAGGTAGGGCTTTAGACTCGGCCGGGTGGCCTTCGCATATGTCCAGGCCGGTAACGGCTAAAGGCGAAGGCGCATGTCTCAAGCATGCCTCAACACCCGGCTTTTGCGTGGCTGGCGCGCCGAGTTGCCAAATCGCGCAACGGGCTTATCCTTCCCCTTGCGTCGTCGGCACGGCGACGCCGAGGCGTGAGAACCTCGCTTGAGAAACCATGGTCTCGCACGGCGTTTTCGCCGGGTGGCCGCCGTTTATGTCCAGGCCGCATGCGGCTAAAAGCGTCGGCGCGTGTCTTAAGCATGTTCTCAACACCCGGCTTTTGCCGGCTCCGCCTCGAAAGCGCGGAGCGGCACGATGACGAGGTTTCAGCTTCCAATCCGGTCCCGTCGGCTGACGGAGGCACCATGCTCGAGAGCATGAGGCTGGCACACGAGTTGCCCGGCAGCATCGGCGAGGGCGAACCGCTGCCGCCCGAGGACCGCGTCGTGCCCATGGTCGCCGGCCGGCTCGAGACGCTGTTCCGCGAGCATCGGCCGCGCCTGCTGCGCTTCCTTTCGCGCCGGACCTCCAACGACGCCGCCGAGGATCTGGCCCAGCAAGCGTTCGCCCGGCTTGCCGCGCTCGACCAGGATGTCGTCGAAGGGCTCGAGAGCCCGGGGGCCTATCTGCACCGCACCGCGGTGAACCTGTTGAAGGACGAGGCCAAGGCCGCCGGGCGGCATGCCGCGCATCTGCATGTTCCCGTGGAGGACGTCGCCATAATGGGGCCGGATCAGATCGCCGCGCTCGAAGCGCGTGATATGCTCGCGCGGCTCGAGGCGGTTATACTGCGACTCAAGCCGCGGACACGGGAGATCTTCTTGGCGCATCGAATCGACGGCTATAGCTATGCCGAGATCGCGGCCCGGACCGGGCTCGGGATCAAGGCAGTCGAAAAGCATATGAGCCGTGCCATCGCCACTATCGACGGCCATTCGTCCCTCCGATGACCGGAGCGGCAGGGGAGGAGGGCGCTACGGCACGCGCGCGGCAGGAGGCTGCCGACTGGTTCGCGCGGTTGCGCGCGGGCGCGAGCGAGGCCGAGCTGGCCGCGTTCGCGGTCTGGCGCGCCGACACCCTGAACGGCGATACCTATGACCGGCTCGCACGGCAATGGGAGCAATCCAGATTCCTTGCCAACACCAGTCTCGGCCGGGGGCGCGACCTTTCTCGCGCCAGCGTCTGGCACCGGCGGCCGGTGGTACGCGTCGCGGCGGTCGCCGCCCTTGTGGTGCTGATCGTCGGCGGCGGCCTGTGGCTGCACGGCGGCATGCGATCGGACCAGGCAGCGGCACCGGTCGCCTATGCCAGCAAGGCCGATGCGGTTCGCACGGTGACGCTGGCGGATGGCTCGCGGGTCACGCTCGACCGCAGCAGCGCCGTGCAGGTGGCGTATAGCGCATCCGAGCGCCGGCTCGAGCTTCTCAAGGGGCGTGCGCGGTTCGATGTCGCGCACGATCCCGCGCGGCCGTTCGCGGTGCGCGCCGATGGCGGGACCGTCGTTGCGCACGGGACGATCTTCGACGTCGAGCTCCGCCCGGCGCTTGTCCGCGTCGTCCTGCTGCGCGGTTCGGTCGAGGTGCGCGCCGACCCGGTGGTCGCGCGCGGCGCGCCGGGCCGGATGCTCGTGCCGGGCCAGGCATTGGTTTATGCGCACGGCAAGGCGCCGTCACCGCCGGTCGCCGCCGATCCCGCCGACACCGCCTGGCCGGGTGCCATGCTCTCGTTCGACGCAACGCCGCTGCGCGAGGCGGTCGCGGGGTTCAACCGCCGCAACGCGGTCAAGCTGGTGCTCGGCTCAGAGCGGATCGGAGACCTCCGGATCACGGGCGCCTTCGCCGCCGACGATCCGGCAGGCTTCGCCCAGGCAGCGGCGGCGATGTTCCAGCTCGACCTTCGCCGGCAGCCCGACGCGTCGCTCGCGCTGCACTAGGCATGCACAAAAAACCGTAGGGTGATTCCCGCCCGCGTCGTTTCCGCCCCGAATGGCACCAGCAAGGATGCCAGGATGGGGAGGAAGACAGATGCGGGGAATGACGGGACTATTGGCACTTTTTCTGAGCAGCACGGCGCTGGTTGCGACGAGCTCGACCATTGCCTGCGCGCAGGAGGTCGAACGGCAGACCTACGACCTTCCCGCGCAACCGCTTGCCCAGTCGATCCGGGCAGTGGCGGCCCAGTCGCGCCGCAACATCATTGCGCCGACGAGCCTGCTCGACGGGCATCAGGCACCGGCGGTGCGTGGCCTGTACTCGGTCGAGGAGGCACTGGACCAGTTGCTTGCCGGATCAGGTCTTCGCGCGAAGCGATCCGGGCGGGTAATCCTCATCGAAGCGGAGGCACCCGCGCCCGGCGGCACGATAGCGGATGCCCAGGACGAGATCACCGTCACCGGCAGCCGGCTGCGTGGCGGCCCGATCGGCTCGACGGTGATCTCGCTGTCGCAGGAGCAGGTTCGCGACCAGGGTCAGGCAAGCCTGGGCGAGGTGGCGCGCAGCATCCCGCAAAGCTTCGGGGGTGGTCAGAATCCGGGAGTCGGCTCCAACGTGCCGGCGGCGAGCGGCGTCAATGTGGGTGGCGCTTCCTCCGTCAATCTGCGCGGCATCGGCAGCGACGCCACGCTGACGCTGCTCAACGGGCATCGCCTGTCCTATAGCGCATCGCGCCAGAGCATCGACATCGGCGCGATCCCGCTGTCCGCCGTCGACCGGATAGAGATCGTGCCGGATGGCGCCTCGGCGCTCTACGGGTCGGATGCTGTGGCGGGCGTGGTGAACGTCGTGCTGAAGCCGGACTATGACGGGTTGCAGACCAGCGTGCGGCTCGGCGGCGCGACCGATGGCGGCGATTTCGAGCAGCGCTACGGCCTGATCGCCGGCCAGCGCTGGGCCGGCGGCGGCATTGCGGCGAGCTATGAGTTTGCGCGGACCACGGCGATCCTCGGGCGCCAGCGTTCCTATGTGCGCGACCGGAGCCCGACCTTGACGATCCTGCCGCAGGCGAAGACCAGCGCCGCGCTCGTCACCGCGCACCAGCGCATCACGGGCGGCCTCAGCCTGACGGTCGATGGTCTCTACAACCAGCGCTGGACCGAAAGCTCGTTCGCCAACAACGCCGCCGGCGACCCGCGCATCAGCGGCACCCACAACGTCTTCCGCGTCGAATCGCTGGTGGTCGCGCCGACGCTCAAGCTCCAGACCGGCGGCGATTGGCGCCTGTTCGCGACAGGCTCCTATGGCCGCGACCGTACCCATTTCCAGGTGACGACGACGAGCGCGTCCAAACCGACCACGACGCCGCTCAGCTGCTATTGCAACAGCGCGGTATCCGCCGAGGTCGGCGGGGATGGCAGCCTGTTCGCGCTGCCGGGTGGCCCGGTCCGCCTGGCGCTCGGCACCGGCTATCGCTCGAACGATTTCACGCGCTTCAACGGCGCCGGCAACGCGCAGAATGTCGCGCGAACCCAGGACAGCTATTACGCTTATGGCGAGCTCGGCATCCCCTTGGTGGCGCCCGGCCAGGGTATCGCGCTCGTGCACCGGCTCGAGCTGGACGGGGCGCTGCGCTACGAGGACTATCCCGGGATCGGCAGCATCGCGACGCCCAAGATCGGCGGCGTGTATGCACCGACCCCGGATTTCGCGTTCAAGGGGAGCTGGGGCAAATCCTTTCGCGCGCCCACCTTGCTCCAGCAATACCAGGCCCGCTCGGCGACGCTGATCCCGGCCAAGACGCTGGGCAGCACGACGCTCCCGGCGGCGAGCGCGGTGCTCTATCTGCAGGGCGGCAATCCCGACTTGCTGCCCGAGCGGGCGACGACCTGGTCGGCGACGCTCGACCTGCATCCGCGCGCGCTGGACGGCGCGCGTCTTGAGATCAGCTATTTCAACATCCACTATAAGGACCGCATCGTCACGCCGATCGCCTTTCTGAGCCAGGCGCTGGGGAACCCGATCTATGCCGACCGGGTCACGCTGGCGCCTTCCGCGGCACGCGTCGCCGAGATCGTCTCGCAGATCTTCGATTTCAGCAATGCCACCGCCGCGCCTTATGATCCGGCAACGGTCGTGGCGATCGTCGATAACAGCAACGTCAATGCCGGGCGCCAGACCATCCGCGGCGTCGATGCGCTGTTCTCCTATCGCGCGGCGCTCGGTGGCGCGCAGAGCCTGACCGCCAGCCTCAACGCCAGCTATCTGGACAGCGAGCAGCAGATCAGCAGTACCCAGCCGGTGCTGCCGCTGGCCGGTGTGCTGTTCAATCCGCCGCATCTGCGCGTGCGGGGTTCGCTCGGCTGGGATAGCGGCAGCTTGCTGCTCAACGGCACCGTCAGTCGTATCGGCGGCGTCGACGACACGCGGACCAGCCCCGCGGTGCGGATCGGTCCCATGACGACCCTCGACCTCACCGCTCGCTACCGGTTCGCAGGCGGTGGCCTGCTCGGCGGCACGGATATCGCCCTTTCGGCGATGAACCTGTTCAACGCCAAGCCTGACCAGATCGCGACGACGCTGTTCAGCCAGACGCCCTATGACTCCACCAACTATTCGCCGATCGGCCGCTTCGTCAGCGTCTCGATCTCGAAGAAATGGTGAGCGCGGCAAAACCGGCTGGATGGGCCGGCGCGATCCTGCTCGGGGTCGCGCCGGTGCTCACGGCCGGTCCCGCTTATGCCGCATGCGACGACCTGCTGCCCGCGGCGACGGCGGCTGGGCCGGGCAGGGCGGTGACGGCGCGCGACCTGGTGCGGCTGCGCGATATCGGCTCGCCCGAGGGATCGAAGTCCGATGCGCCGCTCGCGGTGTCGCCAGACGGGCGCGGCGTTGCATTCGTGCTCAGCCGCGCCGACCCCGATACGAACCTCTATTGTCGCGCGTTGCTTCTGGTCGGCACCGACGCGCCGCACGCCGTGCGGGTGCTCGACCGCGGCGGCGACTATATCCCGGTGGAGTCGGTGGTGCGCGGGCTGTTCGTCACGATCGGTACGCCCAAGACCGTGACGCCGACCTGGTCGCCCGATGGCAGGCGCATCGCCTATCTGCGGCGCGATGCCGGCGTCACCCAAATCTGGGTCGCCTCGCTCGATACCGGGAGCGCGCGGCAGGTCTCGCATTCTGCGGTCGAGGTCGAAAGCGTCGCTTGGAGCAAGGATGGCCAGCGCCTACTGTACACGGCGCGGCCGGCGCGTCTGACCGGCGAGGCCGCCATCGCGCGCGAGGGCCGCAGCGGCTGGCTCTATGACGACCGGGTCGCGACCAATCAGGGACCGCGGCCCCAGGTGCGTGCCACCGAGGCCCCGCTCGAGACCCTGGCGATCGATCCGGAGGGCGGCGCATCGGTCGCGCTGGGCGCCGGGGACGACGCAAACGCGGTGCGTGACGGGACCAGCGCGGCGGGCTATCGCGCCGGGATCGAACCCGTATCGCGCGACCTTCTTGCCGACAGCCGGCTTCGAGTCTCGGCGCCCGATGGGCGCCGGGTCGCCTGCACCGCGCCTGCCTGCACCGGGCGCTTCGCCGGGCTGTGGTGGGATCGTGCGGGCCAGGTACTGACTTTCCTACGACGCGAGGGGTGGGCGCAGGGCAGGACGGGCCTGTATCGCTGGCACGTGGCTACCGGCCAGCCGGCCCGGACGCTGTCGACGCAGGATCGTGTCCAGGGTTGCGTTCCGATGGACGACAATCTCGTCTGCACGCGCGAGGATTCGACGCACCCGCGGACGATCGTCCGGCTCGATCCCGTAACCGGCGCGACCCAGAACCTGTTCGACCCCAATCCGGAGCTTGCGGCCCTTCATCTCGGCACGGTGCGACGCCTGACCTGGCACAACGATCAGGGGCTCGAGGCCTGGGGCGATCTGGTACTGCCACCCGGCCATGCGCCCGGCACCCGCCTGCCGCTGGTCGTGGTGCAATATCATAGCGACGGCTTTCTGCGCGGCGGCACCAACGACGAATATCCGATCCAGGCCTTTGCGGCGCAGGGCATGGCGGTGCTCAGCGTCGAGCGTCCGGCGATCTGGGCCTCGCGCCTGCGCGGCTTGACCAGCGCTGACGAACTCGAACGCGCCAATTATCGCGGCTGGGCGGAGCGCAAGAGCCTGTTGTCCTCGCTGCTTGCCGGGGTCGATGCCGCCGTGGCGACCGGCGCGGTGGATGGCAGGCGCGTCGGCATCACCGGCCTGAGCGATGGCGCCACCACCGTGCGCTTCGCGCTGATCAACACGCGCCGTTTCGCCGCCGCCGCGCTGAGCACCTGTTGCCTCGAGCCCAAGACGGTGATGACCTATGGCGGCATCGCCTGGGCGCGGTTCAACCGGAGCATGGGATTCCCCGGCGTGCTGCACGACGATCCCGCTTTCTGGAAGCCGATGTCGCTCGCGCAGAATGCGAGGTCCATCGACACGCCGCTGCTCATGCAGCTCGCTGATGAGGAATATCTGCTGGCGCTCGAGCCTTTCGAGGCGCTGCAGGAGGCGGGAAAGCCGGTCGAGATGCATGTCTATCCCGACGAGCATCACGGCAAGTGGCAGCCCGCGCATCGCCTGGCGGTCTATCAGCGCAACCTCGATTGGTTCGCCTATTGGCTTGGGGATCGGCGGGACCCGGACCCGGCGAAGCAAGCGCAATATGCCCGTTGGGACCGGCTGCGCGCCGCACGGGACGGGGCTAGACGGCCCGCACCCAGGCCTCGACGTCGACCAGGCGCATGATCCGGAAGAAATCGTGACCGGTGACGGGACCGCGATTGTCGAGCACCTGCGCCAGCAGCGCGGTATCGAGCAGCCCCCGGCTGGCGAGCACGCCACCCAGCAGCATCGACCGGATCTGCGGACGATGGGCATCATGGATCTCGATGATGAAGCTGTCGGGCGAGCCCTTGGAGCGGCGCTCAACGATCTCGCGGGGTAGCAGGCCGGCAAAGCCGCGCCGCGCGATCGCCCGGTTGCTCCCTTGGGCGAACCAATACCAGCTGGGCACTTGCAGGCAGGCCTCGACCAGCGGCTGCGCGATCAGCGGCGAGAGGGTCGGCAGGTTGTCCTCGACGTCAAAGCCCTCGACGACATTCTGGGCGGTCATCACCACCGAGATATGCGCGGCCTTGCCTGGGAGCGCGCCCGGCGGCGGTGTCAGCCAGGGATGGGCGAGCGCGCCTTCCGCATCGGCCTGCGCGGTGCTCGAGAGGAAGCGAAGATCAGCGGGGAAGGCGACAGCGATCCGCCGACGCCATCGCGCCCGCCATGCGCGCCAGGCGACCTTGGGCATGCCGGTCTCGGTCAGCTCGGCGATGCTGCGCACGCTTGGCCAGAAGCAGCCGGGTGCGCCATCGATCAGACAATCGACGATCGGCCGTACCGATTGCAGCGAGCAGAAGACATTGTCGCCACCGCCGCCATCCATCACCGCGTCCGCGCCGGTCTCGGCGGCGACCGCGTGCATGACACGGGTCGAGGCCTGGGCGAAGCTGCGCGCGGTAGGCCGGGGCAGTCGCGCCGCTTCGCTGCGGGTGAGCACGACGTGGGCCAGCTGGCGCGGCCGAACGATCAGCGGGGCGCCGAGATGCGATGCGACACGCGCGGCATAGTCGCGTTCGTCGCCCGCGGGATTGTCCGTGGTGAGCGTCACGCAAGTGAAGGCCTGTCCGGCCTCGGCCAGGCAGGCCGCGACGATCGACGAGTCGAGGCCGCCCGACAGTTTGAGCGCGATCCGCGTGAACCCGGCGGCGGATGCCGTGACGCAAAGCTGAGCGGCACCGCGCACCCGCGAGACCGCGTCCTCCGGATCGCGGATTTGCCGTTCGGGCGCGGCAAAGGTCCAGGGGGTCCAGAGCGTCTCCACCGCTGCACCTCCCGCCGAGACGTGAAGCCGGTCGCCGCCTGGCAGCTCGGACAGACCGGCGAGGCAGGTCTCGGGCCGCCGCACGTCCTCGGCGGCGAGGTGGCGGGCGAGCGCCGCGTCGTCCATCGCCGGACGAAACAGCCCGGCGGCGGCAAGCAAGGCGATGTCCGAGGCCAATGCCACGCCGCCGGCATAGGGAACATGATAGCAGGGCAGGTCGCCGAGCGGTGCGCGCAGGGCGATCGGTCCGCCGGCACCCGTGAGGAGCGCGATATAGCCACCCCAATAGCCTCCGATGAGCGCCTGGCCCCGCGTGGTCAGGATCCGTTCCGCCGCAGCGGTGTCGAGCGCAGTGACCGGAACCCTGTCTCCCTGTCGGAACAGCCGCCCGAGCACCACGCCCTGCGTGCCGAGGCGCAGCGCGTCCGCCGCGCCCAGCACGATCAGGCCATCGCCAATATGGAGCGGACGCAGCCCGGGACAGGTGCGGCGGAGCGCCGGCGCATTGGCGATAGCCTCTCCGTCCGGGGCGCCGCCGAGCAGGGCGAGATAGCGCGGCCGCATCAGCGCACCAGGATCGGGGTGAAGTTGCGGACCTTGTCGAGGCGGTCGTTGACGATCGTTTCGCCCAGCTGCACCCAGCAATGCGCCGCGAAGGGCTGCAGCCGGACGCCGAGGATGAGATCGACGGGAATTCCCAGCCGGCGGCACCGGTGCGCCACCGCGATCGAGCGCGGCAGACACCGATCCAGCGCGGTGACGAGCAGGCCTGCCTGCTGATAGGCCGCTGCCACCTGCATCGTGTTCGCTGCCTGCTTGGCGTCGCTTGCGGTCCCGATGGGTGGAGGGAGCCGGGCAAGCGTGCGGGCCAGCCCGAGCAGGCGAAGTGCGGCACGGGCGCGGGCGAGGCCGGCAATCGCGCCCAGCGTCGCCGCGTTGCTGCTCCCCCCTTCGAGCGCGTCGATCAGGCTGGCTTGCGGGTGCGATACCGGCGGGCAGGGGCGGAGCGGTGCGCCCGGCACCAACAGGCCGTCGCCGATCATCCCGGCAAGTGCTGCGGCATCAGGCGCGGCGGCTTCCGCGCCCTGCGCCACGCGCTTGAACGCCGCCTCGCTGGTTTCCGAAAGGCAGAAATAGCGGTCTCGCCGCACATCGAGGAACAGCAATTGCCCGGCAACCTCGCAATAGCTGATACCCGCTCTAAGTCCGAAGCCCATGGTCCATTCCGGCCTGATCCGTTCCGGCGAGGGCGCGCGGTCGCGTGCGGCCGCGCGCCCGGTTGGGCTCAGTCGTCGGACAGGCCGGCCTGGTCCTGCTTGACGATATCGTCGCCGACCAAGTGGCCGTCGCCCTTGGTCTCGACGCTCGCCACGCCGAGATCGATCAGGTCTTCGCGTTCCATGACACTTCTCCTCGAACGCCACATCATCGTGGCGTGCAGAGGATAATTCCGCCATCCAACTATCGGAATTTTATACGCAATTTATATCGCGATTATTGGTGGCTCATTCGTGCCGATAGAGCCGGCGGACAAGCTCGGCGGCCGCGCGCCGCCGCCGCCGATGATAGGCCGTAATGCCCCGCCGCAGCGCCGCCACATCGCCGCGGGCGCAGGTCTCGGCCAGGTCCGTTATCTCGGCCTCGATATCGGCGAACAGGATCGGTTCGACCATCCGCGCGGGATGCAGCCGAGCGCTCGCCGCCTTGATCGCCCGGCGATGCTCGAGATTGTCCGAATGCGATACGATCCGGTCGAACAGGTGCGCGATCGTATCGGCGGGCTCGGAGGCTGGCATGCCCAGGACGATGGGGTCCCCAGGGTATTCCCAGCCGCGGATCGCGAGCTGGAGCAGATCCGCGTTCCAGCGGTACAGGTCGGCCAGCTCGGGCTCGGTGATTTGCGGCAGATGGAAGCCGTCGCTGGTCCGGCGCTCGACCAACCCTTCTCCCGCCAGCACATGCAGCGCGTCGCGCACCGGTGTCACGCTGCTGCCGAGCGCCTCCGCCAAAGGAGCCGGCTCGAGCCGGTCGCCCGGCCGGAATGCGCGGGTCAGGATATGTCTGCGCAGCGTGTCATAGGCACGCTCCGAGGTCTGGCCCGAATTCATGGCGCGTCCTGCCCGCGGCGGGACGCCGCATCCTGCCCATGGCGGAACGCCTCGACCTGCACGCGCTGGTCGGGGCGCAACGCATCGATCGCCGCGCGCGGCGCGTCCGCCGGGCCGGTGAGCAGCACCGAGGGGCATTGGCCTTCATAATTGCCGAGATTGGGCCGGTGCTGGCGATAGCCGACCAGCGCGGCGAGCTCGGGCGCGAACCGCCGCGCGACCGCGGGCGGATAGGCGAGCATCTGGTTCTCATAGGGCTTGAGCCAGCCCAGCGAATAGCCGACGACCAGACCGCGCCGGACATGGGCGGTGGTGTTGGCGCCCGCGCCGTGCAGCGTCGAGCCGAGGAACAGCAAGGCGTCGCCGGGATCCATGTCGGCGGCGATGCCGGTCGATGACGGCGGTTGGTCGAAGGCGGCGGCGCCATGCGTGCCGGACCATAACCGGGTGGCGCCGTTCTCGGCGCGGAACGGCGTCAGCGGCCAGATCACATTGACGAGATATTCGATCTCGCCGACCGGCGCCCGCCACATATCCTGGTCGCGGTGCGGCATCTGCGCCGGTGCGCCGGGATGGATCGCGATCGCCTGGGCGACATTGAGCTGGATACAGTCGCACCAGGGCGCGAGGACCGCTTCGACCACCCCCTGCACCACCGCGTGTTGGACAAGGCGGCCCATCCGCGTCGAGCGCGCGAGCAGGCGCCCGAACCTTTTGGTGGTGTCGCCATAGAAGCTGCCCTGGCAAAAGGGTGTCTCCGCAAAGGCCGGGGCGAGGTCCGTATCGAGCGCCGCGATCGTCTCGGCGGGAACGGCGGCGCGCAGGATGCACCATCCGTCGCGGGTGAGCCTCGCGCGGGTCTGGTCGATCGCGGCCGCCAGCATCGGGTTCGGGTCCATATCGGGTCTCCTCTCGGGTCAGGCGGCCGCCCGGTTCTCGCCGTCATGCTGGGCGAGGGGATGGATGCCGGCCGCGGCGAGCTTGCGCGGCGTGTCAGCCTCGATCTCGATGGCGAGCGCGCCGAGCATCTTGCCGTCGATCGTGACCGGCAGGCCGAGCGGCCGGCACCGCCAGCCAAAGGCGAGGATCTGCTGCAGCCATCCCATTTCGGCGATGGCGCTATAGCCGCTGATGCCGTTTGCGAGCGCATGGTCCGCCAGGGCGGTGACCAGCGTATCGCGCACGCCGCGCCGTTCGCGCGCGGTCAGGTTCCGGTCGAGGCAGAACCGCGTCACCTCGAAGATATCGGCCGCGCTCGGCGGCGCGGACTCGCACAACTGGGGGTAGAAGCTCTCGAGGATATGCGGGCGCGTCGTGGGCAGCAGCCGCGCCGAGCCGAGATGGCCGCCGTCCCGGTCGGCGAGCACGATATACTGCGCGTGCTTGGTGTCGAACTGGTCGATCTCATAGGTGCCGTCGATGACGGGCACGTCCCATTTCAGCAGGTCGACGAACACCTGCTTCCGCGCGGCGAACATGCCCCGCATCACGGCGTCCGGCACGGGGCAGGTCCCGGCACCCATCACATGCAACATCGTCTCACTCCTTGGTCGTGGGGAGACCAAGGGTCGCGATTAGCGGGGCGGCGGGATA